>JACCEA010251912.1_pt1 | contig 25682 bp, 29 predicted proteins | sample 7449851 | NCBI WGS metagenome assembly JACCEA01 (sample SAMN15323453, study PRJNA562643) | freshwater metagenome | isolation source: river surface water | place: USA:Blue River Watershed | collected 2017-08-18
CTAGGCAATGCATTCTTGCGAACGGCCAAGACAGCACCCAAGACCACGCAGATGATCAAGACATACATCATCTCGCTGGTGATGGCACGCAGCATGGAGTAGTAAGGGGTGAAGTACCAGACAGGCGCAATGTGCAAAGGTGTCTTCAGAGGATCAGCTGGAATGAAGTTGTTGTATTCCAGGAAGTAACCACCGAACTCGGGCGCAAAAAAGATGATGGCCGAGAACACAAACAAGAACATGCTGACCGCAAAGATGTCATGCACAGAGTAGTAAGGGTGGAAAGGGATACCGTCCAAAGGATGACCGGCTGCATCTTTCGGTGCATTGGGGCCTTTGATTTCGATGCCATCAGGGTTGTTGGAACCCACTTCGTGCAACGCAATGATGTGCGCCACCACCAAGCCGAGCAGAACCAAAGGCACTGCAATGACGTGGAAGCTGAAGAAGCGGTTCAAAGTGGCATCACCCACCACGAAGTCACCACGAATCAGCAGAGCCAAATCGGGGCCGATGAAAGGAATGGCGGAGAACAAGTTCACGATCACTTGGGCGCCCCAGTAGGACATCTGACCCCAAGGCAACAAGTAACCCATGAAGGCTTCGGCCATCAGGCACAAGAAGATGGCACAGCCAAAAATCCAAACCAATTCACGTGGCTTGCGATAGCTGCCGTACATCAAGCCGCGGAACATGTGCAAGTACACCACGATGAAGAACGCAGAAGCGCCAGTGGAGTGCATGTAACGGATGAGCCAACCCCATGGCACATCGCGCATGATGTACTCAACAGAGGCAAACGCGATGTTGGCATCGGGTTTGTAATGCATCACCAAGAAAATACCGGTGACGATTTGGATGACCAAAACCAACAGTGACAAGGATCCGAAGATGTACCACATGTTGAAGTTTTTGGGCGCGTAATACTCACTCATGTGCTCTTTGTAGAGCTTTGAAGCTGGGAAGCGGTTGTCGACCCAGTTCATGAGTTTTTCGCCAGCGGAGGCGTTGGGGGAGATTTCCTTGAATTCAGCCATGATGGTTTGCCTCAAGCCTTCTTGTCTTCACCGATCAGCAACTTGCTGTCGGACAGGTACATGTGCGGTGGCACTTCCAAGTTGTCGGGTGCGGGTTTGTTTTTAAACACGCGGCCGGCCAAATCGAAGGTAGAACCGTGGCAAGCGCACAAGAAACCACCTTGCCAATCGTCAGGCAAAGAGGGCTGTGGGCCTGATTGGAATTTGTCGCCAGGCGAGCAGCCCAAGTGAGTGCAAATGCCAACAGCCACCATGAACTCAGGCTTGATAGAGCGGTGGCCGTTTTTAGCGTATTCGGGTGTGGGGTAGGCTTTGCGATCAGAAGCGGGATCGGCCAATTGACCATCCAACTTTTTCAATGCTTCAACCTGCTCAGGCGTGCGGCGCATGATCCACACGGGCTTGCCGCGCCATTCCACGGTGAGTTTTTCACCAGGCTTGACGTCAGAAATATCAACTTCTACAGCAGCACCAGCGGCCTTGGCACGCTCGGAAGGCTGAAAAGAGCTAACAAATGGGGTGGCGACGAAGCCTGCGCCTACGGCGCCAGCACAAGTTGAGGCAATTAGCCACGTCCTTTTGCTGTTGTCGACTGGGGTATCACTCATGAGAATCCTCTAGCGAATCGGTATCAGGGTTAACCGCCGATTGTAGCCGACTGGTGAGGGTTTTTTCTAGGGGCGCTAGGCAATCAGTTGCTGCGCCATGCGAACAGCCGCAACCAAACTGTCGGCATCGGCCACCCCTTTGCCCGCAATGTCAAAGGCGGTGCCGTGGTCTGGACTGGTTCGAACCAGGGGCAAGCCCAAGGTGACATTGACCCCCTGCTCCAAGCCCATGTACTTCACAGGGATAAGGCCTTGGTCGTGGTACATGGCCAGCACCACGTCAAACTCGCCAGGGCTTTGGGCCTTGCGCCTAGCCCGCATGAAGATGGTGTCGGGGGCATAGGGGCCATGCACGTCCAAGCCTTCAGCCGCAGCTTGGGCCATGGCGGGCTGGATGATCTGAATTTCTTCTTGCCCAAACAATCCCCCTTCTCCGGCATGGGGATTGAGGCCCGCAACACCTATTTTGGGGGCGCGGCCCAACAAACGACTGAGGGCTTGATGGGTAATGCGCAGCGTTTCAAGCACGTTGTTGTAGGTGACGGCGTCGAGCGCCTGGCGCATGGACACATGAATGCTGACCAGCACGGTGCGCAGTTCGTCATTGGCCAACATCATGCGCACGGGCATTTGGGCCACGGGCACACCCTGGTGATGTGCTGCTTCGGCTTGCAGCAATTCAGTGTGCCCCGGAAATGCATTGAAGGGCGCACCTGCAGCAGACAAGGCTTCTTTGTGCAAAGGTGCCGTGACCAATGCGGCAATTTGGTGTTGCAAGGCGGCGCGTGCTGCCCACTGGACACACTCGCCGGCAAACCGTCCTGCTTCGGCGTGGATTTGTCCCCAAGGCAATGCGGCTGACACTTGGGCCACCTGCAAAACAGGCAACACGCCACTTGGGGCAATGCACGCCTCTTCCGGGCGATGAATGAGGCTGACACGCAATTGGCCCGAGGGGTCAACCAAGCTGGCAGCCTTTTGCATCAAGTGCAGGTCGCCCGCCACAAAACAATGCCGCGTGACCACAGAAGCACTTGGCGCTTTGGCATCCTGCAGAAAGGCCTTGGCAATGATTTCAGGACCAATGCCACAGGGGTCTCCAGGCGTGATGGCAATGGCTTGCGGCTGGGTCATGGTCTTTAGGCAGGATTGTGAATGTCAATGAATTGATGCGAGAGCCCCAACTCGGCAGCCACATGCGCCGCCACCGCGAGTGCGCCATAGCGCTCGGTGGCATGGTGACCGCAAGCCAAAAAGGCCACGCCAGTTTCTTTGGCAATGTGTGCCTGAGGCTCGGAAATTTCGCCCGTGATGAAGGCGTCCACACCTTCCGCAATGGCCGCCTCGAAATAAGACTGAGCCCCACCACTGCACCAAGCGATGCGTTGAATGGGCTTGGCCGTAGGTGCCACACAGGTGATGTGACGCCCAAGGACAGACTGCACGTGCGAAGCAAGTGCCTCTGCATTTTGAAACCCCTGCGGGTTGAGCGAATGTCCCACACTCACCAAATTTTGATCGCCACACCAAGCGTGCGCTTGCAGGCCAAGGACTTTGCCCAACTGCGCGTTGTTACCCAACTCGGGGTGCGCATCGAGGGGCAAGTGGTAGGCATACAAGTTGATGTTGTGCGCCAGCAATCTTTGCAAGCGCTCTTTCATCCAGCCCACCACCCGGCCATCTTGACCGCGCCAAAACAAGCCATGGTGCACAAAGATGGCATCGGCTTTGGCCTCGATGGCCGCGTCAATCAACTCGCAACTGGCTGTGACACCCGAGACCAATTTACCCACCGACGGCTTGCCTTCGACTTGCAAACCGTTGGGTCCGTAGTCTTTGAAGCGTTCTGGTTGTAGCAGTTGGTCAAACGCTTGAAGCAGCGTCTTGAAATCTGTCATGGGCGTCTCATTTAAAGGGAGAGGCTATTGTGGCCCATCTGATGGCCTTGGCAAAGATTCAAGGCTTACGACACAATGCAAATCATGAAAAGATATTGGCTTTTATTTTCCCAAACCGTGACTGTTCTGGTGGCCGCTTGGTTTGTGGTGGCAACCCTTCAACCGACTTGGCTGAAGCGCGCCAACACGCCCAGCACGGTGTCTTTCATGCAAGCCAAGGACGATGGCCAACCGGGTGTTGCGCCTGGCGGCAGTTTTCGACAAGCCGCCCAACAAGCAGCACCGGCAGTGGTCAGCATCAATGTGCAACAAAAGTCTCGGGGCAAACCTCGCAGAGCCGACCCCTGGTTTCGATTTTTTGAGGAGCCCGAAGACGAGGCGCCCAGCGGTGGCATGGGAAGCGGTGTCATCGTCAGCCCCGAGGGCTACATCCTCACCAACCACCATGTGATTGAAGGCGCTGAGGCCATTGAGGTCAACCTCAACGACGGACGACGGGCCATGGCCAAAGTGATTGGCACCGACCCCGAAACAGACTTGGCCCTGCTCAAAATTGAATTGGGCCAATTGCCCGTGATTGTGCTGGGGCAAGTCGACAGCTTGCAAGTGGGCGATGCGGTGTTGGCCATTGGCAATCCTTTTGGAGTGGGACAAACCGTTACCTCAGGCATCGTGAGTGCACTGGGCCGCAAACAACTTGGCATCAACACCTTTGAAAACTTCATCCAAACCGACGCCGCCATCAACCCTGGTAACTCGGGCGGTGCGTTGGTGGATGCGAATGGTGCGCTGATGGGCATCAACACGGCCATTTATTCACGCTCGGGTGGCAACATGGGCATTGGTTTTGCCGTGCCGGTTTCAACCGCCACCCAAATCATGGATTCGTTGATCAAAGACGGCAAAGTCACGCGTGGTTGGATTGGCGTAGAACCGCGCCCTTTGAATGCCGAACTGGCCGAGAGTTTTGGCATTGCCAAAGACAAAAGCACGGGGGAGTTGCCCAAAGGCGTGTTGATCAATGGCGTGCTGCAAAACAGTCCGGCAGCCAAAGCGGGCTTGCAACCGGGTGATCTGATTCTGAAAGTGGCCGGTCAGGGCGTGGGCGATGTGCCCGACATGCTCTCGCGCGTGGCGGCTTTGAAGCCCGGCGAAACAGCTGTGATTTTGTTGCAACGCCATGGTCAATCCATGGAAGTGCGCGTGACACCGGGCACACGGCCAGTGCGACGTTAAACCGCGTTCAAGACGAGGCAGCCGCTTCGTCTTCTTTGGGCGCTTGCGTGTGTTTGATGAACAACTTCGCCGCCCAAATGCCCAATTCATAAAGCAAGCACATGGGAATGGCCAAGGCCAATTGCGACACCACATCGGGTGGCGTGACGATGGCCGCAATGACGAAGGCCAAGACCACGAAGTAACCGCGAAAATCTTTCAATTTCTCGATGGTGACAATGCCCAATCTGGCCAGCACCACCACAGCGATCGGCACTTCAAAGGCCAAGCCAAACGCCAAGAACATGTTGAGCACAAAGCCCAGGTAGGCTTCAATGTCAGGTGCAGCCGTGATGCTTTTGGGAGCGAAGCTTTGAATGAATTTAAAGACTTGCCCAAAGACGAAGAAATAACAAAAAGCCACGCCAATGAAAAACAAGAGCGTGCTGGAAACGACCAAGGGCATGACCAAGCGTTTTTCGTGGGCATACAGTCCAGGCGCGATGAAGGCCCACATTTGGTAAAGCACCACAGGCAGCGCCAGCAAAAATGCGGCCATCAACAAAATTTTGAGGGGCACCATGAAAGGCGAGATGACCGACGTGGCAATGAGCGTTGTGCCCGCTGGCAAGTTGGCTACCAAAGGCGCCGCCAACAAATCGTAAAGCTCTGCAGGTCCGGGAAAGAGGGCTAAAATGGCCGCTGCCACACCCACCGCCGCCAAGGCGCGCACCAAACGGTCGCGCAACTCCATCAAATGGGACACAAAGGGCTGCTCGGTGCCAGCCAATTCGTCTTCGGGCTTTTGGGAAGGATCGGACACGGGGAATTAACTCAGTTGGGTAGGTCGGTATCGCGCGACGCGTGCAGCGCCCGACAGTGTTTTGGTGCGGACACCCGCGCGTGATTTGTACCACTGAGGCACAGCCGCTTGTTTCAGGCGAAACTTTTTGCCAGGGTGTTTGTAAACCGGTGGCGGTGGTTCCCAAGGGGTGTGATTGGACTCGGTTGAAAGGCCAGCCGTGGTTTCATTCCATTGCTTTTCAAAATCAATGGCCGTGGATTGAACAGAGCCTTCGACGTCGCGTGCGGCCCCCTCCACGGTGTCTTTCATTTTCTTGAGCTCTTCCAAATCCATGGTGCGATTGACCTCAGCCTTGACATCGGAGATGTAACGCTGGGCCTTGCCCATCAGATTGCCCAAGGTGCGCGCCACGCGCGGCAACTTCTCAGGGCCAATGACGACCAGCGCCACGACCCCGATAAGGGCTATTTTGGAAATGCCAAGATCGATCAAATCAGGACTTTGTCTTAGCTTCTACGTCGATGGTGGTTTTTTCCACCGCAGCCGCGGCAGCCACTTGACCCGCAGGCTTTTCTTCAGTGGAGGGATTGCCGTTGGCATCTTTCATGCCGTCTTTAAAGCCTTTGACCGCACCGCCCAAGTCTGAACCGATGTTTTTCAGCTTTTTAGTGCCAAAAACCATGACCACGATGAGCAAAACGATCAGCCAATGCCAAATTGAGAATGAACCCATGGATATCTCCTAACAATTGAATGTAATTCTAAGCGTTTAACCGCGAAGCCAAGGACGAGGGCCGCCCATGACATGGAAATGCAAATGGTGAACTTCCTGCCCACCCTCAGATCCGGTGTTGGTCACAATTCTGTAGCCACCATCGGGGTAAGGGCGACAGCCTTGTTCCAACGCCAGTTTAGGTGCCAAAGCCATCATGTGCCCCATTAAGGCTGAATGTTCAGGGGTAATTTGGGCCATTGAAGGGATGTGCAGCTTGGGCACCATCAGAAAGTGGACCGGCGCCCAGGGCGCGATGTCATGGAAGGCGAAGACGTGTTCATCTTCGTAGACCTTCTTGGAGGGGATTTTTCCCTCAATGATTTTGCAGAAGAGGCAATTGGGGTCGTGCATCATTCACCTGTTTTTTCGCGTTGTTCCGCTTTTCGGAGGGCTTTTTCTTCCAAGCCACTCAGGCCTTCGCGGCGGCTGAGTTCGGCCACCACATCGGCAGGCGACAAACCATAGTGTGCCAAGGCAATCATGCTGTGGAACCACAAATCGGCCACCTCGCCTACCAATTTGTGCGCTTCGCCGCCGTGGTCCATGTCTTTGGCGGCCATGACCGTTTCGGTGGCCTCTTCACCAATTTTCTTCAAAAAGGCATCGGGGCCCTTGTGCAGCAAACGGGCTACATAACTTTTTTCGGGGTCGCCACCGTTAGCAGGTTTGCGACTTTCAATGACGGCCGCTAAGCGGGCCAAAGCATCTGTTGAACTCATGATTTTGGCAACGAGTGCTCACTTGTAAATGGATTCGGGGTCTTTCAAGACCGGTTCGGTGGCGCGCCATGCGCCTTCTTGGTACTGCTGGTAAAAACAGCTGTGACGGCCGGTGTGGCAGGCAATGCCGGGCTCATGGCCCAGTTGCGTGACTTTGAGCAAGACCACATCGTTGTCGCAATCGAGGCGCATGTCGTGCACGGTTTGCACATGACCCGACTCTTCACCTTTGAACCAGAGTTTGTTGCGCGAACGGCTGAAATACACCGCGCGCTTGAGCTCGGCCGTTTTGGCCAGCGCCTCGCGGTTCATCCAGGCAAACATCAGCACATCACCGGTGCTGGCCTCTTGCGCGATGACGGGCACCAGGCCCTGCGCGTCCCATTTGATTTGATCAAGCCATGTCATGGGTTGAATCTACCACTTGAAGATGAAGGGATTACAAACGAACGGGAATTCCCCGCTCGCGCATGCGCTGTTTGGCTTCTTGGACGGTGTATTCGCCATAGTGAAAAATGCTGGCCGCCAAAACGGCATCGGCACCACCCTGCTGCACGCCGTCGGCCAAATGGTCCAGATTGCCCACCCCGCCTGAGGCGATGACAGGCACTTGGATGGCGTCACTGACAGCTTTGGTGAGCGCCAAATCGAAACCCGACTTGGTGCCATCGCGGTCCATGCTGGTGAGCAAAATCTCGCCAGCGCCATACTCGGCCATTTGGGTGGCCCATTTGACAGCATCTAAGCCCGTGTTTTGACGGCCGCCGTGGCTGTAGACGTCCCAGCCTTCGCCGCGCAATGCCAGGTCGTCGCCCTGACGGCGCTTGGCATCAATGGCCACCACAATGCACTGCGCGCCGTACTTTTGGGAGGCATCGCGAATGACTTGGGGATTGGCAATGGCCGCCGAGTTGAAGCTGGTTTTGTCGGCGCCTGCATTCAGCAAACGGCGCACATCGTCCACGGTGCGCACACCGCCGCCCACCGTCAGGGGAATGAAGACCTGAGAGGCCACAGCCTCAATGATGTGAAGGATCAGGTCGCGGCCATCGCTGGTGGCCGTGATGTCCAAAAAGGTGAGTTCGTCGGCGCCTTGTTCGTTGTAGCGCGCTGCAATTTCGACAGGATCGCCGGCATCGCGCAGTTCTACGAAATTGACGCCCTTGACCACGCGGCCACCGGTGACGTCAAGGCAAGGAATGATGCGTTTGGCTAGCATGGTGTCTTAGAGGTTGAATTGTTGCCAAGCTTCCCACGATTGGAAAGCAGGCACGTCGATGGGTGTGTTGACGCGGGCCGCTTCAACGCACAACATGTGTTGGTAGCCTGAATCGGGCATGTCTTGGAGTTGACGCGCTTTTTCGGCACCCGGATTCCAAACCACGCTTTGGCCCCACGTGGCACTTTGCGAAATCTTCAACGACTGAGCGCCGTCTTGCAGCACCCATGTCGGCGCGCTGTGCGCAGTCGCTTCTGCAGCCTTGGTTTCGACATCATAGACCCGGTCAAATTCAGCTTCAAAGCGCAAGTTGCCGCTACAGGCTTGGTGTGTGTCTTTCACAGCATCCCATTCGGGTTGCTGCGCTTGTCCGTGCAAACTGACTTGGGCTATGTCGCTGACTGCAAGGTAGGTGTGCAAAGCGCCAGTGAAAGTCAGCGCTGAGTCCCCTAGATTGTCGACGCGCAATGAAATTTTCAATTGGTGCGCCTGCAAATCGACTGTGAGCAAGGCGCGGAAATTGACGGGCCAAATGCTGCGAGTTGCCTCATTGGCCTGCAATTCAAACGCATGGGTTGATGTTGGCGTTACATCTTGCAAACTGGCTTCAGACAAACGCCAAGGCATGTTGCGCACAAAGCCGTGCTTGGGCAAATTGCCACGCTGGTTGAATTGGGGAAAGCACACCGGCACACCGCCTCGAATGGCGGTGATGCCATCGCATGCGGACGTGGGGCTAAGGTACAAGCGCTCTGCGCCTGCGGCATGCCAAGACAAAACTTGTGCGCCTTGCTGCGCCACAAACACCCTGTCGCCGTTGGGCAAGGACCAGCGCCAACCGGCGTGGCCTTGGTAAGTATCAGCCGTTAAGTTCATCGGCCCTGGCCTGGGCTGCTTGGAAATCAAGGTCGCCAGAATAAACAGCGCGGCCACAGATGACGCCTTCAACGCCTTCGTCCTCGACCGCGCAAAGCTGTTCAATGTCGGCCATGTTGGACAAACCGCCGGATGCGATGACAGGAATGGTGAGGGCTTGGGCCAGTTTGACGGTGGCGTCGATGTTGATGCCGCTCAGCATGCCATCGCGGCCAATGTCGGTGTAGATGATGGACTCAACGCCCCAGTCTTCAAACTTCTTGGCCAAATCGACAACTTCGTGACCGGTCAGCTTGCTCCAACCATCTGTGGCCACTTTGCCATCTTTGGCATCAAGACCCACGATGATGTGGCCACCAAAGGCGCTACACGCATCGCGCAAGAAGCCTGGGTTTTTGACCGCCGCTGTGCCAATGATGACGTAACGCAAACCACCATCAATGTATTTCTCAATGGTGTCCAAATCGCGAATGCCACCGCCCAATTGAACGGGGATGTCATCGCCCACTTCTTTCAAGATGGACTTGATGGCGGCAAAGTTTTGGGGCTTGCCCGCAAAAGCGCCATTCAAATCGACCAGGTGCAAACGGCGTGCGCCTTTTTCTAGCCAAGATTTGGCCATGGCCGCAGGGTCTTCGCCAAACGTGGTGGCTTGGTCCATGTCGCCTTGTTTGAGGCGAACGCAGTGGCCGTCTTTGAGGTCAATCGCAGGTATCAGAATCATGGCGAATTGCTAGCGCTAGAGTGGAACGAAAGAAAGTTAAAAAATTCAGGGTTGCCAGTGCAAGAAGTTTCGGTACAGCGCCAAACCTTGGTCGGCACTTTTCTCGGGGTGAAACTGCGTGGCAAACAAATTATCGCGCGCAATGGCGCAAGCGAAGGCGCCACCGTAGTCAGTTTCCCCAGCCACTTGGGTGATATTGAGCGGCTTGGCGTAAAAACTGTGCACAAAGTAGAAATAACTGCCGCTGGGAATGTTGCCCCAGACCGGGTGTTGCGCCCCTTGATGCTGACTGAAATTGACTTGATTCCAGCCCATTTGGGGGACCTTGAAGCGGCTGCCATCGGCTTGGACTTTGCCAGCCAAGTCAAACTTGATCACATTGCCGTGAATCAGGCCCAAACCCGGCGTGTTGCCTTCATCACTGTGGTCGAGCAACATTTGCATGCCCACGCACACGCCAAACAGGGGCTTTTTGTCAGCGGCTTCCAGCACAGCCTCCATCAGGCCCGACTCGCGCAGTTCGCGCATGCAATCGGGCATGGCACCTTGGCCAGGCAAGACCACCCGCGAGGCATCACGGACATCTTGCGGGTTGGAAGTGATTTTGACCTCAACGCCGGTGTCTTGAGCGGCATGAATGACCGCCTGCGCCACGGAGCGCAAGTTGCCCATGCCGTAATCGACCACCGCCACTGAGTTGACAGACATGCTTAGAGCGAGCCTTTGGTGGAAGGAATGACGCCCACCGAACGGGGATCGATTTCTAGCGCTGCACGCAAGGCACGTGCAAAAGCCTTGAACACGGTTTCGGCTTGGTGGTGCGCGTTGTCGCCGCGCAAATTGTCGATGTGCAAGGTGACCAAGGCGTGGTTCACAAAACCTTGGAAAAATTCGTGCATGAGTTGCGTGTCAAAGCCACCCACCATGCCGCTGGTGAAAGGCACATGGTTGACCAAGCCAGGACGGCCTGAAAAATCGATAACGACGCGCGACAAAGCTTCGTCGAGGGGCACGTAGGCATGGCCGTATCGGCGCAAACCTTTTTTGTCGCCAACAGCTTTGGCAACGGCTTGGCCCAAAGTGATGCCCACATCTTCCACGGTGTGGTGGCCGTCGATGTGCAAATCGCCCTTGGCATCGATTTCTAAATCGATGAGACCATGGCGGGCAATTTGATCGAGCATGTGGTCAAAGAAACCAATGCCTGTGGACAGACTGGCTTGACCAGTGCCGTCCAAATTCACTTTGACGCGAATTTGGGTTTCTGCAGTTTTGCGCGTGACTTCTGCGACGCGGGGTGAGCTCATAAAGATTCCTTGAGTGCTGCCAACATGCGCACGTTTTCTTCGGGGGTTCCGACAGTGAGACGCAAGCAGTTGCCAAGCAATGGGTGCATTTTAGAAACGTTCTTCACCAAAATGCCTTTCGTTTTCATACCTTCGAAGCACTTTGTGGCGTCTGGCATACGAACCAGCAGCATATTGGCCTGGCTTGGGAAGACTTGAACGCCTGGCAATTGCGCTAAAGACTGGCTGAGTTTTTCACGTTCTTGGCGAATTTGCACCGCTTGTTCGGCAAACACATCGGCATGTTCCAACGCAAACAGCGCACATTCGCAGTTCAAAACGCTGATGTTGTAAGGCGGACGCACTTTGTCGATTTCGGCAATCAAAGCCTTGGGGCCCACCATGTAACCCAGGCGCACGCCGGCCAATCCAAATTTAGACAAAGTGCGCATCAGCAGCACGTGGCCATGCTTCGCAACGCGGTCCATGTAGGTTTGGCTGGCAAAAGGCTGATAGGCCTCGTCCATCACCACCAAGCCGCCTTGCGCGCCTTGGGCCACCACGATGCGTTCAATGACATCAGCATCCCACAAGGTGCCCGTGGGATTGTTGGGGTAAGCCAAATAGACCACCGCCGGCTTGTGCGTGGCAATGGCGCTCAGCATGGCGGCCTCGTCCAACTCAAAGTTGGCTGTGAGGGGCACGCCGTGAAAGTTCACGCCTTGCAATTGTGCGCTCATGGCGTACATCACAAAGCCCGGCAATGGGGCTAAAAAGCTGGCACCCGGCACATCACAGGCCACTGACAGGAGTGTGATGAGCTCATCGGAGCCATTGCCCAACATGATGTCAAAGCCTTCTGGCATTTGCGCATACTTGGCCAACTCGGCGCGCAAGACATTGATGCGGTCACCCGGATAACGATTAAGGGCCAAGGCACCCAGCCGCTCGCCCAATTGCTTTTGCAATGCGGGCGACAAGCTGAATGGATTTTCCATGGCATCAAGCTTCACCATGCCAGTCGAATCCTGAATGGCATAGGCATGCATGGACTGCACGTCTTGACGAATGTGCTTCAACCAAGCAGCGGGATTTTGAATGGCACTCATGGTGTTTCTCTTTGCGTTGGCACGGGGTTCAAGCGCAACTCGGCAGCACGGGCATGGGCTTGCAAGCCTTCGCCGTAAGCCAGCTCGGCAGCGATCAGGCCCAAACTTTGCGCGCCTTTTTCGCTCACCTCAATGAGGCTAGAGCGCTTTTGAAAATCGTACACACCCAAGGGCGATGAAAATCTTGCGGTGCCGCTGGTGGGCAACACGTGGTTAGGACCCGCGCAATAATCGCCCAGCGACTCGCTGGTGAATGCACCTAAGAAAATAGCGCCCGCATGTTTGAGCAAAGGCTCCCACGCGTGCGGATTGCGACTGGACACTTCCAAGTGTTCGGGGGCAATGCGGTTGCTGATGTGGCAGGCCTCTTCCATGCTGCGCGTTTGAATGAGCGCACCGCGGTCGTTCATCGATTTGGCAATGATCTCGGCGCGCGGCAAGGTGGGCAGCAACTGATCGATGGCGGCTTGCACCTTGTCGATGTAGGCTGCATCAGGGCACAGCAAAATGCTTTGCGCTAACTCGTCGTGCTCAGCTTGCGAAAACAAGTCCATGGCCACCCACTCGGGCGGTGTGCTGCCATCGGCCAACACCAAAATTTCGCTGGGGCCTGCAATCATGTCGATGCCTACGGTACCAAAGACGCGCTTCTTGGCGCTGGCCACATAGGCGTTGCCAGGTCCTGTGATTTTGTCGACCTTGGGCACCGTGGCCGTGCCAAATGCAAGCGCTGCAACGGCTTGCGCGCCACCGATGGTGAAGGCACGCGAGACGCCCGCCACATAAGCGGCAGCCAAGACCAAGGGATTCTTCACGCCTTGCGGTGTTGGCACCACCATGATGATTTCTTCAACGCCAGCCACATGTGCAGGAATGGCGTTCATCAAGACCGACGAAGGGTAAGCCGCTTTGCCGCCAGGCACATAAATGCCCACGCGATCGAGGGGCGTGACTTTTTGACCCAGCAAGGTGCCGTCTTCGTCTGTGTAAGACCAGCTTTCGCCCGAAGCTTTCTTTTGCGCTTCGTGGTAACTGCGAACACGCCGGGCCGCAGCTTGTAAAGCGTCTTTTTGGGCTGCGGGCAGGCCGTCAAATGCAGCCTTGAGTTCAGCCTGCGTCAGCATCAAGGCCTGCATGTCTTTGGCATTGAGGCCATCGAAACGCTGGGTGTACTCAAGCACGGCCGCGTCTCCGCGTTGTTGCACGTCGGCCAAAATTTCGGCCACGCGCGATTCGAAGGCTGCATCAGCGTCAGCAGACCAATGCAAGCGCTTTTGAAACGTCGCTTCAAAATCGGCATCGGTGGTGCTTAAACGCAGAGCTTTGGCAACAAGCGCAGTCATCGGTTTTCTCTTCAGTGTTGAATTGTTCAGGCTGCTTTGGCAGCTTGTCCCGCCGCCACTGCGCCTGCAAAGGCTTCAATGATGGCGCGAATGGGTTCTTGTTTGAGCTTGAGTGACGCTTGGTTCACCACCAGACGTGAGCTGATGTCCATGATGCGTTCCACTTCAATCAGGTGGTTGGCTTTGAGGGTGCTGCCGGTCGACACCAAATCGACGATGGCATCGGCCAAACCTGTCAGGGGTGCCAACTCCATGCTGCCATAGAGTTTGATCAAGTCAACGTGCACACCTTTTTGCGCAAAAAATTCGCGTGCAATGTTGGTGTACTTGGTGGCCACTTTCAAACGTGAACCTGAACGCACGGCTGTAGCGTAGTCGAAGTCGGCACGAACGGCCACGCTCATGCGGCATTTGGCAATTTGCAAATCGAGGGGCTGGTACAAACCTTGGCCGCCATGTTCAATCAGCGTGTCTTTGCCAGTGACGCCCAAATCTGCACCGCCATATTCCACATAAGTCGGCACGTCGGTGGCACGCACCAAGACCACGCGCACACCCGCTTGGTTGGTGGGCAAAATCAGTTTGCGCGAGGTTTCGGGATCTTCCAAAACTTCAATGCCGGCCGCTTTGAGCAGTGGCAGTGTTTCATCAAAAATGCGTCCTTTGGACAAGGCCAAGGTGATCATGTCAATTCCTGTTCTGTTGCGCGTTCATTTCGAACGCTCAATCTGCGCACCGACATTGCGCAATTTGGCTTCCATGCGGTCGTAGCCGCGGTCAAGGTGATAGATGCGGTCGACAATGGTTTCGCCTTCGGCGACCAAGCCTGCAATCACCAAGCTGGCAGAGGCACGCAGATCGGTGGCCATGACAGTGGCACCCGACAATTTCGGCACACCTTGAACCACAGACACCTTGCCATCAATTTGAATGTTGGCACCCAAACGCACCAACTCATTGACGTGCATGAAGCGGTTTTCAAAAATGGTTTCAGTGACCTTGCTGGTGCCTTCGGCGATGCAATTGAGCGCCATGAATTGGGCCTGCATGTCGGTAGGGAAACCTGGGTATTCGGTGGTTCTAAAGCTCTGCGCCTTCATGCGACCTGAAGCTTGTACACGCACAAAATCAGCACCCACTTCAATGCTGGCACCGGCGTCGCGCAACTTATCGATCACGGCGTCCATGTGGTCACCGCGCGCATGCTTCAGCACCACATCACCGCCTGTGGCTGCCACCGCGCACATAAAGGTACCTGCTTCAATGCGATCGGCCACCACAGCGTGGTCACAACCGTTCAGAGATTCAACACCTTGAATGTGAATGCGACTGGTGCCATGACCTTCAATTTTGGCGCCCATGCGAATGAGCATTTCAGCCAAGTCAGGAATTTCGGGCTCTTGGGCGGCGTTTTCCAAGACGGTTTCGCCTTCGGCCAACGCAGCCGCCATCAAAAAGTTTTCGGTGCCCGTGACGGTGACCATGTCGGTGGCAATGCGCGCGCCCTTGAGACGTGTTCGGCCATTGGCCAAACTGGCCACCATGTAGCCGTGCTCAACAGCGATCTGCGCGCCCATGGCTTGCAGGCCTTTGATGTGCTGATCCACAGGGCGAGAACCAATGGCACAACCGCCAGGCAATGACACACGGGCTTCACCAAAGCGTGCCAGCAAAGGGCCCAAAGCCAACACGGAGGCACGCATGGTTTTCACCATCTCGTAAGGCGCTTCGGGATTGTTCAGCGCGCCGGCGTTTAAATGGACCGTGCCATCTTCTTCGTGCGAGCAAGAAACGCCCATGTTGCGGATGAGCTTGAGCATGGTGCTGACATCTTGCAACTTAGGCACATTGCGCAGCACCACAGGTTGCGCAGTCAGCAGTGCCGCACAGAGTTCTGGCAGGGCTGCATTTTTGGCGCCTGAGATATCAATGACGCCATTCAATGAATGGCCGCCCCGAATGATGAGTTTGTCCATGTTGTCTATTGAGTTTGTCTGATCAAGCGGAGGCTCAGGCCTGCGCTTTGGCCCATTCAGCGGGCGTGAAAGTTTTCATCGACAAGGCATGCACCTCATCGTTGTGCATTTTGTTGCCCAAGGTGGCATAGACCTTTTGGTGGCGCGCAATGAGGCGAAGTCCTTCGAATTGCTCGGACACCACCACAGCTTGCCAATGACGACCGTCTCCGTCGACTTGGAGGTGCTGGCATGGGAGGCCTGCGGCAATCATGGTTTGTATTTGGTCTGCGGTCATGGTGAGTTGCGCTCGGAGAATCGAATCAGCCTCGAATTTTGTAGCCGGTTTTCAGCAATTGAATTGCCAAAGTACCCACACCCAACAGGGCGATGGAGACCACCGTCAAGCTGGTCCAAGGCGACACATCGCTTTGACCAAAAAAGCCATATCGAAACCCATCGATCATGTAAAAGAAAGGGTTTAAATGACTCAAACCTTGCCAAAAAGCAGGCAAGGAATGAATGGAATAGAACACGCCTGACAAGAAGGTCATGGGCATGATCACAAAACTTTGGAAGGCTGCCATTTGGTCGAATTTTTCGGACCATAAGCCTGCAACCAGACCCAAGGCGCCCAACAACGCGGCACCCATGAAGGCGAAAACCGCAATCCAAACAGGCGCTTGGTACTGCAAAGGCGCAAACCACGCCGTCACAGCAAACACACCCAAGCCAACGGCCAAGCCGCGCAACATGGCCGAGCCCACATAGGCCACAAACCAATGCCAATGCGACAAAGGCGTGAGCAATAAAAACACCAGGTTGCCCATGATTTTGCTTTGGACCAAACTGGACGAGCTGTTGGCAAAGGCGTTTTGAAGCACGCTCATCATGATGAGGCCTGGCAACAAGAACGCGGTGTAGGGCACGCTGTCGTAGACCTTCACGTGGTCTTCCAGCACGTGACCAAAAATCATCATGTACAGCACCGAGGTGAGCACAGGTGCCGCAATGGTTTGAAAAGCAACTTTCCAGAAGCGCAACACTTCTTTGTAAAACAACATGCGCCAGCCGTTCATGCTTGCCCCTCAGCCATCACATCCAAGAACACATCTTCCAAATCGGCTTTGCGAATTTCAACGTCTTCAGCCACCAAACCAGCTTGCCTGACGGCCGCCAAATAGGTTTCAATTTCAACGGCATCGTTTGCGGGGAACTGAACAATCCGTCCCGTGATGCGTGCCTTGCTTGCCAATTCAGTGGGCAACTGGCCATCGATCTTGAAGCGCAGCACATTGCTGGAAGCCGACTTGAGCAACTCGGAGGTACTGGCCAAGGCCAACACTCGGCCTTGTTTGAGCATGGCCAAACGTCCGCACAAGGCTTCGGCTTCTTCCAAATAATGGGTGGTGAGCAGCACTGTGCTGCCCTGGCGGTTGAGCTTGGCCACAAACTGCCACAAGGTTTGACGCAACTCGACATCGACACCCGCAGTGGGCTCGTCCAACACAATGACCCGTGGCTTGTGCACCAAAGCTTGTGCCACCAGCACACGGCGCTTCATGCCGCCCGATAACTGACGCATGTTGGCATTGGCCTTGTCGGCCAAGCCCAAACTGTCTAGCAACTCATCGATCCATGCGTCGTTTTTCTTGACGCCAAAATAGCCCGACTGAAATCGCAAGGCTTCGCGCACGGAGAAAAAGGGATCGAACACCAACTCTTGTGGCACCACGCCCAACAAGCGGCGGCTTTGTGCATAGTCGGTTTGGACATCGTGACCGTGTACCAAAACGCGACCCTCGCTGGCTTTGGCAAGTCCTGCCAAGATGCTGATGAGCGTGGTTTTGCCGGCACCGTTGGGGCCAAGCAGGCCAAAAAATTCACCTTCTTCAATGTCAAAGCTGACATGGTTCAGGGCCTTGAAAGGCTCACCGCCAGCAGATTTGGCGGGAAATGTTTTGGATACGGATTGAAAAGAGATGGCGGGCATGAGCCCCCTATTTTACGGTCATGCGCTTTCGACCAAGAGCTCCGAGACACCATAAAGCAGGGCCAATTCACGTAATTTGGCTGGGAACTGCTTGAATTTCAAGGTTTTGGTCAAACTTTCGGCTTCTCGGCGGCATCCCAGCAGCACAGCCAAAGCCGAAGAATCAAAATCGGTCAGCTGCCCCGCTTCAATTTCAACCTCGGAATCCGGGCTGTTTCGGATTTGCGCCTGCAAAGCGGCCATGCACGCAGCGGCGTTGCCATGGCGTAAATCGGCAGGAAGAATGAGGCGCGCAGTGGACATGCTGGGAGGACCTGAAACTCAAGCTTTTTTGGCGTTGGATTTGTTGCGATCGGAGAGGCTCTTGATCAGGCCGTCCACACCACCCGCATTGATTTCTTTGGAAAACTGCGAACGGTAGTTTTCGACCAACCAAATGCCCAAGACATTCAGGTCAAAAATTTTCCATCCAGCGCCTTCGCCAGGTGTTTTTTCCAAACGGTAGTCGAGTTGAATGGGATCACCCTTGCCTTTGACTTCTGTTTGCACCACCAAATTTTTCTCGTCTGAAGCGCCGCGCAGGGGCTTGACTTCAATGACTTGGTCATTGATTTGGCTCAGTGCGCCAGAGTAAGTGCGAATGAGCAACAGCTTGAATTCTTCTTGCAAACGCTCTTGCTGCTCGGGTGTGGCTTTGCGCCAACCGGGGCCAGTGGCCAAAGCGGTCATGCGACGGAAATTGACGTGCTGCATCAATTTGCTGTCGACCAATTGCATGGTTTTGTTGATGTCGCCGGCCTTGATGCTCTTGTCTGCGCGCACCGCATCCAAGGTTTCGTTGGAGATGCGTTTGACAAAGGCATCGGGTGCTTCGTCAGCAGCCATCACAGCGCCGGCACCCAACAGCAAGCCAATTGCCATGAAAAATGAGGTGAAAAGGGTCAGAAATTTGCGATTCATAGGGGGTCATCATAAAGAGCGTCTAGCCCTTTAACGCGCCAGTGTCTAAAAAGTTGATTAAACCACTGGCGACATTTCAATTTGGAACTAAGGTTTTGCCTCAGGTGCCGCTGACTTGGCAGGCACCGCAGGGCTTGCCGAAGGTCGATTAGGCGCCAACATGGGGGCTGGCTGCTCTGGATCGTCAAAGTCGTCCAACATGGGCGGATTGCCATCGTAGATGTCGTTCAAGCGCTTTTGAAGGTAGGCATCGCGCGTGAAGGTGTAGGGGTCCAGGGAGGCTTGCTTCACCGCGTCCGACAAAGACAAATAGCGTTCGCGCTTGTCGGTCAAGCGAAGCACCGTGAGGGTGTTGCGCGCACCAATGTCACTGACTTGCTGGTTCACGTCTGTTTTGGTGTCCACCCACAAGCCCACACTGTCTCGAACGGTTGAAGGCCCAAAAAACGGCAAGACCACATAAGGCCCCGACGAGACCCCCCAAAAAGCCATGGTTTGACCGAAATCTTCTTTGTGCTTGTCAATGCGTAACTCGGTTGCCCAATCGATGACGCCCCCCAAACCGACGGTGGTGTTGATGGCCACACGCATGGCATTGCGAGAGGCCGCCTCCAACTTCAACTGCGCCAAGCTGTTGAAAAAGGACATCACATCGCTTTGGTTGCTGAAAAAATTGCTGATGCCCTTTCGCACAAACGTGGGCAGCACTTCGCCGTAGATGACGGCCACTGGGCGTAACACCAAATCGTCTGCCAGGTCGTTGAAAGCTGTGACCTTGCGGTTCACTGGCTCAAGCGGATCGGAAGGATCGGGCCCGCGCAAGGAGGCACACCCTTGCAACAGCAAGAATGCCACCACCGTACAGAGCAGGCGCCAGTGAAGCATCATTTGTTTCCGGCGGCGGGCGTGGCAGCGTCCGAGGCTTTGCTGTACAAAAACTGGCTGATCAAATTCTCAAGCACCACAGCGGATTGCGTGGAGCCGATGTTATCGCCCGCTGCCAAATTCTTTTCATCTGCACCCGCCACAATGCCCACATACTGCTCACCCAGCAAACCACTGGTGAGGATTTTCAGGGAGCTGTCTTTGGGAAAAGCGTATCGCGTCTCCAAAGCCAGACTCACCTTGGCTTGGTAACTGTCGTCGTCAAATTGGATGTTGTCCACACGGCCGACCACCACACCCGCACTTTTCACGGCGGCACCTTTTTTGAGGCCGCCGATGTTGTCAAATTTGGCGGTGACCATGTAGTCTTTGCTCCAACTGAATTGCAGCAAATTGGCTGACTTGAGCGCCAAAAACAGCACTGCAGCCAATCCAATCAGGACAAACAAACCCACCCACACATCATTTTTTGAACGTTGCATCACGTCCTCCTTAAATGCTGAACATCATCACGGTAAGGATGAAGTCCAGTCCCAAAACTGACAATGAAGAAATCACCACACTGCGGGTGGTGGCAGAGGCCACACCCTCTGGCGTCGGTTGCGCCACATAACCTTGCAGCAGCGCAATGAAAGTCACTGCAACGCCAAACACCCCACTTTTGATCATGCCATTGCCAACGTCTTTGAAGACATCGACGCCGCTTTGCATCTGGCTCCAGAAAGCACCTGCGTCAACACCAATCAGCAAGACACCGACCGCATAGCCACCCAAGATACCCACTGCACTGAAAACCGCCGTGAGGAGGGGCAACGCAATGATGCCGCCCCACAAACGCGGCGCCAATATTCTGAGTTTGGGATCGACAGCCATCATCTCCAAAGCCGTGAGTTGCTCGCCTGCACGCATCAAACCAATTTCAGCGGTAATGGATGCGCCTGCTCGCCCAGCAAACAGCAAGGCCGCAACCACAGGGCCCAATTCACGAACCAAGCTGAGTGCCACCAACAATCCCAAGGCGTCAGACGCGCCATAGCGTTGCAAGGTGTAATAACCCTGCAAACCCAGCACAAAGCCCACAAACAAACCGGACACGGTGATGATGGCCAAGGAATAGTTGCCCAAAAAATGCACTTGGTCACGAACCAAGCCAAAGCGCTTCAAACAGGCGCCCGACAACATCAGCAATTGCGCAAACAAACGCGCACCGTAACCCCAATCGGCCAATTTTTGACGGAGGGCAAAACCCAATTCAGCGGGGTGCAGAAAGATCATGCCGAGGCACCTCCAAAGTCTTCCGCCACAGATTTGGCGGGGTAATGGAAGTGGACCGGGCCGTCACTCAACCCATTCACGAATTGGTGAATGAGGGGGTCGCTGGTTTGTCGCAATTCGTTCGGTGTGCCTTGCGCCGCCACTTTGCCATTGGCCAGCACCACCACGTGATCGGCGATTTGAAAAGTCTCGTCCACATCGTGTGACACCACCACACTGGTGATGCCCAAGCTGTCGTTCAAACGTCGAATCAGCCGCGCAGCCGTGCCCAAAGAAATAGGGTCGAGACCGGCAAAGGGTTCGTCGTACATCATGAGGTCGGGGTCAAGGGCAATGGCACGTGCCAAGGCCACACGCCGTCCCATGCCGCCTGAGATTTCTGAAGGCTTGAGATGTCTGGCACCGCGCAAACCCACCGCATCCAACTTCATCAACACAATGTCGCGCACCATGGCTTCGGACATTTGGGTGTGCTCTCGCAATGGGAAGGCCACGTTGTCAAACACGTTCATGTCAGTGAACAAAGCACCAAACTGAAACAGCATGCCCATGCGCCTGCGCGCCGCATAAAGCTGTTCGATGTTCATCTGACCCACATCGTGGCCATCAAAGGTGAGTTCACCTTGTTGCGCCGTGTATTGGCCGCCGATCAAACGCAGCACCGTGGTCTTGCCACCGCCCGACACGCCCATCAGTGCCGTGACTTTGCCGCGCGGAATGCCAAACGAGATGTCGTTCAAGATGACGCGGTCCCCGTAGCCGAAGCTGAGGTTTTTGAGTTCAACCAGCAGTGGAGAGTTGGGCAAGGTCATGTGTCAAAAAACAAAAGCCGGGATTGCCGGCTTTTGAAGGATAAGGCATTCAGGTAAAGCTTGTGTGAACCTTTCGGTATTTGCAAGCCCCCTGTCTGACGTCATTTTAACGGGGTAAGTTGCTGGTTCCCATTAAGAATTCATCCACAGCACGTGCAGCCTGACGGCCTTCGCGAATGGCCCAGACCACCAAGGATTGACCACGTCGCATGTCACCGGCCGCAAACACCTTGGCCACGTTGGTGGCATAGCCGCCTGTGAAATCGGTGGTGGCTTTGGCGTTGCCGCGGTTGTCTTTGTCCACGCCAAAGGCGTCCAAGATGGTGGCAACGGGGTTCACAAAGCCCATGGCCAAGAAAACCATGTCGGCGGGGTAAGTCTTTTCGGTGCCAGCCACATTGACCAATTTGCCGTCTTTGAATTCCACTTCCACGGTTTTAAGACCCGTCACTTTGCCTTTTTCGCCCACGAATTCTTGGGTTGAAATGGCAAATTCGCGGGTGCAGCCTTCTTCGTGGCTGGAGCTGGTGCGCAATTTGAGAGGCCAGTAAGGCCAGGTCAAAGGACGGTTTTCTTCTTCGGGCGGCTGCGGCATCACTTCGAATTGCGTGACGCTCTTAGCGCCATGGCGGTTGGATGTGCCAACGCAATCACTGCCGGTGTCACCACCGCCAATGACGATGACGTGTTTGCCGTCAGCGCGCAACTGGCCTTTGAGCTTATCGCCCGCATTGACTTTGTTTTGCTGGGGCAAAAATTCCATGGCAAAGTGAATGCCCGCCAAATCGCGGCCTGGCACGCTCAAGTCGCGTGATTGCTCAGAACCACCGGTCAACAAGACGGCGTCAAAGTCTTTCTTAAGCTGCTCAGGGCTGATGGTTTCTTGCGACCAGTTGGTGACCTTAGAACCTTCCGGCAGATGGCCCACCATGACGCCAGTCTTGATGGTCACGCCTTCGGCGACCAACTGCTCTGCGCGGCGGTCGATGTGTGACTTTTCCATCTTGAAATCGGGGATGCCGTAGCGCAGCAAACCACCAATGCGATCGTTCTTTTCGAACAAGGTCACGTCATGACCCACGCGCGCCAACTGCTGCGCCGCAGCCATGCCGGCTGGGCCAGAACCCACAACAGCCACTTTCTTACCTGTCTTGTGCGCTGCAGGACGGGGCTTGACCCAGCCTTCTTGCCACGCACGGTCAATGATGGCGTGCTCAATCGACTTGATGCCCACCGCATCGCCGTCGACATTCAAGGTGCAAGCTGCTTCGCAAGGTGCAGGGCAAATGCGACCCGTGAACTCTGGAAAGTTGTTGGTGCTGTGCAGCACTTCAATGGCGTTTTTCCAATCACCTTGGTACACCAACTCGTTGAAGTCGGGGATGATGTTGTTGACAGGGCAGCCGTTGTTGCAAAACGGTGTGCCGCAGTCCATGCAACGTGCGCCTTGCACTTTGGCTTGTGACTCATCCAATCCGATGACGAATTCTTTGTAATTCTTCAAGCGCTCGCCCACAGGCTTGTAACCCTCTTCGAGGCGCTCAAATTCCATGAAACCAGTGATTTTTCCCATGATCAATCCTTGTTATTTCTTTGTACTTATCTGACCAATTAGCTAGCAGCAATGGCATCTGTGGACTTGGCGGCAGCTTTGCGTGCGTTGATTTCACCCAAGGCGCGCTTGTACTCGTTCGGGAATACTTTCACAAACTTCAAGCGCGCTTGCGCCCAGTTGTCGAGCAACTCACGTGCGCGTTGGCTGCCGGTCCACTTGTGGTGGTCTTCCAGCAATTTCTTCAACTGTGTTTCGTCGGCTTGATCGCGGTGCCACACTTTGCGGTCTACGGCGGCTTCTTGCTCGGCCACGGTCAGTACTTTTTCCATGCTGACCATGGCGGTGTTGCAACGCGCGCCAAACTGGCCGTCTTCGTCGTATACATAAGCAATGCCGCCGCTCATACCAGCCGCAAAGTTGCGACCTGTTTTACCCAGCACTGCCACAGTACCGCCGGTCATGTATTCACAACCGTGGTCGCCGGTGCCTTCCACGACGGCAGTAGCGCCAGACAAACGAACGGCAAAACGCTCGCCGCCCACACCTGCAAAGAAAGCTTCGCCGGTGGTGGCGCCGTACATGACAGTGTTGCCCACAATGATGTTTTGGCTGGCCACGCCGCGGAACTCGAGGCTAGGACGAACCACAATGCGACCGCCCGACAAACCTTTGCCGGTGTAATCGTTGGCTTCACCAATGAGGTACAGCGTGATGCCCTTGGCCACAAACGCGCCAAAGGATTGACCACCGGTGCCTTCGAGTTGAATGCGAATGGTGTCGTCTGGCAAACCTTCTGGGTGTACTTTGGTCACCGCACCTGAAAGCATGGCGCCCACAGAACGGTTGACGTTGCGCGCCACTTCCATGAACTGCACCTTCTCGCCTTTGTCGATGGCGGCGCGGCTCTTGGCAATCAGCACGTTGTCCAAGGCTTTGTCCAAGCCGTGGTCTTGCACGTCGATGTGGCGACGGGGCACGTCAGCGGGCACATCGGGCACAGCCAACAAGCGGCTGAAATCGAGGCCACTTGATTTCCAGTGCTCAATGCCTTTGCGGGTGTCGAGCAAATCGGCACGACCGACCATGTCGTCAAACTTCTTGATGCCCAACTGCGCCATGATTTGACGCACTTCTTCAGCGATGAAGAAGAAATAGTTGACCACGTGCTCTGGCTTGCCAGAGAACTTCTTACGCAAAATAGGATCTTGCGTGGCCACGCCCACGGGGCAAGTGTTCAAGTGGCATTTGCGCATCATGATGCAGCCTTCGACCACCAGCGGTGCTGTGGCGAAACCAAACTCGTCTGCACCCAACAACGCGCCAATGGCGACGTCGCGGCCGGTCTTCATCTGACCGTCGGCTTGCACACGGATGCGACCGCGCAAGCGGTTCAGCACCAAAGTTTGCTGCGTTTCAGCCAGACCAATTTCCCAGGGGCTGCCAGCGTGTTTGATGGAGGACCAAGGCGATGCGCCTGTACCGCCGTCGTGACCGGCAATCACCAAGTGATCGCTCTTGCACTTGGCCACGCCTGCGGCAATGGTGCCCACGCCAATTTCAGACACCAACTTGACGCTGATGTCGCTGTGCGGCGCCACGTTTTTCAGGTCGTGAATGAGTTGGGCCAAATCTTCAATGGAGTAGATGTCGTGGTGTGGGGGAGGAGAAATCAAACCCACGCCTGGCACAGAGTGACGCAACTTGCCGATGTAGTCGGACACTTTGCCGCCTGGCAATTGACCGCCTTCACCAGGCTTGGCACCTTGCGCCATCTTGATCTGAATTTGATCAGCGCTGTGGAGGTATTCAGCGGTGACACCGAAGCGGCCAGACGCCACTTGCTTGATCTTGGAGCGCAGTGAATCGCCAGCCTCGAGGGGCATGTCGACTTCCACTTCTTTGGCGCCAATGACGCTCTTCAAAGTCTCGCCCTTTTTGATCGGGATGCCTTTGAGTTCGTTGCGATAACGCGCAGAATCTTCACCACCTTCACCGGTGTTGCTCTTGCCGCCAATGCGGTTCATGGCAACGGCCAATGTGGCGTGTGCTTCTGTAGAAATAGAACCCAAAGACATGGCGCCTGTGGCGAAGCGTTTGACGATTTCGCTGGCGGGTTCTACTTCATCAATCGAAATGGCTTTGGCAGGATCGATCTTGAATTCGAACAAACCGCGCAATGTCATTTGACGCTTGGTTTGGTCATTGATGATCTGCGCGTATTCTTTGTACGTGTTCCAGTTGTTGGCACGGGTGCTGTGCTGCAACTTGGCAATGGCATCGGGTGTCCACATGTGCTCTTCACCGCGAGCGCGCCATGCGTATTCACCGCCAGCGTCTAGCATGGTGGCCAACACAGGATCGTTGCCAAACGCAGCTTTGTGCATGCGCAAAGCTTCTTCGGCAATTTCAAAAATACCAATGCCTTGCACGCGGCTCGGTGTGCCGGTGAAGTACTTGTTCACGGTTTCGGTGTTGACGCCAATGGCTTCAAACAACTGCGCGCCGCAATACGACATGTAGGTGCTGACACCCATCTTGGACATGATCTTGGACAGGCCCTTGCCCACCGCTTTGATGTAGTTGTAGATGGCTTTGTCGGCCGACAAATCACCGGGCACCTCTTTGTGCAAAGC
>JACCEA011095165.1_pt1 | contig 25671 bp, 22 predicted proteins | sample 7449851 | NCBI WGS metagenome assembly JACCEA01 (sample SAMN15323453, study PRJNA562643) | freshwater metagenome | isolation source: river surface water | place: USA:Blue River Watershed | collected 2017-08-18
ATCGCGCGCCATGCGCCAACAAATTGCCGCAGCCCTGTCGGTGGTCATCCAGGTCTCTCGCCTGTCAGACGGTCAACGCAAGATCACCAGCTTGCAAGAGATCACCGGCATCGAGGGCGATGTCATCAGCATGCAAGAGATTTTCCGGTTCGAGCAGACCGGTCTGGACCCCGACGGCCGCGTGCAGGGCCAGTTTGTGGCCACCGGCATTCGTCCGAAATTCATGCAACGCTTGGTCACACGCGGCATCATGCTCAGCGACACGCTGTTCGAACCCACCCAGCGCTGGAGCTGAGCCATGAACACACCACTTTGGACCTTTGCCGCGCTGGCATCGCTGAGCATCGGCGCTCTGGTGTGGAGCCTGTATGGGCTGTGGCAGCAACACCTGGACCCACGCCAAAAAGCCCTGGCGCAAAGGCTGCAAGCGGCCACGCGCAACGGGCCCCGCGATGAGGTTGAGCCCGCACTCAAACTTCGCCCCAAACGGCAGCTCAGCCAATGGGTCTGGGCCGAGCGCAGCCTGCAAAACTTGCCGGGCATCAACACCTTCGACCAGTTTTTGCTGCAATCGGGCCTGACACTCAGCCTGGCGCAGGCCTTGTCTCTGGCCGCAGGCTTGGTGCTGCTGGCCTTGGCGCTGGGTGCCAGCTTGCACTGGCCGGTGCTGCTGAGTCTGGTGGTGGCGTTGCTGGGGCCTGTGCTTTTGATCGCCTTCTTGCAACACCGCCGCAACCGGCGCATGACCTTGATCAGCCAAGCCCTGCCCGATGCGCTGGAGCTGATGGCACGCTCCATGCAAGCCGGACACGCCTTCGCCAGCGCCCTGCAAGTGGCCGCCAAAGACTGCCCGCCGCCCCTGTCGCATGAGCTGCGTGCCGTGTTTGAAGAAATCAACTTCGGCATCAGCACCGCCCAAGCGCTGCAAACCCTGGCCACACGGGTGGCCAGCGACGATGTGCGCTACTTTGTCGTGGCCGTCGTCATCCAAAGCGAAACGGGCGGAAATCTGGCCGAGATCCTGAAAAACACCGCCCACCTGATTCGTGAACGCCAAAAAATCGCAGGCATCGTGCGCGTGCTCTCGGCCGAGGGGCGTATCTCGGCCGTCATCTTGTCGCTGCTGCCCTTTGCGCTGGCCGCGCTCCTGGGTCTGCTCAATCCAGGTTTCATCTCGCGTCTGTGGACCGACCCCATGGGCATGCAGCTGGTGTACATCTCACTGACCTTGATGGCGATCGGCATTTTGTGGATGTGGCGATTGATCCAAATTCGCGTTTGACACTTTTCTAACCCCCAAACCCTGCACACCCGATGACCTCTGCCACCTTGATTTTTGCGGCGCTTGTATTTGCCCTGGTCCTGATGCTGAGTCTGGCCGTGCTCAACCGTTGGCTGCCCGACCCCGGAAGCGAGCGCCTGGCACGTCTGACCAACCCCAATGCCCCAAACAACGACCCAACCACACCCACCAGCGCTTGGCAAAGGGGCCAAGCCCGGCTCTTAACGGCACTCCTTTGGCTGGGCCCTTGGACATCGGGTCTGTCGGGTGGTGAAGGCGACACGCCCTCTGCACTGCGCCTGCGCTTTGGGCACGCGGGCTGGCGCTCGCCCGTGGCGCTGCAGATCTATTTCATCAGCAAAACCATGCTCACGCTGCTTCTGCCCGCCCTGGCCTGGGGCGTGCTCAATGCCCAAGGCTGGCCAGAGAACACCATGCTGCGCATGGCCCTTGTCGTGGCGGCCGCTGCGCTGGGCTACTACCTGCCCGACGCGGTGCTCAAGCTGCACACCCAACGCAGACAACTGGAACTGCTGCACGCCTTTCCGGACGCACTGGCCTTGCTGCGCCTGTGCGTTCAAGGCGGTCTGGGGCTGGACGCGGCCATCGAGCGTGTCGGTCGCGAAATGCGCCATGCACGCCCCATCCTGTCCGAAGAATTTGCCCTCACCGGGCTGGCCTTGCGGGCTGGGTCATCGCGGTCCGAAGCCCTGCGCAACCTGTCGCAGCGCGTGGGCCTCAAAGACATCGATGCCCTGGTCTCCATGTTGATCCAGGCCGACCGCTTTGGCACCAGCGTGTCCGAATCGCTGGCCGTCTATGCCGACGCCCTGCGCACACAACGCCGCCTGCGCGCCGAAGAGGCCGCTGCCAAACTCCCCGTCAAACTGCTGATTCCCCTGATCTTTTGTGTCTTCCCATCCCTGCTCACCGTGCTACTGGGCCCCGTAGTGGTCACGCTGACGCGGGAGTTTGTGAAGGTGGTGTGAGGGGATGGCCATCGGGCGTGCTCAGATCAAATAATCGGCCAAGCGCTGTGCATGCTCTGAGGATTTTCGCCAGACCAATGACACGGGCATGGGTTCTTGGCTGACGATCAATGGCAGGATGGACGTGGCATGGCTGCTATGTAATGCTGCCGATTGCGCACAACAAGTCAAGAGATCTGTTTGAGCTACAACAGCCAAGCTGTAGAAGAAAGAAGGCGATTCAACCGCGGGGGTGGGTGGCGTGAGACCGCGTTTCAAAAAGGCCTCCATTAACCCGACCCGGGTGGTCGATTGCATGTTGGGAAGAATCCATTTGCAATCCGCCAGATCAGAAAAATCCAGCTTTTTCTGACGTGCCAAGGGGTGTTTGATCGAGGACACCACAGACAAGGGCGCCTCGTAGAGCACTCGCTGCGACAACTCATCAAAATAGGGCGCGTCTGCCACATGACTGGGGATACGGCCCAGCAAAATGTCGATTTCGCCCTGCAAAAGCATTTGCAACAACTGCTCTGCCCTGCCATCGATGATTCGCGGTCGCCATCCGATCGGGCCGTTGATCAACTTTTTGATGATTTCTGGCAACACAGTGACCGCCGTGTGGGGAAATGCACCAATGCGAACGATGGGCTGCTGCGTCCCTTGCAAAGTGGTCCCCATGGCGCCGACCTCTCCCAGAACGGTCTGACACCTTGGCAAGAGCGCCCTGCCCTCATCGGTCAGGGCCATGCCTCGCCCCTGCCTTCGGAAAAGCTTCACATCGAACAAGGACTCGATGTCCTTGAGCATCATGCTGGCAGCCGACTGCGTCATCGACAACTGCTCAGCCGTCGCAGACAAGGAGCCCCGCGTTGCCAAAAGACTGATGAAACGCAGTTGTTTGACTCGCAACTGGTCTAAGCGCGGCTGGTTCATTCAAGCACTTTGATAGTTCAGAATTTCTGATGATAAAGGAAGAATTACTGATGTTTCGCTGATGAACCATCTCTAAACTTGTATTGACATTAATCAAAGACAAGTCATATGCCCATCCTCTCCAAAAGACAATTCAACCGTCACTTGTTGTGGACCGCATTGGGTGCTGCGCTCTCACCCACAGGCACATGGGCACAAGAATGGCCCTCCAAAACCATCAGTTTGGTGGTCCCCTTCCCTGCGGGTGGCTCCAATGACGTCGTGGCACGTTTGGTGGGCGAAAGCGTTAGAAAACGATTGGGCCAAACGGTATTGGTGGACAACAAGCCTGGGGCCAATGGCGCCTTAGGTGTGGACACCACACTGCGTGCCGCCAAAGATCAGCACACGTTTTTGGTTGCTTCAGATTCGGTCTCGTTGTTGCCTTTGTTTCGTAACATGCCTTGGGACTTGAGCAAAACATTCACACCCATTGCGGTCCTGTCGTTTCAGCCCATCGTCGTGGTGACGGCGCCATCGACCGGCATGAAAACCCTGCAAGATCTACAAACACGTGCCAAAGGCAAACCCGATCAAGTCTCCTATGCCAGCTCGGGTCAAGGCTCCATACAGCACTTGGTGGGTGAGCTCTTTTCTCAAAACTTGGGCATCAACCTGCTGCACATCCCGTACAAAGGCGGTGGACAAGCGGTCAACGATGTGATTTCAGGACAGGTTTCGGCTGCCGTCCTTGGCGCGGCTGCGGTGTTGCCGCACATCAAGTCTGGAAAACTGATTGCCTTGGCAGTCAGCACGCGGCGCCGCTCCAGCATCTTGCCTGACACGCCCACTTTGAGCGAAAGCGGCGCAGGCGACATTGACGTGCCCCAGTGGTCTGCCCTTTTTGCCGTCGAAGGCACGCCTGCACCCATCATGGCGCAAATGCGACGGGCAGTGGATGAGTCACTTGCGGACGCTGGCCTGAAACAACAACTCTTGGGTCTGGCGATGGAAACTGTTGCCATGACACCCGATGCTTTCCAGCAACGCATGGTCCAAGACCGTGAGCGATGGGCGAAATTGATCAAAGATCGCAAGATCTCCATGGAATGAAGATGACTGAATCTGGAAAGCGCCCCCACATTGTTCTGATCTTGGCCGACAACTTGGGATGGGGCGAACTGGGCTGCTACGGCGGTGGTGCACTCAGAGGTGCACCCACACCACGCATAGATGCGCTGTCTGAAGAGGGCATGAAATTCTTGAATTTCAATGTGGAGAGTGATTGCGTACCAACCCGCTCCGCCCTCATGACAGGTCGTCACCCCATCCGCACGGGCGCCTTGCAGTCTGTGCCTGCCGGTCTGCCACAAGGCATTCACCCGTGGGAAAACACTTTGCCTCAGCTGCTGCAACAAGCGGGCTATGTCACTGGCATGTTTGGCAAATGGCATCTGGGTGACCGCGATGGTCGCTACCCCCATCAACGCGGGTTTGATGAGTGGTATGGCATTCCCCGAACCACCAACGAGACACTGTTTACGCAGTCTCCTGGCTTTGATGCGACGGTGGTCGACATTCCTCAAGTCATGGAAGGATTTGCCGGCCAAGCGGCTCGCAATGTGGCGGAATACGACCTGGCCAAACGTCGAGTGATTGACAGTGAGTTGACCGATAAATCGATTGATTTCATGCGCAGAAAAACCCAAGGAGATGCCCCATTTTTCCTTTATGTTCCTTTAACGCATTTGCATTTTCCAACCCTGGCGCATCCTGACTTTTCTGGTAAAAGCGGCGTGGGTGAGTTTGCAGACTCCATGATGGAGATGGACCACAGGGTTGGCGAACTGGTCGACGCTGTCCATGAATTGGGGATTGCTGACGACACGCTGTTTATTTTTGCAAGTGACAACGGCCCGGAATTTCGCCGACCATGGCGAGGCACAGCGGGTCCTTGGTCAGGCACCTACCACACGGCCATGGAAGGTGGTCTTCGTGTGCCACTGATCGTCAGGTGGCCAGGCCGCATTGAAAAAGCACGTGTCAGCGATGAGATTGTTCACGTCACAGATCTTTTCACCACGCTGTTGGAGGCTGCAGGTGCAAAATTGCCGCAGGACAGGCCCATTGACGGCGTCAGCCAATTGAGCTGGTGGACTGGCTCTTCTGAAAAATCAGCGCGAGAGGGGTTTCTCTTTTATATCAAAACAGAGTTACGCGCCGTTAAATGGCGACACTGGAAATTGCACTTTGTTTTTGAGAATGAGCCCAACTCGGGGACCCGACATCTTGAAACACCATGGCTGTTCAACATCAAACGCGACCCCAAAGAGGAAACGGATGTCGCCATGGATGACGGCTGGGTTCGAGGTCCGATGCGAAAAATGATCATGGCTTTTGAAAAAACATTAAAAACATATCCGCCTATCGCGCCTGGAGCGCCAGATGAATTCAAACCGTTTTCCAACGAAACCAAGTTCCCGTAGACAGTTCAAAAAATCCACTTCAAAGGAAAATCTCATGCAAATCAAAACCAAACTCACCTTGCTGGCAACGGCCTGCTTGTCTTTGACAAGCATCCAAAGTCAAGCACAAAACGTGACCATTTATGGACGCGCTGTCATGTCGGTCAACCAAGTTGAGACCGGCAATGCCAACAAGGTCACAGAATTACGGGACAACGCTTCTCGACTCGGTTTCAGAGGCGTTGAAGATTTAGGCGGTGGCATGGCTGCATTGTTCGGCCTTGAAATGGGCATCAGTGCCGATACCGGAACCACAACGTCACCGGTGTTCAGAAACAGTTATGTGGGATTGCGTGGCAATTGGGGAACCATGGCCATGGGACGCCTTGACTCGGCCAACCCGACGGGCTCACCGATTTATTCACAAATCACATCGCTGACTCATTTTGCTCCGAACGATGCGGGTGCGACAGCCACCAGCGCCACCATGCAAAACGCACGCAACCGCACCTCCAACAGCATTGGTTACGCCAGCCCCAAGCTGGGCCCTGTGACGGTGAGAGCCCGTGTTTACTTGCGTGGCGCAGATACTGCGGCTCAGCCAGAAGACTCGATGAAATCCACAGACTTGGGACTTGACTACCAGTCTGGGCCCTTGAAAGCTGCCATTTCATTCGCCAAAGACACCAAGCGGGGCGGCTTGTCGAACAACGAGTTCAACGACAAGGTGCAGCTGGGCGTGAATTACCAGTTGCAAAAAAATTGGGATGTCTATTTCATTGGCGGTTTGGACACTTACAAAAACACCAGCACCACCCGTGAGGATGTTGAATACACGCTGCTGGGAACCTCCTACACCATGGGCCAACATAAAGTGGTCTTCAACACGATGCAGCGCGATGTTCAGGCATCTTTGACAGGCGTTCGCAAGAAAAATCAGTTGAGCTATCAGTACCTCGTCTCAAAACGAACAGACCTTCAAGCCTTTATCGACAACGACACGGTGGATTCCAGCCGAAGCAACGTCAAAGTCCGCGCCATCGGCATGGGTATTCGTCATAACTTCTGAAGGTCATGAAATGAAAACGGTCGGATCATTTTTTGTTGCAGCGCTGCTGGGACTCAGTCATTCTGTTCATGCGCAATTTGATCCGACCAAGGTTCTGATTGAACCGGTGGTGATTTCTCAGCATTTCAATGCACCCACCACCCTTTTCTCGACCCCTGCTTTTGCAGCGGGTCGAGAAAACTTCACCTCGTATGCTGAATCCGTTGAGTTTTTAAACGCACTTGCGCAGCGCCACAACAACATTCGCATTGAACACGTGGGCTCTTCCCAGCAAGGGCGGGCCATGCTCTTGGTGGTCATGGCAGGCCCGCGTGGCTACAACGCCAATTTACCGACGCTGATGCTGATGGCCCAGCAACATGGCAACGAGCCAGCTGGCGGTGAAGCGGCTTTGGTCATGGCACAAAGATTGTCCACCGAGCGTGCGACTCTGTTGGAAAGCATGAACGTCTTGATCATGCCCAACACCAACCCAGATGCCGCCGAAAGGTTCAAACGGGAATCGATCAACGGCATTGACATCAACCGAGACCACTTGCTGTTGCGCACCCCCGAAGCGCAGGCGATTGCCGCGGCCCTGAACAAATACTCACCGCATCTGGTGCTGGACCTGCATGAATTCACTGTCGCTGGTCGCTGGGTGGACAAGTTTGGCGCCGTGATGCACAGCGACGCATTGCTTCAAGCGGCAACCGTCGGAAATTTGAGTCCCGTTGTCCAATCTGTTCAAACGCGGTACCTCGCTGCAGCTCGCAGCGCCCTTGAAGCCAAGGGCCATCGCGTCGAGGATTACCACACCTCATCCAGTAACGCCAAGGATCTCACCGTGTCTATGGGTGGGGTGAACGTAGACACAGGACGAAATGTGGGTGGCTTGCGAAATGCGGTCAGCTTGCTTCTGGAAACCCGTGGCATTGGAATTGGCCGTGCCAATTTTGCACGCCGCGTTGAATCCCACGTACTGGCAGCCACTGCAATTCTAGAAACTGCTGCCCAAGACGGCCCGTCACTTCACAAAATTCAGCAAGAAGCTGGACGCACAACAGCCGACCAAGCGTGCACTGGCAACATGTCCATTGTGGTCAAGCACACGCCACAACGGCGACGTCTGAGCTTTTTAGATGCCAAAACGGGTGAGCCTCGCTCCATAGACGTGGATTGGCGCTCTGCGCACCAGTTGAACATTGAGCGCGAGAGAGCGCGTCCTTGTGGCTACCTGATTGCGGCAGACCAAACTGTGGCCGTGCAACGCTTGCGTGATCTGGGTGTAAAAGTCACCACACTGGGCATCCAACAGCAATCCTGGGAAACCGAATCCTATGTCGTGACCAATGAAAACACCGGAAGCCGTCAAGATGCACGCGGCGCCATTTCTGATTCGAAAAACCCGATTCGTTTGCTCAATGTAAAAACACAAGCTGGCCAGCTGACACCTGCGGCGGGCTCATACTATGTATCTTTGAATCAGCCCCTGGCTGGTCTCGTGACTGCAGCGCTCGAGCCGGATTCACAAAACAGTTTTGTCGCAAACCGCTTGATGGACGTGGGAGACAACAAGTTGCTGCGCGTCATGAAAACCCCATCTTTCTAAGAAAGCTTTTACCGTGACCTATCGCTTTTCACCTTGTGCACGTGTCGTTGCAACCGCCTTCATGGGTGTCAGTCTGGCCGCATGTGTCAGCCCGTCCCAAGTCATCCCCGAAGTGGCGCCCGTTTCCAAGGTTTGCCCTGAAGGTGTCCCTGCAGGTGCGACATGTCTTCGCGGCCAAGACTCTGCTTCGGCGCATTACCTCATTGTCATGCCCGCCAAATGGAGTGGGGTTTTGGTTGTTCACGCCCATGGCGGTCCCAGCTATGGCCCACCCAAAACAACACGCGCTGACGAGGACATCAAGCGCTGGGCCATCACGGTGAAAGAAGGCCATGCGTGGGCGGGATCCGTTTTCCGCCAAGGGGGCTTTGCAGTCACCACTGCAGCAGAAGATACGGAACGTGTTCGCCGCATTTTTGTGGACCATGTGGCCAAGCCGCGCACAACGCTGCTGCACGGGCAATCCTGGGGGGCCATGGTGGCAGCTCGCGCTGGCGAGCTGTTTCCGAAGTCTTGGGACGGCATTTTGTTGACCAGTGGCGTGGTCGCAGGCCCCACCACCTACGACTTCCGACTGGATATCCGCGCCCTTTACCAACACTTGTGCAACAACCATCCACTCCCCTCAGAGCCGGCCTACCCTCTTTCCATCGGTCTGCCCACAGACAGCAAGCTCACCTCTGCTGAATTGGCCAAACGCGCCAATGAATGCCTTGGCACGGCCACCCCTGCGGCCCAAAGAACACCCCAACAAGCCCAAAAACTCAAAACGATTGTGGACGTTCTCAAAATGCCTGAACGTTCTGTGCTCAGCCATTTGAATTGGGGCACGTTTGCGCTGCGAGACGTCGTCAGTAAAAACGGCGGAGCAGCGCCTTTGGGCAACGCCAAGGTGCAGTACGCCGGCTCGTCCGACGATGTCCAATTGAATGCAGGTATTCCACGGTTCCAGCCTGACCCCAAAGCCGCCGCGATGTTTTTTGCCGATGTGGACCACCATGGTCGTTTCTCGGTGCCCGTCATCAGCAGCCACGCCATCAACGACTCGACCGTGTTTGTAGAAGGGCAGGATGCTTTGCGCCAGAAAATGGTGGCCGCAGGCACAGCCGACCGACTTGTTCAGACCTATGTTGACTCCAGCGAGCACAGCTATTGGGGCGATGCACATTACCCACCCCTGTTCAATGCGCTCCTCGATTGGGTCGTTAAAGGTCAAAAACCAACGGCTGAGGGCATCGACCAGCGTTGCAAGCAACTCAATGCAAAGCAACCCAAAGATTGCCGCTTCCTTCCAAACTACGCAGTCAAACCCATAGCGTCACGCATTTATCCGCGTTAATCGGTTCGTCAATGACGTCACTGAGCATTTAAGGGCCGACCTTTGGCATGGCCAAAGGTCGGCGAGCTGCGAGCCAAGCGATCAAGATTGGGACAAAAATGGCCAACGCTTGGCGCTCTTGACCGATTGAAAATGGGTGGAGCTCGGACTTCCCTGCCGTTCAGGCAGGCCAACCGTCCCTCAAACCTGAACCAAGCCGCGCAGTTGTGTCATGGAGTCCAACCACGCCCGAGCCGGGGTGTTGCGGATGGGCTCACCATGGTTGTAGCCGTAAGTCATCAGCACCACGGGGCAACCAGCGGCGTCAGCGGCTTGTGCGTCATTGCTGGAGTCGCCCACCATGAGTGTGCGGGCGGGGCTGCTTTGCAGGGCTTCGCAGGTTTTGAGCAGGGGCAAGGGATCGGGTTTTTTGCGCTCAAAACTGTCACCACCAAACACATGGGCAAAGTAGGGTGTGAGCCCTTTTTGGGCCAGCAAGGGCTGGGTGAAGGACAGCGGTTTGTTGGTCAGGCAAGCCAAAGGCAGGCCCGTGGCCTTGAGCAGCTCCAGGCCCTCCATCACACCTGGAAAGACTTGTGAAAACTCCCCGTTGATGGCCAGGTAATGGTGCTCGTAGCGGGTCCACACGGGGGTAAAGAGAGCGTCCACCTCCCGGGCGTCAATAGGCATACCGGGCTTCGCCAGTTGGTGGCCCAGCACGGTGCGGATCAAGTGTTCCGAACCTTTGCCGATGCTGCGCTCGATCAGGGCGCGACTGGCGGTCGGCACCTTCAGGTCGGTCAAGGCCCGGTTCAGAGCCACTTCAAAGTCACCCAGGGTGTCGACCATGGTGCCGTCCAGATCGATCATGACAGCTTGCAGTTGGAGTGTGTTCATCAGAAGATTTTCAGTCAGTGGTGGGCGATCAAGCCCAGTTGGACACCACCACCGAGGTCAGTGCCACGACCAAGGGGTCGCTGACACTTTCGATGGCAGTGCAAAAGAAAAGTTGTGCGTCGACCTGGGCGTGCCCCCACACCATCCACTCACCACGCTCAGCACCGGGCAGTGCCAGTTCTTCACGCAGCAAGGCGCAGCCCGCCCCACTGGCGACCAGGGTGTCCAGGGCAGCGGTATCTTCGGTGCGTAAGGCGATGTTGGGGGCCAGGCCTTGCTGTTCGAAAAGCTGACGTAGCATCAGGTGACTGGGTGAGTCGAGTGGGCCATCCATCCAGGGCAAAGCGGCCAGGGTTTTCCAACCACCACGCTGCATTTGGGAGAAAAGTCGGGTGGGCACCACCACGCGGTAGCGCACCGAGCGCAGCGACTGCCAGTGCAAATCACGCGGGGGGTGGCTGGCAATCACCAGTGCGGCGGTGAGTGCGCCGCCCCGCAAGCGGTCGAGCATGCTGCCCGAGGCATGGGTGCGGATGTGCAGTTCCACCAGGGGCAAATCGCGTTGCACGGCAGACGACAGTTCACCGAGTCGCAAAAAACCCGGCTGCTCCCCGGGCACGCCCAACTCGATCTGTCCGCTGACCTGCCCTTGCATTTGCCGCGCAGCGCCTTGCAGCTGACCCGAAGCACTGAGCACGCTTTCGGCTTTGGGCAGCAATGCCTCGCCTTCGCGTGTGAGGCTCATGCGGCCACTGCTGCGCTCAAACAGGGCCACGCCCAGACTGGACTCCAGCGCCTTGACTTGGGCGGTCACGGCCGGTTGGGTGACGCACAAAACTTGGGCAGCCTTGGTCAAGTGACCCAATCTGGCCACGGTCACAAAAGCGCGTATCTGGTGCAGCTCCACGCAAGGCCTCCTGGTTCAGGCTCAGACCGCAAACAGACGCATTTGCGAGGGCTCCAGGCCCAGGTTCACCGCGCCGCCCGAGGCAAATTTGGACAAGCCCGCGTAGTGTGGTTGGTCCACTGACAGCGATTGGGTGCCCACACGCACACGATAGCGGGTGAACTCACCCATGAACTCGCTGGCTTCCACCGTGCCGGGCATCCAGATGTAACGCGCATCGGGCGCTGCATCGGCCACGTCCACCTTGAGGGTGTGGGGTCGAAAGCTCAGCTGCAGCCGCTGCGAGTCGGCACTGGCCCGCAGCATGTCGGGCTGCAGGGGAATGTTCAGGTCGCCCACGCCTTGGACATCGAGCACGAGGCTGTCGGCGTGGCGACTGCGCACCTGCCCTTCAAGCGTGTTCATGGTGCCCACAAAGTTGGCCACAAAGGCGTTCACCGGATAGTCGTACAGCGTGGCGGGCGCGCCCACTTGCTGCACCACGCCTTGCTCCAGCACCGCCATGCGGTCGGCCGTTGTCATGGCCTCTTCCTGGTCGTGTGTGACAAAGATGGTGGTGATGCCCAGCCGCCGCTGCAGGGCCAGCAGTTCCTGGCGCATTTGCACGCGCAAGGTCTTGTCCAAGTTGGAGAGTGGTTCATCGAGCAGCAGGACCTGCGGCTCGATGACGATGGTGCGCGCCAGCGCCACGCGCTGCTGCTGGCCGCCCGAGAGTTGGTTGGGGCGGCGTTGGCCAAAGGCCGACAAACCCACCAACTCGAGAGCGGCGCCCACTTTGGCTTTAAGAGTGGCTTTGTCGACCTTGCGCTCAACCAAACCAAAGGCCACGTTGTCCCACACCGACAGGTGGGGCCACAGCGCGTAACTTTGAAACACCATGCCGATGTTGCGGTCCCAGGGCTCTTGGCGGCTGATGTCGCGGCCATCGACCAGCAGCTCACCGTGCTGGTGCCGGTTGAAGCCGGCGATCAGGCGCAGCAAGGTGCTTTTGCCAGAACCCGATGGCCCGAGCAGGGCAAAAAACTCACCGGGTTCGATGTCGAGGTTCACGTTTTTGAGCACCTCGGTGCTGCCGTAGGACAAACGGATGTCGCGACACTGGACGCTGACTTTTTTCATGTTGAATGCTCCTTGCTGGGGGCCAAGCGCGATGAAGTGCGCTCGACCACCACATGCGACAAATACGTGCCCACGGCGACGACCAAAATGGCCAGAACGCCCAGGGCCGCACCCGGCCCGCGACCGGCCACACTTTGCATGTACAGGTAAATGCCATAACTCAGGGGCGCCTGCGAATCGGCCGAAACCAGCATGATGGTGGCCGAGAACTCGACAGCCGCCGTGATGAAACTGGTGACAAAGCCCGCCAAAATACCGCCGGTCATGAGTGGCACCAGCACACGGCGGATGCTCCGCATCTTGGTGGCCCCCAGACTTTCGGCGGCCTCTTCGAGCGAGATGTGCACCTGCTGCAAAGCGGCCATACAGCTGCGCAGCGCATAGGGCAGCCGCCGCACGGCATAGGCGAGCATGATGGCCAGCCAGGTGCTGGTGAGCAGCACATCGGTGCCGGGCACGGTCACACCCTTGAACAAGCGCAAAAAACCGATCGCCAGCACGATGCCGGGCACCGCCAAGGAGGCTGTGGCGATCCAGTCCAGCCACTGGCGTGCGGGCAAGCGGGTGCGCAAAATCAAATAGGCGATGGTCACACCCAGCACCACATCCAGCCCGGCTGCTAAGCCGCAATAAATCAAGGTGTTGCGGATCATGCCGCTGGAGTCCTGGAACACCGTGGTGTAGTGCGCCAGGGTGTAGGCATCAGGCAGTGGCGAGAAGCTCCAGACTTGCGCAAAGGACAACAGCAGCACCCCCAGGTGCGGCGACAAGGTGATCAGCAAAATCACACCAATCCAGAGGTAAGCCATGGCCCCCTCGATCGGCGAGAGGCGGCGGCGCTGGATGCTGGCACCGCCCTTTTGCAAAGTGGAGAAATCGCGCCCCTTGAGCGATCGGGCCGAAATCACCATGGCCGCGATGGAAAACACGATCATGATCACACTGATCACATAGCCCATGGGGTCTTCCAGGCCCACTTGCGTGATGCGCAAATACGCCTGTGGCGCGAGCATGTTGGTCTGCCCCATGACCAAGGGTGTGCCCAGGTCGTCAAACACTTTGACAAACACCAGCGAAGCGCCGGCTACAAAGCCCGGCAGGCCCAGCGGAAAAATCACCCGCCAAAACAAACGCCAACCCTTGCAGCCCAGGTTCATGGCCGCTTCTTCCATGGCCCCATCGATGTTGCGCAGGGCCACCGTCAGGTTCATCAAAATGAAGGGGAAGTAGTGGATCGCCTCGACAAAGATGACGCCGTTCAGGCCCTCCATGATGGGCAGCGTGAAGCCAAACCAGTCGTTGAGCAAAAGGTTGAGCGTGCCCGAGCGGCCAAAGATCAGCTGCAGCGCTACCGCACCTACAAAGGGCGGCATGATCAGTGGCAAGACGCCCAGGGTCTGGATGAGGATGGCCCCGCGAAAATCAAAGCGCACGGTGAAGTACGCCAACGGCACCGCAATCAGCGCCGCAAAAATGGCCGACATGACGGCGACATACAGACTGTTGAAAAACGATTCGCGCATCAGGTCCTGCGAGAAGAAGGCCCCGAAATGTCCCAAGGTCAGGCTGTTGTCACCGTCCAGAAAAGCGGTGACAAACACCCGCGCCACAGGCAGCACAAAAAACAACAGCAAGAAGGCCAGCACCAGCCCTGCGGCCAGCCAGACACCGGGGCGCACGTCGGCCCAGATGCCCGCAGGTTGCAGCGCCCCCTGCGGCTGCACTGCCGCATGTCCATCAATCGCCATGGCTTGGGTCCTTTGCGTCGCTTACTTGAGGGCGGCCAGCGCTTGCTCGGCCAAGCTGCGGGCGCGTTCGTAGTTCTGGCGGGCACTGTTGTTCCAGTGGTTTTCCAGACCGGTCACGCTTTTGCTGACGGCGGCGTCCTTTTTGTTGGCCGCAAACAGCGCCAAAAACTCTTTGTCAGCGGCTTTTTGTGCGGTCACCACGGGGGTGAAGGCCGCCTCACGCGCTTGCTTGATCAGGCCAGCCGCGTTCGGGTTGGGCTTTTTGGCCAGGGCCGCTTCGGCTGCGTGGATGGCCTTGGTGGCCGCTTGCAGTTCTTTCAACCGGAAGGTGATGGTCTGGTCAAACAGGCCCGAAACCACGTTGTAGCGGGTCTCGGACAGGTCGGAGTTGAACTGCACTTTGGCCCGCTTGGCGATCTCAAAAGGGTTGGGGTAGCCCGCCGGGGTTTTCCCGCCCATGGCTTCGGGCGGCAAGATGGGCAAGCGTGAAATCTTGGGGTTGTAGAGCAACTCCTGGCCTTGCTGAGACACGGTGTAGCTGATGAACTTGCGGGCCTCGGCGGTGTTTTTGCCGCCACTGACCAGGGCGATGTTGGCAGGCACCACGGCGGTCACATCGGGGTAGACGAACTCCACCGGAAAGCCCGAGTACTTGCCCGCCAAGCCAAAAAAGTCAATCACCAGACCAATGCCAAACTGTCCATTGTTGACACCATCGGGCACCCCAAAACTGCGCTCTGTGATGGCCGCGCTGTTGCCCGAAATCTGCAGCAACTGACTCCAGCCTTTGTCCCAGCCCTCGCCTTGCAGCAAAGTCTCGACCGTCAGGTGCGTCGTGCCCGAGCGTGAGGGGGAACTCATGGCCACATGCCCGAAGTACGCCGGCTTCATCAAATCAGCCCATTGCTTGGGCGCGGGCACCTTGTTGGCGGCCATGTAGCGGGTGTTCCACATCAGGCCGTAACCGGCCAGGGCTTGGCCCAGGTAGAGGTTGTCGGGCGAGTTGATGGGGTAAGCGCCGACTTTAGTGGGCGCAGCCTTGTTGGCCAGGTCACCAATGGGCTCGAGCAACTTGAGGCCCGTGAGCACCTCGAAGGCATCCGGTGCCGAGGCCCAAAACACGTCCGGGCGTTGGCCCACGGGCAACTCGCGGACATAGGCGATGCCCTGCACCGTGTTTTTGTTCAGGATCTCGATCTTGATCTCGGGGTTGGCTTTTTCGAAGGCGGCTTTGTAGGCCTGTGTCAGCTCTTTGGGAAACGAGGTGACCACCGTCACCGTACCGGCCTGGGCCGCTGGCATGCCCCAAGCGGCCATCACGCAAGCTGCGGCAGCCACCGTTTGGCGAAACAAAGGTTTTTTCATGCGTTGGTCTCCGAATTGTTGTCCACTCAGGTTGCCATGCTAACGGCAAGCGTTGCAGACAGCCAATCATGTTTGATGATGTGGCGCATCATCGCCACCCGCCCATCTATTCGGGTAAACCAGCACAGCCACAGCGCGTCTCAGGGCCAAAGCGATAAGGTCCCGGTAACATCGGAACCTTAAGATGTCGACTCAAAAACCATTTTTGCCCCGCACATGAACGACAACAACACCGTAGCGCCTAAACGCCGGGGCCTGGCCCGCGTCTGGCACGCGTTTTTTTATTCCATCGAAGGTTTGCGCGCCGGTTGGCACGAGCCTGCTTTTCGGCAAGAGGCGATGCTGGCCGTCGTGATCTTGCCTGCCGCCTGGTGGCTGGGGCAAAGCTGGGCCGAAGTGGTGTTGCTGGTGGGCGTGGTGGTGGCCGTGCTGGTGGTGGAGTTGCTCAACACCGCGATCGAAGCGGCGATTGACCGCGTGGGGCCCGAGTGGCATGCGCAATCCAAGCTGGCCAAAGACACGGGCAGCGCGGCAGTGCTGCTCAGCTTGCTGCTGTGTGGCGGGGTGTGGCTGTCCGCCCTGTGGCGTTGGTGGTCAGCCTGAGGGTTCAGCTTCAGGCCGGGCGTGATGCACAGGCCGAAAACACATCCAACGCGGGCTTGTGCATGCGGGTTTTGACCTGCGCAAGCGTCAAGACCGAATGAAAGTAGTGGTCGTGCGAGACCTGCTCTGCCGCCTGTTTTTTCCAGCAAGCCCCATCCCAACCCAGCTGTGACTGCAAAGGCTTGGACAACCACAGCGCCATGGGCACATGGGTTTGTTCTTTGGGGGCCATCATGTAGGGCATGCCGTGCAAATACAGGCCCTTTTCGCCGAGCGATTCGCCATGGTCTGAGACATACAGCATGGCCGTTGGCCGTGGCTGACTTTTGAGCCAACGCACGGTTTGCGACAACAAGTGGTCGGTGTAAAGCACCGCGTTGTCGTAGGCGTTCACGATCTCCTGCGCCGGGCAGTCTTGCAAGACATTGCTGCGGCATTCGGGCTGGTAGGCCTTCATGTCAGCCGGTGTGCGTTTGTAATAGGCCGGACCGTGGTTGCCCATTTGGTGCAGCACGACCACGGTGCCTGTTGACGCTGGGCCTGCGCTGCCTGCCTTTTCCAGCTGAGCCAAGCGTTCGGGCAAAACGCGCAACATGATCTCGTCAAAGCATTCGCCATCCGGGCACAGCGCCGGGTCTTTCAAGGCCAAGGTACTGGCCAGATTGCTGAAATTTGGCACGCGATCGCACACCCCTTTGCAGCCAGACTGGTTGTCCAACCACAGCACCTGCATCCCCGCGCGTTGCAACACGTCGAGCAAGTTTTCGTAAGGGATGTCGTTTTTGGCGTTGGCCTCACGCCCCAAATGAGAAAACATGCAGGGCACAGAAACTTGCGTGTTGGTGCCACAAGAACTGACATTGGAGAAATAAGCCAGCTCGCCCGTGCCTTGCAGTTGGCGCAGTTGCGGTGTGGTGTCACGCGCGTAGCCGCCCAGACCGAAGTTGGCCGCTCGCACGGTTTCGCCCACCACCAGCACGATCAGTGGCGGCTGCTGCGCCCCCCCGGGGGCACGCGCCAATGCGGCGTCTTCCCCGATGGGCTGCAAGGGCATCCGGACCTGCGCGGTTTGCCCCACCACCAGTCGCGTACTGGCATAGATGGTGTTGAAAGGGTTGAGCATGTAGCGCAAGGATTTGTGGTTGCGCATGGTCGAGGCCAAATCCTGGAACGAAGCCCAGACCACCACCAGCAAAACCAGTGCGGACAAAGCAGCCAATCCCAATTGACGCCCCACCAAGCGACGGGCGGGCAGATTTTGCACGGGCTGACGCCACCACCACCAGCCGGGCAGCACCACGCCGAGCGCCAACACCAGCAGCATGTTCCAGGACAACAAATCGCGCACTTCGCGCACATCCGTCTGCACGGTGTTGGCCATCATGGTGGGGTCGATGACAACGCCATAAGTGATCATGAAATAACTGTTGGCCGCGGCCACCATGAGCAGCACCACGCCTGCAGGCTTGCGCCAGCGAGGCCAAACCAGCAGGCTGAGCAGCATGGCCGTAGCCGACAGCACAATGAGCGCAAAACCCACCAGACCCAGCCAAGTGCGCAGGCCGTGGGTGTCGGTCAAGGCCCACATGGCACGCCACAGGGGCAAGTTACCCGCCGTGCTGAGCCACAGGGCCAGCACCAGCAAAAGACTCAAGGGGTGCCAGGGACGGCGCGCAATCGAATCAGAAGGTGCAAGATCGGGAGATGTGGGGGTCATGGGCAAGAAATGGCAAGGCAAGAGCAGCCATTCTGAAAACCCAGCCTTATCGCAACATTAAGCTTTGCCCGTCAGATGGCCTGCAGCGGGCCAGACCAGCGCAAAACGCTTGCCAAAAGGCGCAACACCCGCATCGCGCACCAGTTGCGCCCCTTGGCTTTGGGCGATGCGCTCGACCAAGGTCAGGCCAATGCCCAAGCCGGTGTCTGGGCCTGTGTCTGGGGCAGCTGTGCGTCCGGCACTGAAGTCACCGCCATCGTCGCTGACCGACAGCGTCACTTGGCCCGCAAGATCTCGGACCACTCGCACCTCGACATAGGTGCCAGAGGGGTTGTGGCGCAAAGCGTTGTCCACCAGGTTGCGCAAGGCCAGCTCCAGCAAAGTCGACTGCCCGGACAGCACCAGGGCTTGCTCGGGCGCTTCGAGCGCAATGTCTTGGCCCAGCTCGTGGGCCAGCGCCGCATGCTCAGACACCACGCGCAGGGCCAAAGCGCACAGGTCCACCGATTCGGACTGATCACCCGTCAGGCTTTGGGCCCGTGCCAAGTCCAGCAACTGCGACAAGATGCGCCCCGCACGCAAAGCGCCCTGCTCCACCGCCTGCAAGGCCTGGGCTTGTTCAGCAGCCGGGCCGTGTCGTGCCAACCGGGCCTGCAGCACCAGCGCCGTCAAGGGGGTGCGCAGCTCATGGGCCACGTCGGCTGCAAAACGACGCTCCCGTCCAATCTGGGCCTGCAGGCGCAACACCAAAGCATTGATGGACTGCACCGTCACGCCCAGTTCCCGATAAGGCTGCTGCGGCACCAGCGTTTGGCCAGCATCAACATCCAGCGTCGCAATCTTGCCCGACAAGCGTTGCAGGGGCAGCAGGCCGCGACGAATGGCGGAGGCCAGCATCAAGGCGACCAATGGCAAAAACACCAAGGCGGGCAACAAGATGTGTTCGGAAATGTCGGCAGCCAGCGCTTCGCGCCGCGCCGGGTCCATGAAGACGGCCACGCGGCGCACAGACTCACCAACGGTCGACTCGCCCACATAAACCCGCCAATCCTGCGAGACGCCCTGCAGCTTCAGGCCCAGTGTCTGGTGGCCCAATGCCAGGCGCGGTGGCAATTGGGCGTGTACGCCGTGGGAGTCCCAGGCCAAGCGATCACCTTGCCAAATCACCACATGAAATTCAGGCGCATAGGCGTTGGGCGGGTGCTGGCCGAGGGCCGCAGGCAACTCAGTCGGATGGGCCGCTTGGGGGTTTGGCGTGCCGGATCCAGACAAAGGCGCCTTCAACGCCTGACCCAAGGGCACGTCTAAAGGCTGACTGAGCAACAGTTGCGCGGCAGACACCAGCAGGCCATCGCTGATTTCTTCGGCCTCGTGGTAGCCCGTGGAGTAGGCCAAGCCGGCCAACAACATCCACAGCGCCACCACTGCGCCCAAAGCCCAGGCCCACAGGTAGCGCCACAAAGAGCGGCCTTGGGTCTTGCCAAGATGTAGCGGAGGGGTTGTGACTTGGGACATCAAGCCTCCCCTTGGGGTTCTGGCACCGGCACAAAGTAGCCCACGCCGCGCACCGTCTTGACCAGGCCATCGCCCAATTTGCGGCGCAGGTGGTGCATGTGCACTTCCAGGGCGTTGCTGTCCAGCACTTCGTCAAAGCCATAGAGTGCTTGCTCCAAGCGCTGACGCGACAGCACCTGGCCGCTGCCGCGCAAAAGCGCCAGCAGCAAGGCAAATTCCTTGGCCCGCAGCACCACAGGCTCGCCGTTTCTTAACACCGTGTGGGCAGCGGGGTCCACCACCAAGTCGCCATGACGCAGCAGCGGCGAAGCGCGGCCTTCGCTGCGGCGCAAAGCCACGCGCATACGGGCCAGCAATTCCTCAGGCTCGAAGGGTTTGACCACATAGTCATCGGCCCCCTCGTCCAACCCGGCCACCCGGTCGGGCAAGGCATCGCGGGCGGTCATGATCAGCACCGGCATGGCGCTGCCCGTGCGGCGCACTTGGCGCAGCCAGTCCAGGCCATCGCCGTCGGGAAGGCCAAGGTCGAGCAAGACCAAGTCAAAGGGCTCCACGCGCAATGCGGCCGTAGCCAGTGCCAGCGTCGCCGTCACGTCCACCGCATAGCCGCTGGCCTTCAATGTCGCGGCCAGGCCGGTGGCAATGCCCGCGTCGTCTTCCACAATCAATACCCGCATCGTCCCAGTCCCATTGGCGTGAGTGGTCAGTTGTTGAGGCTCGATTGTCTCAGGTGTGGTGTTCATGGCCCACACCTTGTCACAGAGACTTTAAGCCTGGCTTAACCCACCCAGGATTTAATCGAACGATGCAGAAATCAGACCTTCTTCTCTTCACCCAAGCCCCACCTTGGGAGCCTTCCAGCGTCGACCACCATCCACAAGTGCGCGCCAGCCTGTGGCTGTGGGGCATGCTGCTTGTGCTCACCTTGGCTTGGGATGCAGTCGGTTTCGACCTTGGGGCCATGACATGGCTGGGCGGCCCAGAGGGCTTTGTTTGGCGCGACCACTGGTGGTTGAGCACTGTGATGCACACCGGCGCCAAACAACTGGCGGTCTTGATTTACTTGGGGGTGCTGGCGATGACGCTTTGGCCGGTGGGCATTTGGCGACAACTGACACGCAGCCAAAGGCTGGAGATCACCATGGGCATCACCCTGAGCTTGGTGGTGGTCACCGCCATCAAGCGCATCAGCCTGACCAGTTGCCCTTGGGATTTGCAGGCCTTTGGTGGGGTAGCCAGCTATGTGTCGCACTGGTCGTGGGGCGAGGTCGATGGCGGTGGTGGCTCGTGTTTTCCTGGTGGGCACGCTTCCAGTGCTTTTGCCTTCATGGCCCTGAGCTTGCCGTGGTTGACCTCGAAGGACACCGACCAGCAACGCTTAGGACGGTCCATGACCGGGGTGATTGTGCTGATCGGCCTGGTTTTGGGGCTGGCTCAGACACTGCGAGGGGCCCACTACCCCAGCCACACAGCTTGGACCGCCTTGTTTTGCGCAGCCACGGCTTGGGCCAACCATGGTTTGTTTGTGTGGTGGCGGATCAGGCGCGAACTTGCAATTGGGCGCTGAACCTTCGGCAGCAAGCCGTAACAGGCCCTGAGCGAAATGGCCCCCGATATTGAAAGCAAGCCTCAATCGGCCCTCGGCTTGGACCTCCAGCGCTTCCAAAGCTTGGTTTGGCTCAGCATGGTCAAGACCAACGCCGACAAAATCACCAAGGACAAGGTGGAGGTGAAAAATTCGGTGACAAATTGCACGGGCTGGCCTTCGGCTGAAATCATGGCCTGTCGGTAACTCCGGTCCATCAACGGTCCAAGGATCATGCCCAAGATGACCGGCCCGACTTGGTAGCCGTACATCTTGAGGAAATAGCCAAAGATGCCGAAGCCCAACATCCAGTACACATCCACTGGGTTGTTGTTGATGGCGTAGGCACCCACGGCCGACAACACCAAAATCATCGGCAGCAAAATGGGTTTGGGCGTTTCCACCAGCTTGGCAAACAACTTGATCCCGGTCAGGCCAAAAATCAGCAAGAAGAAATTGGCCAATACCAGGGTGCCCACGATGAACCAAAACAAATGGGGCGTTTCGATCATCAGCATCGGACCGGGTTTCAGGCCATGAATGTAGAGTGCGCCGATGATCACTGCCGTCACGGCATCGCCAGGAATGCCCAGTGTCATCATCGGAATGTAGGCACCACCCACCGCCGCGTTGTTGGCCGATTCAGGTGCCACCAACCCCTCTTCAGCGCCTTGGCCAAAAGGATGAGAGGGGTTTTTGACGGAGCGCTTGGCATGGTCATAGGCCAGCAAGGCGGCAATGTCGCCCCCCGCGCCAGGCAAAGCCCCCACCACCACGCCAATACCAGAGGTGCGCAATGACAAGGGCAAGTGTTTGCGAATCAGGCCCCAAGAAGGAACGATCTTGCTGACGTTTTGCTTGACCGCTTTGAGCTTAAGTTCATGCAACTGAACCAGCACCTCGGCCACACCAAAAAAGCCGATCATGGCGGCCACGTATGAGATACCCGCAGTCAATTGCATGCTGCCGAATGTCATGCGCGGCTCGGCGGTCATCGGGTCCAGGCCCACCATCCCGATCAGCACCCCCAAAGCCCCGGCAAAAATGCCCTTGGCCAAGGAACCGCCCGACAAAGCGCCCACCAGCAAAATGCCCCAAATGGCCAGCAACAGGTAGTCGCGCGGGGCAAACATCAACGCAAATTCAGACAGCGCTGGCGCAGCGACCGCCAGAGCGGCAATGCCCACAAAACCGCCGATGACCGACATCACGGTGGTCAAACCAATGGCTGCACCCGCCTCACCCCGCTTGGCCATGGGGTAGCCATCCAGCGCTGTGGCGACCGCGGCAGGTGCGCCTGGGATATTGAGCAAGATGGCGCTGCGCGAACCACCATAAACGCCCCCCAGAAAAATGCCCGAGATCAAGGCCAAGGCATCGTTGACCGGCCATTTGAAGGTGAATGAAATCAGGATGGACACCGCCATGGTGACCGAGAGACCCGGAATGGCCCCGATGTAAATGCCGGCAAAGGTGCCCGCTGCGATCAAGAAAATCAGATAGGGACTGGTCCAGGAAATCAAAAAAAATTCAAGCGACTGCATCATGCCCACACCCCCGCCCACCAAGTGCCCTTAGGCAAAATGACCGCGAAAATCGTTTGAAAAATCAGGTAGACCACCCCTAAAGAAATGGCGCTGAGCATCAGATTGAACAACCAGCGCACACTGCCCAATAAACGCATGGACACAACCAAAAACAAGTAGGCCGACACCACAAAACCCAACTTGTTCAAAAGCAGCATGAAGCCCACCACAGCCAAAGTGAACAGCACCAACACGGGCGGTGTGATTCGGCGAACAAAGCTTTGGCGCAAGTTCTCACCCGCGACCAGAGGCTCAGCCGGGGCCTTGGCGACACCCAAGATGGCCAAGTAGGCTGTGATCGCCATCACCAAGGCTGACAGCATGGGAAACATGCCCGCCGAAGTGATGGACTCAAAACCGGAGATGCCATAGGCCTGGTAAAGCAAAAACAAGCTGCCCAGCAGCAGCAAAACGGTGAAGGTCAACTCACCGGGCAGACGCGTTTTTTTTTCAGCCATGGTCGTCTCCGAAGTCTCGTGACATCAGGGCTTGGCAATACCCAGATCGGCTGGCGACTTCTTGGCCACACCCGCTTCTTGCAAAGTCCAGGCGGTGACCGACTGCCACTTTTTCAGGAAAGCATCGGCCTCTGCACCAGAGATGTTCATCATGGCGTTGCCACGGTCGGTCATCAACTTGACGAACTGGGGGTTGGCGGCTGCGGTTTTGAACGAGAGTGACAATTTGGTTTTGACCGCATCGGGCACATCGCGCTTGACGAACACGCCATAAAACGGACCCCAAGGCAAATACTTGCCAATGCCGGGCAGGTCACCGGTCAGCGCTGGAATGCCTTCAAAAGGTTTATCGCTCAACACCGCCAAAGCCTTCACGCGACCGGCTTTGATGTGTTCTGAAGCAGCACCCAAGCCCACAGGCATGAAGTCCACATGGCCGCCTTGCAAAGCCGTGAGGCCTGGGCCTTCGCCATCAAAGGGAACAGCGGTCACGGGCATCTTGGTGAGGGTGCCGATCATGGAGCCCACGCTGTGAGGCAAACCACCAGGGCCGGTCGAGCCCATCTTGACTTTGCCAGGGTTGGCTTGGGCATCAGCCAGCACGTCCTTGAAGGATTTCCAAGGCTTGTCCTTGTTGGCCACGATGACCACAATGCCACGACCCAAAATGTTCACGGGGTAAAACTTGGAATAGTCGAGTTCACCCAAGCCCAACACGCCGTGCAACTGGGGGTTTTCTGCGCCCATCAGCAAGGTGTAGCCGTCTGAAGCTTGTTGATTCACAAAGTTCGTTGATATGGCACCTGCACCACCCGACTTGTTTTGCATCACGATTTTTTTGCCAAGGGCTTCTTCGGCAAAGGGGGCCACGGCACGAGCCACCACATCGGTGGCACCACCGGCACCCCACATGATCACACCGGACAACTCCCGGTCAGGAAAGGCTTGGGCGGAGGCCAGACCACTGACCATGAGCAGGGATGCCAGCGTCATACTGCGGCGAACAAAATTCATGAATGTCTCCTGTAATAAATGGAAGTCAACGCCGCAAAACGTGAATGCGGCGTTGAAAGATCTTAGGGCCAGTCCAATGCCATACAAGGCGCATCAGGGAAAGCCCCAATAAGTTTGAACCTCAAGACCCCCGCACCCACGCAGGCAGCGGCGCGGCTTTGTGGAGCACGTCCTGGTGCAACCAAGTCGCGCTCTTGCGGGCGCGCTCGGCCACGGTCTCCAGCGGCAGTTGCTGGTAGTCGTCGTTGAAGACCTCAAAGCTGTAATCGCCCCGGTAACCAATGCGGTCCAGGCGCAACACCAGATCGGCCAGCTGCTCGCTGTGCACACCCTCACCCGGAAACACGCGGAAGGTGCGCGCCGTGGTCATGCGTTCTTCAAAGGTGGGGGTTTCTTGCCACATGAAGTCCGACAGTTGCACCAAAAAGATCTTGGACGGGTCCAGTTCTTCGATGGCATCCAAGGATGTTTTTGCCGCAAAGATGTGGAAGGAGTCAATGCCAATGCCGAGGTTGGGGCAATCGGCGCGGCAGACCACGTCCCAGCTGGTTGTGAATTCGTTGACGGTGCGGCCCCAGGACAGCGCTTCGTAGGCGATCTGGATGCCCAGCGGGACCGCCAGCATGGCGAGTTTTTTCAGGTCTGCGGCGATGGCGTCCAAGTCTTGCGTGGCGTGGCGAGAAGTGGACGAGCATGCGAGCAAGACCTTGCTGCCGGTGGCCGCACACATCTGGAGCATCGATTTGGCGATGTCGAGCTTGTAGCTGTGCAGGTGTCCCGACAGTCCTTCAAAATCGCGCAGCACCTGAAAGCCAGTGGGCCGCATGCCGCTGGCCTGCACCGCGGCCACAGCAGCCGGTACACCACCGGGGTGTGTGACCAAATCGCGTGCCATCAGCATCACCTGAGAAAAGCCCGCACCTTTCATGGCGGCCAGCTTGGCCTCCAGGGTGCCCGCCATGGTGATGGTGTCCATGCCGTAGCCGTCAAGCATGTTCATGCGCGGCCTCACTGGTGAACGAGCTCAAAGGCGACCGAACCCAGCGTGGCACGGGTGAGCGCACCCCGGTCTTCGGGGTGCAACTGGGTCGACTCCACAAACTCCACGCCACGCGCCTTGAGCGCCGTCACCGCCTGGCCCACATCGGGCACGCCAAAGGCGATGCGCTGCAAGCACTCGGGGCTGTCGTCGGCGTCCATCCAAGGCTCGGGCTCCACCAGTTGCCACAAGAAGCTGCCGCAGGGGCTTTTCATCAGCTTGCCCTTGGGCAAGATGCCAAAGCGCTCTTCATCGGGAATGCTGCTGAAGTCGAACATGTGTTCGTAATAGGTCTGCCAATCGGCGCTGCGCGCGGCACCGATGTACTGCACCACGCCAAAGTAGCCCATGCCTGCCAGCGCAGGAGGGTTCGGGTCCACGGTGGGGATGGGCTTGAAGTCAATGTCGTAGATCGAAAATTCTTGCCAGCGGTCTACAAAGTAAAAGCGGCTGCCCCCCGGGCCATGGATGGCAGGGATGTGCAGCTCCATCGCCTGTGCATGGCTGCCC
>JACCEA011903511.1_pt1 | contig 25631 bp, 30 predicted proteins | sample 7449851 | NCBI WGS metagenome assembly JACCEA01 (sample SAMN15323453, study PRJNA562643) | freshwater metagenome | isolation source: river surface water | place: USA:Blue River Watershed | collected 2017-08-18
AGCGCGAAATTGAAATGGTCGCCGAAAAGATGGAAACCTTCTGGGAAGAGCTCATGCCCATGACCGCCGCAGCGTTCAACGCCAACGGCCGTGTGGCACCGTAACCGTTAGGCAGGACAGGCAATGACTCATCACAACGGCAACCCATTCGGCCAGGTCCTGGTCGCCCTCGTCACGCCCTTCCAGGCCGACGGAGAAGTGGACTGGCCCGCAGTCGAGAAACTGATGGATGACGTCATCACCCACGGTGCCGACGGAATTGTCGTCACCGGAACCACCGGCGAGACCTCGACCCTGACCGACCCCGAAAAAATTCGTTTGGTCGAGGTGGGCAAGGAAGTCTCGGCGGGCCGCGCCAAAATTATCACCGGCGGTGGATCCAACGAAACCGCACACGCGATTGAGCTGTACAAGAAGAGCGAAAAGGCGGGTGCTGACGGTGTCATGATCGTCACCCCGTACTACAACAAGCCCACCCAGGCGGGTGTGCTGACCCACTTCCGCATGATCGCCGACGCCACCGACCTGCCCGTGATCATGTACGACATCCCCGGTCGAGCAGGAATTGAAATCAAGTACGAAACCATCCTGCGCGCCTCGAAGCACCCCAACATCGTGGCGGTCAAGGATGCAAAGGGTGACCTCGCCGAGGCATCACGAGTCATGAACCAGACCGACCTGCTGTACTTCGCCGGCGATGACTCGAACGTGCTTCCCCTGTTGTCCATCGGCGGCTCCGGACTCATCGGTGTGACCGCAAATATTGCACCCACTCCGTACCGAATCATGGTTGACGCCGTCAACCGCGGCGACCTGCACGCCGCCACCGAACAGCACAAACTGCTGGAACCCCTCGTACGCGCGACCATGACCCACGTACCGGGCACCGTCGCCACCAAGTACATCCTGCACGGACTGGGCCGAATCGGCTCGCCCCGTGTACGTCTGCCGCTAGTCGGCCCCGAAGACCACGAAGCCGCCCTCATCGAGGACTCTGTTGCGTTGGTTCACGGGGTTGCCGGGGTTGACTTCTCTGAATTCCGTCCGGACCGCAACGCCGCCGCGGGTGGCGCATTGCCCAAGATTGCCGGCACAACCCGCTAGACGATTGGAGGCTCATGCCTCGATTTATTAGTGCGCCAGGCCGTTTGGAAAACGGCACACTGCGCATCATCCCGCTCGGAGGTTTGGGCGAAATCGGTCGCAACATGACCGTCTATGAATACGACGGCAAGTTGCTCATCGTGGACTGTGGCGTGTTATTCCCCGAAGAAACTCAGCCCGGTGTCGACCTGATCCTTCCCGACTTCGAACCCATTCGTGACCGCCTCGACGACATTGTCGGAATCGTGCTGACCCACGGTCACGAAGACCACATCGGCGCTGTGCCCTACCTGCTTCGTCTGCGCAACGATATCCCGTTGATCGGTTCGAAACTCACGCTGGCATTTGTTGCGGCAAAGACCAAAGAACACCGCATCTCGCCGGTATTGCGTGTCGTCGACGACGGCGAACGCATCCGATTCGGTGACTTTGACCTGGAATTCGTGGCGGTCAACCACTCGATTCCTGACGCACTCGCCGTCGCCATTCGCACCCCTGCGGGCCTAGTGCTCGCTACCGGTGACTTCAAGATGGACCAGCTGCCGTTAGATGGACGCCTGACCGATCTGCGCGCCTTTGCCCGACTGGGCGAAGAGGGCGTGGATGTGTTCATGACCGACTCGACCAACGCCGACGTTCCCGGATTCACCACACCCGAAGCCGAGATTGGGCCTGTCATTGAACAGGTAATGCACCGTGCCACTGGCCGTGTCGTCGTGGCCAGCTTTGCCAGCCACGTCCACCGCGTGCAGCAGATCGTCGACGCCGCTGTCGCCAACGGGCGGCACGTCGCCTTCGTCGGCCGTTCGATGGTGCGCAACATGGGCATCGCCAGCGAGCTCGAATACCTCAACGTTCCCGACGGCACCATCGTTGACCTCAAAGACGCGATGGAACTTCCCGCGCACCGCGTTGTCTTCATGTCGACCGGTTCGCAGGGCGAACCCATGGCCGTGCTGTCGCGCATGGCAAACCAGGAACACCAAATCTCGATCGGCCACGGTGACACCGTAATCCTCGCCTCGTCGCTGATTCCCGGAAACGAGAACGCGGTATTCCGGGTAATTAACGGGCTTATTTCGTTGGGTGCCGACGTGATTCACAAGGGCAACGCCAAAGTCCACGTCTCGGGTCACGCAGCGGCCGGCGAACTGTTGTACTGCTACAACATCGTCAAACCCCAAAATGTGATCCCCATCCACGGTGAACCACGCCACCTGCACGCCAACGCGGCGCTGGCCATCAAAACTGGCGTTCCCGCAGAGAACACCATCATCTGTGAGAACGGCACCGTTATCGACATGCGTCACGGCGACATGTGGTTGGCCGGTCAACTGGACCTCGGTTTTGTCTATGTTGACGGATCCAGTGTCGGCGAAATCACCGATGCCGATCTGAAGGACCGCCGAATCCTCGCAGAAGAAGGATTCATCTCGATCTTCGTTGCAATTGACGCGAACACCGGTGCCGTCATCGTAGGGCCCGAAATTCAGGCCCGCGGTTTCGCAGAAGATGACGCAGTCTTTGACGAAGTCATCCCGCAAATCGTGTCGGCACTGCAGGAAGCATCCAATGCGGGAACGCGTGACGCAGGTCAGTTCCAGCAGGTCATCCGCCGCACGGTGGGCCGTTGGGTGTCGACCAAGAAACGTCGCCGACCCATGATTGTTCCCGTCGTCATCGAGGCATAGTCCGCCTGTGTCGTATCGGCGATACCCGCACCCACGCGGGTAGCGTGATGTCATGGCACGTTCACCGCGCCCGCAGTCGGGTAAATCAAGTTCAGCAAATTCGACGCGCCCAATTGGGCGCCCTGCGGTTCGACCCGAAGGCCCCAACCCGCTCGTCGTAGTCTGGCTTGCCCTCGCGCACGCGACCGGTTCGGTGTTCCGTCTGTTCATCTCGACGCCCGTCGCCAAGGAAGACCGTCGTGATGGATTCCCCTTCCTGCTCGTGATCCTTGGTGTCACGGGTGCGGTCACGAAGTGGTTCATTCCGTTAGCCGAATGGGCCAAATTCCTCGACACGTACACTCTGGGTTTGTTCGTGGGCAGCATCGGTTTCGTTTTCCCCGTCATCTTTATCGGATTCGCCACCTGGCTGTTCCGTCACCCGTTGAACGAAGCCGATAACCGTCGAATTGCGATCGGTTTGAGCGTGTTCGTGCTCGCCGCCACCGCCATTGCACACATCGCCGGCGGCAAGCCACAGCCCTCGGATGCCGACATGATGATCTCGCGCGTCGGCGGGGTCATCGGCTGGTTGGCCGCAGACGGTCTGACGAACCTCGTGACCGCCTGGGTTACTGTCCCGCTTTTTGTTGCGCTCGGTCTGTTCTCGTTCCTGATTCTCACCAAGACATCGCCGACGCAGGTTACGAACCGCGTGATCGAACTGTGGGGGTTCCTGTTCCCTCAGCGCCACGCCGCTTCCGCCGCCCCGACGATGACCGGGCCTCTGGCCGGAATCACGTCACACAGCGACCTGGGTGCAGAAATTCGTGGTCCCTGGTGGAAACGACCAAAGAAGGATGTGGCGTTCGACTCCGCCGTCGAATCCGAACCCAGCGCGACCGACATCCTGCAGGACATGTTCCGTGCACACGACGAGGCGAATGCAGCCGTGACACCCGTGGCCGCCGACATGACGACCGCAGTGGTGGAACCCATCATTGCTGCAGCCGTCGCCGTGCCCGTCGCTGCCCCCGTCGTTGATGCGTTGCCCGCCACCGCGAACGCCCCCGCGGCGCGCCCCGGCCGCCCTTATTCGTTGCCCAAGGACGCACTGCTGGGTGCTGGTTCGCCGCCCAAGGCGAAGTCCCCGGTGAACGACAAGGTCATCGCCGCGATCACCAGTGTGCTCGAGCAGTTCGGAGTCGACGCCAAGGTCACCGGCTTCATGCGCGGACCGTCGGTCACCCGCTACGAGGTCGAACTGGCGTCCGGTGTCAAGGTCGAACGCGTCACCCAGCTGAGCCGCAACATCGAATACGCCGTGGCGTCCAACGAGGTCAGTTTCCTCACACCGATTCCCGGCAAGTCCGCCATCGGAATCGAAATCCCCAACACCGACCGCGATATCGTCACCCTCGGAGATGTGCTCCGTTCCAGTACGGCAAAGCAGTCCACGCATCCCATGACCATGGGCGTCGGCAAGGATGTCGAGGGAGGCTTCGTCGTCGCCAACCTCGCCAAGATGCCTCACCTGTTGGTTGCCGGTGCGACCGGTGCCGGTAAGTCGTCGTTCGTGAACTCGATGATCACGTCGCTGCTGATGCGTGCAACCCCATCCGAGGTCCGTATGGTTCTCATAGACCCGAAGCGCGTCGAACTGTCGGCGTATCAGGGCGTTCCGCACCTCATCACACCCATCATCACAAACCCCAAGAAAGCCGCCGAAGCGTTGCAATGGGTCGTCAAAGAAATGGATTTGCGATACGACGACCTGCACGCCTTCGGCTACCGTCACGTGGATGACTTCAACCGTGACGTCATCTCGGGCAAACTGGTGCCGCCGCCCGGCAGCCAGCGCGTGCTGCGCCCCTACCCGTACCTGCTGATCGTCGTTGACGAGCTCGCCGACCTCATGATGGTCGCCCCACGCGACGTCGAAGATTCGATTGTTCGCATCACCCAGCTGGCTCGCGCCTCGGGAATCCACCTGGTGCTGGCCACACAGCGCCCCTCGGTCGACGTCGTCACCGGACTCATCAAGGCCAACGTGCCGTCCAGGCTCGCGTTCGCAGTGTCGTCCATGACGGACTCCCGCGTTATTCTCGACCAGCCCGGTGCTGAAAAACTCATCGGTCAGGGTGACGGATTGTTCCTCCCCATGGGTGCCAGCAAGCCGGTGCGCGTGCAGGGTGCATGGGTCACCGAGGAAGAAATCGCTCACGTTGTTCGACACGTCCGCAACCAGGCCGATCCCGAATACCGGGCCGACGTCGATGCCGTGGCCACCAAGAAAGAGGTTGACGCGGATATCGGTGATGACCTCGAGGTGCTGTTGCAGGCCGTCGAGTTGGTCGTCAGCACACAGTTTGGTTCGACCTCGATGCTGCAACGCAAGCTGCGCGTCGGCTTTGCTAAGGCCGGTCGACTCATGGACCTGATGGAATCGCGTGACATTGTGGGCCCGAGCGAGGGGTCCAAGGCGCGCGAAGTCCTCGTGTCGGCGGACCAGTTGGCGTCCGTGCTGGCGAAACTGCGAGGCGAAGATGTTCCCGAGGCGGCTCCTGCTGTGGCTCCGATTGTCGCTGCTGCGCCTGTTGCTGTCGCGGCTGCCGCCGAAGCATTCGTGGAACCTGCCATTGATGTCGACGAGGCGTATGGTTCCGACCTGCCCACGGCTGAAGCCGCTGCTGTACTTGCCGAACCATACGACACGGTCGGGTCGGAGATCCCTGAGTCATCCGATGACCAGTTGCCCGCGCCCCGCGCCGCCTCGTCTCACGTCAACTTCGACCCCGGGTTCGACCCCATCGAGCCCCCCACGGGACCGTTTGAGGGGTTGACTGCACAGGCCTACGACACGACCGAGGACGAGCGTTACAACGATCCGATGGCTCGCGCCACGGATGGTGTTCCCGAAGTCGACGGCGACTCCGACGAAGACGCTTGGGGCCTCACGGGCCGGGAGTACTAATGGCCGGCAGGATTCTGCGAACCGGTGAAGGGCCAGTCTCGAACTGGAATGTGGCCAACCTTGTGACATTTGCGCGCGTTGCCGCGTCGCCAGTGTTCTTTCTGCTGATGATGTCCGAACTGTCGGCCAACGGTCGATGGTTGGCGGCGGTCGTTTTTGTCGCCATCATCGCCTCGGACGCAATCGATGGCGCTCTGGCTCGCGGTCGTAACCTGTCAACCCCGCTGGGGGTCCTGCTCGACCCGATTGCGGATAAGTTGGTCATCACCGCCGCACTCATTGCGCTGTCGTTTCACGGTGAACTGCCCTGGTGGGTAACCGTCGTCATTCTGGTGCGCGAGCTGGGTATCACGGTGTACCGCATGGTGATCGTAAGCAAGGAAATTCACGCTGCTTCGTGGGCGGGAAAACTGAAGACGGTGACACAGTCAGTGGCAATCACCCTGGCGATTGCGCCATTTTCTGAAGTGGTCGGGTTCGTGGCGTACGACATCAACGCTGTGGTGATGACGGCAGCCGTGGTGCTGACTGTTGCATCGGGCGCCGACTATGTGATCAAGGCGTGGCGCGCGCGATGACGTGGGACGCGCCTCGGGTCGCAGCGTTAGAGGCGTCGTTGCTCGCTGCCGGTATGACCGTGGCGACGTGTGAATCGTTGACGGGCGGGCTCGTGATTTCGGCTCTGGTGGAGCCCGCGGGCGCCTCGGCGGTGGTGAGGGGCTCCATCGTCGCGTATGCGACCGATGTTAAGTCGAGCCTTGTTGGCGTCGATTCGGCGCTGTTAGCCTCGCAGGGTGCGGTGAATGCCGAGGTGGCGACACAGATGGCGCGTGGCGCGCGTGAGCTTTTGGGTGCCAGCATCGGGGTCGCCACCACGGGTGTTGCCGGTCCGGACGTGCAGGACGGCGCACCGGTCGGCACCGTTTTCGTCGCAGTGTCAACGCCCCAGGGGGAACGCTGCGAGGGCGCCCATTTTGTGGGCGACAGGGACGATATTCGGCGCGCGGCGTGCGACCTCGCTCTGGAACTCATAGCAAATTCTGTGCCACGGGAATAAATAGGGGAGCACTCTGCTTTTATGCTGAGGTACAGTAAGTACCAATCGAGAGGGGAACCATGGTTCTGATTCGTGAACAGCTGGGCGGCGTTTTTCGCGATGCGCGCAAGCGTCAGGGTCTCACTCTCAGTGCTGTATCCGAAACCGCTCGAGTGTCTCAGGGTTACATTTCCGAACTCGAGCGCGGACTGAAGGAACCGTCCAGCGAGATCATCAACAATCTTGCTCGCGCGTACGGCATGTCATTGTCCGAGGTTCTTTTTGCGGTGGGCAACCGCGTGGCTGGGCTTGAAGCAGTGCGTGGCGTCCGTTCGCCCGCAACTGGCGCCATCGATCCGACACTGCGCGCCCCCGAACGCATCCCGGTCGACTTTGACATCGCGCGTGGAATGGTCGGACTCGAGGACATGCCCGATTTTGAACTGGTGTTGTCCGAGGAACCCGGTGCGTTTACCGCAGATTCCTTCGACCCAGCCGATTTCCGCCTTTAACGGTGAAGCACAGCGAATTTACTCGCGCCGTCGAAACCGAATTCGGTGCCGACTATGGCCGCGCTTTGGTGCGGGATGTGGTGTTGAGTGAGTTCGATTGCCCGGGCGCCGAAGCGTTGACGCGCGGCGTGCCCCCACGTGAGGTGTGGCGGGCGTTGTGTGGCGCAATGGATGTTCCCGAGCATCGCGTTCATGGGGCGGGGCGTCCCGAACCCCGCAAGTCGTAGCCGTTTCGGAACATTCGTTCGCATAGTGGCGACACGCCGAGGCGCGGCATTCGAACATCTGTTCGAATCGCGATACGCTGTCCACAACAAACCTGAGCGTGGAGTTATCCACGGTGGGACAGGCTAACGGCAGAGATGTCGGTGCTCTGATTTACCGTGGGACACATCCTCAGAACGCCTTGTCGGAAGACGCCGGGCCTGGCTTTATCGGCCTGGTGAGGAACGACAGCAGATAGGCAGCAACCCACTACCAAGGAGAACACCGTGGCAAATCCCACAGAAGCCCGCGAAAAAGCGCTCGAAACCGCTCTCGCACAGATTGACCGTCAGTTCGGCAAGGGCGCAATCATGCGTCTCGGCTCGGAAGAACGCGCAAAGGTCGCCGTAATTCCCACCGGATCCATTGCCCTCGATGTTGCCCTTGGTGTTGGGGGACTGCCCAAGGGTCGAATCGTCGAAATCTATGGCCCCGAATCGTCGGGTAAGACGACGTTGACCCTTCACGCAATTGCGAATGTTCAGGCCGCTGGCGGTATTGCCGCCTTCATCGATGCCGAACACGCACTCGACCCGGAATACGCACAAAAGCTGGGCGTCGACATCGACCAACTTCTCGTCTCGCAGCCCGATACAGGTGAGCAGGCCCTCGAAATTGCCGACATGCTGGTGCGTTCCGGTTCGATCGACCTCATCGTCATCGACTCGGTTGCTGCTCTTGTGCCCCGCGCCGAAATCGAAGGCGAAATGGGTGACGCGCACGTCGGCCTCCAAGCCCGACTCATGTCGCAGGCGCTGCGCAAGCTGACGGGTGGTCTGAACTCCACCGGTACCACCATGATTTTCATCAACCAGCTGCGCGAAAAGATCGGTGTGTTCTTCGGAAGCCCCGAAACCACCGCCGGAGGTAAGGCCCTCAAGTTCTATGCATCGGTACGACTGGACATCCGTCGAATCGAGACCCTGAAGGAAGGTTCCGACGCAGTGGGCAACCGCACACGCGTCAAGGTCGTCAAGAACAAGATGGCACCGCCCTTCAAGCAGGCTGAATTCGACATCCTGTTCGGCGTGGGCATTTCACGCGAAGGCAGCCTTCTCGACTTCGGAGTCGAGCACGGAATCGTCCGCAAGTCCGGCGCGTGGTACACCTACGACGGAGATCAGCTGGGTCAGGGCAAAGAAAACTCTCGCCGTTACCTCATCGAGAACCCGGCAACAGCCGACGAAATCGAGCGCAAGATCCTCACCGCGCTCGGCATCATCGACGCACCCGAAGCGGAATTGAAGGCAACCGGCACCGATGGCGCCACAACCGCATCACTGGCAGCGAAGCAAGCTGCCAAGAACGCCGCTGCGGAATAACCATGAACGATGTCACACACCCAGGGGAGGCGGTGGCCCCTGTCGCCTTCCTTCCCTGGGTGCGTGACGATTCTGCCCCAATTCGGCAAACCGCCGACGTGCTCGAGGATCTCACTGCGCAAATCCGCGCCGTGGAAAATCGTGTGACGGACGAGCCCGAGGTTGCTCTCAGCCCTGCGGAACTGAAAGCCGTCCGTAAGGCCGAACGGCGCTCACAGAACGTGTCATTGCATGCACTCACACGTCGCGCCGTGTCCGTGAAGGAAATGCGCGAGCTCTTGCAGAAACGCGAACTCGACCAGCACGCCATTGACGATGAAATTGCTCGACTCGAAAACTCGGGGCTTTTGAATGACAACGAGCTTGCCGTCGACGTCGTACGGCGCAGTGTCGAGCGCAAAGGTCTTGGACGCAACGCGATCCGGTCCGAACTGGTCAAACGCAAACTCTCGCACGAATCCATCGAGTTTGCGCTCGAAGGGCTCGAACCAGACGATGAAAGCGAGCGCATTGTCGATGTTGCTCGCGCACGATTCTCGCGCCTCGGCGGACTCGACCGCGACACCCAGGAACGTCGACTGACGTCGTTCCTGATGCGTCGCGGATATCGATCCTCCGACATCAGCCGAACTGTACGACAGTTGCTGTTGGACGATGCCACATCGTCGCCGACAACCGTACGCTTCCACTGAAAATTCGAGAGTCGGTTTCGGGTAAAATCGAAACATCATGACATCATCTGCCACTTCTGCGCCCCGAACCTACGAGGTTCGTACCCTGGGCTGCCAGATGAACGTGCACGACTCTGAACGCCTGTCCGGATCGCTCGAAGCCGCCGGATACTCTGCCGCTGCAGAAGGAACCGAAGCCGACATCATCGTCCTCAACACCTGCGCAGTGCGTGAAAACGCGGGAAACCGTCTCTATGGCACTCTCGGCCACCTTGCCGCCCAAAAGAAATCGCATCCCGGAATGCAGATTGCTGTCGGCGGCTGCCTTGCCCAAAAAGACAAAGCAGAAATCGTCCACAAAGCTCCATGGGTGGATGTGGTGTTCGGCACCCACAACATGGGTTCACTCCCCGTCCTGCTTGAACGCGCTCGACACAACGGGGAAGCGCAAGTCGAAATCCTCGAATCTCTCGAGATTTTCCCTTCGACTCTGCCCACCAAACGTGACTCCACCCATTCGGGTTGGGTGTCCATCTCCGTAGGCTGCAACAACACGTGCACCTTCTGTATTGTGCCCAGTCTTCGCGGTAAAGAAAAAGACCGCCGACCGGGCGATGTGCTCAGCGAAGTTTCCGCACTTGTCGACGACGGTGTCATCGAGGTCACTCTGCTGGGCCAGAACGTTAATACCTATGGTGTCGAATTCGGCGACAAGCTCGCATTTGGCAAACTCCTCCGCGCGGCCGGTGAAATCGAGGGTCTGGAACGAATCCGATTCACCAGCCCACACCCTGCCGCGTTCACCGATGATGTAATCGAGGCGATGGCAGAAACCCCCGCGGTAATGCCCAGCCTGCACATGCCCTTGCAATCCGGATCGGATCGAATCCTCAAGGCGATGCGACGTTCCTACCGTTCCGAGAAATTCCTGGGGATCATCGATCGCGTGCGTGCTGCGATGCCGAACGCCGCAATCACCACCGACATCATCGTCGGCTTCCCCGGCGAAACAGAAGAAGACTTCCTCGAAACGCTACGCGTTGTCGAAGCCTCTCGATTTGCGACCGCATTCACCTTCCAGTATTCAATTCGCCCAGGAACTCCTGCAGCGGATATGGACGACCAAATCCCTAAGGCCGTTGTTCAGGAACGTTACGAACGACTCGTTGAGCTTCAGAACCGCATTTCGCTCGATGAAAACCAGAAACTCATCGGCACTGTCGCTCACGTGCTCGTCGCTGCAGAGGGGCGCAAGGACGCACAGACTCACCGCATGTCGGGCCGTTCAGAAGACAACCGTCTCGTGCACTTTGACATTCCTGAAGGCTCTGTTGCACCTCGTCCCGGCGACGTCGTGACCGTCACGTTGACCCACGCGGCACCATTCCACCTCTTGGCCGACAGCCCCGAAGGGTCGACCCTGCAGGTGCGGCGCACACGAGCCGGCGATGCGTGGGACCGAGCACAGGCTGAATCGTGCGGAACCGACGCTCCGGCTTCTGCCGGTTCGGTCGGGCTCGGGTTGCCCGGAATTCGCGTCGGCTCCCCGAACCTTCTGGGTTAAGCCGTGATTCTGGCAATTGTCGGCGCTACGGGAACCGGAAAATCCGACCTTGCCATCGACACGGCGGAACAGCTCATCGCCTCGGGACGGTCCGCAGAAATCATCAACGCGGATGCGTCACAGCTGTATCGAGGCATGGATATCGGCACGGCCAAAGTCCCGCTTGCCGACCGCCGGGGAATTCCCCACCACATGCTTGATGTCTTGGACGTCACCGACGAAGCCTCTGTAGCCGATTTTCAGGTGCAGGCCCGCCGCACCATTGACGACATCGAGTCTCGCGGTGCTATTCCCATACTCGTCGGCGGCAGCGGGCTGTACGTTTCGGCGGTGTTGTACGACTTCCAATTCCCCGGAACTGATGCCGCTGTGCGTGAAGAACTCGAGCGGCGTCTCGAATCCGAGGGAATCCACGTCCTCGCTCGTGAACTGCAGGCAGCGGATCCGATAGCGTACGCCGCTATCGATTCCCGAAATCATCGACGGGTGATCCGGGCACTCGAGGTCATCCAGATTACGGGCAACACGTTCGGTGCGGGGCTTGACGCCCAAAACCGGCCGTGGCGTCCATCGGTGGTCGTCGGTTTGCGTGCACCACGCGAGGAGCTCATCCAACGTCTTGATGCTCGGGCGGCAGCAATGTTTGACAACGGTTTGGTCGACGAGGTGCGATCGCTAATTACCGCGGGTATTGAACGAGGCGTCACTGCGTCCCGTGCCATCGGTTACAGCCAAGCCCTCGCCGTGATCCACGGCACGATGACCGAATCCGAGGCTGTCGCCGAAACTTCGGCATTGACTCGCCGTTTCGCGCGCCGCCAGGTGTCGTGGTTCTCACGCAACTCCACAATCGCATGGATCGATGCACCCGGTCAGGCGGCAGCCGTGATCGACCTTTTCGACGCAGCCAGTGGTGCGGCGTAGGCTGTTTTTATGACGCGGATCATTAATTTCACCAAGGGGCACGGCACGGGGAATGACTTTGTCTTGTTCAGTGACCCGGATGGGCTCATCGATCTTGCGCCTCGACAGTATGCCTTCCTCGCCGATCGCCATTTCGGTGTCGGAGCTGATGGTGTAATTCGTGCCGTGCGCACCGAGAACGTTCCCGAGTTTGCGGATATTCTTCGCGATGAGCCTGACGCCGAATGGTTCATGGATTACCGAAATTCCGACGGTTCGACGTCGGAGATGTGTGGGAATGGTATCCGCGTTTATGTGGCGTATTTGATCGAGGCCGGCCATGTTTCCTTGGGCAAGGGTGACCGCATCGCAATCGCGACACGTGACGGCGTCAAGGATGTCCAGGTTGCTGGCGGCGGAAACTTCCGCGCCGATCTGGGCCGTTGGCGACTGGGGGATGGCGTGTCTGCTCCCGCTCAGTCCGTTGTTTTCGCCCGAGGCATGACGGGGGACCGCGAGTCGTTGGGGATCAATACGGGCAACCCTCACGCAGTCGTGATCCTGTCATCACGCGCTGAGTTGGATGAGCTGGACCTCTCTGCGGCACCCGTTCTGAGCCCTGCGGCTCCCGACGGTGCAAATGTTGAGTTTGTGGTGCCCGCTGAGCCTCTCGTCGATGACGGCATTGGTCGTATCAGCATGCGAGTTCACGAACGCGGTGTGGGCGAAACCCTGTCGTGTGGCACTGGGGCCTGCGCAGCTGCGCTGGCGAGCCGGCACTGGGCTGGTCAGGGTGCGCCCCACAACTGGCGTGTCGAAATTCCTGGTGGCACCGTGGGCGTACACATGTTCCCCACTGAAGACGGTGAGCACATCGCTCTGAGTGGGCCCGCTGAATTGGTGTACACCGGCACAATCGCCGTGTAACAAACCACAGTGTCGGCGCCTATCCTGCGTAGGTAAAGCGCAGGACGCGGAATCCTTTGTCGGTTTCCACACGTTCGATGTGGGATTCGGGCCAGCGTTCCGCGATCCATTTCTGCAGGGTGTCCCCGCCCAACTGTTTCGCAACGACGAGCCACGCTTCGCCCCCGACGACCAGGCGAGGTAACCACGTTTCCAGAATTTTGTGCAGTTCAGCCTTGCCGACACGGATTGGGGGATTTGACCAGATCGCGTCAAAGCGGATATCTGCGGGAACACTGTCGGGTGTGCTGATAGTGATGTTGTTCACCCCAGCCCGGGCCGCGTTTCGTGCGGCGAGTTCCAGTGCGCGTTCGTTGACATCAACGCCCCAGACGTTTGCGCCCGGCGCTGTCAACGCCATGTCGAGAGTGATTGCACCCCAGCCGCAGCCGATATCCAGCACATTTCCGGTCTCGGGAAGTTCCGGGGTGTTGGCCAGCAACACTTTGGTTCCCGTGTCGACATGCTCGGGGCTGAACATGCCTGCAGCCGTTTCAACGGTCAACTGTCTGCCTCCCAGTTGAACGGTGATTTCACGAGAAGTCCAGTCACCCTCGCCGGGGGAAAAATAGTGGTTCACGGCTAGCCGTTGATGAGCTTTTGGATATCAATACCCGATACCGTGCAATTGGTCACGAGGGCTGCAGCTGCCGCCATCGATTCCTGAATCTGGGCGTCTGTTGCGCTCGCCATATTGTTGTACAACTCAGTGTCCAAGGTCTTCGCGCTCTCCAGTGCAGCCTTGAGGTCGGAACTTTCCACCGTGGCCAGAGCGGTGTCGTATGCGTCGAGCAGCGCCTGCTTCTTGCTCTCGAACTCTGCGATGACTTCTTCGGTCACGTTGGCGGGGTCTTCGGCAATTTTGGCGACCGCAGCCGAGGTCTGCAGGAAAGCGCTTTGCGCCACGGCGTACACCTCACAGGCTTCCTTATCGCCGGGTGCGGCAGGCGTCGCAAGACTGCAGCCAGTGAGTGTGAGTGCAACGACGCCGGCAATTGCGGCGCCTCGGATCAGGGAAGAAATGCGCATACCTCCAGAGTAAACCCCAATGCGGGTGTCACGCGGAACGACTAATCTGGCCCTATGACTGAATCTCGGCGTGTGTTGGTAACCGGAGCTTCCAGTGGCATTGGTGCCGCAACCGCGCGGCTGCTTGCCACCCGCGGATATCGGGTGGTCGGTATCGCCCGACGCAGTGAACAGCTCGCCGCGCTCGCGTTGGAGACCGGAATCGAGGTGCACACCATAGATGTCACCCAGGAGGATGACACCGATTGGATTGCGGAACATCTGCGCGCCACCGGCGGTGTTGACGCAGTGCTGAATATTGCGGGCGGTGCCACCGATGCGTCATCCGTGCTTGACGCTGATCCCGATTCGTGGCGCACCATGTTTGAACTCAACGTAATCGGCGTGCAGCGAATTGTGGCGAAAACGATTGGATTGCTGCGCGAATCTGCTGCCATGCACGGTTTTGCCGACATTCTGACGGTTACCTCGACCGCTGGCTTCATCCCCTACGAGACCGGCGGCGGTTACAACGTGGCCAAGTTCGGTGTGCGTGCGTTGATGGGTGTACTTCGCCTCGAGTTGGCGGGAGAGCCGATTCGAGTCATCGACGTTGCGCCGGGTCAGGTGAAAACAGAAGAGTTCGCGATGCGGCGATTTGACGGCGACCGTTCGAAATACGATGCGTTGTACGAGGGCGTCGAGCAGCCGCTGACCGCCGAGGATGTCGCCGAGGTCATTGTTGGCGCCTTGGAGTTGCCCGGACACGTCAACCTTGACCAGGTCGTGGTTCGTCCCGTTGCTCAGGCAGCTCAGCACAAACTGCACCGCGGCCCACTGATTCCCAAACTGTAGATCGAATATCCCGGCAGTCGCCGGTTGTCACTCGGTCGGATTAGGACAATTCAGTAAGCATTTGCTGCATCACCGCGATTTCGGCAGTTTGCCCTGTGATGATGGCTTCGGCCAGTGCGGCCGCTTCTGCGTTGGCGGAATTTTCTATCATGTGCGTCATCTGCAGCGCGCCCTCGTGGTGGGCGATCATGCCGGACAAGAAAAGCTTGTCGCGGGCGGTTCCTGTTGCAGCTGCGAGCTCCGCCATCTCGATATCGGACAGCATTCCGTCCATGCCCATGTCGTGACCCATGTCCTCGCTCGCACCAGCGGCGGCCAGCCAGCCCTGCATCTGTTCGATCTCGGGGGACTGCGCGTCCTTGATTTGTTGAGCCAAAGCTCGAAGCTCGCTGTTTGTGCTCGTTTCGAGCACAAGGGTTGCCATGTCAACGGCCTGTTGGTGGTGGGGAATCATCATCTGGGCAAACATGATGTCCATCGAACTGAACTCCGACGAATCGGAGCCGTTCGACATGCCGTCACCGCCCATATGGGCGCTTCCGTCGTTGTTCGGATAGCCAGTCCCAATGTTTATGGTGCACGCCGACAGGCTGAGGGCCAGTCCTGCAGCCACGGTGATGGCAAGGAACCGGGTTGCGAATTGGTTGCTGATGTTCATGACTCCAGTGTGACATTACGAATCGGTGTTGTCATGAGTGTTTGCCCAGAGTTTGCACAGAATCACCCCTCGTCGGAACGAGGCCGCTTGCGACGAGATTGGTTCATCGCATGGATCAGTGCAAGGTTTTTGATGTCACTCACTACGGATTCCAACAGTCCCAGGCGAACATAGTCCGCGGAAGCTGCGTTTGCCGAATAGGTAAAACCACTGGGCTCGCCGGACACCGGGTCTACGGTGGCGCACACGATGACCCAATCGGTGACCATGTCCTCGCTGCCGGTTTGCAATCGCATGAAGTGTTGAACGTGGTCTTCGAAATACTGTTCTTCTATATCTGCCAATCGTGCCTTCCCCTCTTCGTGTCAGTTGCAGAGGATATCGTCGACCACCGACATGAAACTCGGAATTTTCTGGCCGGCTGCGCACCTAAGGCGGCAATGACGAACACATTTGGCCAGTACCCTGTAGTGATGACTGACGATGACACCTCGGCCGAGACTTCGGCCGTAGACCGGGTTCTTCAGCGCGCCACCGGCGCCGAGGAACGCGGGTCCCGCGTCACCGTTTTTGGTCGGAACGCGCAGGCGCTCAATACCGATGCCGAAGCCGGTAACGCCGGTTTTGCAGGAAATACGACCGGCGATTTCGATCTCGAGGCGCGCTCCTCGTTGAAGCGGGTTGCAGGGTTGCGCACAGAACTCGAAGATGTCACCGAGGTCGAGTATCGCGAACTGCGACTGGAAAATGTCGTGCTGGTCGGCGTGCATCAGGGAGGTCAGCAGGCCGATGCGGAAAATTCGATGCACGAACTCGCGGCACTGTGCGAGACCGCTGGTGCCACTGTGTTGGACGGGATCCTGCAGAAGCGCCCGTACCCAGACCCCGCGACGTTCCTCGGTCGCGGAAAGACCGAAGAGCTTGCGGCCATCGTGAAGGAACTCGGGGCGGACACTGTGGTGGCCGATGCCGAGTTGGCACCCAGCCAGCGCCGCGCCTTGGAAGATGCGGTAAAGGTGAAGGTCATCGACCGCACCGCAGTGATTCTCGACATTTTTAGCCAGCACGCAAAGTCGCGTGAGGGTAAAGCCCAGGTCGAACTCGCGCAGCTGGAATATTTGCTTCCTCGACTGCGAGGTTGGGGTGAATCTATGTCCCGTCAGGCCGGTGGTCAGGTGGGTGGCCAGGGCGCGGGTATGGGTTCGCGTGGTCCTGGTGAAACCAAGATCGAACTGGACCGCCGCCGAATCCGCACCAAGATGGCGAAGTTGCGTACCCAAATCAAAGGTTTCGCTCCTGCTCGTGCGACAAAGCGCGCTAATCGTGAACGGACGGGGATTCCTTCCGTAGCGATCGCGGGGTACACGAACGCGGGCAAGTCGTCGTTGCTGAACCGAATCACGCACGCGGGTGTGTTGGTCGAGAATGCACTCTTTGCAACTCTGGACCCCACGGTGCGTAAGACGGTTACTCCCGATGGCCGTCCCTACACTTTGGCGGACACGGTTGGTTTCGTTCGCAACCTGCCCCACCAGTTGGTCGAAGCGTTCCGTTCAACATTCGAGGAAGTGACGATGAGCGATGTGGTTGTTCACGTCGTCGACGCCTCACATCCCGACCCGGCGGCTCAGATTCAGACCGTGCGCGACGTATTGGGCGAGGTCGATGCCCGTCACATCCCCGAAATTGTGGTGTTCAACAAGAGCGACCTGATTACCGACGACCAACGAATCGTGTTGCGGGGCCTTGAGCCCCACGCATTGTTTGTGTCGGCGTACACGGGCGAGGGAATTCCCGAACTCGATGATGCAATTGCGTCGATGATTCCGCAGCCGGACGTCGAACTCACCCTGGTGATTCCCTACGACCACGGTGAACTCGTCAGCCAATTGCACGATCAGGCACAGGTGCTGGATACCGACTACATCGAGTCGGGTACCCGCATTCATGTCCGGGTAAAGCCCGAACTCGCGGCAAAGATGGAACGCTTCATCGAGGCGTAAGCCGAGCGCCGGGATCGTGCGTGTACGAAAGGCCCGTTCGGGAACTAGTCGATTTTGCGGATAACCGAGATGACCTTGCCCTGAATTTGGGCGTGTGTTCCGTCGATCGGGTCAAACGACGAGTTGCGGGGAAGCAGCCAAGTCTGGCCGTCTTTTTGTTTGAATACCTTGACGGTCGCCTCGCCGTCCAACAGTGCGGCAACAATCTCGCCGTTTGCGGCGGTGTTCTGTTGGCGGACGACCACCCAGTCGCCGTCACAGATGGCGGCATCGATCATCGAGTCGCCGTGGACTTCGAGCATGAACAGGTCGCTAGCGGTTTTGCCGGCAATCTGACGCGGCAGCGCGAAGGTGTCTTCGATGTTCTGTTCCGCGGTGATGGGGCCGCCGGCAGCAATACGGCCGACCAGGGGCACTGAGACCACGTCGTTTTCCCGGATGCGGGTGATGTCTGCGACATTGTCCGTGGGAATGTCGACGAGGACCTCGATGGCGCGGTTCATGTTGTCGCCGCGGCGGATGAGCCCGCGCTTTTCCAGTTGGTTCAGCTGGTGGCTTACCGAACTGGTTGCGGACAGTTCGACTTCGGCCCCGATTTCGCGCATCGAGGGTGGGTAGCCATTCGTGGCGACCGACTCAATGATGAATCGCATGATCTGTTCCTGCTTGGGGGATAGCCCCTCGAAAGCGGTGCTCATGGCGGTCCTTTCGTTTCATGTCGGTGGTCGACGCTGAACTATTCGTATGAATGTTCGACAGATTATCACTGGTCCCACGGAAAAGGGAAACTTTGTTCGAAATGTCGCCGGTTTTTCTGTCGAAAAAGAACTTGACAACCACAATGTTCGAATGTATGTTCGAAACGAAGGTTCGCACCGGGTTCTCCCGGCCGAGGGCTCGGAGCGACTTTCACCACACCAAGGAGGCAACATGAGCGCAGTGACTGTTCAGCAGGGTTATGGTTTCGTTCCGGCACCCCGTCGCCACAATTCAACCCCGATGCGTCTGACACGTCGTGGTCGTATCGCACTGGGCACGGCGATCGCCGTACCACTCTTGTTTGGCGCATACCTTGTGGGTGTCGGCGCCAGCCAAGCCGATGCCGAGGTCGCGGTGACTACTGTTTCCTTCGAGTACGTCACGGTTATGCCCGGTGACACTCTGTGGACTATCGCTGCAGTTGTCGCCCCTGATTCCGACACGCAGCAGGTCATCGACGACATTCGCAGTCTCAACCAGCTGGATTCCTCCGTGGTTCAGCCCGGTCAGCGCATCGCTATTCCTGTCGAGTACTCGAATCAGTAATTCGTTCGGCTAATTCGCACGCCCTACGATAAAAGGGTGAGCCTGGATGAACTGCCCGTACGCGACGACCTTCGCGGTAAGAAGCCTTACGGGGCGCCCCAAATCAACGTCAGCGTTCAGTTGAACGTCAACGAGAACACCCACCCGGTGCCCGCCCACGTTGCCGAAGACATCACCCAGGCAATTCGCGAGGCCCTGTATTCGATCAATCGTTACCCGGATCGCGAATTCACCCAACTTCGCCAGTCACTCGCAGACTATGTCAACTACGGGGATGCGCTGAATGGATCGCACCGGTTGGCTTATGGCACGGGCGCAACGACTGACAACCTGTGGGCTGCCAACGGCTCGAACGAAGTGCTTCAGCAAATCTTGCAGGCATTCGGTGGACCGGGGCGTTCAGTTTTGGGATTCCCTCCCACCTACTCGATGTACCCGTTGCTGGCCGAAGGAACGGGGACTCGCTGGTTGACTGCCGAACGTGGCCCTGGCTTCAGCATCACCCCGGAATCTGCCGTTGCTGCTATCCGCGCCCAGAAACCTGACATCGTGTTTTTCTGTGCTCCCAACAACCCCACGGGCACGCCCGTCAATCTGGACGTCATCGCCGCGGCTTACGACGCCACCGACGGAATTGTTGTGGTCGATGAGGCTTACCACGAATTCATGCCCGACTCTAAGCCACGTGCCACCACTCTGTTGTCGGGGCGTCCGAGACTTTTGGTCTCGCGAACTATGTCCAAGGCATTTGCATTTGCCGGTGCGCGCGTCGGGTATTTGATTGCGGACCCTGCTGCGGTGGATGCACTCAGGCTTGTTCGACTTCCGTACCACCTCAGCGCTTTGACCCAAGCAGCCGCGACAGCAGCATTGGCGCACTCGGCCGACATGCTCGCCATGGTGGACGACATTCGCGCTCAACGTGACCGACTCGTCGTTGAGCTCACGGCACTGGGATACGACGCTTACGAATCACAAACAAACTTTGTGCTCTTTGGCGGAGTCGACAACCCACAGGCGACGTTCCAGGCGCTGATCGAACGTGACATCATCATCCGAGATGTCGGAATCCCGCACACCCTGCGCGTGACGGCGGGGACTGAGGCCGAGACCACCGCGTTTCTCGTAGCGCTCTCCGAAATCGGCCGATAGACCGTCTATTAGACTGTGAGCGTGAGCACACAACACCGAATTGCGTCCATTACCCGCGGCACGAGCGAGTCGTCCGTCGAACTGACTATCAACCTTGACGGTTCTGGCCAGGCGGATATTGAAACTCATGTTCCGTTTTTTAACCACATGTTGACCGCATTCGCAAAGCACTCGTTGTGCGATCTCACCATTCGAGCCACGGGTGACATTGATATCGACGTGCACCACACGGTCGAAGACACCGGCATTGTGCTGGGTCAGGCGATCCGTCAGGCTCTGGGCGACAAATCAGGAATTGGTCGCTACGGCGACGCACACGTGCCTCTCGACGAGGCGCTTGCACGCGCGGTCGTCGATGTTTCGGGGCGCCCTTTCCTCGTCCACACTGGCGAGCCCGACGGTTTCGCTCTGCACCTGATCGGTGGCCACTTCACCGGTTCGATGGTGCGTCACGTCTTTGAAGCCATCTCGTTGAACGCTGGACTGACGGTCCACGTTAACGTTTTGTCGGGACGTGACCCTCACCACATCGCTGAAGCCGAATTCAAGGCGTTCGCTCGTGCATTCCGCAAAGCTGTCGAACGGGACGACCGTGTTTCCGGTATTCCCTCGACCAAGGGTGCCCTGTAAGTGGTTGTTGACCGTACGCCTGTTGTCGCTGTGCTCGACTACGGTTCCGGAAACATCCACTCTGCGCTGAAGGCACTCGAGGCGGCGGGTGCCGATGTGGTTCTGACCAGGGACCGGGCCCAGATCATGGATGCTGATGGCCTGTTGGTGCCCGGCGTCGGTGCTTTTGCTGCCGTAATGGAGCAGTTGAAATCTGTGCGAGGCGATGAACTTATCGAACGACGCTTGGCCGGTGGCCGCAAAGTGATGGGCATCTGTGTGGGAATGCAGGTGATGTTCGAATCGGGGCTCGAGCACGGGCTTGACACTGAGGGTTTGGGGGAATGGCCCGGTGCTGTCACCCAACTGGATGCACCCGTGCTTCCACACATGGGGTGGAACACCGTCGAGGCAGCAGAGGGCTCGATCCTGTTCGAGGGAATCGAGAATGAACGGTTCTATTTCGTGCACTCATATGCGGCCAAGGACTGGTCGCTCGATGTGTACGGCGCATTCGCCCAGCCCAAGGTTACCTACGCCACCCACGGCGAGCGTTTCATCGCTGCTGTCGAAAATGGCCCCCTGACGGCCACCCAATTTCATCCCGAAAAGTCCGGCGAAGCCGGCCTGCGCCTTTTGGGCAACTGGATCCGATCACTGTAACGAAAGAAATCATGTCGAAACTCATATTGCTTCCCGCCGTTGATGTCGCCGACGGTCAGGCTGTCCGTCTGACGCAGGGCGCCGCTGGCACCGAGACCTCGTATGGCGACCCACTGGAGGCCGCCCAGAATTTCGTGGACCAGGGCGCCGAATGGCTGCACCTTGTGGACCTCGACGCCGCTTTTGGTCGCGGCGAAAACACTGCTGTGCTGCGCCGTGTGGTCAACGAACTGTCGGGCAAACTCAACATCGAATTGTCCGGCGGAATCCGTGACGACGAATCGTTGAAGCGCGCAATCGATGCGGGTGCTCGCCGTGTGAACCTGGGTACCGCCGCGCTGGAAAATCCCGAATGGACTGCGCGAGTAATTGCCGAGTATGGCGACCAGGTTGCGGTGGGACTTGACGTTCGCGGCACGGTTCTCGCTGCCCGCGGCTGGACCGAAGAAGGCGGCGACCTGTACGAGGTGCTCGAGCGTTTGAACGACGCAGGCTGCACCCGTTATGTCGTGACCGATGTCACGAAGGACGGGATGATGAAGGGCCCGAACCTCGAATTGTTGAAGGACGTGTGCCAGCGCACCGACAAGCCCGTCATTGCGTCGGGGGGAATTTCTTCTCTGGCGGACATCGCCGCCATTCGTGACCTCGTGGATATCGGTGTCGAGGGTGCAATTTTGGGCAAGGCGTTGTATGCGGGAGCGTTCACCTTGACCGAAGCGCTCGCCGTCGCGGCAGGCTAATTCCCGTGAGCAACGACCACTCGCATCCTGGTGGAGCCGAACGGTTCTCGCGTTCGCACGATCCGTTGCGCACTGATTCTGCGGGCAATTCGTGGGAGGGTCGTGCTTTCCACGAGAACCCGTATGCGGGTGATGACGGCACGACCCCGGCAATCGTTGCCGAGGCATTGGCCGAGCTGCGTCAGTCGGGCGGGTCAATTCGCGGTGTCATCGCCGCGCTTCACGGTGCCCGTTTGTTGATTCCGTTGGTTGCTCATGCAGGCGAAGAGTTCGATCCCGAGGCGCCGATCATGGAGGACAAGGTTCAGGAACTTGCGGTGGTGACGGTTGCAGGGCCTGATGATCGGCCCGTCATTCCGGTATTTACGTCCGCTGCTGCGATGAAGTCCTGGAATTCCGATGCTCGTCCCATCCCCATGGATGCTCAACGCGTGGCTCTTGCCGCAGCAAGCGAGGGCGTTGACCGAATCGTGCTGAACGCTACGACCGATGACGAACTGATCATTCGCCGCCCCGCCCTGTGGGCGCTAGCTCAGGGGCAGGATTGGGTTCCCGCGTGGGAGGACGCTGATCTGCAGCGCACCCTCGACAAATTGGTGTCCACAATTCGCGGTGTGGTGAAACTCACACTGGAGCCGGCCGATCTCGAGGGTCGAGGGTTCACTCCCGAGCTTCGCGTGATTCTGCATCTCGTTGCCGGGCTCACTCAGGAGGACCTCTCGGTGCTGGTCACGAAACTCAACGACGTGTTGACGGGCAGCACGGCTCTGCAGATGGCGGCGGATTCGATTGAGCTGAAGCTCGCCCTGGCCCTGTAGTTCGGGCCGAAAGTTCGGGCCGAAAGTTCGGGTCAGAGGATTCGGGTTAGATGACCGAGCCGGTGAACTTCTCGCCGGGGCCAGCGCCGGGAGCATCGGGAATGGTGGACGCTTCGCGGAACGCCAACTGCACGGTGCGCAGTCCATCGCGCAGGATTCGGGCGTGAAAGTCTCCGATTTCGGGTGCTGCTGCGGTAACCAAACCGGCCAGCGCGGTGATCAGTGAGCGAGCCTCGGCCAGGTCGGGTTCGGCGTCTTCGGCGAGGCCGCATTTGACGGCGGATGCGCTCAACAGGTGCAGTGCAACCTGGTTGATGATCTCGATTGCGGGTACGTCGGCGATGTCGCGGATGTCGTTGTTCAGCTCGTCAGTCACGTTTCTACTGTAATGGGGATGCGTACTTCTGTTTTTCCTGCTACTCTTGTACAGGTTTCGGGGTAACCCGAACGAGGAAGTGGAGAAATCCCACCCGCGTATTCGTAAGATGATTGCCGGGTCGTTGTGCTCCGTCAGGTTTCTGACAGCGTAAAGGGCGCGAACACAGGCAACTGTGTTGGTTTTCTATGTTTCCTTGGGGCGTCGTCCGCCAGGTGGGTTCACGCCCACACAAACGAAGGAGACAGATATCAGCGATCCCCGCATCAACGAGCGCATCCGCGTTCCCGAGGTCCGACTCGTCGGTCCAGCCGGTGAACAGGTTGGCGTCGTCAAGATTGAGGTTGCTCAGCGACTCGCTCGCGAAGCAGAACTCGACCTTGTAGAGGTTGCTCCGGAAGCCAAGCCGCCCGTGGTGAAAATCATGGACTTTGGCAAGTTCAAGTACGAAGCCGCTCAGAAAGCAAAGGAAGCTCGCCGTAATCAGGCTCACACGGTCCTCAAAGAGGTTCGTTTCCGCCTGAAGATCGACGTTCACGATTACGAAACCAAGCTCAAGCACGCCATCACCTTCCTCAAGGGAGGCGACAAGGTGAAAGCTATGATCCAGTTCCGTGGTCGCGAGCAGTCCCGCCCCGAAGCCGGTGTGCGGTTGCTGCAGAAGTTCGCTGAGGCTGTTGTCGAGTTTGGCACGGTGGAGCACGCTCCCACCGTTGACGGCCGCAACATGACCATGATCATCGCCCCACTGAAGAACAAGGTCGACGCGAAGGCCGAGGCCGCCAAGGCCAAGGCCGCTAAGCCCGAGGGCTCAGCACGCACCGACGAGACCCCCGCAGCAGCGGAATAACGAAGAGAGAGAACAATGCCGAAGCAGAAGACCCACTCGGGTGCCAAGAAGCGCTTCAAGATCACCGGTACCGGCAAGCTCAAGAAGCAGGGTGCAGGTATGCGTCACAACCTCGAAAGCAAGTCCAGCGAGGTTACCCGTCGTTTGAACAAGGACCGCGTTCTGGCCCCCGCTGACCAGAAGTTCGTCAAGAAGCTTCTCGGCCTGTAGTCCGAGCACAATTAGTTAGGGAATGAAATGGCACGTGTAAAAAACGCCGTTAACTCGGCCAAGAAGCGCCGCACAACTCTCGAGCGCGCTGCGGGTTACCGCGGTCAGCGTTCGCGTCTGTACCGTAAGGCCAAGGAGCAGGTCGTACACTCGCTCGGTTACGCATATCGCGACCGCCGTGCGAAGAAGGGTGAGTTCCGTCGCCTGTGGATCCAGCGCATCAACGCCGCTGCACGCCTCAACGGAATCACCTACAACCGCCTCATCCAGGGCCTCGCTCTGGCTGGCATCGAGGTTGACCGCCGCATGCTCGCCGAGCTCGCTGTGAACGACGCCGCAACTTTCGCGTCGATTGCGAAGGCCGCAAAGGCTGCTCTGCCCGCAGACACCTCGGCACCCAAGGTTGCCTAGTCTGAAACGTTAATTCGTCGCAAACCCCACAGGAAACTGTGGGGTTTGTGCTTTATCCAAGAAACGTCAAAGGGTTGTCTAACTTTCGTCAAAGTCGCGCGACAGTGCCTATCGCTGCGAATAGCGTGCAATTACACACACGAATTGCACTACGAAAGGGAGCAATCATGAACGCATTCACCAAGAGCCTGGCCGTGGCATCCGTCATCGCCTTCGGCACTTTCGGTTTCGCCCAGAACGCCAACGCCGCAACCGTCGAGGAAGTTCAGACCTACCTCTCGACCGCTGTTGCACAGCAGCTCGGCCTGACCGACACCACCTACGTTGACGGCCTCATCACCGAGGCTCTGGCCAACAACCTGATCGACCCCAGCCTGACCGTCGCTGCATCCGATGTCATCGACGGTGTGTCGACCCTCACCCCCGAGGAACTCGCACTTCTGCTGGACGCTAACCTGACCACCCAGTTGGACGCTATTCAGGCCCAGCTCGATGCACTTGCTCCGGTTGACCCCACCGTTCCCGTTGACCCGACGGTTCCCGTCGACCCGACTGTTCCCGTTGACCCGACCGTGCCCGTTGACCCCACGGTTCCCGTCGACCCGACCGTCCCCGTCGATGACGACGCCGACGACGATGCAACCGAGCTTGAGGACGAGACCACCGCCGACGACGACGCCGACGAGGCGACCGAATCGCACCCCAGCCGTGGATCGAACTCGGGCCGCGAGTCGCACTCGAACTCCAGCTCGAACACGAACCGTGGATCGCACAGCCAGGGCTCGACCCACGCCTCCGCAACTGCTCAGGACAACGCTGCGGACGCCAGTGCAGTCCACGCTGACAGCACCGACGATGAGGACGCTGACGACAGCGATTCTCGCGGATCGCGCCAGCACCGCGGCGGCCGCTAGTCGCACACCATTGGGGGCTCCGGGAAACCGGGGCCCCTTTTGTGCTTTAGCCTTGACACGTGATTACCAA
>JACCEA012354361.1_pt1 | contig 25610 bp, 20 predicted proteins | sample 7449851 | NCBI WGS metagenome assembly JACCEA01 (sample SAMN15323453, study PRJNA562643) | freshwater metagenome | isolation source: river surface water | place: USA:Blue River Watershed | collected 2017-08-18
ATAAGCAAATAAAGGATTTATAAAACATTTATCATAAGTTAATTTAGTCAAACCAATATTAATTGCATTTTTAATAAATTGGTCAATTCTATGAATAATTATTATTGTTTTATTAGAATAATTAATTTTAAAATTACTTTTTGGATTAGTTGTAAAAATAATTTTATCATATTTTATTTGATTTTGTGTTATTTCAGATGGTTTATAAAAAGTTGGATTTATATTTTTATAAATTGACAAATAAAAATTAATATATGAATTTATATATCCTGGATTTTCATAATATATATCAATATTTAAAATATTTTTTTTAGTAAGATAATCAAATATAAATCCAAAAATTTCAGTATGATATAATTGTTCTTGAAAAATTGCTATTTTCATTATCTATATATATTATATATTATTAAATATATAATGAAAATAGCAATATTATAAAAAAATATATTAAATAAGAAATAGAAAAATAATAAAAAATGTATTCAAATCCAAAATCTAATTATTTCGAATATAAATGTCTCCTAATCTTGCACTATCTTCTAATTTTTTTGTATAATATACTCCAAGTTCATTTTCTTTTGTTCTTTTCTTTTTATTAAAAATATGTGTTTTTGGACAACATATATTATTATCATTATTTTTTGAAGGATTAAATTCTACACCAACGCATGAATCTTCTTTAGCACATTTACCTAGACAATCAAATAAAGGTACATTATTTATACATTTATCTTGAAACATATAAGTACCGTCATATTCATTTTTATTATCATAATCAAAAAAAGAAATTTTATTTAGATAATCGTTTTTAGTAACAAAATTAGGTTCTATATCTTTTTTACTTTGAATAGATTCCCAATATAATGGTTTTAAATCATAATCTTTAATTTCTATTTTAGGATTTTTAAATTTAATTTTATTTATTTTTTCATCTATAATTGAATTTAGAGATATTAAACCATCTTCTCCTTGTTTGCATGTATAAATAGTATTTTTTGGTAATGCATCTGGTAAATTCATATCATTTACATTTTTAATTGGATTAGGCTTATTGCAAAAATTAAAATAATTTCTATATTCATCTGCATAAAGTGATTTTTCAGGATATCCAACAAGAGGATTAGTAGATAAATAACATTTTTTTTTAGTTTTATCATAAGAAAATCCTACACAACCAAAAATTTTTGTACACATATCCCCACATTTTTCTATTGTAATATCTGATACTCTTGCATCAAAATGTTCTGTATTAAACTTATAAATAAAAAAGATAAGGGCAAATATTATAAAAATCAATAAAATTTGAATTTTCATTTAAATATATCTTATATATATTATATATTTAGATAAAGATGTCTAACATAATTGAAATTAACTACAATATTGAACATATTAAAGACTTACTCGGACTTGATGAAACTGATTTCGACCCGTCTCTAAATCAAGTTTATGATTCTACTATATTAGAAAACATTGAACCCCTTATAATTACAAAAGTTTTAGGATTCGATGAAAATTATATTGAAGCAATTAAATATATGCTTTATGTTATTAAACAAGTAGACGAATCAGAACATAAGCAATACAAAAAAACAATTTATAGTTCTATTAAACAATTTATATTTGGTGATATTAACATTGAATATACTAATAGTCTATTTAATAATTTGGATGTTTTTACAAATAAAAAATCAATTGTGTTATTTACAGAAAAATTAAACGAAGATGAACTAAATAAATTTATAAATTTAACAAAATCTTATGAAAAAAAGATTAGATATAATCTAATAAATATTTTAACACAATCAAAAAAACTTAGAAGAGTATTTACTGCAAAAACTATTACTGGAAAAAATTATGAGAAAGATTTAAATATAATTTCTTTCATTAAAGATAATGATGGTTATTTAAATGACAATGAATATATTAATTCTTTTAAAAATTATTTAGAAGATGAAGATTCTAAAAAATATATAATTGAATTTATAATTGATATACTTGATAAGAATAAAAATTGTAGCTTTGATATAAATACTTCACTGACAACAGATTTTACAATTTTATCATCAACAAGATATCTCTCATTAGTATTAAAATGCATTCTTACAATTTTTGACAGTATAGATAAAGACAAAATATTTTCAAATCTAGAAGAAAAAACATTTGAAAATACAAATAGAAAAGATTTTATACCAAATAGCGATGATAATTTTGAAACACAAATCTATTTACTTACAATTAGAAGTTTCAGATTGATTCATAATTATGTTTGTACAAGATACCAAGAAGTAAATAGTATGAATACTGGTGGTGGTATTTTTGGTCAATTGTTTGGTGTAATGCCAACTGATATTAATGCAAGATTAAAAATTGTAAAAGAAATTGTATTTAATGATGAATTAAATAAGTATATTGAAAAATTTATAAATTATTATGTTGAAAAATTTTTACAAATTAACTCTGATGCAGTTGATACTATTATTCAATTCTATTTTAATATGAATAAAATTCATAAAAATTATAAATATCCTGATAATATTATTGGCTATTTTTGTAAATTACTAGGAACAAGCTCTGAATATTGTAATAAACATTATAAATTTGATGTATTAAGTATATTATGTAGTATTTATGAAAAAAATAAAACAGAAATAAAAGACCCTTTAAGATTACTCGAGTCAATAATTATTTACCATGATGAAAATGATATGTTTAAATCAGAACAAATTCAAACCGCACACACAATTTATCAATCATCAATTAAAATTCTAGAAAGAATTATCAATACAAATGAAATAAAGGAAAATTCAATGAATGATATCTTTTTAAAATTCTTTTACAGAACGAATTCACACACAATCAGTTTTATAGAAATGATTAACATGGTATGTGATGAAGTATCTAAAAAAGTGAATGACTATAATTCTTCAACTTATAGAAAACAATATTCACCAATGATTTTAGGAATTATTGAAAGTATCAAATTATCATTAAATCTTGTTAATATAATTTTACAGAAAGGCATTCTAAACCCAGCTGTATTTAGAGGAGAAATATTACTACCTGTTATTACTCTTGCAACAAATGTATTAAAATATTTCACAAATGGTAAAAATGTAATCTATGATGTATTTAACATGAATTATGAAACTCTTGATATTATGAGATTATCATTAAAAGTTCTTCATAAGTTATCAATCAATGATGAATTTAAAGAATTAATTCAAGATACAAAGGAAATAATTACAGAATCATTACCATTTATTAAATTTAAAGAAGATGAAGAATTTATAAAAAAAGAACTAAAAGAAAATCTGGAATATAAACAAGGAGAAGTAAAATTAGATGATGTGCCGGAAGAATTTCTAGACCCACTAATTTATACTCTTATCAAAGAACCAACAATGATTCCAAATGTAGATTTAATTTTTGACAAATCTTCTATCATGTCACAAATATATCATGAAAAAATCAACCCATATACAAGAGAATATTTAGATGAAGAAACATTAGAAAAATATAACAAAGAAGAACAAATTGTTATCAAGCTAAAAATGTTTCTTGATAAGTTTAATAAATGGAGAAGTGCAAATGTTTAATAAATAATATTTTTTTATATAATATAATAAATATAATGAAAACACAATTGTATATAAAACCTGTTAATTCATCATTTTTTAATAGACCAAATGTTGGTGAATTTATTAATATTGTTTTTAATAACTTTAAAAATTTATATGAATTTCCCCAATTAAAACATAACAAAGAAGAAATATTAAGATTAATTACTTCTCCTAAATTTCATGGATTTATTATTTTTTATGGAAATAAAATAATTGGTTATTTACTTGGTGAAATCATAAATTATAATGGAATGGTATTATATTTTATTAATTATGTATATGTGTCTCATATGTTTAGAGACAAAAAATTAGGTTCACAACTAATTAAATTTGCAAAAGATTATGCTAAAACACAAAACACAAATGGAATTGGTTTAATTTCAGATACAGAGAATGATAAAAATTTCCATTTCTATCAAAAACATGGTTTTGCTCTTGATGAAAATAGATTGTATCAAAGACATGAACTATTCATGTGGTATTGTTAAATTAAAAATATTTTTTTAATTCAATTAAGTCTTTAATAGTAATATCTGCATGAGTAGGTTTTTTATTTAATTTTTCTCTTTCTACAAAAATAGTAAACATTTTTGCAGATTTACCACCTTTAATATCTTTTTCATAGCTATTACCTATCATAACTGAATTATTAAAATCTACTTTATCTCTTTTCATTGCAGTGGAAAAAATCTTTTTACAACTTTTTTTACACATATTTGGTTCATTTGAAAATACAATATTTCCTTCAAAATATTTTTCTAATTTAGTTTCTTTTAATGATTTTTTAAATAATTCGTTAGATTGACTAGTATTTGTTATTATTCCTACTTTATAATTTTTTTTATTTAGATATTCAAGGACATCTTTAGTATCGTCATATAAAGTATCTAATTTTTCTTTTGTAGTTTTATTTTCATCAACAAATATTTCTTTTGTTCCAGATCTAGCAAGAGTTCCTGACCAATCAAAATAAATATTTGTAATATTCTTATTATTTTGAATAAAGTATTTATTTATTTCTTGTTTAACTTTTGAATTATCCGGTGTTTCTAAAACTATTGGAACATTACTTTTCATAAAAAAATTAGATATATATAATAAATTTTCTTTTCCAATATGTCCAAAACCTAAATTTTCATGCCTATCTAATTTTGAACCTAAACTATTTTTCGAATCATTTAAATGTATAAGACCAATATATTTAAGACCAATTAATCTTTCGAAATCTTTTAGATATAAATTAATATTATCAATCGTACTTATATCATAACCTGCTTGAAAAATATGACATGTATCTAAACAAATTCTAAATTTATCCTGATTGATTTTTAAAAATTTATTAAAAAAATAAGCAAAATCTTCAAGATTATAACACATCTCTGAACCTTGACCAGTTGAAGTTTCAAAAAATATTTTAATATTAAGGTTTTTAATTTTGTCATAAATATATAGAATACTTGTATACATATTATTTAATCCTTCTTGACTACTTAATTTTAATTGCTTTCCAAGATGTATAACAATTCCAAATGCTCCTATATATTCAGCCATTTCAATTTCTAATAAAAATTGTTTTAACCACCAAGAATGTTCATTCCATTCTTGAGCTATATTAATTGTATAAGATGCATGTATTACTATTTTAATATTTTCTTTTTTTAAAAAATCATAATCTTTATTATTATTTCTTATATTAATAAAAAACTGTACTAAATTACCTCCATAATCTTTTATTTTATTAATTTCTTTATTTAAATTATTTATATTAGAATTAATATGTGACCCAAATAATTTCATTTTATATTTGGATAATAAAATAATTGAAAAATATATTAAATAGTTAAAAAATAATTAATATTAAAATCAATATATAAATATGTTTTTTATTGATAAATATGCTCCAAAAAGCGCAAATGATTCAAAATTACATAAAGATATTTTAAAATTATTAGATTTCATAAGTAAAGATGATTCAATACCGCACTTAATATTTTATGGGAATGATGGTGTTGGTAAAAGAAGAATAATTAAACTGTTTTTAGAAATGTTATATGGAAACGGAGTAAACAATATAGAAGAAAATATGTATATAGTTTCAGGAAGCGGTAATAAAGTAAAAGAAGTTTTAGTTAAACAAAGTGATTTTCATATTATGATTGAACCTGTTGATAATAACTTTGATAAATATTTAATTCAGGATGTAGTAAAAGAATATGCAAAGAGAATACAAATTAACTTGTTTAAATCTAAAAAAATTTTTAAGTCAGTTATGATTAATAATCTAGATAATTTATCATATTATGCACAAACATCATTAAGAAGAACTATGGAAAAATATTCTGGCACATGTAGATTTATAATGTGGTGTAAATCTTTATCTAAAGTAATTGAGCCTTTAAAAAGTAGATGTATTTGCATAAGAATAGGTGCACCAACTAATGATGAATTATTTAAATTAGCTCTTACTATTTCTGCAAAAGAAAATCTTTATTTAAAACTTGAAGACTACGCCAAACTATTAAAATTATCAAATGGTTCAATTAGGAAATTACTATGGAAACTAAATTTACTAAAATCTGGGCAAAAAGAAGAAAAATATGAAACACCTTATGATGAAACAATAGACCAAATTACAAATTTAATATTAAAATGTAATTTAAGTGAAATAAATAATATACGAAACCTTGTATATAATTTAATAATTACGAATATTGACCCATGTAATATTATGCGAAATATTTTTGAAAATCTTCTTAAGAAAAAACTACCGGAAAAAATAAAGTTTCAAATAATTAATAGTGCATCTGTTTATGAACATAATTTAGTTCGTAGACGCCGAGAAATTACCCATATTGAAGCATTTATTATAGATACAATGAATAAAATTTATAATTCTAAATAAAATTTTAATTATAACTAAAATTTTATAATCCTAAGAATTCAACTGTAACTTCATTAAATTCTACTTCAATTTCAGAAGTAGCATTAAGGAAATCGCGAGAATTTTCTAATTCATCTAATTTTTTATTTATTTCTTTAATTAGTTCTTTTAATTTTTCTCTTTCAAAACAAGTACTTCTAAAATTAACATTATTATAATACCCATCTCCTAATTCACTTTTACTTCTAATATAATCAATATCTGATTCATTTATTTTTCTAATAACTTCTCCACCTGCATCAATAGAAATTAAATAAGTTTCATATGTTTTTTTTAATTGATTCAAATATTCAATATAACTTAATGTTTCATCTAATTTACATTGTGCATTTTTTTGATGTACTTGTGCTTTTAGTTTAACATAATCCAAATTTAAAATATTAAAATTATTATTTCTTTCTAATAATTGTTTATTTTTATTATCAATTAAATCTAAAATTTCTTTATTTTCATTATGAATTGGTACAGAAGACTTATTTACTGTATAAAAATATAAATTTTCACCTAATTCTATTGATTTATTTTTATCAATATGTGATTTAAGTTTTGTCATTAGTTTTTGTGCTTTTGTTAGTGTTAATTTGAATTTTTTGGAATTTATATTTTCTGAAGAATATACAAAATTTACTAGGTCCATTAGATATAGTAAACTTATTAAGATATATTCTTAAGTATTTTCCAATTGTCAACAATTAATTAGCAATAAACAAATATCAATTACAAATAACATGTCTAAAACAATCAACAACATAGGAAATTGGTAGACATGCTATTTATATTTGCGCCTTACGGAGCCGCTTTAGAAAGAAAATACTGCTATCAAGAATATATCCATTAGATTTAATATTTCTATTAAACCACCATTTAGTTATTAGAGGATAGCATAATAACAATACTTAAATATATATCAAACTTTAAGTAAATTTATTTTTATAAAAGTTGAATAAAATATATTTAAATCTAAATAAATATATTATATTATTCAAAATGTGTGGAATTTGGGCGTATATACTAAAAAACCAAAATTTAGATATGAATAAATATCTAGAAAATCTATATAGTCATTATATTAAAACATCTATGAGAGGGCCAGACAGGTCATCTTTTGATGTATTATCTCACCCAAATAATATTGCTATTGGTTTTCATAGATTATCAATTATGGACCCTACAACAAATGGGGACCAACCATTTAAAATAGAAGCAAATGGTAAAACAGTTTGGTGTATTTGCAATGGTGAAATTTATAACTATATGAATCTTGCTGAAAAATATAATATTGAATTAACTTCTGAATCTGATTGTGAAATTATTTCCAGACTCTATATTAAACAAGGAATTGATATTTTAACAAGAGAATTAGAAGGAGAATATGCATTTATGATATTTGATTTAGATATGAAAACAGGTAATGGAGATATTTATATATGCAGAGATAGATTCGGTATTAGACCACTATTTTATTCAATAGATGAAGATTCTTTTAATTTCTCATCAGAACTAAAAAGTATTGTAAATAAAAATAATGTAAAAGTTTTTAGACCCAGAGAATATATGAGACTACAAAAGATATCAGATGAATGGAAAATTCATAATTCAAAAGTATATTATAATTTACTTGCAAATAGTTTAAGAAAAGATTTTTTAACTGAAGAAAATTGTGGACTAGAAGAAATTAAAAAAAGAGTTAGAAAAACTTTTGTAAATAGTGTTTGGTCAAGACTACTAGCAGATAGACCACTCGGATGTTTATTATCTGGTGGCCTTGATTCTAGTTTAGTTGCATCTATTGCTGCCAGATTCTTAGAAGAACAAGGTAAAACATTACAAACATTTTCTATTGGGCTAGAAGGTTCTACTGATGAATATTATGCAAGACTTGTTGCAAAACATATCGGAAGTGAACATACACATATTCAATTTGAACAAAAAGACTTCATTGATGCAATTCGTGATGTAATTTATGCTACTGAAACATATGATATTACAACTGTAAGAGCATCAACTGGACAATATTTAGTATCAAAATGGATTTCTGAAAATACAGATATTAAAGTATTATTAATTGGAGATGGTTCTGATGAATTAACAGCTGGTTATATGTATTTCCATAAAGCACCAAGTTCTCAAGCTGTACATGAAGAAAATGTAAGGTTACTACAAGATATTCACTATTATGATGTACTACGAGCAGATAGAGGTATTGCTGATAATGGGTTAGAAGCAAGAGTACCATTTTTAGACCATCATTTTGTCGACCTATATCTATCTATTGACCCTAAACTCAGAGACCCTTCAACATTTAAATTAGAAAAATGGTTACTAAGAGAATCATTTAATGTAGATAATTATCTTCCAAGTGAAGTTCTATGGAGAAAGAAAGAAGCATTTAGCGATGGTGTATCATCTGTAAAAAAATCATGGTATCAAATAATTCAAGAATATGCAAATAATTTATATTCTGATAATTATTTAGAAATCGAAAAAGAAAGATTAGAATTTAATAGCCCTCCTTCTAAAGAATCATTATATTTCAGAAAGATATGGGAAGAATATTTTGGTACTAATATGGAAACATCAAAAGTAATACCATATTTTTGGTTACCAAAATGGTGTGGTGATATTAAAGAACCATCTGCCAGAGTTCTACAAGTTTATAAAGAAGATGCAGTTATTGAAGAGTTATAAAGTTAATTAAATTTCTTTTATTTTAAATTTTCCATAAATATTTTGTGTTTTTCTGTATTTACATGTTCTGTATATATTGGATTACTAAAAGTACCGAAATCACAATATTTACAATAAAATTTAAAATCTTTTTGTCTTTCCTCTTTTGTTCCATGAAAGTTTAAATAATGTTGTTTATATGCTACTTTATTTTTTGTCTTAAATTCACAATGATTACATTTATATGGGTCTTTTTTATCAGCTCGTTCTTTTCGTTTCCCTGTTATATGCAATGATGTTAATAAATGTCTTTCCCATGACGACTTTACATTACATTTATAATCACAAGAATCACAATAATATAAATAATTATCCATTATAATTAATATAATATGTTTTATTTTAAATAATTTTTATATATAATAAACTTAATTTTATTAACGAAAAATCGCGATTATTTAAAAATAAAAATATATATAATAAAATTATATAAAAATGGAAGGTTATGTATATTGTTTTACAAATAAATCAATGCCGGGACTTTGTAAATGCGGTGGAACTGAAAGAAATCCGGAAATAAGATGTAAAGAATTATTTACAACTTCTTTACCAACGCCTTGTGATGTTGAATTTTATATAAAAGTTAACGATTGGAGAAAAGCTGAAAAAGAAATTCATCAAAAAATAATAGAAAAAGGAATTAAAAGATTTGATAGAAGAGAATGGTTTAATTGTAAACCAGAAGATATCAAAAATATATATAATAATTATTATGATAAAATTAGTATTATCAATAAAAAAAATACTTTTAATAATACTACAAATAATATTATAAATAAAAATGTTACAAATAATATTGTAAATAATATAACCAAAACTGTTAAAATTACAAAATATAATATGAGATATTATTGTGAAAAATGTAATTATAAAACTCTAAATAAAACTGAATTTAGTAGACATAAATTAACAAGTAAGCATATAATGAATACTAAAAAAATATATACATGTAGTATATGTGATAATTCATTTACTGCATCATCTTCATATTATTATCATAAAAAGAAATGTCAAGAAAATAATAATAGCGATTTACCTGAAAATAATTTTAGTTTAAATACAAATATAAACGAAAATGAACTTAAATTGCAACTTATAAAAACAAAATACGAATATGAAATAATAAAAAAAGATTTGGAAAACGAAAAAATAAAAAAAGATTTAGAAATTGAAAAAATTAAAAGGGAAAATAATCAGGAAATAATAAAAATGCTTCAAAACACTGTTGATATTTCTAATAAAATAGAAAATACATCAATAAAAATAAAATCAAAAACAACTTCAGCATTAAAATACGCTAATCTAAATTTTAAAGATACGCCTGATTTATTACCATTAGAAAATTATAATATAATGAATTATAATTTAGAATATGATATAGATAAAAAGAAATTAGTTGAAGATATAATATTAAATAAACAAAAAAAATTATTACCTACCTTTTTTGGAAAATATATAATATCAAAATACAAAAAAGATAATTTAAATGAACAAAGTATATTCGCAACAGATATATCAAGATTAAATTATATAGTAAAAATAAAATCAACTAATAATATTTCGAAATGGAAACAAGATAAAAATGGAGTTTATATTTGTGATAATTTAATATACAAATTAATAAATTATCATAAAGATATTATATTGTGGTATAAAGATGTATTAACAATCGAACTGGCTGAAGACCCTACACGCCCAAATCAAAATATTCAAAAAAAATTAGGATATATAAACGATTTACTTGGAGAAATTGAATCAGGACTACTTATAAAAGAAACAAATAAATTTATAGCACCTTTTTTCAACTTAGATAAATAAATTAAGAATAATTTCTTGGTCTGGACAAATCATCATAAATAGTTTGAGTAACTTGGAAAGAATTGTAATTACTTAGATGAGGTGCTTGTAATTTAAGTTGTCTAAATTGGTCATCAAGAGTATTATCAAATCTTTGGGTTTCCATATGTCTAATCATTAATTTTTGATTTAATTGTTTCATAATTTCTTGGTCATCCATAATACCATCTTTTTCTAAATTACCGAAATTATAGAACTTATCTCTAAAATCATTAGTACGACCAACACCTTGTTCAGTCATATAACCTAACATGAAAATTTCTTCAAGAACAACATGTGTTTCAATAGGTTTTTCATTAAAGAATGTTCTTTCTTCATTCATAACTCTTTTATCCAAAACGAAAGATATTTTAATAACTAATATATCTTCGACATTTATTTTTTTAAGGAATAAATAGCAAACATATTTTAATTCATCTTCTGTTTCGTATTTTTCAACATGGTCAACTTTCAATAAAGATATTATACTTTTTTTAGCTGGGTCAGGATATAAGCTTTTTGGTAATCCTAATTCTTGCATTTGTTTATCCCATCCAGTTTTCATTTGTTTATCAGGCATTAATTCATCAAATCCATTATTATAATTTCTATAATCTGGAACTTCATTCTTAATATTTTTGTTTAATTCATTCATAAAATCTTTAACTAATTTACGAACTTCAGATTCTTTAGCAACAGAAAAATCTAAAGGTAAGTTATTTATGTTAAATATTTGTTTTTGAGAAGGGGCAATATTATTAAAAGCAGTTAAAGTATCTCTATAATCATTATGGAATTGTGCTTCTATAAATTCCATATTATAATTGTCATCATAAAGAGGAGTATTATCGGCGAATTTAATTACATCATCCAAATAATCAACATTTCTTTTTGGCTTATATTTGGCTCTAACATCTTGATGGAAATCATCTTTTCTTTTATAGTTTCTAGTTAAAAATAATATAATTAAAAAAACTAATATTGTTATTGCAATAATATTATACATTTTATATATATTTATAATACATAAAATTATTTAGAAAAAATTTATCCTGTTATGTTTTCCAAATTGGATTCATAATCAATTTCACCATCGATATCCAAAGCTTCATCTTCTTCGCGAGCATCTTCTTTGTCTTCTATATCTTCTTCAGTAGGATTTTCAATAGGTACTTCTTCAGTTATTTCATCATCCATACCAAATTCAGTTAATACATTTTCCAAATCTTCAGCAAATACTAAACCACTTAATATATATTCAAGTCTCTTTACACTAATATTAGATTGTATAGATTCAATATTAAATATATTAAATAAATAATTTACAGTTTCAATAATTAGAACTGTAAGATTATTTTTAATATATTTATTTTTGTTAAAATCTAATAATTTAGATAATTCATTTATAATATAATATAAAAGCATATTACCATTAGTATCGAATTTTACAATTTCATCTGCATCCATAATTTTAGAAGTATGGTCAATATTTGTATTAAATCTATAATCTTTGATATTCATTTTAGTAGTAATATTTTCAGATAAAACATTCCAATTTTCAAAAATAGTATATTCATTATTTTCATCAGATGTTATAAGTTCCGTAATTTTTTTACTGAATTTTTCAAGAACTTTTTCAAAATGAGTAGAATCATCAACTACTTGTTCTTCTTGTGTTTCTTCATCATCATCATTTCTACCTTTATTTACAATTACAACTTTTCTTTCTTCCATTCTTGTTGAATAATGATTTTTAATTTGGTTAATAATTCTTTGAACTTCATAAATTACTTTTTTGAGATTTTTAATTCTTTCTCTTGATATATCAAAAATTAATTCTTCAATTAAAGATTCTTTATCAGCATCAGATAATACTACATAATTATCAATACCTACACTTTTATTTATTCTATTATAAATATCAATAAAGTTAGATTCAATACCAAGATATTTTAATTTGTAAGAAAGAGAATAATTAATTTTAAGTTTATGTTCTGTTTTTAAATTTTGCACATAATCTTTAGAAGTTTCTTTATAACCTAATAAAACTTTGGTAATAGCATCATAGAACACTTCTATTTTATTTGTAGTAGATTTATTAAAACTATATGTTAAAACATCAGTTTTGTAGAAAGGATGTTTACTTTTAAATGTAATTCTATTGTCTTTGTCTGTTAAAACTATTGGCTTATCTATTTTACCACCATCATAATCATGATTAATGACATAAATATTATCTCTCAAATAAATATCTTTATTTTCAATTTCTCCAATATTATTTTCTATTTTTTTAATAAATTCATCAATAAAAGAATTTAAATTCTTATTACCAACAACTTTATTATAATTTTCTTCAAGTTTGTCTACAATTTTTGGTGTTTTTTCTTTAGATAAATCATTTAATTGTACTAGTTTAAATCTTGTTTTAAATAAATTTGTTTTAAGATTATCTAATTCTTTTTCGGAATAAGTATCATTTTTAGTTTTATTACATATTTTACATACCATTTCACCTTTTTTATTTTTAGAGAATTTGTGTAAGTTACCAGATACACAATATTTAGTTGCTAATTTTTGTAAAGACATAAATTTATTTTTTTCTTGGACAACATTATTTTTTTTATTGTTTTCTTTATCAAGTTCGGCGATAGTTTTTTTGCAAAAATCACAGGCAATATCTTTTCCTTGAGCTGACCATTTGTGGAATTTACCGTCTTCACAGTTTGTCATAATATTTATTTCTTTGTCAAAATTATATTTAACTCTTCTACTTTCTGGTTTAAACTTTTTATTTACAACTTTAGAAAATTTAGGTAATTCAAAATCGGTTAATGGGAAATATTGTTCTATCTTGTGTACTAAAGTTTTTGGTAAAACAAATGTCTTTCTGTCTGAAGCGATTGAACTTTCATCTTCACCTTTTAATCTTTTGTATAAACTATTATCATTAAAGAAAGTATTTAATCTTAAATAGAACTTAGTAGATAAAATTTCATAAATCATACCTGCTTTGTTATTTTCACTATTTTGTAAAATACTATTTAGAATATCAACAGTAGTATGAACAATAATTTTTTGAATAGTTGGATTAAACTTTTTACTTGTTTTATCGTCTTTTTCATAATACCACATCGAATATTTAGTCATCATACAAGATATTAAATAAATTATGTAACATAAAACGATATTATTTTTTATTGGTTCGGTATCACCATTTCTATTTTTAATAATTCTTAAATTGTCAAATAATACATGACCATATTTGTCAAAAACATGAATATTACATAATCCTTTTTTATCACCAGTCATAAATGATAATTGCGAGTCATTAATATCTAAACACATTAAAATTACTAAATATGCTAATATGTTATTGTATTTAATACTTTTATAGTAATCTTTTTCTTTAGATGAGAATACAAAAATATTATTTTCCAATTCAAATACGAATAAATTAGTTAATTCTCTTGAAATACCAAAATTTTTAGTAATATGTTCACTTCTTTCTTTAATATTTTTTTTCAAGAAATAATTGTTATCAATAACTATATCAAGTAAATCTTTTGTAATATTTTTTCTTTTAATTCTAATATTAAATAAATTACCAATATATGCTGGAATGTTACAAATCATGGCAATTTTTTCAATAACTTTGTCTAAACTTCTAATAGCTACTTTGTATTTTTCGTATTCAGATAATTCTTCAAGAGGTGTATCGAAAGGCATACTAAATGTAACGAATCTGTTAGTATCATCATCGTAAGTACCATCTTCAACATATTTTTTAACATCAATTTGTGTAGAACAACTTTTACATACAAAATCAGAACTATTATTTTCAATTACATATTCTTGAATAAATTCGTATATTTTTTCTTGATATTTAAGGGGATTTTCTCTTTTAAGTTTATTTAAATTTTCCCAACTAATTAAATGCTGACATATACCTTCTACTTCTTCTATTTCTGCTAAAACATTTTCATCTTTACTTTTAGATACATCTAATCTAATAATTTTGTCATTAATATTTTTTTTAGAATATTTAGGTAATTCTTTACTAGTTTTTTCTATACCGAAGAATAAATCTTCTTTTTCATCATACTTTTCTTCTTTTTTAATAGATTTATCTAAAATTTTATTTTCAACTTCATTATAAAGTTCTAAGTTTCTATTAATTTTTACAGACCTTCTTTCAATACTTTCTAAAATTCTTTTTGCTTTTTGTAGAGAAATATCTTTATATTCATCAAGTCTTCTGGAAAATTCTTCATATACTTTAACTAATATATCATCGTAAAATTTAGAAATGGAATTTTTAATAATTTCCTGTTCAGACAATTTAGTTCCTTCTTCCATGTTATTATCAGAAACAAAATCTTTTTTCATATCAAATAACCAAAATATAGAAGATTTATGAGGAGTATTTTTAATAGTTCCTTCTGCTAAATAAGATAAAGTTAAATCATATCCATTATTACCATAATTATGAATATTTTTTAAATCTTTAACTTTTAAGCATTCTAATACATTTTGATTTGTCGGAACTATAAAACCAACAATGTTAACATATTCATTTTTAGAACCAACACGTAATTGTAATGGGTGATATTTTGCTTGCCTAAAATCACCAGTTTTTTCCAAAGATACAGAACGAACAGCAGGAACTGTTTTATTTAGTTGAACAGCGAAACCAGTTTCTTTAAAATCTTTGAAGTTAATATAAGGGTATACTCTATAATTAGCAAGTTCGTTAAAATATTCATTAGATTCAATAACTTTGCTTCCTTGGTTAATAAGTTTTGTTAAGATTTTCATCTCTTCATTGTTATTTACTAAAATTGCTCTTCTATTATTCATAGGTGTGTAAAAGTTTTTTTTAATAGAATCTATATTTTTACCATCTTTTGTACTTTTAGAATAATAATCTGCAGTTGTGTCTATCTTAGTAACAATATATTTAATTTTAGTTTCTTCTCTTTTTTTCAAATCTTTTAAAGTATTAATATCTTCATTTTTATCATATCTTTCAGAATCTTTATGGTATAATAAGAAATCTTCTAATACTGGAACTAATATACCTGAATTAATTAAATGTAAAATTTTATTTTCAATAGTTTCTTCAAGTAAATTAATTCTAGAAAGATTGTCTTGATTTTCAATTATATAATTCCAGAAAGTTGCAGTGTAACCCGATAATATTTCTTTTCTAGTTAAAAGACTTTCAATAGTAACATAATCAATATTATCTCTAGTTGGTACAACGATATCAATATAAGTATATTCTTCACCTTCAATACTTGTATTTTCCAATATTCTTGATAATTCTTTTTTGTCATTTTTTTGATAAAAATCAACAAGTATAATTAATTTTACTAAATTATGTAGTTTTAAATTATCATCTTTACCTTTCATTAAAATATTATTTACAATGTCTTCGCCTAAATTATTTAAAAATACAAAAGCAGGTTTAAAATCAGGTCTTTTAATTAATAAATTAATTTTGTTTGAATCTTCATATACATCAAAAATAGTATGAATATTCTTTACTAATTTAAATAATTCAATAATATTTGCATTAGTTTCAGGATTAAAAAAGTTATTAATTTTTAGCTTAAAAGCATTTTGATTTTTTGAAAATTCAACAATATTATTTGCATAAGTATCTATTGTATCTGTGTATGATTTAGAAATAAACAAAAATACATATGATATTAAATATTTTTTAATAATATTTTCAAAATATTTTTCATTTTCTTGATTAATTAAAGTATCTTTAAGTTTTTCGAAATTTACAGTTTTTAAATAATCAACAATTAAATCATTAATTTCTTTTTGAAATTTAATAAAGTTTTTTTCTTTTGTAAGACTTTCTACTAATTTATTATTTTTAATTTTATTACTAAAATAGTCATCTAATAGTTTATCAACAAAATCGTCAATTTTATCAATATACATTTTATTTAATTATATATTACTATAAGAATATTTTTATTATAAATATTGTTTATTAATAACCAAGTTATTTAAAGTAATTTTATTATATATTAATTAATAGTATGAACTTTAAAGAGTCATTAGCATATAATAATAATTTTTTATATAATAAAAAAAAAAATTTAGATACAGAAATGTCTGATAATAAATTAATTTATCATGATTTAGAGGATTCGTGTGTATTAATTAATTATTTAAAAAAGAAGTTTCAGATAGTAAATTTAGATTATAATAATTTTACTAATAAGCTGGAAGAATTATTTGGAAATTTTATATATTGTATTTCTAAAGATGAAGATAATAAATATTTATTAATAAATAGAAGCCTAATTACTTCTTCTGAAACAGAAAATATAAAAGAATTGGAAAATTTTACAACAACTTTGTATAAAAAATCTCCTTTTAAAAAAATAGCTTCTTTTATTACCCCAACTTTGTTAAATAATAATGTTATTTTAAAAATTAAATCAGATAATAATATTTTATTTAATAAATTAGCAATAAAAACAGCAATGGAAGGTATTGATGTTGTTTTTGTATTTGATAAGGATACAAATGAATGGAAAACAATAACAGAGAAGTCATTAAATGGTTTTGATTCTCATTATAGAAATAAAAAAATAAAAGAATTAATTAATGAAATAATTACTAGTAAAAATATAAATTTGAATTTATTAAATAAAGAACATATTTATTATTTTAAATTAGTTCATCATAAAAATAATGGAATTTTAAATTTTAATCATTATGGAAGTGGATACAAAGAACTATATTTAAATTATATTTTAAATAAAGATAAGTTACTTATAAACCCAAGTCCTGATATTTTTGAAGATAAAATAAATATTAAGTATGTACAACAATTATTTTTTGAAAATGTTACAGAATTAATTGATTCACTTAATCAATTATCATACGACAATATGTCAAGTAAAAAAATAACACAAGAAGGGTTTGAAATATACGATTATAATACTTATAAATTAATGAATTATAAAATTCAAACACATATTTACCAACAAATATTATACATAAAACCCAAATGTGAAAACATTAATTTAGGATATTTAGAATTATATCAAGACAATAAATTAAATGAATATCTGCCATATTTTACAAATTATCATGGAGAAATTATTCATAGAATATCAATGTCGATAAGAACAATTTCTAAAGAATTACTAGATATATACCATTTTCTTAAAAAAAATAAGAAATCAGAATTATATAATAATATACCAAATAATTATAAAAAAGTATTATACAAGATACATGGTATTTACATAGATGCCAGAAAAAGTGATTTTATAAAAAATAATAGTGATACAGTTCAAGTAGATAGTGAAGAAATAACAAAAGTAGAATTTAAATCAATTACTGTTCATGATATTTATCATTATATTAAATCATTGAGTTTATTACAATTAAAACAATTATATATTGATAGAGAAGAAATAATAAAAGAAAAGAAAGTAAATGAAAATATATATAATCTTTTAGTAAAAGATTGTGTATATACAATGACACAAACAAAATTAATGATATTTAATTAAAATTATTTTTTAACTTCTTTTAGTATTTGGTTATAAACATTAACTAAATATTGAACTGAATCAATCATATATTCTAGAGGATTAGTGGAATCTTCGGATGCAATTTTAATTCTAATTTTTCTTTCAAGAGGAGACATTTTGGATAAACCGCTAAATAGTATTTTTGGATTATCTTGAAAAACTGTATTTAAGATTTCTCCCATAGTATGGTCTTCATTGTCAAATTCAAAAAGTAAAGTAGAATTTTTTTCATATTCTTTACTTTGTTTTAATTTTTCTTCAAAGTTTTCCTTAAAATCATCTAATTTTTTTAAGATATATCTACAACTTTTTTCTAAAATTTTATATTCATTTAATTGTCCCTGTGATTCTAATGTGAATAAAATTTTACCATCTTCTTCATCATAATAACAATTAGATGCTGAAGCAAATATATTAGAACGCATACCATTAGATAATCCTGCTTTCATATGTGCTTTAAATGTTTCATTTGGTCTGAGTTGAACAAGTAAGATAGGATATTTTTTAGAATATTTTTCAACAGGTTCACCATCTTCCAAATAATTAATATCATTTGTAGTGATATTCATATTTTCGGGAGTATTATTATAGGAATTTATATAAACTTCAATAAGTTTTTGCTTTTCATATTTAACATAATTAATATCATTAAAATTTAAACCAGTATTTTCGTATTTTCTTTCTAAATAATCCAAATTAGAATCAACATCAAAAATAGGTAATTGAGATAATCTTAATCGCATATAATCATTATTAAAAATAGTAGTATTTGCTTCGATATTTATTAATTCAGCAGGAAAACCATAAATTGGAATATCGTCCATTGATACTCTTCTAAGAGCATTAACAAATTTAGTATTAATATCTGAACCACTAAATTCTAGAGTTAAATAACTACCAAGTAAATCATCATGTTTTTGATATTTAATTTCTTTAATTTTTATATCAAGATTTTTACTATCATTACTTCTACTAAGTTTTTTAGAATTCTTTTTAACAGTAACTTTTGACATTATATTATAATATGTATAAGTATATATATTTTAAATATATTAAAATCAATTTTTTGGTTTTATATTTAAAAATATTTTATTATTATATTTTATAGTTTATGAAAAGACTTTTAATTTATAGTAAAAAATGTCAATCTTGTGCAAATTTAATTGTTATATTAAAAAATCTTAATTTGTTATTAAACTTTGAAATGGTATGTTTAGATGACCTTATAGCGCAAAAAAAACCTTTACCACCTAATATACAAACTGTACCTGCATTAATTATACCTGATATGAATTTAATTTTACAAGGTAAAGATACTTTTGAATGGGCGGATAGAATGAGAGTTAATATGATTAAAATGAATATATCAAAAAATATGCAACAAGCAGGCCCATTAGGATTTACTACAGTTGAAATGGGTGGCTTTTCTGATAACTTTGCATATACAATGACAGATTTAGCACAACCAAAGTCATTTTTACCATATGGAAAAGATGATGAATATGCGATATATACAGGTGTCGAAGTAAATAAATTAGGAAATAAAGATATGGATAAATTAGTAAGAGATTCACAAAACAAAAGAAAAGAACAAGATAGAAATATTAATGAAGCATTTGATAAAAACCAAAAAGATGCAATATTAAATTATGAAAAACAAAAATTATTAGCCAACTTAAATAATTAAAAAATATATTTAAAAAGAAGAAACATAAATATTATTATAAATAATGGACGAACTACCACCTGTAAAACTTTCTGAATTAAAATCAAAAATTGTAACTGATGAAATTATGGAATATAAAGATATGAAAGTTTTGAATTCATTAGTTTTAGGTATGAAAAAAGCAACTGAAGAATCATATGAACAATTTAAAGATGTTATATTACCTTTAGTTGACGAATTAATTAGATTATCGGGAGACCATATGTTAGTAATGTATAAATCAGATATTGTTAGTTTTATTAATAAAAATCCAAAAGTTATTGTTGATTCACTTATTTTAAAATGTTATGAAGAAAATGATGGCATGTTAAGAGCTAAAATTGTTAGCGGAGATGAAAGTTTTTTCTTAAAAAATAACTTTGATGATATGACTGATGGAGATAGTAAAATTATTAATATTATTTTTAAATTTAAAGATTTTTGGGGTAAATTAGATGATAATAATAAAGAAATTCTTAAAAGTTATTTATTATCAGTTGTGGCATTATGTGATGTTAGATATTTAAATTACAAAAAGTTTATTTGTTTAAAAAAAATGAACCCTAAATTTGAACAAGTTTTTAACCAATTTGGTAATAATTTTTAAAAATTGATTTAATAAAATAATACTTTTATTAAATATATCAAAAATGAATTCTACAGAAATTGAAAAAAAATCAGGTTCTTCATTAGAATTTGAAAAATATAGATATTATCAATGTGTACAAAATATTTTTGGAGATTATAATTGCGAACAAATGTATTATAATGATGATTATATTAAAAATTCTAAGCTATTATTTGTCAATAGTAAATTTCCAATATGTTTAGACGGATTTCTTTTAAAATATGATTTAATACCTAGAGTTGTAACAAATAGAAAATATAAAAATACTTAAAATATAATTAACATAATTTATTTATTAATATGGAAACTTTTGGACTAGAACTTAAAAAATATCACGATGTATTTTTAGCAAATCTTATGCTTTTATTAAAACTTAATTTAGATAATACAAGTTTAGATAATTATTGTGAATATGTAACTAAATGTAATTTAGTTGAAAATATTCTTTTATTTATTAACAATTTTGATATGCCAAAGAAAGATAAAAATATGCCTGATAGTGAATTTAAAGAAGTTATTATTTCTTTTACTAAAAATAAAGTAAATGATAGTTTAAATAAACTTAAAAGTACATCAGATAGCTTTTTAAACTCAATTTTAAAAGGTGAAATGACTATGGATGGTGTAAGTGGTGTTATTAAAAAGATTTTCACAGCAGTAAGCAGTCACTATGAACAATTAACTAAGAAAGACCCTAAATTATTCCAAATGAAAACAACTAAAGAAACAGGTAAACAAGTTACAGTAACAATTGTACCTGGTTTAGATATGATTTATTCATGGTATTGTTTAAAAGAAGAAGATAAACTAAATTTATGGTTTTATTTAGAAAATATGTTTGTATCTGGTACTAAGATGATTCATTTAGTTAATGAAACAAGCATTAATAATTTTGATACTAAATTACTAAAAGAACTAAACTATAAAAGACTAAGAAAAGATTTTGAAGAAAAATTCCCAGAACAGACAGTTATTAATACAATTAATTTAGATATTGACCCATTTGCAGGTGTTGGTACCAACTCTAATCAAGATTTCGGTGTTGAAGATATGATTGCATCTACAAGTGATTTACAAAAAGGTGCGCAAGCTCCAGGTATATCATCAATGGCTAAAATGTTAGGTGTTGACAAGATGTTTAACATGGAAGAACTAAGTAAACAACTTAAAAACATTAACAAATCAGAAATTGACGAAGCAACTAAAAATATAAAAAAACTATTAGGAGAAAATATCGATGAAGGTACTTCTGATATGATTTCTACAATTTTATCTGATATTACTGAACATTTAAAGACAGAAGATTTAAGTAAAGGTGACCCTATCCAAAATATTATTTCAATTGCTGAAAGAGTTGCACAAAAAACGATACCAACAATTGATACTAATAAGGTAGATATGAAAAATTTATTAAAATCAACACAAAAATTAGCAAGCAGTTATACTGACAAAGATGGTAAACCTTTAATGAGTGGAGCAAATAACCCATTATCTATGTTAACAAGTATGCTCCAACAAAATATGGATGGAGAAAAAGGAGGATTACCTGTATCTGAAAAGGAACAAATGAAAATGGCACAAGATATGATGAAAAATTTAAGTAAGCAAATGAAACAACATAGAAAATTTAAATAAGTTTAGAAAATAGTTTAAAGAATATTCATTAATATTAATATATAATAATGAATAGCAATTTTTATAAAATCGAAAGAGAAGCACATATTGATGAAATAATGGAACAAAATCCTTATAAATTAATTGTACTAATATTTTCAGTTGAAAGTAATTTCGAAATACCAGCATTAAATAATACATTTGAAATAAATAAACATATTAAACATAATTTAAATGAAGATTTTGATTCTATTTTTTTATTTATTAATTTAGCTAAATATGCAATTAAAACAAATAAATATTCACAATATATAACAAAAAATTCTTTACCATATACAAGCTTTCATTTTAACACTAATTTATTAGCCAGAATTACAAGTACAGAAAAGGATGTATTTATATCTACATATGATAAAATAAAAGAACAAATTAAAGAACATATAGAATTAGTAAAAAAGAAGAAAGAAGAAAATAATTTAGGAACTAATGATGACAAAAACAAAAATGAAGAAACAAATGAAGTTAATGAACTAAATAAAGAAAGTAATTCAGATAAAAGTAAAGATATGGAAAATTTAACATCACATATTAGACAACAAAGAAAACTAGAAGAAATAGAAAAATTAAAACAACAATATTTAATTAACGAATTAACTAAATTAAAAAAAGCAAAAGAAATACAAGAACAAATGGAAAGTAGTGATTAAACTAACTTTATCTTTTAAATCTTAAATCTTCATATCTTAGACATGTTCCTTGATTAGATTTACATACATCATCAGTTTTGTATAACCAATTAGCAAATGATTCTTGGTCATTAGGAATAGATGATGCAGGAACAGTATACCATACTCTTTGTGAATTTTTTGTATCAAATAAATCATTTACATCTCTATATAAATCCGTATTAAAATATCTTTCTTGAGATTCTTTAATATCTTCATCGTCTGCATTACAAGCTGCAGGTATATTTTCTTTATTAAAATCAGTAACAGGAGGATTCATAAAAGGATTGTCAATAGTAGGTTTTCTGCAAGACTGTTTTTCATATTCAAGTAATTCATTATAATCATAATTTACAAAATCTTTAGCGGACCTATCTTTTAAATCTTTGAAATTAACATTATTTTTTCTTCCAAATTTAATTTTCCCACTAGCATCATAAATACCTGCTTCTAATAGGTCTTTATTTTCATTGATAGGTTTTTCTGTATTTGTTTTTTTTAATTTTTTATAAATAAAATCTTCATATTTACCTTCATAATCATTTTTGTATATAGCATAAATTATAATTATGAAAACTATTACAATTATTGGTAAAATTAGATAATTATTACTTTTATTGAATATTAATAATAAAATAAGGTAATAAATACATAATCTAGTAATAGCATTTAATTGCTCTACTCTAGACATTTCTGATGTAGGGAAAAATTTTAAATAATTATTATTTATATATAAAACAGATGGACTTTCTAGCCAGAATTTTTTATCCATTATATATATTTAGAATACATATTATTTCAATATAAATAATTAAAATATTCTGGCTCTAATTTTTTATTTGGAATACTTGGATTAATTTCACTTACTTCATAAAATCCTTCGCTAATTGTAGGTTTTTCGAAATTCTTTGAATATGTTCTATATACAACAATAGGCACTTTATTTGAATTTTTATATAAATATCTATACATATTGTTGTGTAATGCATGATTTTCTGTTGTTTTCATATGTAAACATCTTATGTTATAATTATATATTCTAGCCAAATCAATTAATATTTTTCTGGATTCTTTTGTTGGACTTGTATTATCAATAACTATTTTTTTATTTAGTTTTAATAAATTTTCATATTCCTTTAATAGTTTACTTTTTGTTTTTAATGAATCTAAACTAAGTACATGATAATCTTCTTTCAAAAGATATTTATTAACAAAAGTAGATTTACCAGAACCAGGATATCCAACCATAATTATTACATCTTTATCATGATCATATTTAATTTTATTAGGTAATTTATTCTTAATATTAAAATCAAAATATTTAGCATAATCAATAATATTACAAACTGGAGTATTATCATTCAAAAATATGTTTTCAGGTGAGAATATTTTTAAACCAGCATTTAAAGCAAATTTTAAATCTGTATCAGAATAATCACCATCCCTACCTAAAGCATCTCCACAAAAAAATGATTTATCCAAATTAATTTTACTTTTAACAAAATTAAAAAATCCTAAATTTGGTTTTCTGTAGATATTATCTTCTATGCTTGCATAAACTTTAATTGGAATTTTTAATAGTTTAATTATACTTTCTATTTTTTTTACCCAACCATTTAAATCTTTATCACCAAGTTTTTTTTGATTAGAAATTATTAATATACAATAATCATTTTTAATATAATTATCTAATATTTGCTTAATATTTTGATACATAAATTCCCAATCAGTTTCTTGGTCGCTTGGAAACTTTTTACCATTTTTTGGTCGAATTAATGTAAAATCTAAATCAAAAAAAGCAATATTATTTTTTAATTTAAAATCATTACTAATTATTTCCACATAGTCATTATTAATAATAATTTTAGACATTTTTTAATAATATATATAATATTAAGTTCAAATATCAATTATTTTTTATAAAGAAATGATATATAATAATGAGTTCTGTATATTCAAATAGACTTGATAAAAGAAATTTTGAATTAAACTATCCAACAAATTATGACAATAATCAAAATTATCCTGAAATGGGAGAGATAACTGGTGACCAATTTATGCATAATGATATTAATAAAGGTATGCCTCTAATAGGAAATTTTACACCAAATAGAAATGATAAAAAATATATCCAAGATAATATGAATTTAGATTTTGATTTATTTGACAAAAAATCTGAGTTGAAAATAAATTATTATGACCCATTTTCTACAAATAGTAATATTCCAAATAATTTAGCACAT
>JACCEA011776799.1_pt1 | contig 25606 bp, 22 predicted proteins | sample 7449851 | NCBI WGS metagenome assembly JACCEA01 (sample SAMN15323453, study PRJNA562643) | freshwater metagenome | isolation source: river surface water | place: USA:Blue River Watershed | collected 2017-08-18
CGTACCGGGTACCGCCGTACCGGGTACCGATGTACCGGGTACCGAATTACCTACTTGTACCAAGCTTGGTAACATTTGTTGTTGCAATTGATTAAACCGCTGGGGCTGTGATGCTCGTTCAGGCCATTGCGTATTCGCAAAATATTGGTTGAGCACATCATGGCAATAAGTCAGTAAATTTAAATCAATCGAATTTGGATGAGTGAGGTAGTTACTTAATGCATCCAAAGTTTCATCGATGTAGTCGAGCGCGAAAATGGATTTGCGCGGGATCATGCATAAGCCTTTTTCCAACCGATGAATATTGCGGCGTAGGATCACACTTGCGATTTGGCTGCTTTCATTAAATTGGGCATAAAAGCTGCGTCCTGCCAGCGTAGCATGTTGCTCTCGACGAAATTGAGAATTAAAAAGACTGTAATAAAGCGCTGCAGTGAATTTTGAACGGGCGGCAATCGGCACTAGAGTGCTATCGATCTTTGCATAAATTTTGCGCAGTAGATTTTTCATTGCAGACTCATTCAGTTGGCTCGTTCAGATATGACCACGTCGAACTTTGACAAGTTCAAAGAAGTGCTGGCGAGTATTCTTGGCAAAAAAGATAAAGAATACCGAAGCGTAGGCATAAGAGACTAATGTTGCCCATGCAGCGCCTTCAATGCCATAAAGTGGGATCCACCACCAGTTGAGAGCCACATTCAAAATGGCACCAACCCCATGGCTCAACATACTTAAAGCTTCATTGCCAGTAATAATTAAATGCTGGCTTATCAATGCTCTTAAGAAAACAAAACAGCCTGCCCATACGTGGATTTGCAGCACCGAAGCGGCCCCCACAAAACGCTCACCGTAAGCGTAGAGCATGATCCACTTGGCAGTTAAAGTCATGCCTATGGCAATCACTAGTGCGAGTAAGAAAAATTGAATACTTTGTTTTTTCAGAAGTAATAAATATGCTGGCCAGCTCTGCTGAAAGGTCTTCAGTAAATCTGGGTAATAACGGGCAGCGAGGGTCGTAGGGATGACATACCAAAGCTCAGAAATACGGGCAACAGCTGTATATTGGCCTGTCGCAGCAATGCCGAGCATACTTTCAATCATCACACTGTCAATTTTTAGGTAGATGACTGATACGATTGCTGAAGTCCAAAGCCAACTGGATCTTTTCAACATCTCCTTGCCAGTTTGCCAATCAAAATAGGCCCACTTTAATCCAGGTTCGGCAGGGGCGAACCTGCGCGCCCAGTAGTATTGTAAGACGCCGGTGAGCGCGAATTCGATGCCAACCCAAAGCAATAACATATCAATGTTTGCGCCGGTCAGTAATAACCAAATTCTGGCGATTAAAGTGATTAGACTGATCACCACTTTGCTAATAGCGACTGAGCGGAAATGACCCCGATAGTTTTGATCGTATTCATACACTATCATCGCAGTAAAACTTTGTAAGACGAACAGCGTGGTTATTTGCCAAGGACCTTGCCAAAAATAGTGGGGATAGAACAGCATGAAGCCGGCAATCATCACTGCAGCAAAGAAAAAACCAGCAAAGAAACGCAGCCAAACCGCCGTTTGTACGTAACGACGACTTTGCTCGATATCAGGGGTGGAATTGGCCAGTTTTTGCACTAGGTTGTTTAAACCAAGATGGCTTAATGGGGCAAGAAATGCAGCCCAAACCATCACGATGCCGTAAGTTCCTAGCGCTTCATCGCCGAGCATCCGAGCGACCATGAAGGTGATAATAGCGCCTGCGCCTAAGCGGAAAAACCGTTCGGCGAGCATGATCACCGAACGGGCAGTCAGAATTTTCAGCAGCTTATTTGACACGATTTTTCGCTTTATAACGTTTGATAAAACGGGTGATCCGCCAAATGTATTGCAGGGATAACGAGTAGATCGCAAAAATTAATAAGAACAACAGCAACATAATAATGTCGGGGATAGCGAGGTATTCGCCAACAATGCCAATCGTTGCAAGCATCGAGGCTAAGCTGGTGATGACCACCAAGGATTGCCGTGAATTGAGGCCTAAACGCAGGAAAATATGATGTAAATGCTCCCGATCGGCCATAAAGGGTGACTGACCTTTTCGCACGCGTCGGATCATAATCGCCACCATATCCATCAAAGGCACTGCGATAATCCATAGGGCTGTTACCGGTCTAAAACTGGCGCTATCACTTTGTGAGCCGATAATTAATAACCAAATGACGGATAAACCAATCAGCATACTGCCGGCATCGCCCATGAAAATTTTGCCTTTGCCTTTGCCGATCAAGTCCAAATTGAAAAGCAGGTAGGGGATGATTGCAAACACTAACACCATCGGTAAAACCGCATGTTCCAGTTGTCCGCCAATACCCATCATCAAGGTCAGGGAGACAAAACTGACACCACTGAGCATACCCGCTAAGCCATCAATACCATCAATCATATTAAACGCGTTGATTGCTGCAATGACTGCAATCACAGTGAATGGAATGCCAAGGTAACCCAGATGAACTTCGCCAAAACCAAACAGATCTCCCAAGTCACTGACATAAAGCTGTAAGCCATACATCATCACCAGTGCAATGACGACTTGGGCACAGAGCCTTAACTTGACACTTAAGTCGAGGAAATCATCAAAAACTCCAAGAATAACGATGGAGCCGCCACACAATAAATAGTACCAATGACTACTCTGGGGCAGGCCAAACCAAGACAATGTGAGGGCAACACCGATGAAAATTGAAATGCCACCGATTAAAGGAATGGCCCCGACGTGTTGCTTTCTGCCTTGTGGTTTGTCGACTAACCCAATTCGATTGGCCACAGGAATGAGAACGAAGATTGCAGCTAAAGTTAATAAAAACGTGGTTGCAAATAACACAAGGTGTTCGTGCATAAAGACTCGCTAAAATTCTGATTCAGTTATTTATTATCAATATTGCTCGATTATAGGTGATGTTGCAGCGACTTACTATCGGCGGCGTATTTATTCCTAAAGGATTGATCTTCATCTGTTAAATTTCAGCAATTTTGCTTAGAAAAGGTAGTGAGCAATCAAAGTTATGATCGTCGTTGTTGTGACCTCACTACTTTTCACAGTATGATCAGCCAATAATGGCAGAAGTGAAGGGCTGAATGACGGTGAAGTTGCTAATAGTGACCAATATGGGCCCCAAAGCAAGTGCGCCTTTTCAAGGGCAATTCGTTAAAAATCAAGTGGATGCATTGAGTAGTTGCACACCAGCTTATTTTTATATGACTTGGCATAATGACTCAAAGTTAAATCGTTTATGCAAATACCCATTCTTATGGCTGCAATTTGTCTGGCAATACGTGTTTTCTCGGCAAAGTTACGATTTGCTGCATATTCACTATTATTACCCAACAATTTGGCTCGCTTGGACCTATAAACTGTTGCGAAACCCAAAAGCTAAAATTGTTGTGACTTGCCATGGCAGTGACATTTATCTGTATAAACCCGAATCTGGCCTCTATAAATTCGCGAGTAAAATTGTCGATCACTTTATTTTCACCAGCACGGCACTGCGTGAAAAGTTTTTTAACCCAGCAATAAAGTCGACGGTACTCCCTGCAGGCATCCACCCAACCTTTGCGAGCAGTTCCTGTTTGACCATGGTGGAAAAATCGATAGATGTATTATTTGTCGGTACATTGGATCGCAACAAGGGGATTGATCGCTTATTGAAGTTAGTTGCTGACTTGCCACAAGTGAAATTTGCAGTGATTGGGCATGGTCCGCTTCACAACAAAATCCTAGAAGCGACGCAAAAATACCCCAACTTGCAGCTGCTAGGCTCACAATCACCGGAAAGTTTGCGTAACTTTTTAGAGCAAAGTAAATGTTTAGTGAGTCTATCTCGCAACGAGTCTTTTGGCTTAGTTATGACAGAGGCTATGGCCTGCTATACTCCAGTGATTGCAACTTTTACCGACGGCAGTGCTGCCCAAATTAAACAGGGCTACAACGGTTATTGTTTGGATCAGACTGATGAGCTCCAGTTACATCAATCGCTGCTGAGTTCAATTCAGCAATTATTAATGTTATCAGCAGCAAATTACCTGCAATTACAACAAGATTGCCGCGCTAGTGCGGAACCTTATTTCGTAAAAAATATAGCCAATGAGTTGATGGCTTTGTACGGAAAATTGACTCAATCGCAGGTTTAATTTTTTTAAGTGAGTTTTTATGCAGCAACACGCAAAACCCGAATTGGTCAACGTTGGTGGTATCGATGTCATGGCATTTGCCAGCATGCAACAATTGGTTGAGTATATCATCCCAGATAATGGGCCAGTGTTCGCAGGTTCAGCCATCGCGATTAATCCTGAAAAAGTGATGAAAGCGCAGCAAGATCCTGAACTGAGAAAAATGCTCAATAGTGCGGAATTACGCTATGCCGATGGCATGGGCGTCGTAAAGGTCATGAAGAAAAAACTTGGCAAACCGGTGCAACGAGTTCCTGGCTGTGAAACTTGGGAAGCCTTGATGTATCGTGCAGCTCAAAAGAATATTCCAGTGTTTTTGATTGGTGCCAAACCGGAAGTGCTGGCACAAACAGCGGACAAATTGCGTGCTGCCGGGGTTCAAATTGTGGGTCTTCAAGATGGCTACTTTAAGGATGAGCAGGCGCTGATTACCCAAGTTAAACAATCAGGTGCCAAAATCATTACTGTAGCAATGGGTTCCCCGAAACAAGAGTTATTTATTGACCGAGCCAAGCAACAAATTAATGATGCCTATTTCATGGGTGTTGGTGGCACCTATGATGTGTTCACTGGCAATGTGAAACGCGCGCCAGAGCTATGGTGTCGTTTAAATTTGGAATGGGCGTATCGTCTGATTGATCAACCTAGCCGTGTAAAAAGACAGTGGAGTTTGGTCGAGTATCTCTGGTTATATTTACGTGGTAAATTGTAATTCTGCTGGTGATAACAACAATAATTCAAACTAATTGAACATGAGAATTTAGCAGTGACAGCTCCTTTACCCGCCGGTGTCGGCAACTCTCAGCCTTTGATCAGCGTTTACATGCCGACTTACAACCGTAGTCAAATGATGCAACGTGCGGTCAATTCTGTTCTTGCGCAAGATTATCCTCATTTTGAGCTGTTAATCGTTGATGATTGCTCGAAAGACGATACTTGGCAGGTGCTGAATGAGTTGTATGGTCAACATCCGAAAATTCGTTTATTCCGGCAAGAGGTCGGGCGGGGGGCTTGTGCGGCTCGTAATTTAGCGATTAAAGCGGCAGCTGGCGAGTTTGTAACAGGCATCGATGATGACGATGAATTTCTACCAAACCGTTTGTCGAGTCTACTCGCCGCGTATGATGACCAATATTCTTGCGTCTGCTCAAGCTATTACTGGGATTATGGTTCCGTTCGTAAGCAACTTTACCCAGTCGGCAAAGTAGTTCGTCTGCCTGAAGTGCTGGATGTCCATTGTCTTTCGAATCAAGCTTTAGTCCGCACCAGCCGCATGCTTGCGCAAGGAGGCTTCGATGAAACCTTGGCGGCCTTCCAAGACTATGACATGTGGTTGCGGATGGTTGCTGCGTATGGGCCTGCTCTGCGTTTAGCTGAGCCCAGCTATATAGTCCATGTGGGGCACGAGTTGGGACGCATCACGACATCGCCCAAACGACTGAACGCCCAAGCGCAATTTGTTGAAAAGCATCGTCCTTTGATGAACGAGCGGAATTTGCAAAACCAAGCTTTCTACCGGCAAACCATGTTGCAAACTCCGATGTCATTGTCTGAACTGCTGTCTCAGTGCCGTTATGGCCTCGTAGAAAGTAAATTGCGCTATTACTTAAAACACCGCTTACAGTGGTTTATTCGCTGTCGTAAGGAGTTTTTAGCAAAAGGCTTCAAAGGAATTTTTCGCTCAAAATGAAACCAACTGAATTGCTTCACTCAGAACTTGAATTAACCAACCACTTAGTCAGCGCCATTCGTCGCAGCTGGTTGTGGTTGTTGGTTGCTGCTGCATTGGGTGCATTGCTCATGGCACTTTATCTGCAGAAGCAGCCACAACTGTACATCGCGAAATCGCAATATACTTTGGCAAAAAGTCGGATAGAGCATCTGGCGACCGACTACCAACAGATTAAGCCCGGCAACCAGCTGTTGTTGGGGGCTTTAGAAATTGATGAATTGGCGCGTTTTGGTATGTTATTAGATCAGCCTGATGTGTGGCAGCTGATTTGGCAAGATGCTATGTTTTGCCAAAATTATGCGGCTATTTGTCAAATTGATGCCAACACGAACTATCAGCAATGGCGTAAAAGATTGCAATTTGAACACCGACGCCGTGGCAACATGTTATTTGTCCAACTCAGAGCCGAAGATGCGGAGTTAGCCAAGGCTTTGTTGGCTGCTCTTATCCGTGCTGCAGAGTCACGTTATCAACAGCATGGGATCAGTCAACTCTCGCAGCAAGTTCAATTACTCCAATCGACGTTAGCAAACACAGAATCTGTGGGTGAGAGAACAGTGATTGCAACTAAATTGGACAAGGATCAAGCTCAGCTGCGTTTATGGCAAGCAGGTGCCTATCAAGCGACGCATAGTTGGACTGCTGAAATTACTGTCAACCGGCAGACTAAAAAGACCACATTCTTGCTGGTATTTGCTGCTTTGTTCAGTGCTTTATTGGCGAGTGTGGTTGCCGCTGTTGTATGGCGTCGATAACCGCTATGCGAGCTTCTGTGACTTCGCAACATTTAGCTATGTCAGAACGCCCGGTTCATTTACTGGATCATGCCATCATTTTTATGGCGAAATGGTATTTACTGATTGATGCGCTCAATGGTTTTTTGCTGCAACAATTAGGTCAAGGCATGCAGTTATCTGTTGGCTACAAAGCTTTATTGTTGTTGCTGATCTTTCTGAGTTTGTTAAAAGAACGCCGTGCTCATTTATGGTTTATTCCGCTGGCGGTATGCACTTTATTAATTGGGCCTTTCTATTCCTTTCTGTTGACAGGTCACCAAGCTGGATTTCATTACGATATCAGTATGGTGGTTAAACTATTATCACCAGTACTTGCTGCTATTTATTTTTATCATCTGACGCAACGAGCCGAACAGTTTGCTCGCCAGGCTTTAGCTCAAGTGTTCCTGATCGCTTTTTTGATTTTACTCAGTAATATTTTGCTTGGGCAATTCGGCTATGGCTTTACTGCCTATCAACCCAATGATTATTTACCGGATCAAAATCTTGGGACCAAAGGTTTTTTCCGCGCCACCAATGAATTGTCAGCATTATTGCTGTTACTCACGGGGTTTTTACTGGCTTACTATTGGCCCTCGCAAAAGCTTAAATTTTTTGCTGTGCTGATAGCCGCATTGTTTTGTGCACACTCGATGTTAACGAAGACTGCGATGGGCGGTGTGCTTTTATTAGCTGTATTGATCCCACTTTTGCAAAGTAAAGCCTATTGGCAGCGTTTTAGTGGGCTCATCAAAATTGGCTTGGGGTTATCCGTCCTTGTGCTTGGATTGGTCATTTGGCAATTACCAATATTGTTAGAGGTGTTGCCATTGTCTGCCAAACTGCGGTTCACTTATCAGCAGCAAGGTATTCTGGGGCTGGTGTTATCCTCACGAGACTTATTCGTCCTTGAAAATTGGCGTCTGAGTGAACTTTACTTTACTGATTGGCATCGCTTGTTTGGGGTGGGTTATACGGCGATGGACACTTATAGTGGCAAACCTTTGACCGAAATTGATCCTGCAGATTTGGTATTATGGTTTGGCTTACCAGGTCTTGCTTGGTTCTGTTGGTTCTTTGTTGGTAACCTTCGGTTAGCGTGGTTTGCCTGGTCACAGAATCCTTCTAGTTTGGCCGCAGGCGTGCTGGCGGTTAATTTCATTTTGTTGATAGTTGCCTCGATGGCCGGTCATGTATTGACCTCGGGCATGCTTTGGATCCCTTGGGGAATGTTAAACGGCGCTTTATTGTTGTGTTTATCGCCGAAGGGGATTGTCGATGAAGCATGACTTTTTACGCAAGATGATGAGTAATAGCGTTGCCCAAGGTTTAAATTTTGGCTCGCGTTGGCTGCTGAATTTGGCATTAGCTCGACATCTACTTGAAAACGAATTCGGCATTTTTAGTTTTGTTTACATGCTCGCTAATTTGTTTTATCCAACGATCGCCTTTGGTGTGAATTTTTATCTCATTCACCATGTGGCAAAAGCGCAAAATCTGAATCATTTAGTGAGTAGTTTACTGATTAGCATATTGGTGACTAGCGGCTTATTAGCTGTAGCGATAGCCTATAGTGTTTGGTTTGCAGCGCCTTTACCCTTAGAGCTTTATGTTTTAAGTGTGTTGATTGGCGCTAGTTGGGCCATCAATCAGGCACTATTTTGCTATCTGAAAGGTCAACAAGATTTTGCCGCGGAAATTAAAAGCCAATTGTTTAATGGCATTGCTATGTTGGCTCTGGTGGCGGTGATTTGGTTTGAAATGCTGACTGATACGGCCTCGGTTTTATATTGGGTATTGTTGATCAGTCTAGTGCCATTAAGTTTAGGCAGCTTAAAGCTACTGCCAGAGTTTAGGCTTTGGTACAGTCAGAAGCCACAGGTATTGCCATTAATGCATTGGTCACGCTGGCGTGAGCGTTTGAGCTACGCTTGGCACGATATGTTTGCGATTTATCTGACCAATATTCCGTTCATTTTCCTGGCGATATTTAGCTCTTTAACTGCTTTAGGTCAGTTTCGAAAAGCATTCATTTTGTTCATGCCTGTGACTTTATTACCCGTGGTGTTTTCACAGGTGCTTTTAGCGAAATTAAGTTCGCAACCAACGTTAATTGCTAAAAGAAGTTTATTCTTGCGCAATATGACTTGGTCTTTACCCATGCTAACTTTGCCATATGTCATGTTATTGCTGGCTTGTGATTGGATTTATCCTTGGCTGCTTTCAGAAACCTTAACCCATGAAACGGAGCAACTGATCCGTCTTGTGGTCGTCGGGTTGTGGCTCACATTGCTCAAAACTTATTTTGAAGTGTGGATCACCTCATTGGGTTATAACCATTGGCGGGCAGTCAGCGTCACCGTAGTCGCTCTAATCGGTTCTAGTTTCTACATCTGGGTCAATCATGGACTCGATGCCGCATCGGCAGCTTGGATTTTCTTAGCTTCGAATGGCTTGGCCGTTTTCTTATTAATACTGTTGAGCGGGGTTGCGTACCTGCGAAGGCGAAAAGCCTGACTCGAGGCTTGGTGGTTAGGTATAGACTCGATTGGATTTGGTTTTTATTCTAAAGCGCGTTCCTTAAAGAGAGCCAACCTTGCAGGGCTGTGAAATCAAAACTCGCTAAGAGTCTGGGTCATTGTAATTCTTATAGTCCAATAAAAAACGCTCTAGCGATCACAGCTAGAGCGTTCATAATGCACGTTTCTTATGTCGAAACCAGAATCAAATTGGTTCTGGTTTCAGCATTTATTGACTGAATTAGTACTCACCGACCACATTAATCACAGTTTTTCCAGCGAAATTGCACTGAGCAAAAGCTTTATGTTTGACCAGAATCACAATGATGTCGGCATTGAGTCCCGCTTCTAAAGAGACTAATTCTGCCTTCGGATCCAGTTTGTTCGTCTCTTCGACATTCGGCTCTACGGCCAATACTTTGCCTTGATAGGTATTCGCGAGTTTGTTGACGATGTGTAACGCTGGGCTTTCCCGCAAATCATCAATATCCGGTTTAAATGCTAAGCCAAAACAAGCAACTGACGGCTTATTCAGCGAGTGGTTCGCCACTGTGGTCATGATTTTTTGTAATACCCACTCAGGTTTGAAATCATTGACTTCACGTGCTGTTTTGATTAGACGAGCTTGCTCTGGCGCAGAATGTACGATAAACCATGGATCGACCGCAATACAGTGACCACCAACGCCTGCGCCTGGGGTCAGAATATTGACGCGCGGATGGCGGTTCGCCATTCTGATCAATTCCCAGACGTTGATCTTGAGCTTGTCACAGATTAACGATAACTCATTGGCAAAGGCGATATTCACGTCACGGAAGGCGTTTTCAGTAAGTTTCGACATTTCAGCGGTGCGAGCATCGGTAACCAGTAATTCACCTTGGACGAACGTTAAATAAAGCTCTTTGGCTTTCTCCGAACACGCGGGTGATAAACCACCGATAATGCGGTCATTAGAGATCAGTTCTTGCACAACTTTGCCAGGTAACACGCGCTCAGGGCAATAAGCCACATGCAAATCAGGCGTGTTTGAATCGGTCGGCAGCGTTAAATCTGGGCGTACTTCGGCAATCCATTTGCACATCAATTCTGTAGTACCAACAGGGCTTGTAGATTCAAGCACTACTAAATTGCCTTTTTGTAACACAGGAGCAATCGCTTTGACGGCAGATTCGACATAAGACAGATCTGGCGATAGATCATCAAAAAATGGGGTTGGTACAGCAATCATGAAGGCGTCGGCAGCGACAGGCTGCGTTTGCGCTGATAGATAACCGCCAGTCACTGCCGCGTGGACCAACATATCCAAGTCCGGTTCAACAATGTGAATCTTCCCTTGGTTAATCGTGTCAACGGCACGTTGGTTGACATCCACACCTAAAACTCTCACTTTCCGCGAAGCCAACATGGCTGCTGTCGGAAGACCAATGTAACCTAAACCAATGACTGAAACAGTCTTTAACATAGCGCCACTCCAATTGCTTGCTACTTTTTTCGATATAATACCATAGCTGAATCTGAATAAGGCAGACAGCTTTTCTTCAATATGCTGGATTTATCTGATTCTCAGCTGAACAGGGTATAGCACTTCTTAGGCGCTAATGTCATGATAGTTGAAAGATTGTGGCCTTGATTGTCGCGATCAATAATAAAAATAACTCATCCTCAGCTAATGAATGCAAAGCTATACTGCATTTTACTGAGGACACTTCGATTGCTGATATTCCTAGCTTGGAGTCTTTCATGAAAGATTTTATCGAACCCTTTTTGTATCCACACAATCTATTTCTGTGGGCCTTCCTATTTGCAGCTATCCGTTATCGCAAAATCGGCTTATTTGCTTTACTCATTTGGTTTTATGCATTTGGTAATACTTTTTTTGCTAACTACGTGCGGGATTGGTACGGCACTGCAATTAGCACCAGTCAAATTGATCGTTCATTCACGGGCAATTATGTTGTGTTGGGGTGCGGCGGCAGTATCGATGCTTTGCCTGATTGTGCCAAAAGTCGACTTGAACAATTAGTCGCGGTGAGTTTTGGCCGAGAAGATAATTTTACTGTCTACATTACAACGTTGTTTTGTCAGCCTTATGTCGATTATCTGAAAGGGCGCATCCAATCCAATGCCAAAGTTGATTGTTTCCATGGCGGCGCAACGACTTACCATGAAATGTATAATTTAGCCGACCGACTGGATCGAAATATTCCTTTAGTCTTTGTCAGTAGTGATTATCACGCCTTTCGAGTGAAGAAGCTGGCGGAACAGTATCAACTGCCTGCGCTAGTGTTTGCAGCACCAAGCTCAACATTTCGCAGAGTCAATTGTGGCAGTGGCTGTTTTTTAACGGTCAATTTGTCGAATTATGATTTATTTGCCAAGTTAACTGCAGAGATGGTGAGTTTTTATACCTATGATCTAACAAGAGATTTAAGTGATTGGTATAAGAAACCATCAGGTGCTTAACTGTTCAAATGAAAACGCTAGCAACCTAAATTGCTAGCGTCCATCTTTCAAGCTTTGTTGTAACGGTCATGCAAAATCTAGGCACAAAATCTAGGCACAAGGTGCAGTCAAAGCGCATTCAAGCGCAATGACTTGTTTTTGTTACTTCCGACCACGCGCAATAATTTCTTGTGCCATTAGGTCTGCAATTTCATTCGTCGGTTTATTTTGCTCATCGGCGCGTTTGAAGATATCTAACAGCGTGTCATAAATTTTTAAGACCATGCTGGTAGATTCGTCCACATTGTAGCCCTCAGGACGCAATTCTAAGGATACGTTGATGATGCCACCGGCGTTGATGACATAATCAGGCGCATACAAAATGCCCTTTTGCCGCAGCAGATCGCCATGACGTGGTTCTTTCAATTGATTATTGGCACAACCCGCAATAATTTGGCACTTGAATTGTTCAATCGTGTGATCGTTGATCGTTGCACCTAAAGCACAAGGCGCATAAATATCACACTGCTGGCTATAAATTTCATCTAAACCTACTGCAGTTGCTCCAAATTTCGCAACAGCACGACTGACGGCATCTTGATTGATATCTGTGACAATCAAGCGAGCGCCTTCTTTATGCAGATGTTCACACAAGTAGAAGCCAACACTGCCAAGACCTTGAATGGCGATAGTTCTGCCTTCAAGATTATCAGTACCAAATTTATGTTTAGCAGCTGCTTTGATGCCTTTGTAGGTGCCTAACGCAGTAAACGGTCCTGGATTGCCGCTTTTGCCATCTAAACCAGCAACGTAAGGAGTTTCTTGACCAACAATAGAGATGTCAGCGGTGGTAATATTGACATCTTCTGCGCTGACGTAGCGGCCGCTTAAAGAATGCACAAACTGACCGAATTTACGGAATAATGCTTCAGATTTGATGGATTTGGCATCCCCAATAATCACTGATTTGCCGCCGCCTAAAGGCAAGCCAGCCATCGCATTTTTATAAGTCATACCACGAGATAACCGTAACACATCGACCAGGGCATCTTCATCTGCCACGTAATCCCACAAGCGGCAACCGCCGACTGCTGGGCCTAATTTAGTGCTGTGTACGGCAATGATTGCCTTTAAACCTGTTTCTTTATCGCTGCAAAAAACGACTTGTTCGTGGTTATCAAATTCTGGGTGATTAAATACTGCCACTTGAGTGTGCTCCGTTCTGATTATCGCGGTGTAGGGCCGACTTTTTCGCGGCGCAATTTACCATTTCAGCAATGGTTGTGCCAGAAAACCTGAAAAAAAACGACTGGTCTGCCCAGTTGATTGTCGACAATAAATCTTGATAGTTGCTAATTTCTATTGGCTGACATAAAGTGCGGTCAGCAATTTTTAAGGGCATTACAAGATGGAACAACAAGAAAATAGTACCCCAAGAGCAATGACTGAAGCAGAAATTCAAGATTGGGTTCGTGCGCAATTCCAGCGAGCGAATATGCATTTAGCCTAGCAGGGCATCATCATGGAATCTGTTGCAGTGGCTGAGTCACGGTATTTACCGCCTCTGGTTGCGATTTGGAAAATCCATGGTATGAACAAGAATATCGTCTGGGTGGTGAGTGGTGATATGCCTGTTGACTATATCCCCCTCGGTTCAGCTAAGGATCCTCGTGAAGCGATGAAGCATTTTGCTTTACGTTGGCAAATGAAAGCACAACAAATTATCGAAGCAGGTATTACAGATCAACCCACTGCAGACTATGTTCAACTGTTAGTTGGCAGAGCTAATATGTTGTATGATTTAGCGGAATCAGACAAATTGTGGCAAGCGCAAGCTTAATAAAAAAACGGCCCATCAGGGCCGTTTTCGTTTGGTTTGATTTGCTCGGCAATTTATTCGATAAAATACCAATACCCTAAATTAATCAATTGAGTTAACAACTGAAGTTTGTGTGGGTCTTCTGCAAATTCTGCCGCTGTTTGCTGATCCAATACTGTTTTTTCGGCTAATTGTTGCACTGTGGTTTTGGCAGACGCTGGCAATTGGATGGTTAAGCCATTAATAAATAGCTGAATATCAGCTTCTTTATGCGGTTGAATATAACAAACTCGCAGTCCTCCCAATCTTGCCAACACCGAACCTTCTTCCAAGTATTCAGCAATTTCATCTGCACTGTAGTGCGGATCCGGTTCAGTCGCATCCAGTTCATGTTTAGCATGAGTGATGTAACTGCCAAAGTAGCTGGCCAGTAACTTTGGATCATCCAACAGGTTTTTCAGCAAGCCTTGCACATCGGCTAAATCCTTAGTAGTAATCTCACCGATATTTGGGCTGAGTTCTCGTCCTGCATCGCTGTAGCGAATGCCTTGAATTTCATTCTCGATTAAATAGTCAGCGAGACCGGTTAGCAGGTCTTTTTGCGCGGGAGCTCGAAATCCTACAGAATAACTCAGGCTTTGATCAATCGAGATGCCATCATGCGGACATCCTGGCGGAATATATAAAATATCACCCGGTTCAGTAATCACATCAATACAATCGACAAAAGGACTGACTTGTAATAAACGTGGGTGAGGACAGTGTGATTTGAGTGAAGGATCTGGCATACCGACGCGCCAGTGCCTTTTTCCAAGACCTTGAATAATAAAGACATCGTATTGATCAAGGTGGGGGCCAACGCCACCGCCAGGCGTTGAATAACTGATCATCAAATCATCAATGCGCCAATTGGGTATAAAACGAAAAGGTTCGATTAATGCTGCCGACTCTGGATGCCAGTGATCGACTGCTTGCACGAGCAATGTCCAATCTTTTTCGCCCCATTCACTGTAGTCTTCAAATGGGCCAGTTTCTAATTGCCATTGATCGCCTTGTTTTGCCACAATTCGCGACTCAATTTCTTCTTCCGCCGCTAATCCGGCCAATTCATCAGGTGAAATCGGATCTTGGAAATTGGCAAAACCCCTTTTAATGAGTAAAGGCTTCTTCTGCCAATACTCGGCAAGAAATTGCTCGATGGTTAAGTCATTGAGTTGTAATTGGTACATAACCAAGATCCTCTAGTAAAAAGGGCGGTTAAACCGCCCATAACAGCAATGATTTAATTCAGACTATCGACCAAGGCGATTGCAGCACCTAAGTAATTGTCTGGTCTGAATTGTTTCATTTGCGCTTTGACATCGTCTGGCAATTCTAAATTATCGATAAATACATGCAAATCGGCTGGAGTGATGCGCTTACCCCGCGTTAATTCTTTCAGTTTTTCGTAGGGCTTTTCGATGCCATAACGACGCATCACGGTTTGCACCGGTTCAGCCAAAAGCTCCCAATTCTGATCAAGTTCAGTCAGTAAATTGGCTTCGTTGACTTCTAATTTGCTGATCCCTTTGAGGGTTGCATGATAGGCAATCAAACAATAGCCAAAACCAACACCTAAGTTACGCAGCACAGTTGAATCTGTTAAATCACGTTGCCAACGTGATACCGGCAATTTGCTCGCCAAATGGTGGAAAATTGCATTGGCTAAGCCTAAGTTGCCCTCTGAGTTTTCAAAATCAATCGGATTGACTTTGTGTGGCATGGTCGAAGAACCAATCTCACCGGCAATGGTTTTTTGCTTGAAGTGACCTAGCGCGATATATCCCCACACATCCCGATCAAAATCGAGCAGGATGGTGTTAAAGCGAGCCACTGCATCGAATAGTTCAGCGATGTAATCATGCGGTTCAATTTGCGTGGTGAACGGGTTCCACTCAAGGCCTAATGATGTGACGAACTGCTCAGAAATTTGGTGCCAATTAAGCGCAGGATAGGCAGAAATATGGGCGTTATAGTTACCTACAGCGCCATTAAACTTGCCAAGAATGGCCACTTTGGCAATCTGATCGCGTTGGCGTTGCAATCGAATATAAACGTTCGCCATTTCTTTACCTAAAGTGGTTGGCGAAGCTGGTTGGCCATGCGTACGAGCCATCATCGGGATTGCTTTGTACTGGATAGCAAGGCTCTTAATGGCAGCTAGCAACTGATCGCAAAGTGGTAATAACACCTCTTCACGCGCAGTTTTTAGCATCAAACCATGCGATAAGTTATTGATATCCTCTGAAGTACAAGCAAAATGGATAAATTCGCTAATCGCTGCTAATTCGCTATTGCCAGCCACTTTTTCTTTTAAAAGATATTCAACCGCTTTCACATCATGATTGGTTGTTCTTTCAATTTCTTTGACACGCTCAGCATCAGCGAGGCTGAAGTTGTCGACAATCTCATTGAGCAATTGGTTTGCTTCAGGGCTCAATGCTGGAACTTCGGCTATCCCTGCAATGCCAGCCATTTGTTGCAACCAGCGAACTTCGACGATCACTCGGAATTTGATGAGACCAAATTCAGAGAAAATATCTCGCAATTCGACACTGCGAGCACCATAGCGGCCGTCAACGGGCGAAATCGCGGTTAAAGCATTGAGTTCCATGAAGACTCCTAAGTTAAGCTAATTGTTTTAAAACGGCTTTGGCTTCATTCAGCAGCGCAGTGCGTTTGAAAAGGAAGTGATAACGATGACCACCTGCTTGTCGCCATAAAACGGCGGCTCTGAGCGCTGCGAGTAATAAAGCCCGAATTTTTTGCTGAATTAACGGTTGTTTTAATTGCTCAGGCTGGCCGGCAATTTGGATGCGATGACCGAGACCACTGATATGTTCAACATAGATATCAGCAAGGTTGGCAATGATATTGTCGTCGGTGATTTGAAAATGCAGCAATTGCTGCTGCAAGCGTTCAATCCGTTTGCCGACAGCGTCTAAGGCCGAAGCTGATTTTGCCAGTAAGCGTTCTAAGCGCAGAACCGCCATTTCATAACGGAGCAGTTCCATATCTTTGTTGGGCGTATCACCGAGCTGATCCACTAAGAGCTGATAACCGCTGGCTAAATTTTCGAGGCGGCCGCCATAAACATCGATGGCATCAGCTGGGGTCTGCTCGGCGATGCTTTGTAAACAGACCCGCATCTCTAAACTATGAAATTCTGATTTCTGTTCACCGCGAGCCAATAACTGCACTTGCTTAATGCACTGGCACATCGCAGCTAACGCCATGGTTTGAATCGAGATTTGCGGTTGCATTAGTTCAAAGCCTCATCGATGATCCCACCGCCTAAACAAATTTCATTGAGGTAAAATACAGCGGATTGGCCTGGCGTTACGGCTTTTTGCGGTTCATCAAACCAGACCTGTAAACGACCATCAGCCAAGTAGGTCAGGGTGCAATCAATGTCTTGCTGCCGATAACGGGTTTTGACAGTGCAGCGCAGGTTGTTTTCAGGCCCTTTGCGGTCAACCCAGTGGAGTTGCTCGGCAATCAAACCCTTGGCGAGTAAGCTCGGGTGATCATGGCCTTGCGCAACAATCAGGTGGTTATTGACTAAATCTTTAGCAACGACATACCAAGGATCATCGCCACCATCTTTCAATCCACCAATCCCTAAGCCTTTACGTTGACCCAGCGTGTGGTACATCAGGCCCTCATGACGGCCAATTTTGTCGCCATCGACAGTGATGATATCGCCTGGCTGGGCAGGCAGATATTTTTGCAGGAAATCTTTGAATTTGCGCTCACCAATAAAACAAATGCCCGTTGAGTCTTTTTTATTATGGGTGATTAAGCCTTGTTGTTCCGCGATAGCCCGGACTAAAGGTTTTTCCAGATGACCCACCGGGAATAGCGTTTGGGCAATATGTTCTTCCCCGATGGTATAGAGGAAATAGCTTTGGTCTTTGTTGCTATCTAAGCCGCGTAACAACTGCCAGTGGCCATCGACTTCACGACGTTGAACATAGTGACCTGTTGCAATGTAGTCGGCTCCCAAAGCCTCAGCGGCAAACTCCAAAAAGGCTTTGAATTTGATTTCTTTATTGCACATGATGTCGGGATTTGGCGTGCGGCCAGCTTTATATTCTGCGAGGAAATATTCGAAGACGTTATCCCAATATTCTGCAGCGAAATTCACTTTGTGTAATTTAATACCCAAGGTGTCGCAAACCTGTTGCGCATCTTTCAAATCTTCAGCTGCAGCACAATATTCATCGTTATCATCTTCTTCCCAGTTTTTCATAAACAGGCCTTCAACCTGATAGCCCTGTTGTAATAACAAGTAAGCTGAAACTGAGGAATCAACGCCGCCGGACATGCCGACTATGACTTTTTTGCTGCTGTTTTCTGACATTACATCCACTTCACGCGAAAAAATGAGCGCGGATTATAACACAAAGTTCGCCAGAACCGTAAGTTGCTGGCGTCGATGTTTTCAATCGGATTCTGCCAGTACTGGCAGAATTTTGAGTATCGTTAGCAAGAGGATGGCGTGTTGAATGCATTAACCATCGGGCTGATGTAATGCAAAGGCAAAGCCTGATTTGTTTGATGATTATGGACGGCGGCGATTACCAATTGGCTGCGCAGCGGCTGCATTTTTAGCTGTTCCGCCGAAAACCAATGGAGAGCAAGGATATCACTGTCCTGAGGTTCATGCGGTGGCGGTAACTCAGCCAGTTCAAATAAAAAATTAATTCGAAAATAAAATTCGCCATTGGCAGCATGGAGTTGTGAAATGCCTAGCCATGCGGTTGGGGCTGCGCGAAGGCCTGTTTCCTCATAAAGCTCACGTTCTACTGCCGCAATTAAATCCTCGTCAGCCTCAACATGACCCGCAGGTTGATTAATTACTTTTTTGCCCGTGTGTTTATCAATTTCTTCCACCATCAAATAACGACCTTGGCAAAATACCACTGCAGCCACGGTGAGATGTAAATTTGGTCTTAACATGGTGGGTTTCTCAGACACAAGTGAGTGATAAGTACTTCAAGATACTGGATTTGATCAAAACAATGGCAAAAATTTGCAGAAACAGCGGCTTTTTTTACGGAAATGTGGCGCAATTTGCATCTGGTCGGTCCACCGTTTGTTTTGCTTCGCGCCAGAAGGTTGTACTATAAGCACGTGTAATTCATAAATTTTCTCCATCAAACGAGTTCGACCAAAGTAGCAGCCTTTCCCTGAGGTTTCGCAGTTGTGCCACTACTTTCTTACTCGGTTGGCTGGTAAACTTGCATACCGAATGAAGTCACGAATGCGGCGCCGCTGTTGTGGAGCGCTTATGGCTACTACTGCCGTTGTATAACAGGAATTAATATGACCACTGAAACTTCAAAAATTATCTATACCAAAACAGATGAAGCCCCAGCGTTGGCTACTTATTCTTTTTTACCGATAGTGCAAACTTTTGCAAAAGCTGCAGATGTTACTGTTGAAACTCGTGATATTTCTCTTGCGGGTCGTATTATTGCGGTTTTCCCAGAGTTTTTAACTGAAGCCCAGCGTCAATCGGATGATTTGGCTGAATTAGGGCAATTGGCCAATCTGCCAGAAGCAAATATCATCAAGCTGCCAAATATCAGTGCTTCGGTTCCTCAATTAAAAGCCGCCATCAAAGAATTACAAGCGCAAGGCTATGCGTTACCGGATTACCCAGAAGAAGCGAAAAACGACCAAGAAAAAGACGTTAAATCGCGTTACGACAAAATTAAAGGTTCAGCTGTGAACCCGGTATTACGTGAGGGTAACTCAGATCGTCGTGCGCCATTATCTGTCAAACAGTACGCACGGAAAAATCCTCATTCGATGGGCGCATGGCGTTCAGAATCAAAATCTCATGTGGCGCATATGTCTGCAGGCGATTTCTATGGCAGTGAGCAATCAGTCACAGTGGCAGCAGCGGGTGCAGTGAAAATCCAACAAGTGTTAGCTGATGGTGCTATTAAAGTTCTGAAAGAAAAAACCACGGTAACTGCCGGTGAAATCTTAGACGCTTCAGTCATGAGCAAAAAAGCGCTACGGGCCTTTTTAGCGAAAGAAGTTGCCGATGCGAAAGCGCAAGATGTGTTGTTTTCTGTGCATTTGAAAGCGACCATGATGAAAGTGTCAGATCCGATTATGTTCGGTCATGTGGTTACTGTGTTCTTTGCTGATTTGTTCGCGAAACATGCTGCGTTATTTGCTGAGTTAGGCGTAGATGTGAACAATGGTTTTGGCGACTTGTTGGCAAAGATTGCTTCGTTACCTGCAGAGAAAAAAGCTGAAGTTGAAGCGGATATCGCAGCGGCTTATGCCAAAGCGCCAGCAGTGGCGATGGTGAATTCTGATAAAGGCATTACCAATTTGCACGTGCCAAGCGATGTGATTATTGATGCATCAATGCCAGCAGCGATCCGCAGCTCGGGTCAGATGTGGGATGCCCAAGGTAAACTGAAAGATACTAAGTTTGTCATTCCTGACCGTTGTTATGCGGGCGTTTATGCTGAAACAATCAATTTCTGTAAAGAAAACGGTGCTTTTGATCCAAAAACAATGGGTTCTGTGCCAAACGTCGGTTTGATGGCGCAAAAAGCCGAAGAATACGGTTCACATGACAAAACCTTCGAAATTCAAGCGGATGGTGTTGTCCAAGTTGTTGATGCCAATGGCAACATCTTAATGACGCATGCTGTTGAAGCAGGCGATATTTGGCGGATGTGCCAAACGAAAGATGCCCCAATCCAAGATTGGGTTAAATTGGCTGTCAGTCGTTCACGCTTATCTGCAACGCCTGCAGTATTTTGGTTAGATGCCAATCGCGCGCATGATGCGCAGGTCATTGCAAAGGTCCAAGCCTATCTGAAAAACCACGATACCACTGGCCTCGATATTCAAATTATGTCGCCTGAAGCGGCAACTCGTCATACGTTGGCGCGTATCAAAGCGGGTTTGGATACCATTTCAGTGACAGGTAACGTGCTGCGTGATTATTTAACCGACTTATTCCCAATTTTAGAATTAGGCACCAGTGCGAAAATGCTGTCGATTGTGCCTTTAATGAACGGCGGTGGTTTATTTGAAACTGGCGCTGGCGGCTCTGCGCCGAAGCATGTTGAACAGTTTGTTGAAGAAAACCATTTGCGTTGGGATTCTTTGGGTGAATTCTTAGCATTAGCTGCTTCCCTGGAGCACTTAAGCCAAGTGAGTGGCAATTCGCGCGCACAAGTGCTGGCTGATGCGCTGGATGCGGCCACAGCGAAGTTCTTAGACAATGATAAATCGCCAACCCGTAAGTTAGGTCAATTAGACAACCGCGGCAGCCATTTCTACTTGGCGTTTTATTGGGCTGAAGCTTTAGCGGCTCAAACCAAAGATTTGGCCTTACAAGCGCGTTTTGCGCCTCTGGCGAAAACTTTGGCAGAAAATGAGCAAACCATCGTCCATGAACTGAATTCAGTGCAGGGTAAAGCGGTGGATATCGGCGGTTACTATCGCCCAGATGACACTAAAGCATTTGCTGCAATGCGTCCAAGCCAGACCTTCAACTCAGCATTAGCTGCAGTTTAAACGCATTTTAACAAGATAATGTACAGAGCCCTTACTTCGGTAGGGGCTTTTTTTTAGCCAAGATTAAATTTTGTTAGTTTGCCAGAATGGTTTTTAAGAATGGTTTTTAAGAATGGTTTGTTAGGATGGTCTGCCAATTATTTTTCCAGAAATCGCAGAGGATAATTCACAGACATCAATGCCAATTTCCCTATGGAATCAACCCTGCATGAATAAATCCAGCTTGAATAAACCCTAGGCGAGACTATCAAAGGTGTGGCAAAAATTAATCAGGCGCATCCACGCAGAAGAGCCAACAAAGTTAAAAAGTGCAGAGGTTGCATGCATTGGTAAATGCCGAAGTTGGACAAATCAGTCGAATTTTCAGTGTACATCAAATAAATTAAACGGCCTAACCAAATGGGGGTGGTGATAGACCGCATTAATTGTCAATTGCCAACCCCAGACCTGACTCTGGGATTACAAATTTAGGATTTATTCAGACTTCTCACTATCAGGCAGAGCAATGTTCACTGCATGCAAGCCTTTTGGCCCTTCTGACAATTCAAAGGTCACATCCTGGCCAGCTTTGAGGGTGCGGTAACCGTCCATGCTGATGGTTGAATAATGGGCGAAGATATCTTCATCACGACCATCTTCACGAATAAACCCGAATCCTTTGGCGTTGTTAAACCATTTTACTTTACCGGTAGCCATACTACTTACTTCCTTCTCTTAGTTAGCTAAAATCTGTATTCTATAATCGATAGAATGAAGCTTTTTTATGCTTCAAGATTTACTGTAGATAATTTGTGCAACTAGTCAAGTTTTTTACAGAAGATAGACCACTTGAAATTAACCAAATTCAACACAACATCCTTTGATGGATTAACTAGGCGTGACTATAGTTTATGAGCGGCTTCAAACAGAGCAATCAACAATTAGAAGATTTGGCAGAACTGGTGCGACAGAGAGTCGAGCCGCCTTCGATGTATAAGGTCGTTTTGCACAATGATGATTACACGCCGATGGATTTTGTGATTGATGTACTGACGCGCTTTTTTAATATGCAATACGAAAAAGCCAGTGAGATCATGTTGCAAGTCCATTATGAAGGGAAAGCCGTATGTGGAGTATTCACCGCTGGAATTGCCGAGACGAAAGTGCAACAAGTGAGTACTTACGCCAAAGAACATGAACATCCTCTGCTTTGTACGATGGAGAAAGCATGAGCGGAGTTTCAGCTCTTTTGACTCAGGTGGATTAGGAGTTGTCTTATGTTAAATAAAGATCTTGAGTTAACGCTGAACTTAGCGTTTCGATACGCCAGAGAGCGCCGTCATGAATACATGACGGTGGAACACCTCTTACTCGCATTATTGGATAACCCAGCAGCAGGCGAAGCTTTGAAATCCTGCGGTGCCAACATGGATCGCTTGCGCACGGATTTAGCCAATTTTATTGAATCAACCACACCGCTCATTCCTGATGGTGATTTAGATCGCGACACACAGCCTACACTTGGCTTTCAGCGAGTTTTGCAACGCGCAGTATTCCATGTGCAATCGTCAGGCAAATCGGAAGTCAGTGGTGCGAATGTGTTAGTGGCGATTTTTAGTGAACAAGAATCGCAAGCCGTCTTTCTGTTGAAGAAAATTGATATCAGCCGCTTAGATATCGTTAATTACATTTCGCATGGTGTCATCAAGGGCGATAAGTTAGAACAGAATGATGAAGGCCAGGGGGAAGAAGGTGGCGAAGGTGCTATCGAAGAGAATCGTTATTTAGAGAATTTTACAGCGAATCTCAATGTTCTCGCTAAGAATGGCCAAATCGACCCATTGGTCGGACGCGACATGGAATTAGAACGGACCATCCAAGTGCTGTGCCGTCGCAAGAAGAATAATCCACTGTTAGTCGGCGAAGCAGGGGTTGGTAAAACTGCAATTGCAGAAGGTTTAGCTTATCGCATTGTGCAGAATCAAGTGCCAGAAGTGATCGCGAATGCCACCATTTATTCGTTAGATATGGGTGCTTTATTGGCGGGTACTAAATACCGTGGTGATTTTGAAAAACGCTTGAAATCTCTTTTGAAAGAGGTCGAACGTGAGAAAGATGCCATCCTGTTTATCGATGAAATCCATACGGTGATTGGTGCGGGCGCAGCCAGTGGTGGGGTCATGGATGCTTCGAACCTCATCAAACCTTTGCTGTCCAGTGGCCGTTTGCGCTGTATCGGCTCAACAACATATCAAGAATTCAAAAGTATTTTTGAAAAGGATACGGCTTTAGTCCGTCGGTTCCAAAAAATTGATGTCACTGAGCCGAGTGTGGATGATACGACCCAAATTTTATTGGGTTTAAAAGACCGCTATGAGGCTCATCATGGCGTTCGTTATACGCAAAAAGCACTTCGGGCTGCAGCCGAGCTATCTGCTAAATATATTAATGAACGGCATCTCCCTGATAAGGCCATAGATGTTATCGATGAAGCTGGTGCGAGCCAACGTTTGTTGCCTGTGTCTAAGCGCAAAAAAGTCATTAATGTGCCTGAAATTGAACATGTTATTGCCAAAATGGCCCGAATTCCTGAGAAATCGGTGTCAGCTTCTGATAAAGACGTGTTAGCGAATTTGGATAGAAATCTGAAATTGGTGGTCTTTGGCCAAGATGCGCCAATTGAAGCTTTGACTGCCGCAATTCGGTTATCTCGCTCAGGTCTTGGTAATGAAGAGAAACCGATTGGTAATTTCTTATTTGCCGGTCCAACCGGTGTTGGTAAAACTGAGGTCACCAAGCAATTAGCTAAAATTATGGGCGTCGAGTTGCTACGTTTTGATATGTCTGAGTATATGGAACGTCACGCCATCAGCCGCCTGATTGGTGCACCGCCAGGTTATGTTGGTTTTGAGCAAGGAGGATTATTGACCGATGCCGTGTCGAAACATCCTTACTCAGTTGTATTGTTAGACGAAATCGAAAAAGCGCACAGCGACATTTATAACATCCTGCTGCAGGTCATGGATCATGGCACCTTAACCGATAACAATGGTCGGAAAATTGATTTTAGAAATGTCGTTTTAGTGATGACGACCAATGCAGGGGTGCAAGAAACGGTTCGCAAAACGATTGGTTTTAAACAACAAGATCATAGCCATGATGCACTCGCGGAAATCAACCGGACATTTAGCCCTGAATTTCGCAATCGTCTTGATGGTATCATCTGGTTCCAGCATTTATCTCGCGACATTATTCTGCAAATCGTTGATAAATTTGTCTGTGACTTACAAGTACAATTAGACAAAAAGCAAGTCGTGCTTGAGCTTAGCCCTGCGGCTAGGCAGTGGTTAGCAGATAAAGGTTACGATCCCGCGATGGGCGCTAGGCCGATGGGGCGGGTTGTGCAAGAACAGTTGAAGAAACCGCTGGCCAATGAAATTTTATTTGGCCGTTTAATCAGCGGCGGCGAAGTGCATGTCGATTTGGTGGGGGATGAACTGAGTTTTAATTATTTAGAGTCGGCGGTTGAAGCTTAACTTCTGGAGTTGAGCTTCACTTGCGCAACTTGAATCTTTTCGAGGCAAAACAAAAACCCGGTGTTACCGGGTTTTTGTTGTATTCAAGGAATACTTTTAAAGTCTATTAACGTTGACGGAAAACGATACGACCTTTGGTTAAATCGTAAGGTGTCAACTCAACGGTGACTTTGTCACCGGTCAGAATACGGATATAGTTCTTGCGCATTTTTCCTGAAATATGCGCGATGACCACGTGACCGTTTTCGAGTTCGACCCGGAACATTGTATTTGGCAAGGTATCCAAAATTGTGCCTTGCATCTCAATCACGTCTTCTTTCGCCATGCAGCGTACGAGCCCCTTCAGAATTATAGAAATTTAAACCGGAAAAAAACTGCGCAGATTGTGCCGAAATCAAAGCGATAAGTAAAGCGACAAGCGCGTTTTTACGGAAATGATTGCCAAATTCCTGCGAAAAGTCGCTGTTGCGGGCGAAAATTGCTTTTGTAAGCCATCTTTGGCGAACTCTCGACCCAATAACCTAAATATAAAAATTGCCATTTTTCCGCAATCGCTAACTGATGTGCCGCTAAAATAGCCAGTGTCCCGAGTGACAACGTATGATTGGGGGCAAAAAAACTATAAACTAAAGAGATGCCATCGGGGACATGGTCGAGGATCATGGCGCCCATTAATTCATCGCCTACATATTGCTCAAGCACAGTGACACTCATCCAATCACACAGTAACAGTTGTTCAATATGTGCCAGCAATGGTGGATACATCACCCCATCGGCATGACGCGTTTCGATGTAATTTTGATAAAGGCTAAAGTATTGCTCGGCCTGGGGTTGAGTTTGCCAGCGCCAATTCCACCCTTGCTTTTGTGCTCTTGCCAGTTGGCGTTGTTGCGATTTTGAAGGTAAAAACTCAGCCGTGGCTAACCGAACAGATTGGCAGGCTTGGCAATCCGGGCAATAAGGCCGGTATAGTTGTGTAGAGCTTC
>JACCEA012026810.1_pt1 | contig 25590 bp, 21 predicted proteins | sample 7449851 | NCBI WGS metagenome assembly JACCEA01 (sample SAMN15323453, study PRJNA562643) | freshwater metagenome | isolation source: river surface water | place: USA:Blue River Watershed | collected 2017-08-18
ATACTATTGGTCGTTTATTAGTAGGTGCTGCATTAGGTATTACTAAAGATGTGTTAGACCGCGCTGCTGCTTTACAAAGTGTGGGCGTTGATATCGTTTCATTAGATAGCGCACACGGACATAGTAAAGGCGTGATTGAAGCATTGAAGTTGATCAAAAAGAATTTTAAAAACCTACCAGTCATTGCAGGTAATGTTGCCACAGGGAAAGGTGCATTGGCATTAGCTGCAGCAGGCGCAGATGCAGTGAAAGTAGGCATTGGTCCAGGTTCAATTTGTACCACCAGAATTGTTGCAGGAGCTGGTGTGCCACAATTGACAGCCATCATGGAAGCAGCTAAAGCCTTGAAAGGAAAAAATATTCCGATCATTGCAGATGGTGGTATTCGTTATACAGGCGATATGGTAAAAGCTTTAGCAGCAGGTGCCAATTGCGTGATGATGGGTAGCATTTTTGCAGGAACAGAAGAAAGTCCTGGCGAAACCATTATCTACGAAGGAAGAAAGTTCAAAGGATACCGTGGCATGGGCAGTATTGGTGCCATGTCTCAAGGAAGTGGTGATCGTTATTTCCAAGAAGGTGCAGATGCTAAGAAATTTGTACCAGAAGGGATTGAAGGTCGTGTTGCTTACAAGGGCACATTAGGTGAAATCATTTATCAATTTGTGGGCGGACTAAAAGCAGGTATGGGTTATTGCGGGGCAAAGACGGTGAAAGATTTACAAAATGCCACTTTTGTTCAAATCACCAATGCAGGCATGAGAGAGAGCCATGCACACGATATTGATATCACAAAAGAATCTCCAAACTATAGCAGAAAATAAGGCTACACTCATAAATTGACACAATGCGTAAACTTGGTTTACAAATCCTTTGTTTGTTTTTGCTCGGATGCTTTAACTCGAGTAATCTAACCGCACAGGATAGTACCAATGCTGCATTACAAATTAGCATACTCACTTGTGCACCAGGCGAAGACGTGTACACCGCTTGGGGACATACTGCCATTAGATTAGTCGACTCGGCCAAACAAACTGATGTGGTCTATAATTTTGGCACATTCGATTTCAATACACCTAATTTTTTAGCCAAATTTGTCAAAGGAGATTTACAGTATTTTTTATCTGCCGATTACTTTCAAAACTTTTTATTGGAATACCAATACGAAGGCAGAAGCATCAAAGAGCAAGTACTTGTTTTAACGGATGCAGAAAAATTAAAATGGCAAATTGCTTTACAGAAAAATTTAGAAGGCAATAATCGCTATTATTTATACAATTTCATTACAGACAATTGTACTACCCGTGTGAAAGATGGATTGTACCAATTTACTAGCAGTACAGTCCCTGCATCTAATATCAAAAGCTTTAGAACACATGTGGTTGAAGCGCCTTATCAACAAGGGATACCTTGGATTGGACTAGGTATTGACCTGCTATTAGGAGCCGTATCGGATGAAGCACCAAGCCCCTATCAGGCAGGCTTTTTACCAAATTTACTATACGATCAAATTGCAGCTCAACCAAATAAGATTGCTGCTGTTCAGGAGTATCCTTTTATTAGCAGTAGTCCAATAACACCCACTCCACCCGTCTATTACATCATTGGATTGATAGTACTATATTTATTTGTATCTAAATGGAATGCAAGATGGTCGGTGCTCACTGCAAAATTTTTAGACATTATTTTATTATTCATTTTGGGCTTAGGTGGCTTGCTCTTGGTCTACATGAGTTTGTTTTCTTTACACACCGCATGCCATGAAAATTTCAATATTTTTTGGTTGCACCCATTTTACTGGATGGCACTGGTTTGTTATTTTGTACAACCAATTTGGGCAGGCTATTTAGGACGTATCTTTTTCGCTTGCACTGTAGGACTCATGTTGATCAGTTATTGGTTACCTCAATCCTTCTCTAGCTCAGTCTACCTTTTAATGCTACTTGCCTTATTCTTAAATTATCGTTTGATAAAAAAAGGAAATAATGCAAAATACAACTAGCCTCATTACGCATCAATATGACTATGGAGTAGACCAACTCTCTTATTTTGATGTGGGCAATGGCCAAAAGACCATTCTGCTGATTCATGGCTTTAGCGAAGATCATTGTATTTGGAAAAATCAAATCGAATTCCTTGCAACTAAATACAGAGTAATTGCACCTAATCTGCCAGGTGTACAATGCAAGCCACTGGCTTTACACCATAGTCAAGCACCTTCTATTCGGATGTATGTAGAAGTATTACACGAATTAATGCATCATTTAAATATTGAAGCCTATTATATCGTTGGACATAGTATGGGTGGCTATATAGGCTTGTCATTTGCAAATGATTATATCAATCATGTTCAGGGCTTGCTACTGCTTCACTCTACCAGTTACGAGGACAATGATGCAAAAAAAGCAAGCAGGATGAAAGTGGCGGAGTTTATAGAAGAATGGGGCGTTTCAAAATACCTAGAGACAGCCACACCTAATTTATTTGGCAATGCATTTAAAAATGCAAACCCTGCCGAAATACAAAACACCATTGAAAGCGGATCGGATATAAGTAAGGAGGCCATGATACAATTTGTATTTGCCATGCGCAACCGAAAAGCATTCACACAGTTACTTCAACAAAACACGATACCAGTCTGGATGCTTGCAGGCGACGAGGACCTTGCAGTTCCTATTCAAGATAGCTTAGAACAAATTAAATTATTACCTTCAACAAATAGCTTAGTACTCCAAGGAGTAGGTCATATGGGCATGCTTGAAGCACCAGATCAAGTGAACCAATTCATTCAACAATTCATCAAAAACGCATAGTTTATAAGACTAGCCAAAATAAAACAATCCTATGTCAAAAATTATTTTAATTACAGGAGCAAGTGCAGGATTCGGAAAAGCGATCGCAACAAAATTCGCCGCAGGTGGATGGAATTTAATTTTAACAGCAAGGAGAAAAGAAAAATTAGACGAATTGGCAACAACACTTGAAACCACTTATGGCATCAAGACATTGTGCTTGTCTTTTGACATACAAGATAAAAAAGCAGTTTTCGAACATCTGCAAAACTTACCTACCGAATGGCAGGCGATCCATATCTTAGTGAACAACGCAGGGCTTGCATTGGGTAGAGATTCATTTGAGCAAGCCAATCTAGAAGACTGGGAGACCATGATTAACACCAATGTAAAAGGCTTATTATATGCTACTAAGGCTGTCTTGCCTAACCTCATCAAAGAAAAAGGCCATATCATTAATATTGGCAGTACTGCAGCCAAAGAAGTGTATAAGGATGGGAATATTTATTGCGCTACCAAACATGCAGTAGACGCAATTAGTAAAGCGCAGAGAATTGATTTATTACCTTATCAAGTTAAAGTAACTGCCATCCACCCAGGCGCAGTTGAAACAGATTTTTCTTTGGTACGTTTTAAGGGAGATGCAGAAAAAGCAAAAGCAGTATATGCTGGGTATACGCCGCTTAGACCAGAAGACATTGCAGATACCATTTGGTTTGTGGCCAACACACCTGCGCATGTATGTATTAACGATTTAGTATTGACCTGTCTTGCGCAAGGCAATTCTACTTTAATTCATAAAGCCTAACCGAAATCAATTTCGGTATTGTCGCCAATATTCAAGGTACGACTCATGCCTTTTACAGCGGCATCGCTACCTATCAATGAATTGTCCAACACCACTTCATCTAGTGTGGTGAATGAACCTATGATACTATCTTTTACAATGGAACTTTTAATTGTTGTATTGTTGCCAATAGTCACATGTGGGCCGATGATAGAGTTTTCAATAATACATCCATCTGCAATACTTACAGGCGCGATAATAATACTATTGGTGTATAATTCTGGATTGATGGCATACCCTCCCGACTTTTTAAGCAACATGGCATTGGTCTCTAATAAATTTTCTTTTTTGCCGCAATCAAACCAGTTCTTTACTTTAAAAGCCTTAAACTCAACACCCTTCTTAATCATACAATCCAATGCATCTGTTAAATTGTATTCGCCATTGGATTTGATATTATCATTCACCAATTGCTGAAAACATTCAAATAAAATATTGGACTCTTTAATTTTATACAAGCCTACTAGCGCATGGTTGCTTTTTGGAATAGAAGGCTTCTCTACCACATGTTCAATGACCCCTTCTTCATTCATTTCAGCTACACCAAATTGTCTAGGATCATCCACTTTTTGAATACCCAACATACTACATGGACTTTCTAGCACTTCTTTGATATCATATTCACAAATGGTATCCCCTAATGCAATAAACACTTCGTCACCCCCCACAATATTCTGCGCCAACTGAATGGCATGTGCTGTACCCTGACGGTCGTTCTGATACACAAAATGGGTGGTAAGATTAGGATAAGTCTGCTCTACATAATCTTGGATCTTCTCCCCTAAATAGCCCACCACGAATATGAATTCATTAATCCCTTCTGCCTTTAACTGATCTACTATAAAGCTTAAAATGGTCTTGCCCGCTATAGGAATCAAAGCCTTAGGCTGTGTGTAAGTATGTGGTCTTAATTTAGCTCCTGCTCCTGCAACCGGTATAATCGCCTTCATTCAGTTATTTTTTTTTGGGGAGGATAAAATTAGCAAATAACTGTTAGTTAGAGCCATAATATCGCACCAAATATAGGAATAAACCAAAAGAGTCGCCAAATGTGGATATTCCTGCGTATAACTGTTGAAAGAAAGCTTTGGAGAGGCCTGATAATGAATTAATTTTGCCCCATCATTTACAAAATACACTTATGAAAAGAGATACCCTTGTTTTCGACATTATCAATCAAGAATTAGCACGCCAAAGACGTGGTATAGAATTAATTGCATCTGAAAACTTTACCAGTTTACAAGTCATGCAAGCAATGGGTGGTGTGATGACCAACAAATATGCCGAGGGGTATCCTGGAAGAAGGTATTATGGCGGATGTGAGATTGTAGATAAAACAGAACAATTAGCTATTGACAGATTAAAAGAAGTCTTTGGATTAGAATATGCCAATGTACAACCACATAGTGGTGCACAAGCGAATGCGGCAGTAATGTTAGCTATTTTACAACCAGGTGATGCCATCCTTGGTTTAGATTTAAGCATGGGTGGTCACTTAACCCACGGAAGTGCAGTGAATTTTTCTGGTAAAACGTACAAGCCGCATTTTTATGGCGTAGTAAAAGAAACAGGATTGATAGACTACGACATGTTAGAAAGTCAAGCAAGAACACATAAGCCTAAATTAATCATTTGTGGCGCAAGTGCTTATAGTAGAGATATTGATTATGCACGTATTCGCAAGGTTGCAGATGAAGTGGGTGCATTTGTATTAGCGGATATCGCACACCCAGCAGGCTTAATTGCGAAAGGCTTATTGAGCTCTCCATTTAACCATTGTCATTTTGTAACTTCTACGACACATAAAACTTTGCGTGGACCAAGAGGCGGTGTGATCATGATGGCAAAAGATGGCGAGAATACTTTAGGTTTGAAAGATGTAAAAGGAAATTTAAGATTGTGGTCCAATGTGATTGATATGGCTGTATTCCCTGGTACACAAGGCGGACCATTAGAACATGTGATTGCCGCTAAAGCAATTGCTTTTGGCGAAATTCTTTCTGACGAGTTTACTGTATATGCTAAACAAGTTCAAAAGAATGCACAAACCATGGCTGCCGCATTTGTGGCAAAAGGCTATGAAATTATCAGTGGTGGCACTGACAACCATTTAATGTTGATTGATCTTAGAAATAAAAATATCAGTGGTAAAAAAGCAGAACAAGTATTAGGTATGGCAGATATCACTGCCAATAAAAACATGGTACCTTACGATGACAAATCTGCTTTTGTAACATCAGGTATCCGTTTCGGTGTTGCTGCAATCACCACAAGAGGTATGAACGAAGGACATATCCCATTTGTTGTTGACGCCATTGATACTGCTTTGATGAATGCAGACAATGAAACAGTATTAGCAAATACAAAGAAGGAAGTGAATAAATTCATGGAGCAATTTGTATTGTACCCAGAATTAGGATAATTAAGTACCTTTAGTAGATGATACAAAGAATACAATCTATATACTTATTATTGGCAAGCGCAGCAGCCTTCTCGATATTGCGCTTGCCATTTTACTATACTCCAGAACCGAATGCATTAGAAATTAACGGCGCTGCTCAATACAGCACTTTAATCAGTTTGGCATTTAGTGCTTGCTTGTCTTTTATCAGTATCTTTTTATATGGCAACCGCATGTTGCAATTAAAAGTAACCTTAGCCAATTTTTTACTTTCTGGCTTGATTGGCTATTTTATTTATACCATTGTCATCGCGCATCCTGGAGGCGGATTTACACTTGCATCAGCCGCTTTATTTTTAATTCCAGTATTGCAACTAATTGCTTGTTATAAAATCTACCAAGACGAAAAATTAGTGAAGAGCGCAGATAGATTGAGATAGGGGCAATGAACTAGTTTCAATCAGATTGATTTGTTTCAGAATGACTAAGGTAGACCTATTGTTATTCACCCTTAGCTTTATAATCCAACGGCAGTAGTTTATCTAATTTTTCATATGCCCAATATCCTTCTAAGAAAAAAGCGATAGCTGGTTCTATATGACCATTCGGAAATATCTCTACTGCATTTGTTCCAACCAATTGCACAATACTTGTTTGAGGCCCAGGATTTGGTTGATTAAAAAGATATTGCCTCTTTAAATAGGCAATATCTTCTAGTTCCTTATTATACAACACATACAAGTATTTAGTGAACTGAATTATTTTTTGGGCTGTCAAAGAATCCGTTATAATACTTTCTGAAAAATCAGCTTCTGCCAATTCTTTTGGATCCACTACGTTGGTATACTTGCCCTTTCTATTCCCTTCTACTTTATCTAATCTTCTTACCACAAAACCAGACTTAGCCAAGTTTCCTGCATACACCGCACGAATAAAATGCATCACAGAACCATTATATGCATCTGTTCTATTTTTGAGCCATTTTGCAGTCTGTGATTTTCTCCCTTTTGCTTTGATACGATCTTCAAATAAGCTACTTCCCTTGAAACTGATAATTCTAGTTCTATAATTCTGTTCAAATTCATCCAACCAATAAGTAATATTGTATCCAAGCTCTTTATTATAAATTAAGAGCGGTTTCTTTGCCATTACTCTCAGTACAAGAAGTTCTGGATCATAATAAAAGGAAAGCACTTCTGGATTTTTCAGTACACATTGTTTTGAAATGTCAGAATAACCTAAGAAATTTTCTATAAAATCTGCCCCATACTTTTGCCAGCCATTTTTTTCTGCGGCATGAACCACCACCGTTTCTAATTCATTTATAACTGGCTTTAAATAAATAACTACTTCGCCAGTCCTTGTCGTTAAATTATAAGTAGCAGTTTCATATCCTACTGCAGCGATCGTTAAATTAGGATTGCCTAAATTCGCTTGAATGAACTTACTTAAACTAAACTGTCCAGCAGCATCACATACTGTCCCAATTCCACTGGCATTGATAAATACAGAAGCACCAGCAACTGGCTCCTTCGTGAATGCATCCAGCACCCAACCTTTGTCAACCTTTTCTTGCGCATTCAATGAAGCCGCAAAAAAGAAGTTGCAAAAAAGGATTATGAATAGACGATACTTGTTTATTGCTATTTTGATGTTCAACATAAAGATTCAGCTTATAAATTTGTTTTGTTAAACGGAAGCAACTATAAATAAAATACGAATTGATTTTAGTCTGGTTGAATAACCCCCGCATAAAAATGCAGGGGTTTACGTAAAAAAATCAACACAAATAAGTTATTTACTTTAAGGCACTAAAAAAGTGATTGATAACCTTTTTAAATAATTTCCATTTTTTCCGTCTCGCTCAGCTGGTATCCAATTTGGAGAATTTTTAAGCACCCTTATGGCTTCTTCTGCTGTTCCATACCCGGGATCATTTTTTGCTTCTATATTGGATATAACGCCATCTTCCTCCACTAAAAAACTTAATTGAACTGTATATTTCCCCGAAGGGCCACCACGTTCTGAAGCTAAATTATGGTTTAAATTTCTTTCAAGGTATTTTACCCAAGCCTCCTCTCCTCCTGGAAATACTGGTGGCTTTATTCTAGTCACCTTTTTCTGGTTGCTTACATAAGGGATGCCATATGATATTTTGTGATCATTTACATTTTGAGCCTCTAGCTTGTCAGTAACTTTAGTACCAGATTTTGTTGTTATAAAAACCACACCATCTTCGCCCTCTTTACCATACAAGCCAATAGCTGATTTATTTTTCAAAATTTCAATTCTTTCTATGTCATTTGGATTGATATTTTGAACAGGATTACTTTCATTTTTTTTAATCGGTACTCCATTAATGACATATAATGGATTTTTTCCATTGTTGTTTACAATTGCGCCCTTCGTGCCCACTACTGAGACAAGATCGACAGGAGCTAGAGACGCTTCAATAGATGGAGGAGGTGTTGCTGGAATAGTTGATGCCTGTTGGGATCCAGCAAATTTAGTTTGGATTAGAATCACTCCATTTTTGCCGGAAAAGCCAAATTCAGCTGCATTTTCACCTTTAAGCATATTTATAACTTTAATGTCACTTGGCTTTAAATCTTTCATTTTTTCCCAATGCATAAGTTGACCATCTATAATAATCATCTCCTGTTTCAAATCGGATTTAATCGCACCTGTATCAACAATACTAGTATCTATGATACTTTTAAATTTCAGTTTTTCAGTAGGTTTAGCTGTATCAGTTATCACTGGAAATACAGCTGCTTTTAACGCTTCTACTTTATTTGCAATTCGCTCTTTTGCATTTACTTTAATAGACACTAATCCAACCGCAATTACCAATATTGGCAAAACCATCACCCTTCTTAAATATGAATATTTAATACTCTTTGATGTTGTTAACATAAGGATGCGTCTTTTAATAGAAGAATAAAAAAATTGATGTGTTGGATTTAAAAAATGATTCCCATAATGTGCTTGTAGTAACATTTTTGCAAAAATTTCTACATTAGCATTACCAACCGCTTCCTCATCTGCGATGAATTCATGAATGGTCAAGAGTTCTTTCTGTATGATCCAGTTAAATGGATTCACCCAAAAAAATGAAGCTACAATTTGACAATAAATTCGATCCCATGTATGTTTTTGTTTTATATGGGTTATTTCGTGCTTAAGAATTTGCTGCCCACCTTCGTCTTGCAATGAAATTGAATCTTTCCAGAACAGATTATTAAAAAATGAAAAAGGTGCATTTTCTTCTTTAGTATGTACAAAATCAAAACCATCCATTGGTGTTACAATTGATTTTCTTTTAAGGTTTTGTAATTCAACTATTTGTTTCAACAACATGATTAAAAATGTGATTGAAATTAGGATGGAGCCAGTCAACACAAAGTCCATCCAGCTAAAGTTAAAAGAAGTAACAGATTTCGAAACAGGCAAAACATATTGTATTACCTCATAAGAGCCATACAGTATAGGCTCTTCAATCAAAAACCAATCAAAATTCAACAAAGGAACAATCAAACTAATTGCAGATGCAGACAACAAATAAAATCGATTGTAATAATGAAATTTGTTGTTTCTTAAAGCCACCCAATAGTAGCCTACAAATAATCCTGATATTAAAATAGTTTGAAATAAATAAAGTAATATTGATTGACTAGTCATGGCTCTTATTTTTTAGTTGTTGTAAAAGCAATTCCAAATCCTCAATGGACATTTGTTTTTTATCTACTAAAAAGGATACAACATTGGCATAAGAACCCTCAAAATAACTTTCTGTCAATCCTTCGATTCTTTTACCTGAATAAGCAGCTTTACTCACTAAAGGATGGTAAAAATTATTACGGTTGGGGTTTTGGATCCCAACAAACTCCTTTTCCACTAAAATTTTCAATAAGGTTGCCACGGTATTATGATGTGGCTTTGGCGCTTCCAAGGCTTCCAAAACATATTTGATATAGCCCCCTTGATCCAATGACCATAAGGCTTGCATGATTTGTTCTTCGGCTTGAGTGAGCTTCTTCATATTAGAGTATTTGCTTTTATAACTAAATTCTTAGTCAATATTATAACTAAATATTTAGTTAAACAAATAAATAGGAAGAAATCTTCGGTTAAGCAGCTTCTATCTCTCTTTCAATTGCTTTTTGCACTAGTTGATTTAAGCTGATGCCTTTTGTAGTGGCAAGCATAGCAGCCTTTTGGTGTATTTCAGGCTTAACACGAACATTAAAGGATCCTTTAAAGCTTTTCATAAGAGGCTTATTTGTTTGTTTGCATATTTCAATGTAGTCTTCAACTGCCTCTATGAACATTTTCTTTAATTCCTTAACCGAAGCACCTTCAAACATAATGAGATCATCAATTCCCTCTATTTTACCAAATAATGTATTGTCCTCATCACTAAAGACAACTGAAGCATAAAATCCTTTATATTTCAATGTATTATTCATATAATTTGCTTTAAAGTGAGTTCAACTTTTATTTGCTTTAAGTAGATCTTTTTTATGATTTTACTGGGATGAGGTTTATGAATTAGAATATGTTTATTAAAGTTTACATGAACAAAAGCGACTCTCGATCCTGAAGTTTTGCTTTTATTTTCAACTTCAAAGCCCATACTTTCTAATAATGACTTTAACTCATCAAAAGTGAAATCATTTGGAAATGCTAAAAATCTTTCTAGTAGTTTGTTTTTCTTTGTCATACAAATTTATGCAACTATTTTTCAGTTACATAAATTTAATGCATAAAAATTGGAACTAGCTAATTATTGAGCTACAAATTATTGATAATGAATAAGTTAAATAGAATTTAGCCTAAGTACTTCCCCGTCTGTGATGCTTTAGACTTAGATAAACCAGAGGGCAATCCTGCATAAACCACTGTGCCTCCATTGACACCGGCTTCTGGACCCATATCAATGACCCAGTCTGCTGACTTTATAATATCTGTATTGTGCTCCACTACAATCAAAGAATGTCCCTGATCAATCAACGCATTAAATGCTTTTAATAATTTATGGATATCATGAAAATGTAACCCTGTGGTGGGCTCATCAAAGATGAATAACATTTTACTACTTGCTTTTCCCTTGCCTAAGAAACTAGCCAACTTGACTCTCTGTGCTTCTCCACCACTTAAGGTGCTACTACTTTGTCCCAGTTTTACATAACCCAATCCAACTTCTTGTAATGGACTAATGGCCAAGACGATATTTTTTTCTTCGCTAAAAAATTCAATAGCTTCATCCACGCTCATCTCCAACACATCGTGAATGTTTTTTCCTTTGTACTGTACTTCTAATACGGCTTCTTTAAATCTTTTTCCACCACAGTCCTCGCAAACCAAATGCACGTCCGCTAAGAACTGCATCTCTACCAATTGTTCTCCTTCCCCTTTACAGGTATCGCATCTTCCTCCATCCACATTGAATGAGAAATGCTTAGGCAAGAAACCTCTAATTTTTGACAAAGCTTGTTTTGAATAGACATCTCTGATGGCATCGTAGGCTTTGATATAAGTTACAGGATTGCTTCTCGATGATTTTCCAATTGGATTTTGATCCACCATTTCTATTTGATCGAATAAATGTAAGTCCCCTTTAATCGGGCTAAATCCGCCTTTCATTTCTGTTGGCAATAGTTTTGCATCTAAGAGTGCGTTGTATAAAACCTGTTTCACCAAAGTGGTTTTACCGCTTCCACTCACGCCCGACACCACCGTCAAACATTGCAATGGAAATTGCACATCAATATTTTTTAAATTGTGCAAGAAGGCGCCTTCTAACTGGATAGTATGTTTAGTAGATCTCGTTTTAATAGGAACAGGAATAGACAATGTCCCATTTAAATATTTTCCAGTTAAACTATTTTTATCCTTCATCAACTGCGCCGCATTGCCTACTGCTACCACTTCTCCACCTAAATGTGCCGCGAGTGGACCCATGTCAATAATATGATCTGCTTCGCGCATAATCTGCTCGTCGTGTTCCACCACTACTACAGTATTACCTAAGTCTCTTAAATTTTGCAATACTTTAATCAGCCTTTCTGTGTCTCTTGAATGCAAGCCAATAGAGGGTTCATCCAAAATATATAAGGAGTTGGTTAAATTACTGCCCAAGCATCTTGTTAATTGAATACGCTGGCTCTCTCCTCCACTTAAACTATTGGCCAATCGACTTAAAGTTAAATAGCCCAATCCCACATCCATTAAAGTTTGAATGCGTTGTTCTATTTCTATCAACACACGTTTTGCAATCACTTTGTCGGTTGGATTTAATTTTAATGCGTTGAACCAAGCTTGTAAATCCTTCACTGGCATCGCACATAGTTGACCAATATGTTGGTCGGCTATTTTTACATACAAAGCTTCCTTACGCAATCGGTAACCCTGACACTCTGGACAATCCGTTCTGCCACGATACCTACTTAATAAAACACGAAACTGCACTTTATACAAATGCGCTTCTACGTCTTTAAAGAAATCATCTATACCATATGCCTTACCCACGCCCTTCCAAAGTTGTTGTAATTGTGCCTTAGTTAATTTAAGGATGGGTTGATGAATTGGGAAACCTTCCTTGCCCGCTTCTTTTACAAATTGGTCCTTCCACCAAGATAATTTTTCTCCTTTCCATGGCGCCACAGCGCCGTCGTAAACGGATAAGTGCGGATTTGGTATCACCAAATTGGCATCAATCCCTAAAACCTGACTATAGCCCTCGCATTTTGGACAGGCACCATAAGGATTGTTAAATGAAAATAAATTTGGGCTTGGTTCATCAAACTCAATTCCGTCTAATGTAAACTTGTTATTAAAGCTGACTAAATTGGTTTCGTTCTGTTCTACCCACACAATACCTTCTCCTTCGTAAAACGCTGTACCTATTGAATCTGTCAATCGATGGATATCATCTTCTTCAAATGTTTTAACTACTACACGATCAATTAAAATATAGATCTCCTTTTCTTTGAAATTTTGCTGCACTTCTTTTTTCGTCCATGCCAATGCATCTTCAATTCTTAAAATAGCTGGTGCAGTTTTGGGCGCCCTTAAATAAATACGAGCAAAGCCCTTTTGCATGAGGATATTCAACTCCTCTTGAATATCTCTTTTGGCGTGTTGTTTGAATAAAACCAACAATACCATCTTATCCCCCGTCTTGCCTTTTTCAATAAAAGACAGCACATCCTGCACATCCTGCTTCTTCACTTCATTTCCACTGATTGGGGAATAGGTTTTGCCAATTCTTGCAAATAAGACCCTCAAGTACTCATATATTTCAGTCATGCTACCCACCGTACTTCTAGGAGTACGAGTAGTCACTTTTTGTTCAATGGCAATAGCCGGGCACAAACCCTTGATATAATCTACGTCTGGCTTGCCCATTCTAGACATGAACTGTCTTGCATAGGATGATAAGCTCTCTGCATAGCGGCGTTGCCCCTCGGCAAAGAGGGTATCAATGGTCAAAGAAGACTTTCCACTGCCCGAAACCCCAGTTACCACAATAAATTGGTTCCTTGGAAATTCTACGGATACATTCTTTAGGTTGTGCACCCTTGCACCTACTACTTCGATCGTATCTCGCTCCTTTTTATCTTGCCCTTTCTTAGTTACAGCCATACTACAAAATAACACTATCGGAGCCTAATTGGTTGCGTTCCTCCCCAATATTATTTTAAATAAAAGAATGTGGATATCCTTGAAACAAATTTCTTGTTTCCCACAATCACGATTCGGGTACAATAAGCTAGTAATTTTCCAAAACTAATCCAGAGGTAGCCCCTACTACCAACCTAAGAACAACCTATAAAAAACAAACATGAACAAAGTAGTTGAACTGACAGACAACGAATTGATCCAATCTTTTCAAGATGGTAACAACCATGCTTTCGATGCCTTGATTGATCGTTACCAAGAAAAAATCTTCAATACCATTTTATTTATGGTAAAAGACAGCTATTTGGCCGAAGATTTAATCCAAGAAATTTTCATTAAAATTATTGACAACTTAAAACAAAGAAAATATGCCGAAGAAGGCAAGTTCTTACCTTGGGCTTTAAGAATCGCACATAATTTTTGTGTAGACCATTTTAGAAAAGTAAAACGTACCCCAGTCATTAAGACAAGCGACGACCAGGATATTTTTGAAGTGATAAAGCATACCGATCATTCTGCCGATTACAAAATGACGCGCGCACAAACACATAAAAACATTCAAGAACTAGTTGACTTATTGCCAGACGAACAAAGAGAAATTATTGTGTTAAGACACTATGCCAATTTAAGTTTTAAAGAAATTGCCACTTTAACCAACTGCAGTATCAATACCGCTTTGGGAAGAATGCGTTATGGTTTAATTAACCTAAGAAAAATGATGAACGAGCGAGGAATGACAATGTAAGTTTGAAAATATTTCGTCCCCCAAAAAATAAAGAAGGCCCCAAAGGGCCTTCTTTATTTTGACTTCTTTTGAATTAAAATGGTTTATTTTTTCTTTGCACTACACTGTAACCATGCTAGATATTCTTGTATATCTGGTGTATATCCAATAGGATTTGATTGTAATACTTGATCTGGATTCAAAACCACATACAAAGGCTGTGAAGATTGATTGAAATTTTCGGTCTCAAATGTGGCCCATAAATCTGCTACTGTATTGATTTGTTTTTGTTGTCCACCCTGTGTGGTGTAAACAAAACGTTCTGCTACTGGGAGGTTTGCGCGATCATCCACATATAAAGACAAAAGAATGAAATTTTCCTTAATGAAACTCTGAACAGCCGGATCTGTCCATACCTGTTCTTCCATTTTTCTACAATTCACACAAGCCCATCCTGTAAAATCAATCAAGATTGGTTTCTGCTGCGCTTTCGCCATGGCCAAGGCTTTGGTATAGTCATTTACCACATCTGCCTTTAAACCATAACTTGTACTATCTGTTGCAAATAAACTATAATGTGTTGGAGGTGGGAAGCCACTTAATAATTTTAAGTTGTTCGCATTTTGAGGCATCAATCCTGCGCCCAAATACAAGGCGAAACCTAATGCAAGGCCACCCATTATTTTTCTTCCTGTAGCAATTTTTGCACCTTTAACATCATGTGGCAATAAAAGAAAACCGAAAAGGTAAGCGCTTAATCCTAAGCTTATTAAAATCCATATACCTATAAAGACTTCTCTTTTTAAAATTCCCCAATGTTGCACTAAATCTGCGTTAGACAAAAACTTAAATGCCAAAGCTAGTTCTACAAATGCCAATACTTTTTTCACTGTATCCAACCACCCACCAGACTTAGGCAAGCTCTGTAACCATTGTGGGAAGATGGCGAATAAGGTAAAAGGCAAAGCCAAGGCCAAGCCAAAACCTGCCATACCCTGTGTTAGCGCCCAAGCACCACCTTGCAAGGAACCTACTAATAAAGTGCCTAATATTGGGCCAGTACAAGAAAAGGAAACAATGGCCAAGGTGATGGCCATAAAAAAGATGCCGCCCAAACTTCCTAAGCCACTTTTAGCATCTGCTTTATTGGCAATACCCGATGGCAAGCTAATTTCAAAATAGCCAAAGAATGAAATGGAGAAAAAGATAAAGATGGCAAAGAAGGCGATATTCAACCATGCATTGGTGGAAATACTATTAAAAATTTCTGGCTGCACATTGCCCACAATATGAAAAGGTACACTTGCTAAAACATAAATCAAGAAAATACTCAGCCCATAGATCAAACCATTTTGAATGCCTTGTTTTCTTGTTTTAGATCTTTTTGTAAAAAAGGAAACGGTTACAGGAATCATTGGAAATACACAAGGGGTAACGAGTGCAATCAAACCTCCTAAAAATCCTAAAAAGAAAACACCCCATGCACCACTTTCTTCAGTCGAACTAGTGGTAGTTGCACCACATGCATTATCGGGTGCATTGCGTGCAGATTCTGGTAGTAATATTTTAAACTGACTCCCCTTTTGACCATGCGCCAAAGGCATAGCAATAGGCAATTCCAAAACGTAAAATTGTTCAGCTTTCCCCACATTAAGCACTACAAATCCTTTTAAGCTATCAGGCTGAAAACCATCTATCTCCACATTTTGCAGTATTTCGAAAAGACCAGTAAAGACTTTTGCTTTTTTGAATAAAACATCTTTTTGTTCAATTGAAGGAACGGAAAATGCTGATTTGCCAACTGATTTGGCTGTTTCTAATTCAAACCTGAAACCTGGGGCTTCTATCCCTTCAGCATTCGCGTCATACACTTTCCAGTCATTTTGAACTTGAACTGCTACTTTAACTGAATAAACAGTATCGTTTAATGCCTTGATTTTTACTGTTGCAGTTGCAATACTGTCTGTTTGAGCATTTAACTGAAACAATGTTAAAAACAATCCTATGATTGTCAAAAATAAATTACGCATTGTAATAGATTAGATATATCGCCTTGCGATAATGAATAAATCAATAACTACTGAATGTCCACTTCAAAGCTTTGTTTTGTTGGAGGCAAACACCTTTCCTCATTACAAACCATGTATTCAATGGTGCCAGTCAACTTCGTCTTTGTGGTTACTTTTAAAGTGACAGCTTGTATAAATTGTACTTTGCCGCCAAAGGAGCCAATGACTGTATCAAAGTTTTTATCAAATTTCTTTTCTAATTTGCCTACTTCTTTTGTTGTTCCTTTTAAAACAACCAAAGGATTTTTAGCAAATTGCACTGTGGTTGGCACTGGCCCTTTTTTTACAAATTGAGAATAGATATGCCATGGCGCATCTACATTCGCCGTGATAATAATATTGTACTGCTTGTCTCCTGTTTTAACAGCTTGGTAGGCCCATTTAACTGGTGCTAATTTTTGCGCTTGACTTTGAAAAGCAAAACTGATCAAGCATAAAGCAAGGAATATTTTTTTCATCTGTTTTATTTTAAATTAGATCAATCTACAACAGCTTTGTTGTCAAATTAACCGCTTCTATTTAAATAGCTGCTGCATTTTTTAACAAACCCAAAAGTTCAAATACTTGAACCCCATCTGTATTACTCAATGCAGGATTGGTTGCACGCTCTGGATGCGGCATCATACCAAATACATTTCTGCCCGCATTGCAAATACCTGCAATATCTTGAATGGCGCCGTTTGGATTAGCAGCACCGCCAATTTTTCCATTTTCATCACAGTAGCGGAAAATGATTTGGTTGTTTGATTCTATACTTGCCAATGTCGCTTCATCTGCAAAATACCTTCCTTCGCCATGTGCAATTGGGATTTGCAAGGGCCCACTATTTTCAGATTTGATAAATACGTTCTTGCATATAAACTGTTGGTTGGCATTTTGCAATAAAGCACCTGGTAATAAACCAGACTCACACAAAATTTGGAAACCATTACAAACACCTAAGACTTTTCCACCTTTGTTTGCAAATTCAATCACTGACTTCATCATTGGACTAAATTTTGCAATGGCGCCGCAACGCAAATAATCACCGTAGGAAAATCCACCTGGCAATACTATACAATCTTCTGTGGTAAAATGAGACAAATCGCTGTCTTTATGCCATAGCATTTGTACTTCAAAACCAAGGTCTTTCTCTAAAGCATCTTGCATGTCTCTATCGCAGTTTGAACCAGGGAAAACCAGTACGCCAAATTTCATAGTATTGAGCTTAAAAGTTGAGTAAAATTGAATTACAAAGGTACTTAATTAAGCCTTGCTAAAAAGCCAAAATTCTACACTTAAAAAAGGTGGTTATACACAATCAGCCCTGCAGAGACCCAAAATAAGACGTTGGGGATCAATAACTGCTTGGGGCCTGCATAACAGAAGCTTATAAAGCTAGCCAAAGGGGCCAAAACGATTGCAGATGCATATAAAGCTTGGGTGGAGAAAATGATAGGCTGAAAAAAGGTCAGGAATAAGGTCAATAACATCACGCCCCAGTATTTTCTAACTTGAATAATAAAGCGATTTTGTTGGTCCTGCCAAAAGTACAAGCCAATCAATAATTGCAGCCCTATAAAAATCAAAGAAATACCCGATGGTAGATCTATTCCTGATAAAGGATTTTTCCAATCCAATTTAGGTAAAAACGCAGTGAATGCTGCTGCCGAATCTGTTAAAAATACATAAGTGAATACAAAATAAAAAGGCAGTAGGATGCCCATAATCACCACCAACCATTCTGCCAATCTAAAAGGCCTAATGATGGCTAAAGCAAATACCACCACCGGTATCAATATCGCAATGGGCTCGTATAATAATATGGAGAAGCCTACAATTAATCCAATATTGAATTCAAGGGTTTTGGGTTGCGTTTGATCATACAAACGATTCAATTTCACCAAGATCCATATGATCAATGCATTCGCTATTAAACCGGAACTAATGGCATCCCAAAAAGGAAACAAAGCTGTTAATAACACGAAGGTGAAAGCAGGCAGATAGCTCACCTGCTGGAACATTTTGAATCTGCTCAGTAAAATGTTCAATCGCAAAGCTTGTGTGATCACAATGAAATGAAACAACACAATTAAAGCCAGCGGAGGCAATGGTTGTATATAATGAAATAACAAATAAGCCAACAAGCCATCTGACTGATTCGCAATGACAATCGGCGCTTCCCAGTAAAAATGAAAATGCACGAATACACTTAATACAACTAAGAAGAGTAGGTTGATGTCCGACCTGTCTTTAAATAAGAATACCATAATTATTGGATCGTAATTTTAGCAAATCCTAATTTGCCTTTTGACTGATAAGGCAGGATGGCTTCTTTTTCCCCTACTTGCTTCAAAGACCTTGGCATCCATTCCACTTGCTTTTCTTTGAATACAATTGGATTGCCTTGAACTAAAGCACCTGATGCATTTAATTGTTGATGCACTAATTGTCTAACCCCTTTTGACTTTTGATAATATACAAAGTTTGTACCAGCAGCATTATGAATTTGACCATATCCAATAAATTGGTCCACATTCATGTCTGATTGTTGCTTTTCAATTGTTTTTACGGACTGAATATTGGCTTTTGCATCAAAACTTAAAATAGCCACTTTGCCTGCAGTATAGGTTACAGAAGGATAACCAAAGCCAGCATATGGATTCATCATCCAGCTATTCCAGCCGAAACCCCATCCAAAACCCCAAGGACGCATCATACCCCAGCCGAATCTTGCCCATGGATAAAATCCAAAAGGCCTGTTCCAATAACTAAAAATAAAGGGGTTGTAAAATGGACCACCCCAATAATAATCCCATCTTGAAAAAGCGGTTCTATTTGAACTTGTTTTTGCAGCTTCTGCAATAATGGTGAAACCTCCATCTGCATTGGGTTGCACTTGATCAAAATAAAATTCATCAAAAGCTGACTTTAAATTTCTTCTGTCAGTTACAGCATCTCTTACCGCATCTGTAAAGCGACTAGCATTGCTTAATAAGTTTGACTTAGTTGCAATGTCAAAAACAAAAGTATACATCCCTTCTATGGATCCCTTTTTTTCTGTTGCATAAAATGAATTCACTAAAACAGTACCATTGGCATTATTTATTTTTAAGCGGACGTCGTCCAATAATAAACTATTGTTTACAATAGGTGTCTCAATGACTTCGGATCCGTCTGCAGCCATATACAATAAACTCACTACTGGAGCTGCTTTCGGCTGATCCACGTTTCTTAAACAGAATAAATTTCCTTTATTGTCAATTGCAAAATCAGAAAGATGACTTTTTTTATTTTGTGCATTAATACTGATAGTCGCTTCGTTCAATAAACCAAAAGGCGTACTCAATGCCATGGTTTTAATTTTGATTGAAGTAGGATTCGTTGTGTTGACACTAAATAAAAGTAGTTTGGAACGATCCTGACTCTCTACTAGATTAAATATTTTATTTCCAGCACCCGGTCTAATTTTTTCGGCTGTATCTACCACAGTTGGCGTACCTACTAATTGTGCTTTTTCATCTAATTCCGCCACCATCGCATACACCGTTGTAGCTACTTGAAATTGATAGAATGCATAGACCCTATTGGCCTTAGTGATAAATTCTATTGCATTTAATTTTTTGGGTAAAAACGCTAAATCGTTTTGTTGCACCAATTGCATTTGGTCATTGTACTGCGCGATGGTTGCAATGCCCTCATTGTTTTTATAAATCCAATAACGGCCATCCACTTTTCCCAATACTTCGTATTGCATCTGGTCTTTATCTGTTTTTTCAATGCCAGACAAAACATAAGATTGCGCTGCAACAACTTGCAAGCCTGCCAAAACAAAAGCGATAATAGATAAAAATGATTTTAGCATAGGATACAATTTAGAATACAAATTTAATGTATTAATGTATCGAAGGCTTTAGATTTTTGTTAAAAGGGCTGCAGTTTCAGTTACGGACAAACGATAAGTAGCTCCTAGCTGTAGCGGCATATTGTCCAGCTCATGGCTCAATGGAAAATTAAAGCAAATAGGATAATTTGCATCCCTTGTTAGCCGTTGTACGATTTCTGTAACGGTTTCCCCAAAAGCGGTTGCTTCATCCTGCATATCGGTAAATCCACCTACCACAAGACCCGCCAATCCATCCAATAAACCTGCATTTTTACATTGAATCAGCATGCGATCTACATTGTAATGATATTCGCCTACGTCTTCAATACATAAAATTTTTCCTTGGGTATCTAACTGATTTTCGCTCCCAATTAAATGAGCGATGAGGCATAAATTTCCTCCTACTAGGACCCCCTCCGAACTTCCCAACAAATTGGCTGGGCTTGCTTTTGCTTGCACTGGCTGTGCATCCCCCTCTAGCATTTTCTTTAATGCATCAATATAAGGTTGTCCTTCCTCTCCTTTGCCAAAACCTGCCGACATAGGCCCATGAATACTTTGAATGCCCTGTTTTTGCAAAGCAGCATGCAATACAGTAATATCACTAAAGCCAATAATCCATTTTGGATTGGCCTTGAATTTTGTAAAGTCTAGCCCTGCCACAATCCTACTCAATCCATATCCCCCACGGGCACATAAGATGGTATTAATTTCTGGATCGTCCATCATCGACTGAAGCTCTTTTTGTCTATCCGAATCTGAGGCCGAAAAATGACCAAACTTGGTTCCAACAGTATTCCCAATGCGCACCTGATAACCCCAGGATTCAAGGATATGCGCACAAAAAGTCACTTTTTCCATAGGGATCGCGCCAGCTGGACAAAGAATGCCAATGGTGAACCCAGGTGCCAATCGAGGAGGTTGAATCATACCGCAATATTAAGTACTTTTGCAGGAATGAACACGCCAAAAAGATATTTGATTACAGCAGCACTTCCTTATGCAAATGGTTTAAAGCATATTGGCCATTTAGCGGGTGCTTATTTACCAGCCGACATCTATGTACGTTATTTAAAAGCGCAGCAAAGAGATGTCGTTTTTGTTTGCGGAAGTGATGAACATGGCACTGCCATTCCTATCCAAGCAACCAAGGAGGGCACGACGGCTCAAGCGATTATTGACAAATACCATCCCATCATTGAACAAAACTTCAAGGACTTGGGGATTGCTTTTGACATCTACCATAGAACCAGTGACCCTTTGCATCACGCAACTGCTTCTGAATTTTTCAAAAACCTTGAAGCAAAAGGGGATTTAGAAACAAAAACTTCTGAACAATATTTTGACGAAGCAGCTAATACTTTTTTAGCAGATCGTTATATCAAGGGTACTTGTCCTAGTTGTGGTCATAAAGAAGCTTATGGGGATCAATGTGAAAAATGTGGCAAGACTTTGAGTCCAGAAGAATTGATCAACCCGGTGAGCACTTTAAGCGGTCAAGCGCCTATTAAAAAAGAGACAACACATTGGTACCTTCCCCTAAATAGACATGAGGACTTTTTACGCGAATGGATATTAAAAGAGCATGCGAATGATTGGCGTCCTGCGGTGGTAGGTCAATGTAAAAGCTGGATTGACGGCGGTTTACAGCCAAGAGCGGTTACTCGTGATTTGGATTGGGGTATTAAAGTACCCGTACAAGGCGGGGAAGGAAAAGTATTGTACGTATGGTTTGATGCACCAATAGGTTATATCAGTGCAACCAAACAATGGGCTATAAATAACAACAAAGACTGGTCTCCATACTGGAATGACAAGGATACTAAATTGGTACACTTTATTGGCAAAGACAATATTGTTTTCCATTGCATCATCTTCCCTGTCATGTTAAAATTAAACGGACATATCTTACCAGAGAATGTGCCTGCCAATGAGTTCATGAATTTAGAAGGAGACAAAATGAGTACTTCTAGAGGATGGAGCATCGAGATGGATGATTATATTAACAAGTGGATCAAGAAGGAAAACGGTGGAGATGGATTAGCGGATAGCTTACGTTTTTACTTGACTTCCATTGCGCCCGAATCTAAGGATAGCGAATTTACATGGAAAGGTTTTCAGGAATCTGTGAATGGAGAATTGGTAAGCATCTTTGCGAATTTCGTGAATAGAACTTGGGTATTGATGCATAAATTATGCAATGGCAAAGTACCTCCATTCCATACAGACTTAATTACTGCAGAAGACGCAAGTGACAACGCGACGGATAGCTTTAAAGGCATGATGGAAGCGGTGAAAGTATCCAAAGAAAAAATCACGAACTTACTAGAGCAATATAAATTTAGAGAAGCACAATTTGAATTGATTGACCTTGCAAGAAAAGGTAACCAATATATGCAAAAGCAAGAGCCTTGGATTGTAGCTAAAACAATAGATCAAAATCCAGAGGCACAAAAGATCATTGATAATACAATGCATTGCTGCTTACAGTTATGTGCTAACCTAGCAATCCTTGCACAACCATTCATTCCATTTACTGCAAAGAAAATGTGTTCTATGATGAAGGTGGTAGACAAGATGTTAGACTGGGAAAATGCAGGCAGATTTGATTTATTAAAAGTGGGTTATACCTTACGTGCTCCTGAATTATTATTTAGGAAGATAGAGAACGAAGAAATTGAAGCAGAACTAGCTCAACTACAAGCCAATATAGCCGCTAAAAAAACAACTATGGAAAATACAGTAGCAGTAGAAAATACAAAAGACAATGCTTTAAAACCAGAAATCGTATTTGATGATTTTGGAAAGATTGATTTACGTGTAGGCACTATTATTGAAGCTAAAAAAGTAGAGAAAGCCGACAAATTATTAGAACTATTAGTAGACCTTGGCTTTGAACAAAGAACCATCTTATCAGGTATCGCAATGCATTTTAAGCCAGAAGAGATTGTAGGCAAGCAAGTAACGATTGTAGCCAACCTAGCCCCAAGAAAAATGCGCGGTATTGAGAGCAAAGGGATGATTTTAATGGCCGAAGACGCTGCTGGAAAATTATACTTTGTGAGTCCGAGCGAAGCCATCGCTGCAGGAAGTACAATTGCTTAGAGCAGGAATTTGATTATCGAAAAAGTAAATTAGAAAGAACTGAATAAAACAAAGGCCCCAAATAATTGGGGCCTTTGTTTTATAAAAAGATAATGAGAAAATATACTATTCCGTAGCGAACGAGAAGACGCGACCAAGCGTCTGATGGAAGCCCGTAAATTCCTTTGCGAGCCGAGAGCCTAGGGATAGGTATATTTTCTCATTTATTAGTTGCTAAATACATTCTTTGAGCTCTTTCTCTGTATAAGCGAGTCCATGATGTTTCAACACATCATCCGGTACGCCCTGCCATTGATTTGGCACATTACCCATGTAGCCAAGGTCTTTCACACCAATTTCGGAAGTATAATAACCAGTCGTTACTAAGTCTCTCATTTTATTAAAGAAGCTCACCCCTTGTGCGACTTCTGGTTTTGCTTTTTTAGGATAAGCAATCTCGTCTACGATTCCAATTTGTTGCTCATGTGTGCAGCTCACAAAAGATTTACCATGCTTATTATAGGTATGCAAATCCAACCATCTCAATCCTCCTCTCACTGGCACTTGATGTTCGGGCATGTCTTTCACAATGAACTCAATGAACTCTGGCACTTTCGCTTCTGAGGCAGAACCACTAGCTTCATCTTTTGGCATGATGATATCCCCCAACACCGTGATGGTCGCCATTTCATGCTCGTCAAAGAATTTAGGTTCGGCATTTACTTTTACCAAATAATCCTTCTCTTCCTGCATGCGGTCTTCCAAATTATATTCCGTCACCGTTGTCTTCTCACTCTTACAAGCATCCAATACAACGCTAGCTGTAACTGTACCAAGAATCAACGCCTTAATGGATTTTCTTCTGTCCATAATATTTAGTTTAACAAAATCATTTAATTAATAAATTTCAACAATTACAGTTATAAATTTTGTTTCTGTAACTGATCCAAAATGTATTCCGATGTACGCATCGATAATGCCAAGATAGTCCACGTGATATTCTTATCCGCCTGAGACGTAAACACAGAGCCATCTACACAGAATAAGTTTTTACAATCATGTGCTTGTCCCCATGCATTCAAAGGCGATGTCTTTTTATCATTACCCATACGCACTGTTCCAGCTTCATGAATGATATTACCCGGATTCGATAGGCCATATTTATTGCTTGCATCATCTTGGTCGCCCCATGTAATCACCGCACCCATTTCATGCATGATTTCACGGAAGGTTTCCTTCATGTGTTTTGCTTGTTTGATTTCATATTCTGAATTCTTACAATCAAAATTCAATACAGGAATACCATATTTGTCTACTACATCCGGATCGATCTTACAATGATTTTCGAAACGTGGTACCGCTTCTCCACGGCCACCCATGCCTACGCTTGCGCCATAAAAGAAACGTACATCTTCTTTCAATGAACTACCGTATCCACCTTCCTCTTTTGTTTTACCATTTACTTGGAACTTGCCATTTAATCCTTGCATGCCCATTCCAAAACCATAATTAGGCTGACTCATACCACCCCAATATTCAATATGATAGCCACGTGGAAAATCTAATTTTTTATTATCCAACCACCATGGCGTATACACGTGCATACCGCCCACACCATCTTCGTTATAACGCTTACGGCCCATTAAATTGGGGATCACGCCACCCAATGCAGCACCAGTTGAATCATGTAAGTAGTGCCCCACCACGCCAGAACTATTTGCCAATCCGTTGGGATGTTTTTGTGATTTTGAGTTCAACAATAAACGCGCCGTCTCACAAGTACTTGCACCAAGGATCACTATTTTGGCATTGATCTGGTATTCTTGTTTATCAGATTTGTTAACATAAGAAATGCCTTTTGCTTTTCCTTCATTATCTGTCAATACTTCACGTGCCATGGCCCCGGTGATTAAATCCACATTCCCTGTCATCACAGCCGGTTTTACTAAAACAGATGATGAAGAAAAGTCACCATATACTTTACAAGAACGATTACATTGACCACAATAAAAACATGCACCACGCTCGTCATTGATTTTTTTTGTTAGAATAGATAAACGAGAAGGAATCACAGGAATATTGATTCCAGTGGCCGCTTTCTTGAACATCAATTCATGTAAACGAG
>JACCEA011315282.1_pt1 | contig 25566 bp, 27 predicted proteins | sample 7449851 | NCBI WGS metagenome assembly JACCEA01 (sample SAMN15323453, study PRJNA562643) | freshwater metagenome | isolation source: river surface water | place: USA:Blue River Watershed | collected 2017-08-18
CAAACACGCAAACCAAAATATCTTTTCTATTTTGTTTTTGTTTTTGTATTTCCACTTCTATTTCTGTTTTAGTTACTGTCTAGAACTTCTCCAGGAAGCGGCGCACCGCCGCGCCCCCCTGCTTGTACTTAATGGACCAGCCGAGTTCCTGTACAATAGCCCGCGCGCTGTAGCGCCAGACGGGATTCTCTGCCAGCCAGTCTGCCGCTGCAGGGCGCGTGTCCAGGAGGAACTGACAGAGCTGGATAAGATATGCTGAGCGCAGCTTCCCCGTCTCCTTCTTGGTCAGGTCACGCAGTTGAGCCCATGTCTCCTTGAACTTCTTCGCGTCGAATGCTGCCACTGCAGGCGCGGGTGCAGCTAGAACAACAGCCTCCACAACAGAAACAGGAGCCGGTGGTGCCTCCTCCACCTTCACCTTCACCTTCACAGGTGCAGCCGGCGGTGCCAGGGAGGCCTGCGTTGTCCTCTCAGACTGCGTTAGAGATGCCAGCCACTCATCCACCGTGGCCCAGGTGCGGCGCTCCTCTGCAGCAAACTTCGTCTTTTCACCCCGCCGCACCTCCATGTAATGCTGCTTGGACTCCACCCACACCATGGATGCCGCGACATCCACTGCCTTGAGCTTCTCTGTGCGGTTCTTGATCCACGGGCAGCGGACCATCAGCTCAGCATTCATCTTCTCCACCCACGTGCGAACAGAGGGGAAGACAGCCCCCTCCGCCACATTCGTTCGCCCCTTGCCGATCTCACAGCGCCAGCCGCCCACCTCGCGGACGGAGCCATCCTCCTGCATCGTCACCGTGCTGCACACCCAGGGAGCCTGATAATTGAGTGTCTTGATTGCCATTGTCGGTGTTAGTCGTCTTGTGACCTGTTGGCCCAATCACCAGCCCCCCCTGCACTTCAACTTTTTAAAGCCCCACACAGCACGCAAACACGCAAACCAAAATATCTTTTCTATTTTGTTTTGTTGTCTGTGATATGCAGGTGTCTAGAACTTCTCCAGGAAGCGTTCCACCGCCTCCTTGACCTCCTTGTGGTCAGCCTTCAAGCCAAGTGCCTGTATGAGAGCCCGTGACGTGTAGCGCCAGGGGGGATTCCCTGTCAGCCAGTCAGCCGCCGCAGTGCGCGTGTCTAGGAGAAACTGACAGAGCTGGATAATACCGGCATTGCGATTCATGCCTTCCTGCTTCAGTACCCACTCTTTGATGCTCATGTAGTCAGCATGGTACTTCACTGCATCAAAGGCAGGCTTCGCCTCTACCTTGGCAGCTGCAGGAACAGGAGGAAGAACAGCAGGCACCTCTTTCTCCTTTACACTGAGAGCAGGAACAGGAGGAATAACAGCAGCCACCTCAATCTTGGCAGGAGCAGTCACCTCTTTCTCCTTTACAGGAGGAGAAGCGGGTAGAGAAATCCGCCACCACACAGCCGATGGCCAAGTCCTCCGTTCACCCTCAGCGAACTTGGTCTGTGTGCCACGGCGAATCTCCATGTAGTGGCCAGCAGACTCGACCCACACCACAGAAGACTCATCGGTCGAGAGTTTCTCATGACGCTTCTTGTGAGGATAGCGAACACGAGAAGCTTGATTCATGGCATCGATCCATGTATCGGCATTCATATATATCGTATAATTGGCACCAGATGTCTTCTTCTTCCTTTGAGGTTGGTGCATGTTTGGCCCCCATAGCTGAGTCTCCACCTCATGGTAGAGTGAATCCTCCCGCAACTCTACCGTGCTCTTAACGCCAGCAGATTCGTATGTGTACGTCCTTCCCATCGTGTCTTAGTCGTCTTGTGACTTGTTGCCCAAACCGCAGCCACCGCAGGCACGTCAATTTTAAACACCCAACACAACCAACAAAACTAAGGCCACCAAAAGTATATTCTGGTTTGTTTTTGTCTGTTTGTTCGTTGTTAGCCCAGAGCCGCCAGCACGACCTCCGCCAGCAGAGAGACCACCGGCTGTACCACGACCTCCTGGAACGCCAGAATACCAACACCCTTCCATCCCAGCTGCCGCCACAACCAGAGGTCAGCCGCCACTCCGGCCACCAGCACAGCCACCACCGCCATCAGAAAGAGAAACGCGGAGAACTTCATGCTAGGAAACGTGTCTTATCGTGTCCTGTCGACCATCAGGGACACAGGTGCGCCACTTCACATTTGCAGACACCAAAAATAGTGTGATTTTTGATTTGATTGTTAGTTTTCTGTTTCTATTTGTTTATCGCGGGTTTCTCCCTCTACCGAGGGTCATCCTCCAGGGCGTGCCGCCCGTCCGCACGTCCCGTGCTCACAGAAGCCCCATCATCCGCCCCAGCCTCAGTAATTTCCTTGCGAACATCCTCAACTCCGTCAAATGCCTCCAGAGCCTCATCCAGGGGCTCGTAGCCCTCATACAGCGACTCACACAGCTCCCGTGCATCATCAATCTTGCGACTGTGAGTCTCAACCATCTTCCGGTCCATGTTATCCATGACGTCATCGATAACACGGAACGTGTGTACCTCCACCCGCGCCTTCTGCCCAATGCGCACAGCGCGTCCCACGGCCTGATGGACCACCGCAGGATTCCAGTGTTGGCTCAAGAAGAGAATGCGCTTACAGAACTGCAAGTTGAGACCGACACCACCACTGACAATCTGTACGACGATGACGACGGGACGCCCCTCTGCACAGGCGGCCCGTGCTCCGGTGACAGCGGCCCCCACCTTCTCCACACCCATCCCCCCACGAATAGCAAACACCTCCGCACCCATGGAAGTCGCAGTCTCACAGACCATGTCGAGCTCCTGACGGAAGTTGCAGAACACAATCTGGCCCACGGACTCCTTCACGCCCTTATCCAACTCCGCCATGACAGCGGTCCACTTGGTGGCCGTCCCGTCCCAATCAGGACGGGGGTACGCACGTCCGAACTTGGCGCGCATGCTCTCCACATACACCTGGGGATGGACGAGGAACTGTTGGATACGCAGATAGAGTTCGAGCTTAATGAGCGCCGACACACTGCGACTGTCAATGACGCTCTCGAGCTGATTACAGAGTGTCTGGAACAGACGGTACTCCTTTCCACCGACAGGGATTGTCAGTTCATGGTTGATGAACCGCGGAGCGGGTGGCAACGCGGCAATCACGGAACGCAGCTCCGCCATGGTGCGACGGAGCATAATGGTCTCCGCCAGCGTCTCGTAGTCACCGGCGCGACACTTGGTCCGCAACCACCAGCACAGATTCTTCCAGTCATCGAGACCGTTCTGCACGGGCGTGGCGGACAGAATCCACCGACAGATGGCCCGCGTCCCCACCTTCATGGCGTGCTGCCAGCGCGACGTCTTGCGGCCGTTGCGGATAGCATGTCCCTCATCCAACACGATGCGCCCGAATGTGGCCTCCGCACGTGCAATCTGCATGTGGTACATAGACATCTTGGGATACGTTGTCAGCCACACCACGGGATTGCCCACCTCTGCACGGTTGCTAACATCCGATGTCCACGACCCACCAGACAGCAGAGTGGATACGAAGTAGCCGCACGCTGTTAGCTCCTCGGTCCATCCCGCCACCAGCGCCGGCGGACAGACAATGAGCGTCTTGAGGTTCAGCGGCGAGTTCTTGAGCAGACCGATACACTGGAAGGTCTTGCCGAGTCCCATGTCGTCACCGAGCACTCCACCACGGCACACCGGCGCATCCGCGGCCTCACGGGCCATCATCCAACGAATCCCAGCCTCCTGATGTTGGAGGTAGGAGATACCCTCACGGGGTACAATCAAGTCACTGTTCGTAGAGCCAGACATTGTAAAAGAAATAGAAAGAAAGGAAAGTTGTCTTACACCTGCCTTGAAGCCAAAACTCCACCGTGGTCGCCCCTGGTTCAAGTTTGTGCCGCGGGGCAAGCCCCCACCCTTACTCTGGTTATTTCCCGTCATAAAACGCGGTGTTTAAACACGGGACATGACGAGAACACCGTAACCAAAATTTGGGGCCGTGCCTGGACCAAGGGCCCCGAAGGGCGGAAAGAAGGGATAATCGTGAGTCTGGGGGCGCCACCCCCGCGAGACTAGGGTTCGGAGTGCATATTGTCTTATATATTCACCCCACACAACAGCATACACTGGCCGCAACCCTTGTCAACTTTTTGCGGCCTTACCACGCACCGGCCACCTTGACGTACACCGACCGCGGCGCTGCTCCCTCCTCCATGGGCGCGGACCACCGGTCAGCCGGCAAACGGGCATCCTGCATACCAGACGGTGACACCGGCGGCGAGGTCGCGGGACTACTGGGCATCGACACGGGCAACACGGGACCAGGCGGCGTCCCCACAGCAGCAACAGCGCGCAGCACGGGCGCAACGAACTTCTCGAGGGAAAGAGAGAGCATGGTACGGGAGGATTTAACTGTCTTGTGTTAGTCTTCCACGCAGGCGCATTACAGGTCGCGACCTGAGGGGCAACTTTACCCCGTCACAAACGGGGTCAAAATCACGGAGCCCACATGGGAAACGTGACCTGGACTTTTTTCTCTGTTTTTTACGGATTATTTCGGCGGATTTTTGTCTGTTTTTGTCGGTGGCTACCAGGTCCACGTGATTTCGAAGGACAGCTTCGCGTCGCGCTCCTGTGCCTCCATGTACAGCGGAAGCGGCGCGGACTCGAAGAAACTGTAGTCCGCTGGCTCGAAGCCGTACGGATACGGCAGCGCGACTGTCTGCGCACCCTCCGCGAAGAGGACTGACACAGCCCCGCCATCCGGCGTGTAGTGCTGCATGATGTACGCAATGGCCTCGCGGATGTTGTCGAAGTGCTCCGTCACCTGGTACGAGTTCCAGTCAGGGATTGCACGCATAGCCACCAGCGTGACGGCGGTCTCAGGGTTCTCTGTCAAACAATCGATGAACCACTGGGATGCATTGTGGTGGCTGGAGCCCATGACGACCGACAGAGGTCCAACCCCCGCATCCACCAGACTGTCGAGCCAGTCGCCCAGAGGCATCTGCGTTGACCAGCCGCCCAGAGGCAGTGGCATGTCCAGGTCGGCTGCGGTGTGGATAGACACCTTGTCACAGGCGCCCTCTGTGAGAAGTGCCTCATCGTTCTCGGCCTTGCCAGCCAGCAGACACTCCCTGAGTTCCGCGACAGCAGACGCCCAGATTGCGGGGTTGCAGCCCCACCCCCGAGGATGCAGGGGGTCACTGCCTGCGACAATCACGCGGCTGAACTGCTCGCGCAGCGAGTCAAATGCGCGACGGCGAACGCGGAGACGGTAACGCACTTCCGTGAAGTCGGAACGACTGGACGCACGCCCCGTGCTGGCTGCCGCAGGCAGCACAGACAGGTCATCGGCTGGCGCCGGTTCAGGACCCATGAAGTCGGAACGACTGGACGCACGCCCCGTGCTGGCTGGCGAAGGGGGAGGCGGGCTGGTCCCAACACGTCTAGCACGGCTGATGTTGATGTGCTCAGGCGCAAGCGCAGAGATATGGCGCGGGGTACTCTTGATACGGGGCATGGTTGCAAGGATTCAGATTGTCTTCTATCGGAGTCCTGATGTGAGCAAACAAATCGCCTCATCCACTTCACCTTTTACAGCACCAAAAAAAACAGGGCTAGATTGATTTCTGTTTGTGTTTTGTTTGTTTTTCCTGTTGGTTTTTCTGTGTTTGTTCAGGTCCGTGTAACCTCCACTGTCACTGTCGCGGCCCCCTCCGTGAACTCCAGGCGCAACGGAAGGGCGGCCGTGTCGAAGAAGGCGTACGGATTTGCAGAGCTGCCCCCGTACTTGTAGTCCAGGAACGCGAAGGGGGACAACAGGTCCGTGACCACTGCCCCAGCCACCGTCACCTTCCGCCCGTCAGGGTCGTAGTTCTGGGCGAGGAAGTCGACGGCCTCACGGATGTTGGCGCAGTGTTCTGTGACCTTGTAGTTCTCGGCCCAACCAGTAAGAACACGGACTGCCGTGACCGTGACCGCAGTCGCGGGGTCCTCCAACGCGCACTGGATGGACCACTGGGGCGCATTGTGGTGGCTGGAACCCATGGACAGGCTGAGAGGCCGCGGCCCACCCTCTGCGAGAAACGCCGTCAGGTCCGCGAATGCGATGGAGGGCCGTGTGTACGAGAATGCAGGGGCAGCGCTGTCATCCAACATGTTGAGGATGGTGTCACAGCGTCCACGGGGGCCCAACATGCTGTCGTTGTACTCACGACAGGCCGTGAGATGCGCGACGAGGTCCGTGACCACTGTGGCCCATGCATCAGCCTCTCCATCGACGATAACGCGGGTAAACTCCTCCGTGTAGGAGTCGAAGGAGCGGCGGGAAACCCGCAAGCGATAGTTCTTAACTGGTTCGGTCATGGTTGGGTTGGAAGCAGACTGTCTTATGTTTGCCTCCTGACTGTACGTGTACCAAAAACGGACACTGGTCAACCTTTGACATGGTGGCATTCGTATCTGGGTCGTTTTTGTTTGTTTTGTTTGTGGTTTTCTGTAGGTTTTTCTGTCTCTCAAGCACGTGAGAGTATGGTCTGCCTGCGACCGTTACGTGTCCAGGCGACAGTAACTGACACGGCACCGTTCTGGAAGGCTGACAGTGCATCTGCCCGTAACGTGTACAGCCATCCACCGTCCTCCCCGCGTTCTTCAGGCCACGGTTGGGCCAACGCCCATGCATCCGCCCATCGGTTCATGACCTCCACCTCTGGTTGTTCGCCCTGGACCTGCCAGGTCACGCGCCATTGTTCCTGTTCTAACATTCTGGGGTAGAGTACTGCTGTCTTGTGCGGCACTCTGTCAGACACCTACTGACTCGGGCTGCCCCTGCACTTTTGCCAACAGCCAAAACAGACTATAACCAAAAGGTTTTTTGTTTTGTTTTGGGGCTTTTCTGTTCTTTTTCTGTTTTTGCCGTTTTTCTCTCAGATGAGGTCGATGTCGTACTCCTCATCCCCTCCCCCTGCGCCGCCGCCGGACCGGCGCTCCTTCTCCTCCATCGCGAGCTCGACGGCAGACGCGCCGGTCCGGTCGAACTCGAAGCCCGTCTCTTCCGCGTCGTCATCGTGGAGTTCCCCCACGGTACAGAAGAAGCCCTTGGGGGCGCTGTAGTGGACGGAGCTGAAGATGCGGCGGACCTCCGTAATCTGGCGGGCCGTGAGCTTGCCACCGGCGAACCCTCCGTCCACGACGACCACATCGTCCGTGAGCATGCAGTTCGAGCGGTCCGACTTGTTGGCCGCCTTCCCGCGGAAGCGGATGGCTCCGCCGATGGGGATGGTGGCCTTCTCGCCGTTCTGGAGGAGCACCTGAACGTTTCCGCAACCGACGTTCTTGGTGATACGACCCAGGAAGATGTGGTCGTCTGCCATCTCCTCGATGGTCTCATATGTGGGAGCAGCCATGAGACGGCTGACGTACTCCTCACAGCACTCGGAGTTCTTGGTCTGGGCGCGGAGTGCAGCGCGACCGACCTTCTTTCCACCTTTCTTCCCTGCGCCGCCGGCAGCAGAGGAAGAGGCAGAATGACGGGAAGTGGATGACATGTTGGCTGTTGCTGGTAGCTTGGCTTTGGTTCGTGTCACTCCCCACAAACCGACTGACTCGGCCGACCTCTTGTCAACTTTTTACCGTTACGGAAGGCTGACAGAAAGCCCTGCAACCCCCACCACCACTCAAAATTCCATTCTGACCAAAAGGGATTGGCTTCTTAGCCGTGCCGGTATGCCCCATGCTTCCGACGGTTTCCCGTCAGACATTTGTCCATCGCATACCAGAGTCCCGACCATAGTGTCAGGTCCTGTGCTCCCGCTGAGCCCATCGATGCGCCCCTCCTCAATATGTATTTCTCGCAACCTGAGTTGCATGGAAATGAGAAAGACATATTGGTTCCGCGCTACGCGTGTCGCAGCCCACACACTCTTTGCTGCGTCCACCCCAATTGCCGTCACTCCTGGTCGGGGGCCCCAGGAGTTCTCTCCGCTTTCACGGTGACGCCGGCACTTGTTGGTAGTGTCGGTCGGTCTCCATGTCAACTTTTTGCCCTAACAGAAAGAGGACCGTGACACCAAAAAGTTTTTCTGTTTTTATTTTTGGCTTGAGAACTGTACAAGGGATATGTGTGTGTTACTCCGCCTTAGGGGCGGGTCTGTGGATGCAGGACGCCGGCGTCCAGGTCTCGCCAGGATGCATGAAGAGGCACTGGGAGCGCTTCACGCCCGTGGGGTCCGAGGCGCCACACTCAGCGCCGAAGCCGCAGGGACGGTTCGTCTTGGGGATGGTGTCCTCGTGGACGTAGCGGCAGTCCAGGTCCTCGCAGTTGGCCGTGCGGCAGAAGCGGGGGATGGTGGAGGTCTTGGCCTTCTTTGGCTTGTGGCCATGGTCGTGGTCACAGCACGTCACAGCCGGCCGCTCCCAGAAGTTGTCAGGGATGTAGCGGCGGCTGGGGCCGTCGTCCGACTGGAGGCGGACCGTCTCACGCCCACAGACGTCCACGTTCCAGCCCTTGTCGTAAGCCCAGGCCAGCATGGCGTGGAACTCATCGTCCGTGAGGCCGGTGGTGTCGAAGTAGTCCGGGATGCGCTCCTCGAGGTTGTCCGTGAAGGGCTGGGCCCAGAACTCGTCCTCTGAGCTGCGACAGACAGCCAGATAGTGGGCGTCGAGCTCATCCTGCGTCGCTGGGGCCCTCTCAGTGGAACTGAGAGGTTCTGACCCCACATTGCATGTGGGGGGCGCAGATGGGAAAGGCATGGCTGCAAGGCGGGCCTCTTGAGCCTCACGTTCCGCCCGCTGTGCCGCGATGCGGACCTGGGACGCCTTGATGACGGGGTCGTCCTCACCGAACTCTGCCTCGAACCAGGAGAGGCCGCGGGCCATCGCGGACAGAACAGGGTCCTCCCGCTCCAGACGGGCGAAGAACTCCTGCGGCGTCTCAGCGGGGATGATGGGATGGTCCTCATCTGAGTCGGAGTCGGTCTCGAAGGCAGAGAAGCGGGATGCAGAGAACCTGGGTGCCGCTGCCTTCTGTGGGGCGTTTGGTGCTGCGGCTGCAGCACGTCCGTTGCCCCTGACGGGAGTGGTTGTCTGCCAGCCATCGGCTGAGGCGGCAGACTGTGCCTTCTGGGCCTTCTTCGCGCCGCCGGCAGCGAAGGAGGAAGAAGAGCGGGGTGCTTGAGAACGGGGCATGTTGGTACGCTTCATTCTGGAGGCTGGTCGAGATATTGGCTTGTCAGTGTCTTCCTGATCGGCGTGTCTCAAGGTTGAGTCGGTTGAGTCGGTAACCCCCGTCAATTTTTATTTCTGTTGGAAGGCAGACAGAAACCCGAGGCCAAACGGCTTCTTCCATTCTATAGCCATAGCCAAAAAGAACGTTGCCGTTCCCTCTGAGGCCGTTGTTGCACGGCACTCACACACTCTTCTTGTTTGTTGCATTTGGGCGAGAAGAAGAGGAATCCCCCATGCTCAGACGGTCGCATTAGCTCATTGGGTATCTACCGACAGGTTCCCAAGTCTGGACCCTGTTACAGGCCCGCGCTGCTTGGTTGTCGGTACGGGTCGCCCTCTTGTCAACTTTTTTCATGGATAGAAAAGGTTGACAGCCGGCAGTGACCTTTGGGCCCCACGGACCTAGTTTGACAAGAAAAGGGACTCCAATATCCCGAAAAACCCTAACAACCCAAAGTTTTGCGGGATAAAGCTTGACACAGGTGCCGCGTACGGGACTCCGTCCATTAAAAAAGTTGACAGGGGGTACCGGCACCGTTGACCATCAGCGGCGAGAGCCCGAAAGGGACACATTGGGGCCTACCTGCCGGTAGAGGGCCACAGTGTTTGAGCTACGCGACCGGCTTTAACACAGGGAGTTTTTCTACTCAGTCTTGACCCTGTGCGAACACAAAGATTGGGTGCGTGAGTGCCGGCAATACGGCCTCAAATGGAATGGCAACGTTCCTTTTGGTTTTACATGGCCCCGTCTGTCGGTCTTCCTTTCCTTCCACGAAAAAAGTTGACAGGGGGTACCGGCCAGGATAGCACCAATCAGCGAGCGGCGAAAGCCCACGTACCCTGGGGAGACAGTCCTGTCCCTTCCCAAACCAGGGTGCGTCCGAGCTTGAAGGGAGGGCGGGCGGACGCAGCGAAGAAGCAGGACGGCTGCGACGAATCTGTGCGGAGGGCTGTTTGCCAGAACAGAGGTTGTGGACGCGCAACTTGGGGGCACAGAATTATGGGGGTCTCCTGGCAGAGACCGAGGACGTGACAAGAGACTGGGTCACGACTCCTATGTGCGTATCGGCGATAGCCGGAAGAGGGGCACACAGGCATGGACTGAAGAAGTCCCACCGACCGCGAGACCTGGAAACAGGTCACATTGTCTGAGTTTCTAGTCTGACCAGGAACTCACACAGTGTCTGAGCACTCAGAGGCAGACAAACGGACGCAGCGAACCAGGGAGGCTGCGACGAGGTCATGCGGGAGGACTGTGCCAAACAGTCGGCTGACTGCAGCAGCTAGGGGCATGACAAACAGGGGACCGATGGCAAGGTCGAGGACGTGGCAAGAGATAGGGCCACGACTCCGGTGTGCGAGGACGAGATGGGGCACACAGGCATGGCTCGAAGAGAGCCCTAACAGATGGTTGACAGAGAGACATCGGGCATGTCCGTAGAGGAGCAGATGAACCACGCGATTCGCTGTAATATTCTCACGGAAAGTTGCTAACGTCTTGTCTCTCTGGGAAGAAGGCGCAAGGCCTTCTTTTGTTTCGCGTGTGCGCGCGCAGATGTTTGTCTTTCCTTCCACCCCCCCCCAAAATGTGACGCGGGCCCTTCTGTGGGAAGGTGCCAGTACTCACCTACACTACACATCATGTCCCGTCCCCGTCGCACCGCTGTTGCTGAGCACGGAACGTGCGGACGGTCGGGACGACCTGCACCCACTCTCGGCGAGAGTCTGGCACGCATCAACGCCCTCACATCCGCATACAACCACGGCGTCGCCACAGAGTTCAAGGCCGTTGCCGCCGCTCTCAAGAACGACACCGACCGTCAGCTGGCATTCTGGCTGGCCGACACCACACTCCTCACCCCCACAACGGACTTCCGCCACCGCTACCTGCTCCGCCAGCTGTTCGAGAACTGCGGCACGCAGGATGCGGCCGCACGCGCATACCTGGACACGCTCCCTGAGCTCACGCTCTCCCAGATGGGCTTCACGCGCTACACCCGCGACCGCGCCCAGCACTACCGCATCCGCACAGGTGTAGATGTGGCGTAACCACAAACCTCCAACACAGAAACATCACCAAAGTCCAAACAGAAACAAAACACTTTTGGTTCTTTCTGTTCTTATCCGTGTCTGTGTTCGACAGGAGCCCGCCGACTCCGCCTGTTGCTTGCCCCGCAAAAAAGTTGACAGGAGTGCCGGCCAAGAGACCAGCCAATAGGTCCGAGCCAGATAAGACACTGACACGAACCTACCCAGCTCTCAAAGATGAACGCTTCCACTTCCATCCTTGCTACGCCCTTCGCTCCCCTCGTCGGCGACGAGATGAGCACCCCTACCGCCCTGGACACCATCCTGGCGGAACTCCGGTCCGCGCCGGTCGAGCTTCTTGCAGACATCCTGCAGGAGCTCAATCGTGGAATCCCGCTTCTCAACGAGCGGATGGGTCCGGTTAAGCCTGCTTCTGCAAAGAAGGGGCCTGGTCGTCCCAAGAAGGAGGCTGCGGCCCCTGTTGAGCTTCCCGCTGCTGAGGAGGGAGCACCCGACGCATCCGCTTACCGTCTGACGGAGGCTGACATCGACCTCTCGGTCTGTGTTGGTCGCTCGCTGGCCGGTGGAGAGGACAAGCGCTGGGCGCCGGCCGTCTACCGCGAGAAGCAGTGTGGTGGGACTCTGGTGGAGGGTTCTGACCTCTGTGCGACCTGCTGCCGCCGTCTCGAGAAGTACGCCTCGGACCCCAAGCCTGGTCCCTGGTCCGGCCGCGTGACGGAGGAGCCGGAACCTTGGGTGCATATGCTGGGAACCACCTGGGCGGAGACCAAGCAGCCCAAGTGGAAGGGGACGGCGGATGGCGCCTCGGCCGCCGAGACGGAGTCTGTTGCTTCCGCGCCTTCCACGAAGGCGTCCAAGGAGGAGCAGAAGGCCGCCAAGGAGGCCGAGAAGGCTGCCAAGAAGGCCAAGGCAGATGAGGAGAAGGCAGCCAAGAAGGCCGCCGCGGACGCCGAGAAGGCTGAGAAGAAGGCCAAGGCGGATGCCGAGAAGGCTGAGAAGAAGGCCAAGGCGGATGCCGAGAAGGAGGCCAAGAAGGCGGCGGCGGCCGCTGAGAAGGAGGCCAAGAAGGCCGCGGCTCCTGCAAAGAAGACCGCGTCCAAGGCGGCCGCCGCGGCTGTTGGTCTCGCTGCACCCGCCCCCGCAGAGGCCAAGGCGGACTCCGGCTCCCCCGCCGTCGAGACGGACGGTGAGCTCACTCTGCTCGACGGCACGTTCTACTGGGTCCGCCCCGGCAAGAAGGTCTACGAGTGGGACGAGCTCGCCGAGAAGGCCGGCGACTTCGTGGGCCGCCTCCGCGCGGACGAGACCATCGACACGGACGCCACGGAGGACGATGAGTAAACGGCCACTCCTTTCTGTACAGACATCCTAACATAGAAACAAAACAAAAAAACATCAGAAACCAAAAAGAAAAAGAAAAAGAAAAAACACTTTTGGTTTTGCCGAACCTAGCTTTGCGGCACCGACCCTATGTCCTTTTGGTGTCATCGGTGTTCAAAAATGACGGGGGTTACAGACACACCAACTGTCACTCAGAAAGTGAGTGAAACTACGACGAACAACTACTTTCTATCACAATGAGCAAACAGTGTATTCTCAATGAGAACAGCCGTCTTGTGCGCGTGACAACTGCCAAGACTCTGCACGCCGTCATCGAGCTGCTGCTTAATGACTGGGTGAACGGTGATGAAGACCTAGACGGTGTATGTGGCTTCATGCGCACACAGGTCGATGAGGGTACGGGTGTCAGTGGCTTCGCGACCAGCATCCACGAATGGCTGACCGACGAACAGCAGGTCGGCTTCCTGACCGCGGTTGAGCCCACGATTCGTGTGCGCAGTCGCGAACATCCTGATGTGGCTGCGGCCCTGGCCGACGGGTACGACCTCATCGAGGATGAGGGCGAGGATGAGGATGAGGACCCGGTTGGGAATGACTAAGAGTCCCTCACAAGCAAACGCAAAACAGACTGCAAAACACCATACAAAAACCCACAAAACACCTCTCCTTCTTTTGGCTTCCGTCTGTCGGAAAAGTTGACAGAGTCCGGCCCGAGTCAGTCATCCTGTGGGACCAGTCGCAACGCAGAAGTTAAGACCCCCACTCACCATGTCACTCCCCACAATCCAGAACACCATGGAAACCACGACGGCGTCGTCGGTATCCGATTATATGGTGGTCCGCCTCCCCGCTACTCCAGAAGAGGGTCACCTCCTCTTCCGCATCTTCCTGAGCGACCATTTCCCCTTCCTCGTCGCCAGGGTCACCTTCACATCTGTATACACCTATGTCCGTTTCCATTATCCCGAGTACGCCCAGACCGCCCTTCCCTTCCTGGAGGGTGGGGAACTGGTCGAACTAGAACTTGCCCCGCTCCTCATCCAGGAGGTCTTCGGCGGCATGAACCTCCCTGAGCCCGAACTCATCCACGCACAACAGGTCTGCGATTGGAGAACCTGCCCTGTCTGCGCGGCAGAAGAGGCCATGTATGACGCCCCTCCTGCGCCTTGTCACCACTGCGGCCAGCCAGAATGCTACGGCTACTGCCGCGACTGTGAGGACTGTGGCCGTCCCTGGTGCAAGGGGGAGTGCTACAACTCCGGCGGTCGCCCAGTAGACGGTTACGAATCCGACGAACACCATGGTCCTCGTTGTCGCTGCTGCGGCTGTGCGGACGATGAAATCGGAAACCGCTACGCCGGTTACTGCGGCTACGACTGCGCCCACGAAGCCAGAGAGTGGTGAGAGTATTGTCTGTTTCCATCAAAAATAAAAATAGAGCAAAAACAACATCTTTTTGGTTCTCAAAAATCGACATGTGATTAAAAAGTTGAAGTGGCACAGGTCCCGCAGACAAACAACGCAACACGACGAATCGAATAGAAAGATGGCTGCAGCTACAGCAGTCCCCACGCTCTACGAGCGCTTCATGGCCGGCAACCGGCGTGCTCCCACCCTTTCATCCTGCGGGACCTTGAGCAAGGCGATTGAGAAGGAGCTCAAGCTTGTCGAGGACATGGTGAGGATGTACTACTGCTATCCCAAAGTCATGGCGCAGCTCGCAGCCGTGAAGGATTGGCTTTCTGCACAACCCAAGGACACTCAGACCCCCTGTTTCAGAAGGAAATCATCTAATACCAAGGTGTTCATGCGCACTCCTGAGGGAGCCATGGTGCCGGTCTACTTCACAGCGCCCAAATGGGCGCTACTCTGCACATACGATGGGCCTACAGAGCTAGTGGGAGGAACGCCTTATGGAAGTGAACGCCCAGAGTGGGGTTACATCAAGCCCGTCCCAGAAGATGCGGATATCTGGTACACCAGCGCGACAGGGGGGTTGGTTCGCCTGTAAGTCCCCCTCCTCTCTTCCTCTATATATGAAATAGACATACAAGAAAACAAATAGAAAACTATTTCTCTTAAAAGCCATCTGCCCCAAAAACATCTTTTTGGTTCATGGAATCGAATGGTGTTTAAAAAAGTTGACACAGAATCCATCAGGAATTAGTGTTTGTACTCCCCCTACCCGCTACAAGCAACCACCCAACCATCCCAACCATCCCAACCATCCCAACCCTCCCAACCCTCCCAACCCTAACCACCACCACCCACCACAATGTTCCGCCCTACTCTCGACATGAAGCCCTACTTCTGCTTCAGCCCCTGGTTCCACCAGTGCCGCAAGCCCGCGCGTTCCAGTGCAGAGGTGGAGGCGCATTGGGAGCCGCGCATGCTGCAGTACCTCCACACTCTCACCATGTTGCAGACCGCCGCCCGCGGCTCCAACAAGGCCTACGCCCAGAGTACCACCACGGACTACTTTGAGCAGCAGGACGAGATGCGCGCCAACTACGCCATCTGGCGCCGTGCCAGCGAGGCCCAGCGCGTCTTCGACCACTCCAAGATTTCCTATGCCAGCGAACTGGCGTACGCCCTCCACTACGAGCGCCTGGAGCGCAAGGCAGCCGAGGAGAAGATTCGCGACGCGGAGCGTGAGCGCGAGATGGCGGCGTTCCGTGAGCGCCTGCGGCTCCAGGGCGAGGAGGACAATGCCAAAGCAGAGGCAGCACTCATCGGTCTCCCTGCCACTCTGTCACCCGCCACGCTGGCGCGCATCCGTGCCTGCCTCCTCAACGCTATCCGCCAGGCCCGCTGGAACAGCCAGCCCCGTGCCATGCGGCGACTCCTGAAGGGTCTGCCCTTGGTGGAGGCCGGCATCTGAGCGCTCTCTTCTACCTTCCGACCAAAATAAAAAAGAACACAAATTTTGGCCTAAACCCTAAAAACAAGGTGTTTAAAAAGTTGAAGTATGGAATCTGTCAGTACTCGAGACAAACAAGCAGCGTGACGAAGACAGAAGATAGTCCGGTTCCCTGCGACTCAGAATGTTCGGTGCCTTCGCAGCTTCTCTCCTCGGCCTCAAGCGCTTCGTCCCCAACGATGACCTCCTGGTCACGATGGTGGAGTGGCAGGGCGGTCCCCACAAGTCCTGGGTTCCGTACTACAAGCCCATCACCACGGAGTACACGCACTTCAACGCCCACATCAGCAACGAGATTGTGGTCTTCCTGTTAGCCCTGCTCATCGGCGCCTGGGCCTGGCGGTTGCATCCCCACCGCCGAGGTTGCAGGCGGAACCGCAACCATAAGGTGGACGCGACCTTCGCCCGTGTCGTCCTGGGCCTCTGTATCGCGGCGGCCGTCTACTTCCCGCTGCTCTGGGTCGCCCGCCAGCACGTGGAGGGCGACTGGACCGCCGTGCCGCCGGTCCTCGGTCAGCGCGAGGTGGACACGCCAGAATTCCTCGCCCAGAAGGCCGCCCGCGACGCCGAGTTCCAGCAGCTCGAGTACAAGCGCCGCGGCCTGACGCCCACGGGCGAGAAGGTTTGGCACAAGGTGTGCATCTACTACTAAACCACACATCCTTTCATGTATACCCACAGAAAGCCATCTGGCCCAAAAAAACAAAAAACCACTTTTGGTCAGCAAAAAGGTGATGTGCGTTACACCGTCATTTCATCTGACATGAAAATGACGACGAACGATATCAAACCGGGCAACTTCTGCATTATTAATCATGACAACAAAACCGTGACTCTATCGTATTGTAAGACGCTGCGGGGCGTTGTCAGGTGGTTGGTCATTGACTGGTCTGAAGGCGATATAGAGCTGGACGGTATCTGCGACTTCATGCGCAAGCAGGGCATTGACTCTGGCCTCACGGATGCGGAGATTGATGAGGATACTGATATTAGTGACTTTGCAGATCGCATTCGTGAGTGGGTGAAGACCGCCGACGACAGCAATGTAATGGCATTTCTGACAGTGTTTGAGTCCACGATTTATGTGGAACATGCTCCAGGGCGCGTAGACTATGACCATCCTGCGGTGTCCAACGCCCTGGATGAAAACTACCAGCTCATTATACAACATGGAGTGGTGGACTGAAGGGGCACAGACACTCACAAATCCAACTACAAAATGTAACAAATACGGAAAACAATATACCAAAGAAAAACATTTTGGTATACACACTAACACAACCACAGTACTCAAACCAGAAGTTAAGCCAAAACAAAAGTTGAAGTGCGGTTTCTGCCAGTAACCAGGACAAACAAGCAGTCTACGTAGAGCGACGAAGACAGAAGACAGTCCGGTTCCCTGCGATACAGCCCCAGCCTCCTCCACCATGGATTCCTACTACCCTTCCTCTCGTGACAGCCGCTTCTGTGACCTCCCCGTCGACATCGCCACCATCATGAACACCGGCGACATCGACGCCCTCTGCGACGCCCTGGCGGCGATGCCACGCCACGTGGCGGACACGGCCCTGTTCCGCGCAGCACAGTTCAACCAGGCATTCTTCATCGAGCCGCTGGTCACCCGCTGCAGAGCGGACGTGAACGCCGTGGACCCGCGCCACAACGACACGGTCCTGCACATCGCCGCCGGCCAGCGCGCCGTGGAGACGGTGGACGCACTCCTGGACGCGGGTGCCACCGCAGGCGCGAAGAACTGGAACGGCGACACGGCTCTTATGGTCGCGGTCCAGCAGCTTGTCTGGCAGAACCGGCCAGGAGATGCGGAGGGTACCATCGAGGCCATACTGGAGAAGGCGGGATACGTGCACAGCCGCTCCGCATGGTCCGAGGAGACGCCTCTCTCCTTCGCGGCATCACAGGGCAACACGGAGGTCGTCAAGATGCTCCTGGCCGCCGGCGCGCCCGTCAACTCCCCCGCCAAGAAGCCACTCTTCGGCTACGTGCGGGAGGGCGACGCGCCCACGGGCTTCTGGTCTCCCCTGCACGCGGCGGCCAAGCGGGGCGACGCGGACATGGTCTCCCTGCTGCTTGCATCTGGCGCGGACCCGAACGGCCGCGACGCCAAGGGCCGCACGCCTCTGCATTACGCAGAAGGCAAGTGCCACACTCTCCTCCTAGCCGCCGGCGCGGACAAGCGCGCGTACGACAGCGACGGCAAGTTCGCGTAAAGCCGCAAACACAAAAAACAAACACACAAACACAAACTCAGAATAAAACACTCTTTTGGTTTAGCCATCGAATTGGGCACTGCCTAATGTAAGTCGAATTCGCCGGTACACCCGCACAAAAATTGACACAATTAAACCCCCACACCCACTCAAATCAGGACGCAACCAAGACAGTTACTTCCTCTCACACCCTCAATCCATCAATACACCATGTTCCCCGTAGCACCCGCAGATGGCACTGCACCCGCAGCCGCCGCCTACCATCCCACACTCATCAACGTCGACCACTGTCTGGCACGCCGCACCACGTCCGAGCACGCAGACCGCCGTTGGTACCCCTTCGTCTATGCCTCCGTCCAGTGCACGAAACTCCCCGTACGCGATTCGGACCTCTGCGAGACGTGTAAGCGCCGCGCCGAGAAGGCAGTAGCAGACCCCTCTTGGTCCGTGGATGGCTGGCACGGCCGCGTCACCGACGCAGCACTCCCTGCAACGAGCCACATGGCCGGCAGCGACTGGGCCGTCATCAAGGCTGTCTGGACCAACAAGTCCAAGCCCCAGACAGCCAAGCAGCGTTCACCCCGCCACAAGGCGACTCCCTGGAACCACACGGACATGGGCCACTTCGTCCGCGGCGACGTGGGCCGCGATCTCCACCGCGCCATCGAGGACAACGTCATCAGCATTCAGCTGCTGCGCGACGGTGTCTGTATGCTCAAGGGCGAGCAGAATGGTGAGCACGGAGCGTGCGGACTGGCGGTACGCCATGCTCATCACGTATCCTGGCGCCTGGCCGGCAGCCCGCACCTCACCACGGCCGCGACCCGAAAGGAGCTGGCAGACCTCATCTACCATCTGATGGTGCATCCTGAGACGGAGGTGCGCCTCCAGTACAAGGAGGATGAGGCCACGCGCCTGCGCCGACAGTTGGCGGATGCTGAGCTGCTGCTGACCCAGCACGGCATCGTTGTGTAGGCCAACAAACAAACACAAACATAAAACACAAACCAGAAACAAACACGCAAATCAAAAGACAAAAAACGAAACACAACATCTTTTGGCCTTGTTTGTACAGTGACAGAAGGGAAGACCATCCTACCCCCAAAACTCAGCAATCGGCAACGTATACCCAGCGAAAAATTGACAGCCCAACAGCGCCAGGCAGCCAGATACTCAGTCCGCCGCACAAGACGCAAACGACTCAGCTACCAGCTACCCAAGTACTCAAGATGTCCAGTTCCGCCAGTGTTACTTCCACTTCCTCTGCATCTGCAGCAGCAGAGACGCTCAAGGCAAAGGCTGCCGCAGCTACTGCCGCAATGAAGGCCAAGATGGAGCAGCAGGCCCAGGAGAAGGCCGCGAAGGAGGCCGCCAAGGCGGCCGAGAAGGCCGCGAAGGATGCCGCGAAGGCCGCAGAGAAGGAGGCCCAGAAGGCTATCAAGGAGGCCGAGAAGGCTCAGAAGGCCGCTGAGAAGGCCGCAGAGAAGGAGGCCGAGAAGGCCGCAAAGGATGCCGAGAAGGCCGCCGCCAAGGCAGCCAAGGAGGCCGAGAAGGCTGCACAGCCCAAGCGCCCCGTGGGCCGTCCCAAGAAGGCGTCTAGCACGACTTCCTCCACGGTCTCCGAGAGCGCAGTGCCCGTTCTCACGGATGCCAGCCACCTCGTCGCCGCCGCGCCGGTCGCCCCAGAGGCCGCCACGGACCCATCTGAGCGCGTCAAGCAGCTCGAGGACGAGGTCGCGGAGCTCCGTACCTACATCACGGCACTCCAGGCCACGCACGGCAACACCCTGGCCATCCTCGATGCCGTCCGCAAGCTTGTTACTGCGTAACAAGGGTCGCAAGCTTGTCTCAGCCTAACCCCCCCCTTCTGTCTCTCTTCTGAATCCATAAATATAAAAATATCCACAAACCAAAAAGAAAACATTTTTTGGTTTGAGTGTTTGAGTGTTTGAGTGTTTGAGTGTTTGAGTGTTTGTTTTGTTTTTGTCTGTTTTGTCTGTTTGTTTTGTTCAGCCGCGGCGCAGACACTGCTTACACTGTTCGAGCTGCCAGACGACCATGAACATGTACACGGACAAAGCCAGCAGACCGACGAACAATGACCACATGGGGACGCGCAGCCCCACAGGTGCCCGCAGGAACGCCTTAAAGGACTCATCGGTCTCATCCTTTGCCTCCTCGAGCAGACCGATAGGCAGAGGGTCCATTGCAGCTTGACGCCTGTGACGAAGCCGTGCTGGTGCGCCAGGGCAGACAGGTGAGGGCGCCCTGCCCCGTGGAGGCGTTAACGGTTGCTCCATAAAGGGAGGGATGCTGCCACCCCAGGTGGGGAACAAATCCGTGGCATCCTGTATCTCCTGCTGCTGACGGTCGTATGCACGGCGTGTAGGTTCATCGAGGTCCGCCACATTCACCTCACGCAGAATCTCCGCCACTGCGCCCCGCGACCACGAATCCGCCAGGAAAGAGCTGCCGGTGTAGTCCGCCGACGTGGCGACGAAGAGAGGGGCGTAGCCCGAACGCTCCCAGAACTCACAGTCAGGATAGCCGTTGAAGCCGTAGTCGGAGCCCGAATCCGTGCGACGGAGCTGGGGGGAAGGAGGGAAATCATCTGCCGCTGCAGCAGCTGCCTCCGCACCCTTCTTGATGTGGGCGAGAACCCGCGGCATGTGCTCCGAACAGACAGGGCACTCACAATCCCCCAGATGCTGCCACATCTGCGACCAGAAGATACCGTTCTGGTCCGGATTGTCGAAGCGGATGCCGACACCGTGGATGATCTCCGTCACCACGCCAGTGCGGATGTACCCGCTGGTTGTAAGGCCCGTCAACACGGACACACCGACCATGAGGTCGTCAGCGACGAAGTTGCGACTGGGCAATGCCAGGATATCCTCCAGGACAACATCCTCTGCACCAGGGAACTTAAAGACAGGATTGAGTGTAGACATCTTCTTGCAGTGACTGTTGGGTACGGTCTTAGTACGGGAACGGTCGTGATTGTGTGGTGTCAGTCACCCCAGCAACTCAACTTTTTGGCCAAACTTGCCTGCTACCTACCACATGCAACCGGTCGGCCTAACGACGAAATACAACCATGTTCCGCACTCTGCTCGACCAACAGACCAATGAGGTCCTTCTGTATGCCTGGGACTCCGCCCGTAACGGATGGGGCCCAGATATCTACGCCATGCATGCCTGGAACAATAACCAGCTTCGTGTCTATTACGGCACATCGACCAACACCGTACGTACAATGCCTGACAACACAGCCCGTCCTCTGATGACGGAGGGAGATGTTCGTGGTATCTGTGGTGTCGTTCCGCGCCCCTGGCGCGCGACCTACGAACTCATCCAACTGCCGGACCACGAGATTCCGATGTTCGACGCCTGGCTGGCCGGTGGGGCACCCACCGGTCCACATATTCCCGCACATTGGGAGGATGCGATGCGCCCTTCTCTGACTCAATTCATGTGCCTCGATGTGACGTACTTTCCGGTTCAGCCACTTGTCCCTACACCGCTAACGATTGTGCCTCCGTCGCAGCCACCGTTCCGAGCCCCTATTCCATCTGCACCACCAGCACCAGCACCAGCACCTCCTCCTCAGCCCTTCGGAACCGGCCCGAATCTTCCCGCCCATATCGCCCGTGCAGTTCTAGACACCGCTGTTCGTGACAGCGCCGTCTGTCCGATAACCATGCAGTCGGCCCAGTCAACGGGCTTCGCAGTCACCGGCTGTGGCCACGTCTTTCAAACCGCAGCTCTCCGACAATGGTTCACCGACCATCGAAACTGTCCCGAATGCCGCACTCCCACCGCCGCCACCGCGTTTTAATTGTCTGCCCCATGTAGAAAATGTCTTCCTCCCTTGCCGTTCCTAAGATGATGGGTGGCGCTCGTAAGCACCGTAAGACTGCTCGCAAGACCCGTAAGGTTCGCAAGTCTCACCGCCGCTCTCAGAAGCAGCAGAAGCAGCAGCAGAAGCAGCAGAAGCAGTAAATAGCAACCAAACATACAATCCAAACAATCACCAACTTTTGGTCTTTGTTTGTAATGTTCACATTCCACCAAGTTACAGCATCGCAAGCATCGCGTTGATTGCTGTATCACCCACCATCCCCCGAACCGCATCAATAGCCGCCCGCACAGCTGCCATACGTACCACATGCTCTCCGCCATATGTTGCGCTTACAGCCGCCTGTGTCCACACAGGTACACCCCGACGCCGATTGACATCATTGTGTAAGTCTAACAGCCAGACCTTGATATCGACAGCGGCACGACGGTTCATCATAATCGGACCAACACGACGCATCAGAGGATGGGTGGCGTACCAACGCCCATAATGCTCTGTACATTCCGGGCACGGTAGTGATGTGCGCAGGGCCGACAACAGGTTTGTCCACTTCTGTAGACCAGCCCCCTGCGTCGATACGAACTCGGCCAACGTATGTAAGGCTGTCCAGACATGCGGTCCCCAAATGGCGGGGTCATGAATGACGGGTTCTGGTGGTGTGGGTATGACCCCTCCTCTGACATTCAAGGGTTGGGCAGGTGCTTGTTCTCTTGCCACCCTGGCGGCAGCTGCCCGTTTACCACAATTGCACATGTCTCTAAGGGGCAGACAGAATCCATATGTACCACATCCATGTGCGTTTGTTGGTGTGAAATGCTAGGTTCAACGTATTTTCAATGTTGAGTGACGGTGTTACATCAGCAAACAGCCATGGTCGAACCACTATTCTGGTGTCCGGTCACCGAATAACAAAACAGCGAACGGGCCGCGACCCCATGGACCTTTGGTCTCCTCGAGGACTTTCCTGAATGGACTTGTTTGGTTGATGCCCATAGTTACAGTTTTCACCATACCTACACCATCTTCATGACGTGTACATATCACATACAACCGGCTTAGCCGCCGGCCGACCGAAGGGAGGCCGGCCATAGGCCGTACTGCAAAACCTTCGAACACCCCCTAGAACGCTGCGTTTTTGGGATGTTTTCGGCGGGTTGTGACGGGGTTGCGTCTCAGAATGGGATGATATTCTGAAAAAAGCGAATGGTCACGGGGGGCGAACAACTTCGGTTGAACAACCAGGCCGGCCTTGGAACTTTCTTGAGCTCGAGGACTTTACTGAACGGACTTTTTTGGTTGATGACCAGGGACCCCTGAATCGGGGCAAATGCACCAACGAGCCCACGGATTCATATCAGGAGGATTGTTGGTTTCTTGCTATTTTAGCGAAGGTCAGCGACGAACAAACTTTGAATGAAGAAGGCCGCGGGCCTTGGAACTTTCTTGACCTCAAGGACTTTTGGAAACGGACTTTTTTGGTTCCTGACCAAGGAAGATGAAATCGACAGTGTTAGCCCATGGAGGTGATGGATGTTCGTCTCTTTCTTGGGTAAAAATGACCGATTCCGGTCCGCGACCGTTCCAACAAAACCAACATGCCTCTGAAAGAATTGCGTATCGCGGACCTGGCCGCGGCCTACCGTACCGCCAGTTATGAAGAGGCCGTTGAGATGGCGAACCTGGGCGCAGCGGCCTATGGGATTGTTCGTGACTCGCTCCGTGAACAATGGGATGCGGCCATGGGGGCCGAAGAGGCGGCGAAGGCCGATATCTGGCGGTCCGAGGGGCGGATGTCAGCACTGGAAGAGTTCAAGGCGAAACTGAAGGAGGCTGAGTCGTTGTCTGTACGCTTGGCAGCGGCTGAGGTGGCTGCAGAGCAGCTACGTACCTCATTCGACAGTGAGGTGTCACGTCGTGTTGGTGAACAGTTGGATGGATTTCGCAAAGACTATGAACTGACAAAGAAGGACCAGCTCCATGCACTGGAAAAACAGTTGGCGGAGGCACGCGCGCGTGAACAGATGTGCAGGTCTATCGAACGGTCGAATGAAACACTGACAGAGTATGTTAGTCAACTCCAGACCGAGTTAGCGAAGTTCAAGGCTACGAAGAGCAGTCATGCCATCGGCAAGATTGGTGAGGCAATGGTGTTGGATATGCTAAATACATATGTGTTACCACGATTCCCGTACAGTGAGGTGAAGGATATGACTGCTATTGGACATTGTGCCGATTTCCATCTCTTCGTGAATGGTCCAACTGGTAAGCGCGTGAAGATGCTACTGGACTCCAAGAAATATGCATCACCAATTCAGACGGTTGAAGTGGAAAAACTGTATAGCGATGTTGATGCAGATGATGATGCGGATGCAGGGTTGATGGTAAGTCTGGATACGGCGATTTACACAAAGTCACAGTTCCAGATTGTAAAATCAAAGCGCAATAAACCGTGTCTATTTCTCACATTCGAAAATCTGGACGATGGTGTTCGCAAGGAAGTATTATGTTGGGCAATCCGTGCATTAGTCTCTATCGTTTGTATGCAGGACAGAACAAAGCAAGACAGGATGATACAGGATATACAATATTTCTTATCGGAACTGAACCAGTCCATAAATGACATGGAAGCATGTGTGAAAAGCAGTAAGGCTCTCTATGAAATGTTGCGCGAATCAAAGGAGAGGCTGATAGGGAGGGTTAACACATATCGCCTCAGTTGTGGCATGGAAGAGTTATCTACAGATTTAACATCAACTTCTGACCTGAATGATATGAGATGCAAAGCAAAGAAGCAGAATGGTGAGCGGTGCAAGTCGCGAAGGGCGCCAACTGGTGACACATGTTCACGCCATGCGACTCCCGAGGAATCTGCGTAAATATGACAATGACATTTGCAGTTATGTTCTTTTGTACGGATGAAGGGTGGAGGTTTGGTTCTGGATTTGACAGATGTAGAAGGGAGTGTGGATATTGATACGCTGCTGGCGCGTGCGACGGCACCTAAAGAACAGGTGGTACCTAAAGAGCCGCCGGCCCGTGACATGGCTTATTACTTGAGTATTCTCGATAAAATGGGGCAAATACAATGTGATGAATGCGGTCAGGGAATTTATGGACATAGCAAGAACTGGATGGGGCGACGCGTATGTGCCACCTGTCATGTTGACCTTCGCAAGGGGATTTCTTCGGATTTTCAGGCGCATCTTGATGCAATATATGGTTCTGGATGTACATTCTGTGGTAAAACAGATGGCCGATTCCATCTTGACCATATTAATATGTTCTCAAAGAAAGAATCAGTGTGCGATATGCTGGATAGAGGGTGTGATGAAGCAATAATTCGAGAAGAAATAGGAAAATGTCAGTTATTGTGCGTACCATGCCATACAATTGTGACACGGTACGAACAGATGGCTGGATTTCATGCTGATAAAAAGGCATTAAATAAGCTGAAGAAAGGTAAAGAGGAGAGGCGACGGGAATTATATGCAAAATATGAGGAAATAATGGCGGTAATTTACCCGCGTTTGCGGGTGCTGTGCTGCGAACGGGTGGAAAATCGTCAGGGTGGGGTATTGGGCATGTGAAAATGCGTCATATATTGGAGAATAATCATGCAAAATCATATGGGAAAGCCCATATGGGATTTTTGAGTACTATATCGGGGCTATTTTGGAGTGGGTGCAAAATTCCATGTGGGAACTGTGACGTGGACGAATTACCTGAATTACCTGAATTTCCCATAGGGAAATCGTGATATGAGCCGCAAAAATATATGAAACAGAAATTTCTATGATACTAACATATCATAAAATATATTTTCGATTTATCTGATTAATTTTCCGATTTATCTCACTTTTTTTGTTTCGACTTATTAGAAATACCCGGGGCCACCCAAGACTCGTAAACTCGCTCCCCGGGTATTTCTAATAAGTCGAAACA
>JACCEA012180369.1_pt1 | contig 25551 bp, 26 predicted proteins | sample 7449851 | NCBI WGS metagenome assembly JACCEA01 (sample SAMN15323453, study PRJNA562643) | freshwater metagenome | isolation source: river surface water | place: USA:Blue River Watershed | collected 2017-08-18
AACCCGATGGTTGTCGGAGATTCAGCACCAAGCGCGTCCGTTCGCCCGACTGCGCAACAGCCGCCGAGCGCAAGTTTCCTTGGTTGATGTCGACCGCTTGCCGACCAAGCCCGTTGCTGACACCTGACAAATCCAAAGCAATTCGCGGCGGGTTTTGCACTGTGAACCCTGTGGGAACCGCGGCCAGCGCTTGATCGAACTCGATGCGAACGACCTCCACGCCAGATTGCTGAGACGACTGGATGGAGCGGATGGCGTTTTGCGCCCAGGCCAAACCAGGGAGGGTCAAAGTCAGCGCCATGGTCAGCGCCCATCCAATTCGCTTCACAAAGCTCTCCTGCAATTTAGTCATCGCGCAGCCTCCTGGAGTTGCAGCGTGCTCGTCCGCTCTACCCAATCACCCGTCGAGTCTTGAACCACTTCTCGCAGGGTGATGTCTGCTTCGTCGATCTTCAAAATACGCCCAAAGTTCTGGCCGATGTAGTCGCCCCGCTTCACGTAGTACAGCAGGTTGTCGACCTTCAAGATGGCGTATCGGCCGTCTTTGCGAGCCATGCTGCCCACCAAGCTCATGCTGTCGAGCGGGAAGGCCTCCAAGGGTTCCCGCCGCCGCGCCAACTCTGCCGTCAACAGCGAATTCGGTTGCACGGCGTCTTGCTTGCCAGCAACGCTCAACTTCTGCGCGCTGAAGGGATCTACCGCGGCGATGGCGTCGTAGCCTTGAGGCACGAAACGCTTCGGGGCTTCGATTGGCTTCACGGAGGGCTTGGCCGCCTTTCGCTCGCCGTCTGCCCACGTTTGCAGCTCGTCAAGGTCAGACGCACACCCGGTCAACCCCGCAGCAAGCAGCAGCCACGCATAAGCACGAGGCTTCATTTTTTGCCTCCCTCTTTGGCCTTGGCCTTGGCTCGCTTTTGTTCTTCAACTTCGCCAGCATCCAGGTAACGATAAGTGCGCGCCGTGGTTTCAAGGTACAGCAAGCCGGGCTCCTTGGGGTTGCCTTGCCCAATTTGGAAGTTGTGCAAAGTCACGATCCGGGACAAGTTCGCCACGTCGGCGGCGAACGTGCCGAAGTCGTGGTAACGCCCATTGACGCGCAACGCGATCGGCTGCTCGGCGTAGTAATCGAGCACGACCTCCGAGCCAGGTCGGAAGTACTCGAACTGCAAGCCGCGACCGATGCCTGCTTGGTTGATGTCCGACAGCAGCGCATCCATCTCCGCCTTGCTGGGCAACTGCTTCTCGAGTTGGATGACGTATTCCTCAACCTGCTTCTTCTGCTTTTCGAGTTCGGGGCGATTGGCCGCCTGGGCCACTTTGGAGGAAAAGTCTGCGCGGAGCGCAGGCTCCTTGGCCATCTCGGCGTCCAACTCTGCCTGCACATCGGCCAACACAAGGAACCAGCCCAGAACGATCGCCAGGACCGCCACCAACCCGAAGGTGGCGACCTTCGGCAACCACGGCCACTGGCCTGGCTCGTTGGGGTCCAGCCCCTTGAACTGCTCAGCGGCCTGTTGGACCCACTCTTGTGCGTTGAATGTCGACGCTTGTGCCATATCAGCCCTTCACTGCCGGCGTGGCGCCCGGCTTCGTCGGATCGGGTTCAGGCGCCATGGACTTGACCTTGAGCTTGATCGAGAAATCGAAGAGCCGCTTGGCATCGCGCGCATTTGTGCTCACGTTGGCGAGCTTGATTTCTTCGAGTCGAGGCTCGATCAACCATTCGGAGTCGCGAGACGTGCTGCGCAAGAACTCCGAGACGCGCTCTTGCGTTTGCGCCAGCCCCGTCACTTGCACGGTCCGATCGCTTTGCTTGACCGCCGTGAGGTAAACGCCTTCCGGCGCCAGTCGCACCAACTCGTTCAACATGTTGACGGGCAAGTTGCGCTCGCCTTGCAATGCTTCCACGGCCTTTTGGCGCCGAACCAAGTCTTCGATTTCTTGGCGCAACGACGCAATGCTTTTGATCTCGTCGTCAAGCTTGGCGTTCTCTCGCGTCAGAAAGTCATTGCGTTGGCGCTGGTTGTCGATCTGCTGCTGAAGCAACAGCCACCCCAAACCCAGAACGCCAACACCAACCACCAACGACAAAGCGACGCCTGCAAAAAAGGCCTGCTTGCGGCGCTTGCGGCGCTCCTCTCGGTAGGGGAGCAGGTTGATCAAAATCATTCGAAAAACCTCCGCATCGCCAATCCGCAGGCGGTGAGGTAGGCCGCGGCTTCACGCTGCAACCGACCTTCGCGCACGCCACCGCCCACGACCATGTTTTCGAAGGGGTTCACCACGGAGCAGGTGAATCCCGTAAGGTCGGTGACCCTCTCTTTCAGACCGAGCAGCGTTGCCGTTCCACCTGCCAACATCACGTAGTGCACCTTGTGGTGGGGCGTGCTGGTGAAGAAGTACTGCAAGGCACGACCGATCTCTTGAGACAGGCTGTCGATGTAAGGCTCCAACACCGCCGTGCCGTAGTCCTCGGGCAACTCACCGCTCAACTTTTTCTGCTCGGCCTCTTCGAACGACAAGCCGTACTGCCGTGCGATGAGTTGGGTGAGCTGCGCACCCCCAAAAGCCTGGTCGCGCTCGTAGAGCAGCTCGTCGTCGCGCAGCACCTTGAGGCTCGTGGCCTCGGCCCCGATCTCGAACAGCGCCACCAGCGCGTCTTTGCCCTCGTTGGGCAAGGTGGCAATCAAGCGAGCCATGGCCATGCGCGCGGCATGCGACTCGACGTCGAGAACGACCGGCTTGAGCCCAGCCGCCTCGGCCACGCCTTGCCGGTCCTGAACCTTGTCCTTGCGAGACGCAGCGATCAGCACCTCGACATCGCCCACCGACGTGGCACTGGGGCCGACGACGCAGTAGTCCAAGCGAACTTCGTCCAACGAGAACGGGATGTACTGGTTGGCCTCGGCCTCGACCTGCACGTCCATTTCGTCTTCGCGCAGACCGGCCGGCAGCATGATGCGCTTGGTGATCACCGCCGAGGTCGGCATGCCAATCACCACGTTGCGCGTTTTGGTGCCGCTGCGGCTGATCACACGCCGAACGGCATCCACGACTTCGTCGAATTTTTCGATGTTGCCGTCGGTGATCCAACCGCGCTCAAAGGGCTCGGCCGCGAAACGCTCCACGACGTATTCGCCCGCCTTGTTTTGCGACAACTCGACCAACTTCACGCTGGTCGAGCTGACATCCAGCCCCAACATGGGCGGGTGCTTACGCCCCATCAATCCGTCAAGAAACCCCATGTCATCCCCACGGCCTTGGCGGCCAATGACTTAAGAACTTACTTGCATGCTAGCAGTAAACCCCTTGTGGGCTTTCACTTTGCTGCTTGCGATGGCAGTGGAATCGTGCAGCCGTGGCAAGGCAACCGCAAGGTGTAACGAGGCGTTCTGGCCACACTCATGGTTTGCCTGGGGATGCCGGGGGCGATTTCTATAATTTGATCGACGCCCTGGATGACCCATGACCCGAGAAGCCGACGCGAACGACACGAAGCAACGCCAAGCGGGGGGCCGATCGCCCTGGCTGAAAGCCGCAATCTGGGGCCTGGGAGGCGCCGCCGCCCTGGGGATGGCAGGCTTGCTGACCTTGGCAGTCGTATTGACCAGCGCTTATCCCAATCTTCCAGACGTCTCGGGACTGACAGAGTACCGCCCCCGACAACCCTTGCGCGTGTGGTCGGCCGAGGGGCAGCTTCTGGCCGAGTTTGGCGAAGAGCGCCGCCAGCACGTGGACATCGACGACATACCCCTCGTGATGCAGAACGCGGTACTGGCGATCGAGGATTCGCGTTTCTACCAACACGGCGGCGTGGACTATGTCGGCGTGCTGCGTGCGGGGTTGGCCAATTTGGCGGAATCTCGCAGCCAAGGGGCTTCCACGATCACGATGCAGGTGGCTCGGAATTTCTACCTGAGCTCCGAGAAAACCCTGACCCGAAAGATTTACGAGATTCTGTTGGCCCTCAAGATCGAGGCCGCCTTGAGCAAGCGGAAGATTCTTGAGGTTTACATGAATCAGATTTTTTTGGGCCACCGCGCCTACGGGTTTGCGGCGGCCAGCGAGGTCTACTTCGGCAAACCGCTCAAGGACATCAGCATCGCGGAAGCCGCCATGTTGGCCGGGCTCCCGAAAGCACCTTCGGCCTACAACCCCATCACCAACCCGCGGCGGGCGGCCTTGCGGCAGCAGTACATCATCGACCGCATGCTGGACAACGGCTTCATCACGGCCGACCAGCATGCGGAGGCCAAGGCCGAGGAGCTCCACATCCGCCGTGGCCTGGTGAGCACCGTCAGCGCCGATTACGCCGCCGAAGCCGCGCGCCAGCTGATCGTGGCCCGCTACGGCGAAGACGCCTACACGCGCGGCTTGCACGTGACGCTGTCGGTGCGGGCCGACGAACAACAAGTGGCTTACCGGGCCTTGCGCAAAGGGCTCATGGACTACGAACGCCGCCAGGTGTACCGGGGCCCGGAGGCCTACGTGGACCTGCCGGCCGACGACAAGGCCGTGGACGCGCGCGTGGCGGAGGCGCTGGCGGATCACCCCCCCAACGGCGAGCTGATGGCGGCGGTTGCGATCCAGGTGGAGCCGCGCAAGGTCGTGGCCTTGCTGCAAAGTGGCGAGTCGGTCACCGTGACGGGCGAGGGGCTCAACCCCGTTCGCTCCGGCTTGGCGGCACGCGCTGACCCCAAGGTGCAAATCCGCCGCGGCAGCGTGATCCGCCTGCTGGCCGACGCCAAAGGCGCTTGGTCCATCACGCAGGTGCCCGAAGTGGAAGGCGCCTTGGTGGCGCTGGAGCCCACCACGGGGGCAATCCGCGCCATGGTGGGAGGCTTCGACTTCAACAAGAACAAGTTCAACCACGTCACCCAGGCGTGGCGCCAGCCGGGCTCGAGTTTCAAGCCCTTCATTTACTCAGCGGCCTTGGAGCGCGGCTTTACACCGAGCACGATCGTCAACGACAGCCCCCTCTTTTTCGACGCCGGAACCACGGGAAGCCAGCCTTGGGAGCCGAAGAACTACGACGGCAAGTTCGACGGCCCGATGCCCCTGCGCACGGCCTTGGCCAAGTCCAAGAACATGGTCTCCATTCGGGTTCTCCGGGCCGTGGGGGTCCAGCCCGCGCAAGAGTGGCTGACGCACTTCGGTTTTGAAGCCGACAAGCACCCTGCCTACCTGACGATGGCGCTGGGCGCTGGCTCGGTCACCCCGCTGCAGATGGCCGAGGGCTACGCCGTATTTGCCAATGGCGGGCATTACCTGCCGTCCACCTTGATTCAGCGCATCGCGGACGACAAAGGCCGCGTCTTGTTCCAAGCCAGCCCGCCGCCCCTGAGCGACGCCACCCGGACCTTGGATGCGCGAAACGCCTTCGTGATGTCCAGCCTGCTGCAGGAGGTGACGCGCAGCGGTACTGCGGCGAAGGCGCAGGCCACGCTCAAGCGGCCCGACCTCTACGGCAAGACCGGCACGACGAACGACTCGGTGGACGCGTGGTTTGCCGGGTACCAGCCCCAACTCGTGGCGGTGGTGTGGATCGGCTACGACCAGCCTCGCAAGCTGGGCAGCCGGGAAACCGGCGGCGGCTTGGCGCTGCCAGTGTGGATCGACTTCATGCAGTACGCGCTGCGCAGCGTGCCGGTGGCGCCCTACGAGATGCCGGATGGCGTGATCCAGGCCAACGGCGAGTATTACTTCGAGGAGTACACCGGCAAAGCCGGCGTGTCGGCCATCACGGCAGAGGACGACGTCGGCGCGCCAAAACCCGGCACCGAAGACGAGAAGCGCAGCATCCTCGACCTGTTCAAGCGCTGAGGACCAGGGCCCGGCCGGCTTGCAGGCTGACTTGTTCGTTGAACACGGCGTCGAACGAGGCGCTGGTTTTCGTGTCGCGCCAAGCGCCATCGCGCCACGCGAAGTGAAAACCACCGGCCTTGCTGGCCAGCCACAATTCCTGCAGCGGTGGCTGCGTGTTGACCACGACCTTGCTGCGGTTCGGGAAGCTCAACTCCAGCAAGCCCCCTGTGCGCTGCGCGTCGATGTCGATGACGTCGTCTTGCAGCCAGGTGTCGGCCTGAACTTCGATCCGACGCAAGAGGGCGTCGGTCAGCTGGTGGTATTCGAGGTCGGTCAAAGCGGCCATGGCGTCTCTACACTGCGGTGCATGAATGCACAACGGGCCAAAAGTGTAGGAGCGCGGCGCTGGGTGCGCCGCTGCGGGCTGGGCTTGACCCTGACGGCCGTGCTGGCCCTGGCAGGGTGTGGGCAAAAAGGCCCGCTGAGGCTGCCACCCCCCAGCAGCGGATGGAGCACTGGCGCCTGAGCGGCGCTCAGAGCCGCCCTTCGGTCACGGCGTGGCACGCCACGCGGATGCCCTGAAACAACTGCAAGCTGGGTCGCTCGGCCTTGCATCGCTCGTTCGCATGCGAGCAACGCGGGTGGAAGCTGCAGCCGCTGGGCGGGTTCAAGGGGTTGGGCACCTCACCCTGCACCGCCACCCGCTGGCGTCCGGTGAGTTGGATGTCGGGAATCGCGTCCAGCAGCATGCGCGTGTACGGGTGCCGCGGCTGCGCAAACAGGGTTTTCTTGTCGGCCAGTTCCACCAAGCGCCCGAGGTACATCACCCCCACCTGGTCGGCCATGTGGTGCACCACCGCCAGGTTGTGGCTGATGAACAGGTAGGTCAGGCCGTTCTTCTGCTGCAGGTCGCGCATGAGGTTGAGCACCTGCGCTTGGACCGACACGTCCAGCGCGCTGGTCGGCTCGTCGCACACCAAAAACTCGGGGGCCGTGGCAAGCGCTCGGGCGATGGAGATGCGCTGGCGTTGCCCCCCGCTGAACTGGTGCGGAAACTTGTTGGCGTCCGCGGGGCTCAGTCCCACTTGCGCCAAGAGCTCGCCCACGCGCTGCTCCGACTCGGCGGCGTTGGCCACCAGCTTGTGCTCGCGCAAGGGCTCTCCGACGATGTCGCGCACCTTCCAGCGCGGGTTCAAGCTGGCATAAGGGTCTTGGAAGATCATCTGCAGCCGGCGTCGCAGGGCCTGCGCGTCGGCCGCGGCGAACCAGTCTCGGGTGCTCCGCCCCTCGAACTCCACATCCCCTGCCGAAGGCCGATACAAGCCGACCAGCAGGCGCGCCACCGTGCTCTTGCCGCAGCCGCTCTCCCCCACCAGCGCCAAGGTTTGCCCGCGCGGAATGTCAAAGCTGATGCCGTCCACGGCATGCACGAACTGTTTGGGCTTGCGCTCCAGCACGCGGTTGAGCCAGGGCGCCGACACGTCAAAGCGCATGGCCAGGTCGGTCACGCGAACCAAAGGTGCGGCGTTCATGCTTGCACCCCTTGTGCATCGTGCACCCAGCAGGCCGCGCGGGTGGCCCCCACATCGATCAAAGCCGGCAGGTCGCGGCTGCAGCGCGGCCCGGCTTGGGCGCACCGCGGATGGAAGGCACACCCAGGCGGCATGGCGTTGAGGCGAGGCATGGCGCCATCGATCTGTTGGAGGCGCTCGCGGTCGGTCGCCATGGAAGGAATCGAACCCATGAGGCCGATGGTGTAGGGGTGGGCAGGGCAGTGAATCACTTGCTGCACCGGGCCGATTTCCACCACCCGCCCGGCGTACATGACCGCGACCCGGTCGCAGGTCTCGGCGATGACGCCCATGTCGTGCGTGACCAGCATCACCGCGGCGCCGTGCTCTCGGCACACCCGACGAAGCAGAGCAATGATTTGCGCCTGGATGGACACGTCGAGCGCCGTCGTCGGCTCGTCGGCCACGATGAGCTTGGGCTCCGCCGCCAGTGCCAAGGCGATCACCACGCGCTGGCGCATGCCACCGCTGAACTGGTGGGGGTACTGGTCGATGCGTGCCTCGGGGGCCGGGATGCCGGTTTGGCGCAGCAAATCGATGGCGCGCTCGCGCGCCTCGCGCTCGTCAAGCGGCAAATGGGTGCGGATCGTCTGGACCAGCTGCTGGCCCACAGTGAACAGCGGGTTGAGCGAGGTCAGCGGGTCTTGAAAGATCGCGCCAATCTTGCGACCGCGCAAACGCCGCATCCCATCGGGCGGCAGGTTGTCGATGCGCTGCCCTTCGAACCAAATTTCGCCCCCCGACACGCGCCCGGGTGGCTCCAACAGGCCGATGAGGGCTGCCCCCGTGAGGGACTTGCCAGCGCCCGACTCGCCCACCACGCCCAGGATTTCACCCGGCGCGATGTCGAAGCTGACGCGGTCAAGGGCGTGCAGCACGCCATGGCGGGTCGGGAACTCGACCGAGAGGTCGCGCACCGACAGCAAGGGCGCGCTCGATTTCACTTGATTCATGGCAGCAGTCATCAGCGCAAGCGCGGGTTCAACGCGTCGCGCAGCCAGTCGCCCAGCAGGTTCACCGACAGAGAAATGAGCACCAGCATCAGGCCGGGGAACAGCGTGATCCACCATTGGCCCGCGAACAAGAACTCGTTGCCGATGCGGATCAAGGTGCCCAACGATGGGTTGGTGGGCGGCACGCCCACCCCCAAGAAGCTCAGGGTGGCCTCGGTGATGATGGCCGAGGCCACCTGGATGGTGGCCAGCACCAGCACCGGCCCCAGCACGTTGGGCAGCACGTGGCGGCGCAAGATGCGCAACGAGGGCACGCCCACCACCCGCGCGGCTTGCACGTACTCCTTGTTGCGTTCGACCAGCGTCGAGCCGCGCACGGTGCGGGCGTACTGCACCCAGCCGCTCAGCGCGATGGCCAAGATCAACACGCCGTAGGCCAAGGATTCGCTCGCGTTCGGGAACAGCACCCGGCCCACGCCATTGATGAGCAAGGCCACCAAGATGGCCGGGAACGACAGCATCACGTCGCACACGCGCATCAAGATGGCGTCCAGGCGGCCGCCGTAGAAGCCGGCCACCAGCCCCAAGCTAATGCCGATCAACATCGACAGGGCCACCGCCCCCAAACCCACCAGCAACGAGACCCGGGCCCCGTAGAACAGCGCGGACAGGATGTCGCGTCCGTAGCCGTCGGTACCGAGCACGTACGTGGCGCGGCCCTCCGGCATCCAGGCCGGCGGCAGTTGGGCGTCCATCAGATTTAAGCTGGCCAGGTCTTGGGGGTTGTGCGGCGCCACCCAGGGCGCAAACACCGCGCACAGCACGCACAGCAGCAAGACCAGCGATGCGCCCACGGCCACCGGCGCACGGCGGAAGGAATACATCACATCGCCGCCCCAGAAGCGCTGCCAGGCGCTGGGCTCTTGCACGTTCGTCGTCATGGATTGGGCCATGTCAGTGCCCCGCCGCCCGACCGTCGACGCGCAAGCGCGGGTCCACGGCCACGTAGAGCAAGTCGACCAAGAGGTTGATGGTCACAAAAATCAGCGAAATCAGGCACAGGTAGGCCGCCATCACGGGAATGTCGGCGTACTGCACGGCCTGGATGAACAGCAGGCCCATGCCGGGCCACTGGAACACCGTCTCGGTGATGATCGCGAAGGCGATCAGCGAACCGAGCTGCAAACCGGTGATCGTGATCACCGGCACCAGCGTGTTGCGCAAGGCGTGCGAGAAGTGCACGACGCGCTCTGGCAGTCCCCGGGCGCGCGCGAACTTGATGTAGTCGGTGCGCAGCACCTCCAGCATCTCCGATCGCACCAAGCGAAGGATCAAGGCCAGTTGGAACAGCGACAGCGTGATGGCCGGCAAGATCAGGTACTTGGCACTGGCCCAACTGTGCAAGCCGGTGGTCCAGAAGCCCAGTTGCAAAACCTCGCCTCGCCCGTTGCTGGGCAGCCATTGCAGGTCCACCGCGAACACCATGATCAACAAAATGCCGATCAAAAACGTCGGCAGGGACACCCCCACCAGCGATACCGCCATCGCCAACTGCGCCAGCGGCTTGCCACGACGCAAGGCGGTGTAAACGCCCAACGGAATGCCCACCATCACGGCGAAGCAAGCGGCAGCCAGCGCCAGCTCCATGGTGGCCGGGAACGACTCCGCGATCAGCGTGGACACCTTGCGGCCCTGCTTGAGCGACAACCCAAACTCACCCTGCACCGCGTTGCCAACAAAGGCCGCGAACTGAACCGGGAAGCTGCGGTCCAACCCCAAGTCGCGCCGCAGGGCGTCGCGCTGCTCGGGCGTGGCGTCTTGCCCCAGCATGTTGGAGACCGGGTCGCCCACGAACTGGAACAGCGAAAAGGCGATCAGGGCCACTGTGGCCATCACCAGCAGCGCCTGCATGACCCGGCGCATCACAAACACCCACATATCGACTCGATTCCGCGCCGGCAAAGCCCAAGATCATCCCGAACTTAACGGCTGCTCGCAAGCGGATGTGCCCTAGGGGCCAAGGTTATCCGGGCAAAAAAAGGGCCACCCGAAGGTGGCCCGTCTTCAGCACGGAGGCGTCAGCTCAGAAGCGGTGACGCACGCCAGCCATGTAGCCCGTGCGTGCACGGAAGCCGTTGGCGAAGGTCGTCGGGCTGCTGCCGGCGATCTTGATCTTGTCGTACTCGACATAAGCGTCGGTGCGCTTCGACAGGGCGTACTGGCCCACCACCGAGAACATGTCGGCCTTGCTTTCTGCGGCCACGCTGCGGTGCGACTGGGTCATGCGGTAGTACTGTGCACCCAAGTTGAACTGCGGCGTCATTTGGTAGGTGAAGCCCACCGAGGTCAGATCGCGGTCCTTCACGTCGAAGGCGATGGGTGACAGGATCTGATTGGCCGGGGTGGCCGGGCTGACCAGGGCCGTCGAGTAGGCCACGATCAGCGTCGGGTTGAAGCCGGCGTCGAACTTGTTCGTGCCATGGGCCAGGTTCACGAACAGGGGGCCGTTGCTGTACGAGCCGCCGAAGACCGTGCCCTTGACTTGCTTGCCTGCGGGGTCCTTGGAATTGATCATGCCGGCGCCCAGGGCAAAGCTGCCCATCTGGTAGCGCGCCATGCCGCCCACGGTGCGGTCGCCCACGCCTTCACCGGCGCTGACTTGGGCCTCGGCCGTCAAGCCACCCACGACCAAGGCGTACTTGACCATGTTGCTTTGGCGGTTGCCGACCGCCACGCCCAGCTCAGGCTTGAACTGCTCGTTGTACGGCGAGTAACGGTAGGGGGCGAAGGTGCTGGTGGTCAGGTCAAACAGCACGTTGTACTGGCGACCCACGGTGATGCGGCCGTAGGGCGTGGTCAGACCGACCCACGCTTGGCGCCAGAAGTCGGAGCTGGAGCTCGCCGCGCCCGTGTCGGACATCAGGCGGTGTTCCAGGTTGACCAGGGCGCGCCAGCCATCGCCGATGTCTTCGTTGACGTTGATGCCCAACCGGCTTTGCGACATGCCACCCGGCGCCAGCGACTTGACGTGCTGACCGTTGGTGCCCGCCGCCACCGTCGACTCCGAGCGGACGGCCGCGTCGATGACGCCGTACAGCGTGACGCTGGATTGGGCCAGGGCGGCAGAGCTGGCCAGGGCCAGGGCAGAAACGGTGAAGAGGCGCTGCAAACTCATGAGGGAGGTCTCCGGTTGAAGGTGCCCGAGATTCTCGCCAAGCCCCTACCCAGCTCACGGGCATGTTGCACACAAGCAACGCAGCACCCCTTCCGTCCATGAAAAAGGCCGCCCGAAGGCGGCCTCAACACCCGTCGGGGCCGGTTTAGAAGTTGTGGCGAATGCCGAACTCGTAACCCGAGGAATTGCCGCCCGCGACCGGCAGCGACGCGCCGGTGGCACCGGCCAGCGAGAACGTCGACGTGCCCTTGTTGTCGATGCGACCGACGGTGGTGTACAGCGAGGTGCGCTTGGACAGGCTGTAGTCGTAACCCACGGCCAGCAGGTTGGCATCGCGGTTGGCGGCGCCGCTGGCGTTGCCGTAGGAAGCGATCAACTTGCCGTTGCCCAGCTTGACGGTGGCGCCGACGTTGGAGACCTTCAACGACGTGGCGCCTTGCTTGTACTGGCCGTACTGGCCCATCAGCGCGAAGCTGCCGAAGTCGTAGGCAGCGCCCACGGTCGTGATCTTCAGCTTGGTGCCCGTGCCGTACTCGCCCAGGGCGGCAGACAGGTGCAGGCCACCGTCCTTGTAGCCCAAGCGGGCGGCGGTGCTGCGTTGAGCGGTCGACGTGTTTGAGCCTTCACCCGCCGAGGCTTCCACGTTGCCGTAGAACGCGCCCATCTTGGGGAAGTAGTAGCCAACTTGGTTGTCGATGCGGTTGCGGTCCAGGCCGATGATGCGATTCAGGCCGGGCATGCCGCTGGTGGCGAACGGGTCGAACTCGTCGATCAAGGTGCGGGTGGCCGTCTTGTGGCGACCCAGGCGCAGTTCGCCGAAGCCACCACTCAGGCTGACGGTGGCGCGACGCTGCCAGAAGGCGCCGTCCGCACTGCCGGTGTCGGGGTTCAGACCGGCTTCAATGTGGAAGCTGGCCTTCAGCCCACCGCCGATGTCTTCCACACCGCGGAAGCCCAAACGGCTGGCCGCACGGCCTTCGTTCACCAAGTACTTGCCCGAGTTGGCGCCCTTGAGGTTGCGGGCGGCCACGTCGAGCACGCCGAACACCGTTACCGACGACTGCGCCATGGCGCCAGCCGATGCCACCAGCGCTGCCAGCGCCACGATCGTCTTTTTCATGAACTGAATCTCCTAGGGATTGCAAAGACCTCGACCACCGAGGCCCCGCGTTGAGTCGCATCATCTAGCGTCGCCGATGACGCGTTGATGACAAAACTGCAGGGTCATATTTGTTGCCCATCGGCAACGACGCCGCCGTTCCTACACTGGCGAGTATGCCCATCTTGCGCCAAACCTCTCCGTCGGACCGTTTGATTGGCCACATCGACCGCGCGCTGCGCACGGTGGCAGGTATTGCCCATGCCCGGCGCGACACGCCGCGGGCGGCCGAGGCGTCGACCCTGACCCCGCAGGAGCAGCGGCTGTCCGTGGCGCTGATGCGCGTCAACCACGTCGGAGAGGTGTGCGCACAGGCGCTCTACAGCGCCCAAGCGGTCACCAGCCGGAGTGAGCGACTGCGAGAGCACCTCTCGCACGCGGCGCAAGAGGAGGAGGACCACTTGGCCTGGACGGCCGAGCGCCTTCAAGCCTTGGACGGACGCACCAGCCTGCTCAACCCGCTGTGGTGGTCGGGCGCTTTTGGGCTGGGGCTGCTCGCCGGCTTGGCGGGCGACGACTGGAGCCTGGGCTTCGTGGTGGAGACGGAACGCCAGGTCGAGGCGCACTTGGCCGAACACCTGGACCGACTGCCTGCTGGGGATCACGCCTCGCGGGCGATCGTGGCGCAGATGAAGGCCGACGAGGCCGCACACGCCGACTGGGCGGCCGCCAACGGCGCGCGCCCCTTGCCCGAACCCATCCAACAGGCCATGCGGTTGGCGGCGCGGGTGATGACCAGCACCGCGCACCACGTCTGATCAGGGCGCTTCGACGACCTTGACGCTGTGGGTGATGGCGGCCGTGTGGGCCAGCATGGCCGTGGCCGAGCAGTACTTTTCGTGGGACAGCGCCACCGCGCGCTCGACGGCCGCCGCGGGCAGACCCCGCCCGCTGACTTCGAACGCGAGGTGAATCTTGGTGAACACCTTGGGATCGGTCTCGGCGCGCTCGGCTTGCACGTCCACGCGGCAATCGAACACCTGGTGGCGGCCGCGCTGCAAGATCAGCACCACGTCGTAAGCGGTGCACCCGCCCGCACCGACCAGCAGCATTTCCATCGGCCGCGGCGCCAGGTTGCGGCCGCCGCCTTCGGGGGCGCCGTCCATGTTGACGAGGTGGCCGCTGCCGGTGGCCGCGTGAAAGCTCATGCCGCCGGGGCCGCTCCAGGTGATCGTGCAGTTCATGGCAGCATGGTAGTTCTGCCTCCCCGAATGCACCGATGCCGCGCGCCAAGTCCCCTGCGAAACCCCAGCTGATTCCCGACTCGGACAGCTACCTCCAACGCATCTTGCGGGCCCGGGTGTACGACGTGGCGCAGGTCACGCCCCTGACGCTGGCGCGACAACTGACCAAGCGTCTGGGCAACAAGGTCTTGCTGAAGCGCGAAGACCAGCAGCCCGTCTTCAGCTTCAAGTTGCGCGGCGCTTACAACCGCATGGCGCAACTGACGGCGGAACAATTGGCCAAGGGGGTGATCTGCGCCTCGGCCGGCAACCACGCGCAGGGCGTGGCCTTGTCGGCGCGCAAATTGGGCTGCACGGCACGGATCGTGATGCCCGTCACCACGCCCAAAGTGAAGATCGACGCGGTGCACGCGCTGGGGGGCGACGTGGTGCTGCACGGCGACTCTTTCAGCGACGCACAGGTCGAGGCCTTCCGACTGCGCGACGCCGAAGGCCTGACCTACATCCACCCCTTCGACGACCCCGACGTGATTGCCGGCCAGGGCACGGTGGGGCTGGAGCTGCTGCAGCAGCACAACGGGCCGTTGGATGCGGTGTTCGTGGCCGTGGGCGGTGGCGGCTTGATCGCAGGCATCGCGGCGTGCATCAAGGCCATCCGTCCCGCCGTGCAAGTGATCGGGGTGCAAACGACCGACTCCGACGCCATGGCGCAAAGCTGCGAAGCGGGACAGGTGCTCACGCTGCCCGAGGTAGGCCTGTTCAGCGACGGCACGGCCGTGAAGCGCGTGGGCGACGAGACCTTCCGCGTCGCCAGCGCCCTGGTGGACGGGTGGATCCGCGTGGACACCGACGCCGTTTGCGCCGCCATCAAGGACATCTTCGAAGACACCCGGTCGATCGTGGAGCCTGCGGGGGCGCTGGGCGTGGCGGCCATCAAGCAGCACGTGGCGGCCACCGGCTGCAAGGGCCAAACCTTCGCCGCCATCACCTGCGGCGCCAACATGAACTTCGACCGCCTGCGCTTCGTCGCCGAGCGGGCCGAGGTGGGGGAGCAGCGGGAGGCCTTGTTCGCCGTCACCCTGCCTGAAGCGCGCGGCAGCCTCAAGCGCTTTTGCCAGTTGCTGGGCACGCGCAGCCTGACCGAGTTCAACTACCGCTTGAGCGGTGCCGAGCAGGCCCACCTGTTCGTCGGCATCTCGACCGCCAAGCGGGGCGAGGCGGCCAAGATCGCACAAGGCTTCGAGCGCCAGGGCTTCGCCTGCCTGGACCTGACCGGCGATGAGCTGGCCAAGCTGCACCTGCGCCATCTGGTGGGCGGCCGCTCCGACTTGGCCCAGGACGAGCGCCTAGTGCGCTTCCAGTTTCCCGAGCGGCCGGGCGCGTTGATGCGCTTCCTGGACGCCATGCACCCCGGCTGGAACATCAGCCTGTTCCATTACCGGAACCAGGGCGCCGATTACGGCCGCGTGCTCATGGGCATCCAGGTGCCGGACAAGGACATGCCCGCCTTCCGTCGCTTTTTGCAGGGCTTGGGCTACCCTTACCAGGACGAGAGCGCCAACGCGGCGTACCACCTCTTCCTGCGCTGATGGCCCTGCACGAATCCCTGATCTCCCCCACCGCCAACCCGGAGCTCGAGCAGCAGCTGCGCGCCCGCTTGGCGCACCGCGTCACCCCCGGTGGCAGCCTGGGGCAGCTCACCGAGCTGGCGGTGCGCCTGGGCTTGATCCAACGCACCCTGTCGCCCCGCTTTCGCGACCCCACCTTGCACCTGTTCGCGGCCGACCACGGGCTGGCCGTGGACGGCGTGGGCCAGGGCTGGCGCACGGTCACGTCCGAGCGGGCGATGCTGGCCCTGCAATCGCGCCTGTCCAGCGCGGTGCTGGCGCGCCTGCACGGCCTGCACCTGCTGGTGGTGGACTGCGGCATGGCCAACGACCTGCCCTACCACCCCAAGCTGCAGGTGCGCAAGGTGGCGCACGGCAGCCGCAACGCCAGGTTGGGGCCCGCGATGTCCAGCGAGCAAGTGCAATCGGCGCTGCGGGTGGGCATGGAACTGGCCGAGGCGCACCCGGGCAACGCCATGGCCTTCGCGGCCTTGGGCCAGGGCGCCACGGAGGTGGGCGCCTTGCTGCTGTCGCGCCTGGACGCTCAGCCCCTGGAACACCTGCTGCACCCCTACACCGAGCCCACCGTGCACCAAGCCCTGAGCTTGGCACTGTCGCGCCACCCGGCGCACCTCGACACCCTGGAGACCTTGGGCGCGCTGGGCGGCTACGACATCGCCGTCATGGTGGGCGCCATGCTGGTGGCGGCCAGCAAGCAGCACCTGGTGCTGGTGGACGGGATGGCGGCGTGCGCCGCCCTCAAAGTGGCCGCCATCCTGGCGCCAGCGGTGACCGATTACGTGCTGTTCTGCCGCAGCAGCAGCGAACCCGGCATCGACGTGGCCTTGGCCAGCTTCCGCGCCGGCGCTTTGCTGGAACTCGGCATGAACACCTTGGACGGCAACGGCGCTTGCTTGGCCTGGCCGCTGGTGCGCAGCGCGGCCAGCTTGCTGTCCGACGGGTACGACTTGCCCGGCTTGGACGGCTGAAAGCCGAGCCGCTTCGCGCTCAGCGCGTGGCCTCGGGCCGCGGCGGGGCGCGGCGGGGTCCGGATTCGTCGGCATCGCGGGCCGGCACCTCGGCGCCACTCGGGCCGGGCATGGGAGGCATCGGCGGCATGGCCACGCCCTGCAAGGGGGTGGCGGGCAAGTTCTGCAGCGCGGGCAAGTTCGGCTGGGGCGCTGGGGCGGGGGCCATCGACACCGGCGCCGGCAGGCTGCCCGTGGCGGCGTCCGGGGGGGGTTGCAAGGGCAAATGCACCCGCGCCACGCCATCGCGGCCCAGCTCGGCGCCACGCGACGACACGCGGATCAACTGCGTTTGGCCGTCGACCCACTGACCCACGCGCACGGCCCGGGGCGGCGCGCCGTCCACCGACAGCAGGGCCACGCCTTGCTGACTTTGCTGCGCGTCGGCCCGAGGGGCGGCCACGCCCAGCAGGCTGTAGCGGGTGTCGCTGGGCAGGGCCGCTTCGGCCTGGGGGGCCGCGCCCATCAGGCGCTGCAGGGCCTCGGGCGACACGGCCGCCTCCGCCGGCTGGGACACGGCCAAGGGCGCCTGACTGGGCGCCGATCCCGGCCACAGGCGCAGCCCGTAGGCCACGGCCGATGCGGCCACGAGGGCCCAGGTGCTGAGAGTCAGGAGACGTTGCCACATGGGCGCGGATTATCATGGTCCGACCCCCGATTGACGGGCCCGAGACGGCCCTTTTCCCATGCGCAGATTCCCCGAGACGAACCGCCAGCGCGGCTTCACGCTGATCGAGTTGCTGGTGGTGCTGGTCATCATTGGCCTGCTGGCGGCGCTGGTGGTGCCCAACGTGCTGAGCCGGGCCGACGACGCCCGGGTCACGACCGCACGCAGCGACATCCAATCGCTGATGAACGCCCTCAAGCTCTACAAGCTGGACAACTTCCGCTACCCCACGGCCGAGCAAGGCCTGGACGCCCTGCTGCGCAAGCCGTCGACCGGCCCCATCCCGGCCAACTGGCGGGCTTACGTCGAGAAGCAGCCCAAAGACCCGTGGGGCATGCCTTACCAATACGCCATTCCTGGCCGTGCCGGCGAGGTGGAGGTGTTCAGCTTCGGCGCCGACAAGCAAGCCGGCGGCGAAGGCAACGACGCCGACATCGGCTCGTGGCAGCCCTGAGCCGGTGCCACGCGCACGCGGCTTCACGCTGATCGAACTGCTGGTGGTGCTGGCCCTGTTGGCGCTGGCCACCGCCAGCGTGTCGCTGGCCATGCGCAGCTCGGACCGCGACCAATTGGAGCGCGAGGCCGAGCGCCTGGGCACGCTGCTGGACGCCGCGCGGGCCGAGGCACGCACGCAGTCGGTGGCGGTGCGCTGGCGCGTGCTGGCCAACGATCCGCAGGGCGCGCAGTTTCAGTTCGAAGGCCTGCCCAGCCGCACAGCGCTGCCCTCGCGCTGGCTTGGCGCCGAAGCGCCCAGCGTGACGCTGGAACCCGCCGCCACGGCCGTGGTGCTGGGGCCGGAGCCCCTCATCCCAGCGCAAACCCTGCGACTGCGCCTGAACGACGCCGAGTTGCGCCTCGGCACCGACGGGCTCGGCCCCTTTGCCCTGCAGCGCGAGGCCCCTGCCCCATGAAGTCGACGCGTGGGTTCACGCTCATCGAGGTGCTGGTCGCGCTCAGCATCGTGGCCATCACCTTGCTGGCCGGCATGAAGGCGGCCCACACCTTGATTGGCAACGCCGAGCGCTTGCAGGCCGTGAGCGGCGCGCAGTGGTGCGGCGAAAACCAGTTGGTGGAGCTGAAGCTGACCCGGCAATTCCCCGGCGTGGGCGACAGCCCCTTCCGCTGCGAGCAACTCGGCATGGCGTTCCAAGGGCAGTTGGAAGTGCGCGCGACCCCCAACCCCGGCTTTCGGCGCGTGGACGCGGTGGTGGGCACGCCCGAGGTGCCGCGCATGGTCGTCATTTCCACCGTGGTCGGGCAGTACTGAATGAAAGCGCCGCAGCGGGGCTTCACCTTGGTGGAGGTGCTGGTGGCCATCGCCCTGCTGGCGATGCTGACCGGCATGGCCTGGCGCGGCATCGACGGCCTGCTGCGGGCCCGCGAAGCCGGCGAGCTCAGCGTGGCCCGCAGCAGCCGCCTGCAAACCGTGGTGGCGCAGTGGGAGCGCGACCTGAGCGAGCTGCAAGACAGCCAGGTCGTGCCCGCACTGGACTTCGACGGCCGCGCGCTGCGCTTCACGCGCAGGGGCGCCGACGGGCTGCAGGTGGTGGTCTGGTGGGTCGACGACAACCGGTGGTGGCGCTGGGCCTCGGCACCGGTCAACGCGCAGCCGGACTTGCTGGCCGCCTACCGCCGGTCGCAGCAAACCAGCACCCTGGGCCCGCAGGCGCTGCCGGCCCTGTCGGGCGTCACGGGCTGGCAGTTGGCCTACTTTCGCCTCAACGCCTGGACCAATGCCATGTCCAGCGCCGACCTCGAAGCCGCCAGCAGCACCGATCCCAAGACCGCGCCACCGCCCGCCAGCCCGGCGGCCTCTGCCCCCCCGCCGGGCGACGCACGCGCCACCCTGCCCTCGGGCATCCGCCTGCGCCTGGAGTTTGGCGAGGGCAGCGGCTTCGGCGGGCCGCTGACGCACCAAACCCTGATCCCGGGGGGCTCGTGAGCCCGCGCGCTTTCCAGCACCGCGGCGTGGCGCTGCTGACCGCCTTGCTCGTCGTCACCTTGGTGGCCACCCTGGCCGCGGCCATGGTGTGGCAACAAAGTCGCGCGCTGAACACCGAGGCGGCCGACCGGGCGCGCAGCCAAGCCACCTGGGTGCTGCAAGGCGCGCTGGACTGGGCCCGGCTGATCTTGCGCGAAGACGCCCGCGCCAACCAACGCGAGGCGGTGGATCACCTCGGCGAAGTCTGGGCCGTGCCCCTGGCCGAGGCCCGCCTGTCGACCTTCTTGGCCGCCGAACAAGGCGCGGCCAGCGCCGACGACGGCGGCCCGGAGGCGTTTTTGTCCGGCGCCATCTCCGACGCCCAAGCGCGCTACAACCTGGCCAACCTGCTGCGCAGCCGCGAGATCGACCCGCTGGAGCAGCGCACCGTGCTGCGCCTGTGCGCCAGCGCTGGCCTGGACAGCGGTGCCGCCACCCGGCTGGTGCAGCAACTGCGGGCCGCCAGCCAATCGCAAAACGACAACGAGAACGCCGCCGTGCCCTTGCGCCCGCGCAGCGTGGCGCAGTTGCGCTGGCTGGGACTGGACGCCGAGAGCGTGCGCCGGTTGGAGCCCTGGTTCGTCTTCTTGCCCACGCCCACGCCCGTCAACGTGAACACCGCGCCGCGCGAGGTCATCGCCGCCGCGATCGACGGACTCGACCTGGCCAGCGCCGACCGCATCGTTCAGGCACGCCGCAACAAGCCCTTTCGCAGCCTGGACGACCTGAAGGCCCTGGTGCCCGAGGGCACGGCGCTCAACGGCGAGCGGCTCGCGGTCACCAGCAGCCACTTCATCGTCAGCGGCCGGCTGCGCCTGGACGAGCGCGTCATCGAACAGCGTTCGCTCGTGCGCCGCCGCGGTTTGGACGTGGACCTCGTCTGGCGCGAGCGGGTGGCCACCCTGGACCCGCGCAGCCCCGGGGCCACCCCCTGAACGCCGCTGAGCAGGCCCGTGTGACCGGGTGTGACCGCCTTCGGGTTGCCCCTTGTGGGCCGGCCCTCTGGCCGGCAGGGCCGCTGCCTAGAATCGCCCGCCCCTTGATGCGCCGCCTGATTTGGCGCCTTCTCCCGCGCCCCTCATGCCCACGCTGATCCTCCCCCTGCCCGATGGACCGCCCGCCGAGGCCTGGCCTTGGCTGTTGGTGGACGACGCCGGCCACGCCTTGCGCCAGGGGGACGACGCGCCCGCCAACTTGCCCTCGGCCGATCGGCTCGTGCTGGTGCCGTCCGCGCGCCACGTGACCTGGCTGCGCACCACCCTGCCCGCCACCTCGGCCAAGCGTTGGCGAAGTGCCCTGCCGGGCCTGCTGGAAGAGCAACTGCTGGACGAGCCCGAGTCCTTGCACTTGGCCTTGCCCGCCCAAGCCCAAGCCGGGCACAGCACCTGGGTGGCCAGCACCCCCTTGGCGCCGCTGCAGCAGGCGGTGGCGGCCCTGGAAGCCGTGCAGCGCCGGGTCGACGCCATCGCCCCCGCCGCTTGGCCCACCGCGACCGACGAGCCCGCGCAAGGCCACCTGATCGACCGCGACGGCCACCCCCTGCTGCTGTGGCGAGACGCCGAGGGCGTGGCCTTGCTGCCCCTGGCGGGCGGCTACGCCCGGGCCCGTTTGGCCGCCCTGGCCGCGGCCATGCCCGATGCCCAATGGACGGCCGAGCCTGCGGTCGTGGCCGCGGCCGAGCAATGGCTGGGCCATGCGGTGCCCGTGCGCACCCGGCCCCAGCACCTGGCGCAGGCCCTGCAATCGCCCTGGGACTTGCGCCAAGGCGACTTGGCCCCGCGCCTGCGCGGCGTGCAGGCCTTGCAGCACCTGGGCCACCGGCTGATGCAGCCCGAGTGGCGCGCCTGGCGCTGGGGCCTGCTCGCCCTGCTGGGCGTGCAGTTGGTGGGCTTGAACGCGCTGGCGCTGCAGCAGCACCGCCAGGAGCAGGGCCGCCGCCAAGCCATCCAGACCTTGGTCGGCCAGGCGTTTCCGCAAATCCCCGGGGCCGACGCGGGCCGCGTGCCGGTGGCCCTGAGCGCTTTGCGCGCCGGGGCGGGCGTGGCGGGCAGCGACGACTTGGAGCCCTTGCTCAGCGCCGCCGCTCGCCATTGGCCCGCCGGGCTGGGTCCGGTGCAGGCGTTGGACTTCGAGGCCGGCCGCCTGACCCTGGCCGCCCCCGAGTGGCGCGACGAACTGACCCCCGCTTTCGGGCAGGCCTTGTCGGCCGACGGCATCCAACTGCAGCAAGACGGCACCCGGCTCGTGCTGCAAGCCGCAGGGAGCACCCCATGAACAGCGCCTTGCGTCAGCAATGGACCCGGATGAGCCTGCGCGAACGCTGGATGGTGGGCATCGCCCTGCTCGCGCTCGGCCTCACGCTGGTGGTGGTCGTGGGCGTGCGCCCGGCGTGGCACCAACTTCAAAAGGGCCCCGCGCGCCTGCAGCAACTGGACGCCCAATTGCAAGCCGCCCAACGCGCCGCCTTGGAGGCGCAAGCCCTGCGCCAGGTGGCGCCCGTGCCGGCGGCGCAAGCCCAGGCCGCGCTCAAGTCGGCCACCGAGTTTTTGGGGCCCCAAGCGCAGATGACGCTGCAAGGCGACCGCGTGCTGGTGCAGCTCAGTGAAGTTTCCGCCGACGCCTTGCTGCGGTGGCTGGGCGAAGCACGCCGCGCCGCCCGCATGCGCCCCGTGCAAGCCCAACTGCAGCGCCAGGGCGACCGCTACACCGGCACCGTGGTGCTGACCGGATCGGCCCAGCCGTGAAGCCTTGGGCCGCGCTCGCCCCCTGGCTGGCCGTGGCGCTGGGCGCCGCAGCGGCCGCGGTGTGGCACGCACCGGCGCGCTGGCTGGCCGACGCCGTGGCCCAGCGTAGCGGGCAGCGCCTGCAACTGGCCGACAGCCAAGGCAGCCTGTGGTCGGGCTCGGCCCAGCTCGTGCTGACGGCCGGCGCCGGCAGCCGCGACGCCAGCCGCCTGCCCGGCCGCTTGCACTGGCAGTGGGGCTGGCAGGAAGGCGGCGCCTGGCTGCGCTTGAACCTGGACTGCTGCAGCACCACGCCCGTGGGCCTGCGCGTCACCCCGGGCTGGGGCCGCTGGGCCCTGGCGCTGGATGCCGCGCCGGCCCCGCTGCTGCGCCTGCCCGCGGCGTGGCTCACCGGCCTGGGCACCCCGTTCAACACCCTGCAACCCGCGGGCGAACTGTGGCTGCGCAGCCCAGAAGGCGTTCGCGCCGAGCTGCGCGACGGCGCCTGGGTGCTGGAAGGCGGCGTGCAGTTGGAGTTGCGCCAGCTCAGCACCCGTCTGGCCGCTGTGAACCCCTTGGGCAACTACGAACTGGACCTGCGAGCGCCCGGCCAGTTGCAGTTGCGCACGGCGGCGGGGTCGGCCCTGCAACTGAGGGCCGACGGGCAGCTGCTGCCCCGGCTGCGCCTGCAGGGCGAGGCCAGCGCCGCGCCGGGCTTCGAAGCCGCCCTCGACAACCTCCTCAACATCGTGGGCCGCCGCCAAGGCGCACGATCCCTGGTCACCATCGGCTGAAGCGCCGAGCACCCGGAAGACGACCCCATGACGACGACCGTTCCCACCCTCCCCTTGCGCGCCGCCGCGCTGGCCGTGCTGATCCTGGCCGGCCCCGCCTGGGCCCAGGCCCCCGCAACGCGCCCCGCGGCCGTGCGTGCCGACACGCAGGTGACGCTGAACTTCGTCAACGCCGAGATCGACGCCGTCACCCGCGCCATGGCCGCCATGCAAGGCAAGACCATCGTGGTGGACCCGCGCGTCAAAGGCCAAATCACCCTCTACAGCGACCAACCCCTGCGCCCGGCCGAGGCCTACGCGCAGTACCTGTCGGCGCTGCGGGGCCTGGGCTTTGCCGTGGTGGACGCCGCCGGGCTGCTGAAGGTGGTGCCGGAGTCGGAAGCCAAGGTGCAGGCCACCGGCGTGCTGCTGGACGGCCAGCGCGTCAAGGGCGACCTGATCCTGACCCAGGTGTTCTCGCTCAAGCACGAAAACGCCAACAACCTGGTGGCCGTGCTGCGCCCGCTGGTGAACGTCAACAACACCATCAACGCCAACCCGGGCAACAACTCCCTGGTCATCACCGATTACGCCGACAACCTGTCGCGCATCGCCAAGATCATTGCGGCGCTGGACACCCCGGCCGCCACCGACATCGAAATCATTCCCCTGAAGCACACCGTGGCCAGCGACGTGGCCGCCCTGGTGCAAAAGCTGGGCGACGGCGCGGCTGCCGCCCCGGGCGTGGCCCCCGGCAGCGCCGGCGGCAGCAGCGTGCTGGCCGACCCGCGCGGCAATGCGCTGATCGTTCGCGCCGCCAACCCCGCGCGCCTGATGGCGCTCAAGGCCCTGGTGTTGAAGCTCGACCAGCCCAGCGCCGACGCCAGCAGCCCCATCCGGGTGGTGCATCTGAAGAATGCCGACGCCAGCAAGCTGGCCCAAGTGCTGCGTGCCGCCTTCGGACAGAGCGGCAGCGCGGGTGGCAGCGGCGGCGGCACCACGGGCGGCCTGTCCAGCGGCATCGCCGCGGCCCCCAGCAGCGTGCCCACCGTGTCGCCCACCGGGAACTCTGCCGGGGGCAACGCAGGCGGCTTGTCCGTCGGGGGCACGGTGGCGGCCTCGGCCAACCCGTCCACCGGCGGCATGGTGCAGGCCGACCCGGCCACCAACTCGCTCATCATCACGGCGCCCGAACCGCTGTACCGCCAAATGCGGGTGGTGATCGACCAGCTCGACGGCCGCCGTGCGCAGGTCTACGTCGAAGCCATGATCGTCAAGCTCGACACCAGCAAGAGCGCCCAGTTCGGCGTGCAGTGGCAAAACATCTTCGGCAACAAGGGCGACAGCACTCTCACCGGCGCGGGCACCAACTTCGGCAGCGGCACCAGCAACATCGTGAACGCCACGGGCGCCGTGGCGGGCGGCATCGACGGCATCACCACCGCCATCACGCAAGGTGGCGCACCGGCGGGCTTGAACCTGGGCGTGCTGAAGAAATTCGGCCAGTACTACACCCTGGGCGCGCTGGCCAACTTCCTGGAGCAAGAAGGCGGCGGCAACATCTTGTCCATGCCCACCCTGGTGGCCTTGGACAACGAAGAGGCGCAAATCCTCGTCGGCCAGAACGTGCCCTTCCTGACCGGCAGCTACGCCCAAAGCACGGGCACCGGCAGCAGCGTCAACCCTTTCCAAACGGTGGAACGCAAGGACGTGGGCCTGATCCTCAAGGTCAAGTCGCAGATCGGCGAGGGCGGCACGGTGCGCATGGTGGTGACGCAAGAGCTGTCCAGCATCGGCTCCCAGTCGGCCCAGGGCCCCATCACCAACAAGACCTCGGTGCAAACCACGGTCAGCGTGGACAACAACGACCTGCTGGTGCTGGGCGGCCTGATGCAGGACGAGTACACCGACGGCAACAGCGGCGTGCCCGGCTTGTCCAAGATCCCGGTGATCGGCAATTTGTTCAAGGGCGAGAACCGCAAGCGCACCAAGAGCAACCTGATGATCTTCTTGCGCCCCGTCGTGATGCGCGGGGCCGACGAGGCCAACGCATTGACGCTGGACCGCTACCAACAGATCCGCGCCGTGCAGGGCGAGGTGCAGCCCGCCCCCGCGATGCTGCTGCCCGACACCGGCGCCCCGCTCATCCCCGCCCGCCCCGCGGGCAAGTAAGGCGGCCCGCCCATGCGCTACCCGCTTCCTTACGCCTACGCCAAAGCCCAGCAGGTGCTGCTGGAGGTGGGCGCCGACGAGTCCGTGCTCTGGGCCGCGCCCGATTGCGCCTGGTCGGCCCTGGCCGAGGTGCAACGCCGCCACGCGGTGGACCGGGTGGAGCCCCAGGATGCCGCGGCGCTGCAGACGCGCATTCAGGCGGCCTACGCCGGCGGCGAGGGCAGCGCAGCGCTGGTGATCGGCGAGGTCGAGTCGGCCGTCGATCTGTCGCGCCTGCTGCAAGACCTGCCCGCCGTGGAAGACCTGCTGGAGGCCGCCAACGACGCGCCCATCATCCGCATGCTCAACGCCCTGCTCACGCAGGCCGCGAAAGACGGCGCCAGCGACATCCACATCGAGCCTTACGAGCGCAGCAGCGCCGTGCGCTTCCGGGTGGACGGCTCGCTGCGCGAGGTGGTGCAGCCCAACCGCGCGCTGCATGCCGCGCTCATCAGCCGCCTGAAGATCATGGCCGAGCTGGACATCGCCGAGAAACGCCTGCCGCAGGACGGCCGCATCAGCCTGCGCATCGGCGGCCGCGCCATCGACGTGCGCGTCTCCACCCTGCCCAGCGCCCACGGCGAACGCGCCGTGCTGCGCCTGCTGGACAAGAGCGACGCCAAGTTCAACCTGGCCTCGTTGGGCATGGGCGATGAGGTGCTGCGCGACTTCACGCGCCTGGTGGCCCAGCCGCACGGCATCGTGCTCGTCACC
>JACCEA011411686.1_pt1 | contig 25545 bp, 19 predicted proteins | sample 7449851 | NCBI WGS metagenome assembly JACCEA01 (sample SAMN15323453, study PRJNA562643) | freshwater metagenome | isolation source: river surface water | place: USA:Blue River Watershed | collected 2017-08-18
GGGCGGGCGCGGGGGCGTTTTTCTTGGCCTTGCCCTTCGGGGCGGCGGCCGGGGCGGATTCGCCGCGGGCGAGGCGGGCGGCGCGGCGGCGGAGGTCGTCGTCGGTTTCGTCGGCGGCGATCTGTTCGAGGGCGGTGTGGAGCGGCGTGCCGGGTTTCGGGGCGCCGAGGGCGGCGGCGACCTGGACAAGCGCGAGGCGGGCGTCGGCGCGGACATCGGCGTCGGCGAGGAAGGGCAACAGCAGGGCGATCGCTTCGGGGCGGCGGACAGCGCCGAGGCCGGCGGCGACGAGGCGTTTTTCAGTCGGGGTCGCGGCGAGGCGGGCGGCGGCGGTGAAGGCGGCGACGACATCGAGCGGCGAGCGCTCGCGGCCGGCGGCGACGGCGCCGGCGAGACGGGTGGCGCCGCGCAGGGCGGTTTCACGGAGGTCCGGCGGTGTGGCGGGCTGAGCGGCTACGTCGAGCAGCGCGGTGACCGGAGCGGAGGAGGGCCAGTCGGCGAGGAGCGCGACGGCGGCGGCGCGGACGGTGGGAGCGGGATCGGCGAGGGCGGGACGGAGGGCGAAGAAGAGTTCGTGCGGCGCGCCCATCGAGCGGACGAGGGCGCCGAGCGGGCGGAGCAAGGCGGCTTTGACGGCGGGATCGGACGCGCGGCGGAAGGCGTCGAGCACGGCGTCGGCGCGGCGCGCGGGTTCGAGAATCTTCATCGACGTGGTGACGATGGCGCGGTCGGCGAGGGTCTTGGCGGCGTCGTCGGTCGTGGCGACGGCGAGGTCGACGAGGGCGGGGAGGTCGCGGGGTTGAGCGACGAGGGCGAGCGCGCGGAGGGCGGCTTGGGCGAGGACGGGATCGGCGGCGCGGGCGAGGCGCAGAAACTCGGGGAAGGCGGCGGAGGCTTTGCGTTCGCCGAGCAGGGCCACGAGCCGGACTTGCAAAGCGGGAGCGGCAGTGGGCAGCGCGGCGAGCACGGCGGCGTCGGTGTCGGGAACCTGGATACGGGCGAGCGCGGCGAGGGCGGCGTCGACGAGGGTAGGAGGAGTTGCCGGGCGGAGGGACGCGAGGAGCAGGGGGAGGCTGGAGGCGCGACCGAGGCGGCCGAGACCTTGGAGGGCCACGAGGCGGACCTCGTCGGGGCCGGCGGCGGCGCGGGCTTCGGCGACGGCGAGAGCGTCGGGGTCGGCGCGGTCGATCAAGGCGCCGAGGACGAGGGCGCGCAGGGGCGGATCGAAGCGATCGAGGGCGGCGGCGACGGCGCGGGTGACGGTCGGGCCGCGGAGTTCGCGCAAGGTGAGCAGGGCGAAATCGCGGGCATCGGCGTCGGGCGCGGCGAGTTGCGCGAGGAGGAGGTCGAGGCTGCCGGCGGAGTCGGCGAAGATGACGCCGCGGGTGGCGGCGAGGTGGAGGGGCGCCGGCAAGCCGGGGGCGGCGCGGACGGTTTGGAAGAGCGGAAGGGCGGAGGCGGCGGAGCCGGAGGCGAGGGCGCGGTCGGCGGCGACGAGCAGGGCTTCCGCGGCAGCGGGGCGGAGCGCGGCAGGGCCGGCGGCGAGACGCTGCGAGACCGGACGCAGGGCCTCGGGCGTGCCGATGCGGCCGAGGGCGAGCAGCGCGGGCGGCGCGACGGGTGAGGCGGCGTCGGTGGTCAACGCCGTGAGCGGGGCGACGGCGAGGGGATCGCGGCGGAGGCCGAGGGAGTTGACGGCGCCGATCAGAGCGGGGCCGCGGAGGGTGGTGAGGGCGGAGCGGAGCGCGGCGGAGGCGGCGGGGTCGGGGAGGTTTTCGAGGACGTCGCGGGCGTATTGGCCGAGCTGGGGATCACCGAGCAGTGGAACGACGGCGGGGATGGCGTCGGGCGAGGCGACGAGGGAGAGTTGTTGCAGCGCACGCGCGCGGTCGGCGACGGGGGCGTCGGGGCGCTGCACCGTGGCGACGAACGTGCGGGTTTTCGCGGGGTCGGGCGAGGCGGCGGAGGCGGGGACGGCGGCGAGGGCGGAGGCGCAGAGGAGGAGGCGTAGGCGGAGACGGAGGGAAGGAGAAAAGGAGAGACGGAGAGAGGGAGAGACGGAGAGAGGGCGGAGGCTCATGGGGCGGTGCGCGGGTGAGAAGGCGGGGTTCGCGGAGGGCGGGTTGGAGGCCGCGCCCTACTTTCAGATGTGCCAGGGTTCGCGGAGGGCGCGGGTGCGCATGCGGTTGGCTTCGGCGTCGTGCGGGAAGGACTCGGTGACGGGGTCGAAGGTCAATTTGCGGCCGAGCAGCCAGGAGATGGCGGCGGCGTGGCAGGCGATGTGGGAGTGGCGCATGACGCCGTGGTTCGCGGCGGGGGGGCCGCGGGATTTCACGCAGTCGAGAAACTCGCGGGTGTGGCCGGCGGGGTCGGTGCCGCGCATGGTGAAGGCGCGCCATTCGCCGCGGAGCGACGCGGGATGGAGCTCGATGGAGCCGTTGTCGCCGGTCTCGACCCAGCCCTCGTCGCCTTCGAAGCGGACGGGGCAGGTGCCGGTGGAGCCGACGGCGAAGTTGGCGGCGTTGGGGGCGGAGGCGGGCTGGCCGATCCAGCCTTCGGGGCGCATGACCAGTTTCACGCCGTTGGCATAGCGGGCATGGATGGTGCCGCCGTCGGGCTCGAACTCGACGGGCGCGGTGGTGTCGGCGTCGACGGCCCACTGGCAGAGGTCGACGGTGTGGGCGCCCCAGTCGAGGAGTTTGGCGCCGGAATCGAAGTCGTAGTAGCCGCGCCAGCGGCGATCGACGACGTAGGACTTGTTGAACGGGCGCCACGGGGCGGGGCCGAGCCAGAGATCCCAGTCGATGACGTCGCGCGGGGGCTCGGGTTCGGCGGGCAGCCAGGCGTAGTTGCACTCGAGCTTGTAGATGGAGGCGTGGACGGCGCGGAGGCGGCCGAGCTTGCCGGAGCGGGCGAGGTGGCAGGCGAACTGGAAGTTGGGGACGTTGCGGCGCTGGGTGCCGGCCTGGAAGACGCGGCCGGTGCGGCGAATCGTATCCGAAAGAGACTGACACTGGCCGATCGTGAGGCCGCAGGGTTTTTCGGAGTAGACGTCCTTGCCGGCCTTGGCGGCGAGGATGGAGCCGAGGGCATGCCAGCGGTCGCCGGTGGCGATGAGCACGGCGTCGAGGTCGGGGCGGGCGAGGAGTTCGCGGAGGTCGCGATAGGTGGCGCAGTCGGTGTTGCCGTAGTGTTCGTCGGCCATGGCCTTCACCGAGGTGCGGAGCGCGGCCTGGACATCGCAGGTGGCGACGTAGCGGACGTCCTTCTCGGCGAGCATCGACGCGAGGACCTGACGGCCGCGCGGACCGATGCCGATGCCGCCGAGGGCGATGCGGTTGCTCGGGGCGACGCCGCCGCCGCGGCCGAGGACATGGGCGGGCACGATCAGCGGGAAGAGGGCGGCGCCGGCGGTGGCGGCGGACTGGCGGAGGAAGCGGCGGCGGGAGAGGACGGGGCGAAGCGATGCTGGCATGGCGGGGCGGGGGGGACGGGTGGTGAAGACCGAAGCAAGCGGGGACGAAGAGGGGGAAAGCGGGAACCGGGGCGGCGACCCGACGGGGCGGATGCGTGCAAGTGTGGACGGCGGAAAGACGTGGGCGAGGGGGAAGTGCCGGGGCGTTTCGGTCTTCAGGCGGGCGGCGCGTGTGACGATAGGGTCAGGGCATGACTGTCGAATTGGCCCTCACCCGCGACGCGATCCTCCACCACGCCCAATCGTTGCCGGCGGCGCCGCAGGTCCTGGGCGGGTTGTGCGAACTCCTGCAGGACATCAACACCGACCTCGACCAGATCGCGGAGCAGATCCGGGTGGATCCGGCGTTGGCGGCGCGGGTGATCCGGATGAGCAACAGCGTCGCTTACAGCGGCGGCGAGCCGGTGGCATCGGTCGACGAGGCCGTGAGCCGGGTGGGCTTCGCGGAGGTCGTGCGGCTGGTCGGTCTGGCGACGGTCGGCGGACTGGTGGAGCGGGCGTTGCCGGTCTACGCGGTGCCGGCGGACAAGTTGCGCGAGTCGCTGCTGCTGCATGCGCTCGCGGCCGAGGCGCTGGCGCAACGCGCGGGCCTGGAGTCGAATTCCGCCTACACCGCGGGCTTGTTGCGCGGTTTGGGCATGATGGTGCTGGACCGCGCGAGCCGCGGCCGGGTGGCTTACGATGCGGGCAGCTTCGCGCACTACGCGGAGTGGGAATCCGCGTGTTTCGGGGTCACGGCCGCGCAGGTGACGGCCACGGTCATGACGGAGTGGCGCTTTCCCGAAGAAGTGGTGGCCGCCCTCGAGGAGCATCTGGCGCCGCAGCAGAGCCAACTGGCCCACGTGTTGAACCTGGCGGGCGCGGTCGCGGCGACGCGCGGCACGGCGTTGCCGGGCGAGGCGCCGCACTGGACGGTGACCCCGGAGAAACTTGCGGTAGTCGGCGTGGATGAGGCGCAGTGGAACGAACTGGTGGCGGCCGTCGGGGCGACCTTCGACCGGCAGCGCAGTTCGCTGTATTGACCGGACTCCGCCGGGGCAGGTCGGCCGGGTGGCACCGCTGCGCGGGGGAATTGCAGCCCGTGCGCGCCGCCGATCGGCGGCGGAGCAAACGCGGGCCTCCGCGCGGGAGCTTGCGGTGGGCGGCGAGGCGCGGAACATTCCCGGCCGCTCCCACTCGAACCACCCCATGTTGCGCCGTTGTTTTCTCGCCCTGCTCGTCGTCGCCCTGCTGTCGTCCGGACGGAGCGCGGAGGCGCCGAAGGGGGCCGCGCGACCGGCGACGGCGGAGGAACTGACGATCCTCAACACGCTGCTGCACAAGATCGCGGACGATTTCAAACGCTGGGCCTACACGGAGCACCGCGTGATCCGCGACAGCAAGGGCAAGGTGAAGTCGGAGCAGATCGTGCGCCACGATCCCTCGAAGCCCTATGCGGAGCAGTGGGTGCCGATCAAACTGGAGGGCAAGGACCCGACCGAGCGCGATTTGGCGAAATTCCGGCGGCGGGGCGAGCAGAGCGACCCGGCGCATCCGAGCGCGTCGCGCAAGCGGCAGCCGCCCTCGCTGGGCGAAGCGATCGACGTGAACAAGAGCTTCATCGCGTCCGAGACGGCGACGCACTGGGTGTTCGAAATCCCGTTGCTGAAATTCGGCAACGAGCGGTTTCCGCCGGAGAAGTTCCAGGTGCTGGCGCGGGTGAAGAAGGAAGGGCAGCTGCTGGAGAATATCTCGCTGCTGTTGCGGGAGTCGTTCCGCGCCAAGCTCGTGGTGAAAGTGAAGTCGGGCGACGCGAGCCTGGATTTTGCGCCGGTGAATCCCAAGTATCCGCCGACGCTGGTGAAGATCGAGGGCGACGTGGCCTGGTCGATCCTGTTTGTGGGGGGCGGCGGCGCGGTGGAGCTGACCCGCACGGAACTGAAGCACGTGAAGCCGTTCGACGAGCGGTTCGACGTGCAGATCGGGACGCTGAAAGCGATCGACTTCTAGGGCGGAGAATTTCGCTAAGTCCGGGGTGGAAACGTGCCGAGTGAAGGGGGGCGCACGCGCGCTTTCCGCCATGGCCATCACCCGCGAAATCCTCCTTTCCCTCGGCAACAAACTCGCCCCGGCGGCGGCCACCTTCAGCCGCCTGCGGACCTTGCTGCTGGATCCGCAGGTGGAGCTCGACGAGATCGTGAAAGTGATCCGGCTCGATCCGGCGCTGACGATCCATGTGGTGCGGATGAGCAACAGCGTGCTCTTCGGGTTGCGCGACCGCGTCGACTCGCTGGACTCGGCGGTGGGTCGGGTGGGCTTGGGCGAGGTGTTCCGGCTGGTGGGGTTGGCGGCGACGCAGCAGGTCTGCCAGCGCGATCTGGAGACCTACCGGCTGCAGGCCTCGCGGCTCTGGGAGAACGCGGTGGCGACCGCGGCGGCGGCGGAATTGCTGGCGAAGCGGGCCGGGCGCGATCCGGGTCTGGCCTACTCGGCGGGTTTGCTGCGGACGGTGGGGCGCGTGATTCTGGACGGGGCGTCGCCGGGTGCGGTTTATCCGGGCGAACGCGAGTGGCCGTCGGTCGCGGAGTGGGAGAAAAAGACCTTTGGCATCACCTCGGCGGAGGTGACGACGATGCTGCTGGATCATTGGCGATTCCCGTCCGAACTGGTCGAAGCGGTGGCGGGGCACTTCGAGCCGCTGGGGGCGGACGGCGCCAACCTGAGCGCCTGCGTGCTCAATCTTGCCTGCGGCGTGGCCGCGCGCTTCGGCCTCGATCTGCCCGGCGAAGAGGGCGACTGGCTGTGCACGCCGGCGAAGCTGACGCTGGCGGGCGTGAGCGAGGCGGACCTCGAGGAATGCGCCAACCGGGCGCGGGCGCACTACGTGTTGCTCTGCGCGACGGTGGCGTGAGTCGCGGCCGATCGCCGGCGCGCGGTCGGATCAGAGCTGCGCGCGCGCGAAGGCGCGGATGGCGGCGCGGGCCGACGCGAGACCGTTGCGGCGCGTGGGGGAGAGATTTTTCGCCAGTCCCAGCGCCTCGAGCGGGTCGACGTCCTCGGCGACGATCGCGGCCGGCGTGCAGCCGGTGAACACCTCGCACAGGAGCGCGACCAGGCCGCGGACGAGAGGAGAATCCGCGTCGCTCCGGAAGCGGCAGATACCTTCCGCGCAGTCGCCGACCAGCCAGACGACGGAGATGCAGCCGCGCACGCGGTGGGCGTCGTCGCGCTCGGCCGCGGGCAGGGGCGGGTTTTTCTTCGCGCGGTCGACGAGGAGCGCGAGGCGCTCGTGCGGGTCGTCGACGCAGGAATGTTCCTCGACAAGGGCGGCGAGTTGGACGGAGGGCGACACGACCGCCACCGTGCGGGCGGCACGGCGGGGGGCAAGCCCGCGCCGGTGTCACGCGGCCGCGGGCGGGACCGGCGGGTTGCGGCGCTGGGCCAGCAAGGCGGGAACGCGGGAAAGCAGCGCGCTGAGTTCGGGGGCGCGGATCGGCTTGGCGAGGTAGTCGTCGAGACCGCGGTCGAGAAGTTCGCCCCGCTGGTCGCCGAGCGCGTGGGCGGTGATGGCGACCACGACCGGTTGGCGGGCGGCGGGCAGCTCGGCGCGCAGGCGGCGCGTCGCGGTGGTGCCGTCCATCACGGGCATCTCGATATCCATAAGCACCAGGTCGAAGTCGTCCGCATGCAAGGCGGCGAGGGCGGCGGCGCCGTCGTCGACGATCAGGGGCGTGTAACCGAGTTTCTCGAGGGTGCGGCCGATGACCTTCCGGTTCACCGGATTGTCTTCGGCGACAAGGAGCCGGAAGGGATACTGCTGGGAAAGCAGCGGGAAGACGGGCGGCGGAGCGAGCGGCGCGGCCGAAGCGGACGCGCCACCGATCGGCGGCGCGAGAAAGGTAAACGTGAACACGGAGCCGCGGCCGGGTTCACTTGAGGCGCGCAATGTGCCGCCGTGGAGTTCGGCGAGGCGGCGGCTGATGGCGAGGCCGAGGCCGGTGCCGCCGAAACGGCGCGTGGTCGACGCTTCCGCCTGGGTGAACCGTTCGAAGATGCGGTCGACGCGATCGGCCGGGATGCCGATGCCGGTGTCGTGGACCGCGACCGCGATCTCGAGTTGGCCGTCGGGGGCGGGGCGGGCGGAGGCCCGCACGGTGACCGCGCCGCACTCGGTGAACTTGACCGCGTTGGAGAGGAGGTTGACGAGAATCTGGCGGATCCGGGTGGCGTCGCCGCGAAGGAGCACCGGGAGGTCGGGGGCGAATTCGGCGCGGAGGACGAGGTTTTTGGCGGCGGCGCGCGGGACGAGCAGCGCGACGGCCGAGCGGAGGCAGGCCGGGAGATCGAACGCCACGGATTCCAGCTCCAGGCGCCCCGCCTCGATCTTGGAGAAATCCAGGATGTCGTTGATGAGGGTGAGCAGGTGCTCGCCGCTCTCGTGGATGAGGTCGACGTTTTCGCGCTGCTCGGCGTTGAGGGGCGATCCGCGGAGGAGATCCGTGAACCCGATGACGGCGTTCATCGGCGTGCGGATCTCGTGGCTCATCGTCGCGAGAAAATCCGCTTTGGCGCGGGCGGCGGACTCGGCGGAACGGCGCGCCTCGTCGAGCGAGCGACGCGTGGCCTCGAGGTCGGCGATGACCGTGTTTTGACGCGCGACGAGGCGGCGGAGTTCGAGGGCGTTGACGACGTGGCGCCGCAGGGTGAGGAGGGCGTTGAGCTGTTCGGTCGTCAGTTCGCGCGGGCGTCGGTCGATGACGCAGAGGGTGCCGAGGGCCCAGCCGTCGTGCGTGACCAAGGGCGCGCCGGCGTAGAACCGGATGTGCGGATGAGACAGGACGCCGGGGTTGTCGTGAAACCGGTGGTCGGCGGTGGCGTCGGGAACGACGAACAGTTCGGTGGGTTCGGCGATGGCGTGGGCGCAGAACGAAATGGCGCGCGGGTCCTGCTGGTGGGTGACGCCGATCTTCGCCTTGAACCATTGGCGGTCGGCGTCGATGAGGGAGATCATGGCCATCGGCGTCTGGCAGATCGCGGCGGCCAAGGCGGTGAGCTCGTCGTAGTCGGGTTCGGGGGGCGTATCGAGCACGCCGAGCGAGCGGAGGAGGGCCAAACGCGCGGCGTCGTCAGCCGGGATCGGAGGCGTGATCATGCGGGTCGCATCAATGAAGCGCGTCGAGGATGGGATTTGCGGGCGCCATAGCAACTCGCGACGGGATTTTCGTCGGCCGCGGATCGGTCGGAGGGCGGCCTGAGCGGCGAAATAGGCCCGGACGGGCCCGTCGGAAAGTGTCGGGCGACGCATCGGGCGGACCGTGGATCCGGCCCGAGGGCCGCCGTCGAGGACGGGCGACGGCACGGAGGGGGCACCGGTGGACTACGACGGAGGTGAGCAACGGCCGAGGTGTCGCCGGGCGGGCCGGGCGGCCCGCGACCAGGTGCGGTCTGCCGTCCGTTCACGGCCGGGCGCCGGCGCGCAACGCTCGCGAGCGTTGCGACCCTGCCCGTCTAGCCCGATGGCCGCCGGTAGGCGCAAAAAAAGGGCCGGCGGGTGAGGCCGGCCCGAAAAAGGAAGCGAAGGTCGCTCAGTTGTAGAACATCGCCTCGTTGCTCTGGAAGAGGGCGTGGGCGAGCTTCGTCCAGGCATCGAGGGGCGTCTGGTTGTCGTAGACGCCGCCGACCTGGGTGTTGAAGCGGGCGTTTTGTTTGCCGGCCTTGGCCTTGGCAGCGGCGATGCGGGCCTCGCGCGCGGTCTGTTTGGCGACCGGCATCTCGGCGGTGAGCGCGACGTCCGAGCCCGTGGGATTGGACTTCACGTATTTGAGGCCGATCTCGACTTCGCGCTGGGTGGGCCAGCGCTGGAAGATGGCGAGGTAGAGCAAGGTGACGCGATCCTTGTCGTTCTTCAGATCGGCGAACGCGGGGCGATCGACGAGTTTGCGGGCGGTCTCGATCACCATGGGGCTGTTCATGAGGAACAGGGCCTGCTGCGGCACGAGGGTTTCGTAGCGGCGACCGGAGGCGACATCGGGGCTCGGGAAATCAAACTGCGTCAGGAGCTCCGGCGGGTTGGTGCGGTCGATCATCGTGTAGACGGCGCGGCGCTTGGCGAAGCCCTCGCTGCTGATGGCGATCGGGCGGCCGCCATAGGAGCGGTCGAGCTCGCCGGTGATCGCGAGCAGCGAGTCGTGCAGCTCCTCGAAATCCATCCGGCGAAGATTGTAGCGCCAGAGCAGTTTGTTGTTCGGATCCTTTTCCGCGTAGACCGGATTGTTGAGGCTGCTCTGCTGGTAGGCGGCGCTGAGCACGATCTGACGATGGAGGGCTTTGATCGACCAGCCGCTCTCGACGAAGGTGGAGGCGAGGTAGTCGAGCAACTCGGGATGGGTGGGCCTGGAGGACTGGTTGCCGAGGTCGTCGGGCGTATCGACAAAGCCGGTGCCCCAGTGCTGCTGCCACATGCGGTTGACCATCACGCGGGCGGTGAGGGGATTCTTGGGGTCGGCGATGGCGAGCGCGAGCTGCCAACGGCCGGAGCCCTGGTTCCACGTCGGGCGCTTTTTGGGATCGGGGGAGAGGATTTCGAGGAAACGGCGCGGGACGATTTCACCCTTGTTGCTGACTTCGCCGCGGATGAGCACGGGATAGTCGCGGAGCTGGCGGGCCGGGGCGTCGACGACGGAATTGGCGCGGGCCGGGGCGCCGGGGTGGGTGGCTTCGAGGGTGGCGATGTCGCGGTAGAGTTCGCGCTCCTGGCGCTGGAGTTGCTGGCGTTTGGTCGGGTCAACCTTGGCGGCGACCGCTTTGCCGGCCTTGCCCTTGCCGCCGGCGTCGCGCACCGCTTTGCGGAACTCCTCGGACTCCTTCTTGTGCGCGGCCTCGCGCTTGGCGAGGGCGGCGGACTTTTCCATGTAGTCGAGCAGTTCGGTTGTCTGCGGGACTTTCGCCGCGAGGGTGGGGAGCTCGCCCGGGACCTGGCTGTTGGCGAAGACGCCGTAGAGGGAGTAGTAATCCTTGGTCGAGACGGGATCGAACTTGTGGTCGTGGCAGCGGGCGCAGGTGACGGTGAGACCGAGGAAGGCCTTGGTGGTGACGTCGATCTGGTCGCCGATGATGTCGTCCTTGCGGCCGTTGAACTGGTTGCCGAGGGAGAGGAACCCTTGGGCGGCCATGAGGCGGCGATATTCGGGGTCGCGGTTGGCGTTCACCTCCACCTTGGGCAGCTGGACGGCGGGCTCGTTGGCGACGGCGGAAGCGGCGGGCTTGGCGGCGACGTTGGCGGTCGAACGCGAGGCGGAGGCCGACGACGGAGCCTTGGTCTTGGCCTGCTTGTCGAGGTAGGCGGCCAGGTAGTCGCCGGCGAGCTGGGCGATGATGAACTTGTCGTAGGGTAGGTCGGCGTTGAACGCGTCGATCACCCAGTCGCGGTAGGTCCAGGCGTGCGGGAAGCGGTTGTCCTCCTGCCGGGGGGCGTCGCCCTTGGTGTCGGAGTAGCGGGCGACATCGAGCCAGTAGCGGGCCCAGTGTTCGCCGTATTGCTGCGAGTTGAGGAGGCGGTCGACGACCTTGGCGAGGGCGTCGGGCGATTCGTCCTTGGCGAAGTTCTGAACGTCGATCGGGTGGGGCGGCAGGCCGATCAGGTCGAAGTAGATGCGGCGGATGAGGGTGGCCTTGTCGGCGGGCGAGTTGGGCTTCATCCCGTTGGCCTCGAGGCGGGCGAGGACGAAGTTGTCGACCGGGTTCTTCACCCAGGACGTATCTTTGACGGCGGGGACGGCGGGTTTTTGAACGGGTTTGAAGGCCCAGTGATTCTTGCCGACGCCGGCGTAGGCCGGGTTGTCGGTGCCCTTGATCTCAAGATTGATGCGCGGATCGGGGGCGCCGCGTTTGACCCACTCGGTGAGGATCGCGATCTGCTCGTCGGAGAGTTTTTCACCCTTCGGCGGCATCTGGAGATCTTCGTTCTTGTAGCGAATCGCCTCGATGAGAAGCGACTCCTCGGGCTTGCCGGCGACGAGGGCGGGGCCGGTGTTGCCGCCGGCCAGGACGGCCTCGCGGGTATCGAGGAGGAGGCCGCCGCGGGCTTTGTCGGACTCGGTGCTGTGACAGTTATAGCAGTGCTTCGAAAGGATGGGGCGAACCTTGCTCTCGAAGAACTCGACGTCGGCAGGCGCGAGTCCGGCGATCTTGGGGTGGTTGGCCGGCATCGTGGCGGCGCGCGTGGCCGGGGCGGAGACCGCGAAGAACGTGGCGGCGAGTCCGAGGGCGGCCGCGACGGTGCGGACCGCGGCGAACGCGGGGTGGGCGGCCTCGGAAGCGGAGGCGGCCAAGGGGAGAGGGGCGCGCATGGGGTTTAAGCGAGGAGGGGCTTCAGGACGTTGCCGGCGACGTCGGTGAGGCGGAAGTCGCGGCCGTTGAAGCGATAGGTGAGCTTCGTGTGGTCCATGCCCATGGCCTGGAGAATGGTGGCGTGCAGATCGTGCGGGTGGACCTTGTCGGTGACAGCCGCGCCGCCGAATTCGTCGGTCGCGCCGTAGACCGTGCCGCCCTTGATGCCGCCGCCGGCCATGACGACGGAGAAGGCCTTGGCGTTGTGGTCGCGGCCCGGGTTGTCGTAGCCGTTGCGGTCGCGGGTGGGTTTGCGACCGAATTCACCGCCCCAAAGGACGAGCGTGGAATCGAGCAGGCCGCGCTGCTTGAGGTCGGAGATGAGCGCGGCGAGCGGACCGTCGATCTCGCCGGCCTTGGTGGCGAGGCGGGTCTGGAGGTCGTTGTGGTGGTCCCAGCCGGTGTGCCAGACTTGGACCACACGCACGCCGCGCTCGATGAGGCGGCGGGCGATGAGGAGTTGTTTCGCCTGTTCGCCGCCGCGGCCGCTGCCGGCGGTGACGCCGTAGGCGGCGCGCACGGATTCGGGCTCCTTCATGATGTCGAAGGCATCGAGCGCCTCGGCCTGCATGCGGAAGGCGACCTCATAGGACTCGAGGCGGGTCTCGAGCGCGGCGTCGCGCTGGAGGTTCTTCGCGTGGAGTTCGTTGAGCTGGTGGACGAAGTCGAGTTGGCGGCGCTGCTCGCCCTTGCTGACGTAGGTGTTGCGGATGTTCTGGATCATCTGCGGCACCGAGGGCGCGGAGGTGTTGATGCTCGCCCCTTGGTAAACGCCGGGCAAAAAGGCGGAGGCGTAGTTGGCCGCGCCGCCGGGCGGAAGGCCGGCGCCGCGGAGAGCGATGAAGCCGGGGAGATTCTGGTTTTCGCTGCCGAGGCCGTAGACGAGCCACGAGCCCATGCTGGGCTTGGCGATGCGGAGCGAGCCGGTGTTCATGAACACCGTGGCGACCTCGTGCGCGGGGATGTCGGTCCACATCGAACGGACCACCGCAAGGTCGTCGGCGTGCTGCGCGGTTTTAGCAAAGACTTCACTGATCTCGATGCCGCTCTGGCCGTATTTCTGGAACTTGAACGGGGAACCGAGCGCGACGTCCGGGCCGCCGGGGATGGACTTGCCGTTGAGGCGGGTGAGGGTCGGCTTGGGATCCCAGGTATCGAGGTGGGACGGGGCGCCTTGGGCGAAGATGTGGATGACGGCCTTGGCCTTGCCGGGGAAATGGGAGGGGCGGGGCGAGAGCGGGCCGGCGGCGGGGGCCTTGCCCTTGGGCGCCTGGGCGGCCGCGAGGTCGCGCGGATCGAGCAGGCCGGCGAGCGAGAGGGCGCCGACGCCCATGCCCATGCGGCTCAGCATCTGGCGGCGCGTGAGGAAGTAATCTTCCAGGTTGGTGGAGAAACCGGTGCAGCGCGCGTGATCTTCGGGGCAAAAGTGGTCGGAGGAATCGTGAGGGTGGGACATGGGGAGTGGGAGTCGAATGAAGCGATCGTGGGTGCGCACCAAGACGCCGGGCGGCCCGGTCGGTTTCACCGGCTGGCGGAGTCGGTGCGGGATGGGGTGGCGGGAGCAAAGCCACGGAGCGGTGCATGGCAACGACGGAACAGGAACTTGCTTTGACCAACCCGGGTGCGGCACTCAGCGTCGCGCGCCATGCACACGGATCCCGCCCCGGACGCGACGCCGAAGAAGCGCGACACCCTCTACCTCCAGGTCGTCATCGCGATCGCGTTGGGCATTTTGATCGGCTGGCTCAAGCCCCAGTGGGGCGTGGCCCTGCAGCCGCTCGGCGAGGGCTTCATCAAGCTGATCAAGATGATCATCGCGCCGATCATCTTCTGCACGGTGGTGGCGGGCATCGCGGGCATGGGGGACCTGAAGCGACTCGGCAGCGTGGGGCTGCGGGCACTGGCCTATTTCGTGACCCTGACGACCGTGGCCCTGATCATCGGGCTCGTCGTGGCGAACCTGGTGCGGCCGGGCGAAGGCATGCACATCGACGCCAGCAAGCTCGATACGAAACAGGTCGACTCCTATATCACGCAGGGGAAGGCGCAGAGCACGGTCGGTTTCCTGCTCAACATCATCCCCCGGACATTCGTGAGCGCCTTTTCCGAGGGCGAAATCCTGCAGGTGCTGCTCCTAGCCCTGTTGTTCGGCTTCGCGCTTGCCCGCATCGGCGAGCACGGGCGGCCGGTCATGGAAATGCTCAACCAGGTCGCGCGCGTGCTTTTCGGGATCGTGTGGATCGTGACGCGGCTGGCGCCGCTGGGGGCCTTCGGCGCGATGGCGTTCACCATCGGGAAGTTCGGAATCGGGTCCCTGCTGTCGCTCGGCCAGTTGCTGCTCACGGTTTATATCACATGCGGACTTTTCATGGTGCTGGTGCTCGGGGGAATCGCCCGGATGGCGGGTTTCCGGTTCTGGCGGCTGCTGCGGCACATCAAGGAGGAGATTTTCATCACGCTCGGCACCTCGTCGTCGGAGGCCGCGTTGCCGGGTCTGATGCACAAGCTCGAGCGCGCCGGCTGCGCCAAACCCGTCGTCGGTGTCGTGGTGCCGGCGGGCTATTCCTTCAATCTCGACGGCACCTGCATCTACCTGACCGCCTCGGCGCTCTTCCTCGCGCAGGCGACCGACACGCCGATGGGCTTATGGGATCAGGTGGGCCTGCTCGCCGTGATGCTGCTCACCTCGAAGGGGGCGGCGGGCATCACGGGCAGCGGTTTCATCGTTTTGGCCGCGACCATTTCGACGACGGGCAACATCCCGCCCGCGGCGCTGGCCGTGATTTTCGGCATCGATCGCTTCATGTCCGAGATCCGCAGTCTGACGAACCTGATCGGCAACGCTGTCGCGACCCTGGTGATCGCGCGTTGGGAAAAAGCGATCGACGAAAAGCAACTCGGCGACCTCGCGGTCTCCCGCGAGCCGTGACCGGATGCGCGGGGCCGACGCTCTCTCCGTGACATGACCCTCGCGGCCGCCCTGAAACGACTTGAAGCGCTTGGCGACGAGAAGATGCGGGTCCAGAACGCCCGGCACGGGGCCGGGCCGCGGCAGTTCGGCGTCAAACGCGGGGACCTCCGGAAAGTCGCCGCGCAGATCAAGACCGATCACGCCCTGGCGCTGGCTCTCTGGCGGTCCGGCAATATCGACGCCCAATTCCTGGCAACGTTGGTGATAAATCCGGCGCGGTTGTCGGGCGAGGAACTGGAGCAAATGCTCCGGTCCGCCGCCTGGGTGCAAGTGACCGACTGGCTGTTGTCCTACGTGATCACCCCGCATACCGCCAAAGAGCAGCTGCGCCGAAAATGGCTCAAAGCGAAACATCCCATGCTGGCACGGGCGGCTTGGCGTCTCACCGCGGACCGGGTCGAGGAAGACCCCGCCGGTCTCGATATTCCGGCGCTGCTCGACCGGATCGAAGCCGAAATGGGTGCGGCGGTGCCGGAGGCGCAGTGGACGATGAACTGCACGCTCGCGCAGATCGGCATCCGGTTTGCCGAATATCGGGCCCGGGCCGTCGGCATCGGCGAATCGCTCGGCTTGTATCGCGATTATCCGGTCTCCAAAGGCTGCACCTCGCCGTTTGCCCCGATTTGGATCGACGCGATGGTCCGGCGGCGGACGTAGCGTCGCGGAGCCGCCGTCGGCGCGTCCCGAGCGCGGCCGGCCGCCGGGTGACGGCGTCCGGCCGGCGCCGGTCAGGCGGCGCGGGCGAGCCGGCGTTCGGCGCACGCCGACGCTTCACCGCGGCGGGCCGGGCAGCGGGAGCACGTGCCGGCGCAGGGTTTCGGCGCGCGTCCCGGGGCGGGCGAGACGGCGGAAGCGGGAGCGGGGCGGACCGGGCGGTAGGTCGCGAGCCATTCGGGTCCCGGACCGGCGCCGCGGTTGGAGGTGTCCTCGCGGTGGCGGAGTCCGGTGAGGCGCTCGATCATTCCCTCGAGGCGGGGCCAGAACCGGATCCGCTCCAACACCGGGTTCACGACATTCGTGATCGGGCAATAGAACGTGTTTTTCGGATCGGTGTGATGGAGGGCGTGCTGCCGCGGCGTCTGGAGCACGCGGATGTGTTGGAGAAAGGTGATGACGGGGCCGTTCTCGGCCGCGGTGCGGTGGGACCATTTGTGGACTTGGTTGGCGTTGGCGGCCACGACGAGAAAGAGGACGAGTTGCCAGCAGAGGAGGTCCCAGGCCCAGGCGGCGAGCAGCACCGCGGCACACAGCAGCACGAGGTCCCACGAACTTTGCCACCAGCCGAGTTTCGTGAAGTGCCGGGGGAAGTGGTGGTGAACGATGTTGGGGCGGATGAGCAACGGGCCGACGACGGGCGTGTGCTCGTCACCGTAGGCGTCTTCCAGCCAGTGGACGACGCCGGCGACGAAGTCGGCGAGCAGGACGAGGCCGAGCGCCTGGGCGAGATTCAGGAACAGTGAGCGCATGGACGGGATGGGTTGGGTGCGCCGGGTAAATCCGACGCGGCGCCATCGTAGCGGAACCCGGCCGCGGGCGTGATTTGATAAACCTGATGCGCCGCATCGGAATTAACGATGGGGCCGAACGGGAAAGAACGTTGCGCGGGCCGGGGGCCGCGGGTGTCGTCGCGGACACCCGGCCCCGACCCCGCGATGAACGTCCACCACCTCGAGCTGTTCTATTTTGTCGCGAAACACGGCGGGATCAGCGCGGCCGTGCGGCACATCCCCTACGGTATCCAGCAACCCGCGGTGAGCGGGCAGATCCGGGCGCTGGAGGAGAATGCGGGCGCGCAATTGTTCGAGCGAAGCCCTTTCCGCCTGACGGCGGCGGGCGAAAAGCTGTTCGCGCACGTGCGCCCGTTTTTCGAGGGACTGGACGCGGTCGCGACCGACCTGCGCGCGGGCTCAAAACCGGAACTGCGAATCGGGGCGTCCGAACTCGTGTTGCGCGACCACGTGCCGGCGGTGATGCAACGCGTGCGCGCGCGCCATCCGAAGCTGCGGCTGACGCTGCGGTCGGGCTACCAGACGCAGCTCGAGGCGTGGTTGCGCGACGGCGTGATCGATCTGGCGATCGGGCCGGTCGACGCCCGCCCGCCCGCCCGGTTGCGGCAGCTGCGTCTTTCGTGGGTGCCCCTGGTGTTGCTGGTGCACCGGCAGTGGCCGCTGCGGGACGCGGCGCAACTCTGGTCGCAACGCAAGATCGCGGAGCCGCTCGTGGGCCTGCCGGCGACGACGAGCGTGATGAAGAATTTCCAGCGCGGCCTGAGAAAACGCGGGGTGGTGTGGCCGCAGGCGGTCGAGGCGACGTCGATCGAGCTGGTCACCTGTTACGTGGCCAACGGCGAGGGGCACGGCGTGAATCTGGCGATCCCGGGGGCGATCCGGCACCGCGACGTGCGGGCGCTGCCGCTCGACGGTTTCGAGCCCATGACGATGGGGCTGCTGTGGCGCGGGGAGCCGTCGGCCCTCCTGCGCGCGGCGATCCTCGAAGTGCAGCGTTATGCGCACGCGACCTGGCCCGAGTGGGCGATCGCGGCGGAGCTGGACTGAGTCAGGCCGCCGCGGCGAGCGGCGGGAGCGGAATATCCAGCGCGGCGGCGACGGCGCGGAGCAGCTCGGCCTCGGCGAGAAGGATTCGGCCGTCGGCGCCGACCGTGGCCGCGGCCGCGGCCAGGACGCGCTGTTTGATCGGGAGGCTGGCCTCGGCCAGTTTGTCCAGCGCGGCGTCGAGCGCGGCCAGGTCGGCGCCCGGATCGAACCCGAGGCGACCGGCCAGGAGCGGGAGTTGCCGGGCGCCGGCGGCAAAGGCCTCGGGCGCGAACGCCGGCTCGGCGACGGCCGTGCGCGCGAACACGGAGAGAACCACGGCGATTTCGGCAGCGAGGGGCTGGAAGGACTGGTAGCGGACGAGCGCCGCGGCGGGGTCGCGGCCGAGCGCGAGCGTGCGAACGAGCAGTTTTTGCAGCGCAAACTCGAACGGCGAGACCCGGCCGTCGGCGTGGACCAGTTCGTCGAGCGCGCCCAGAAAGCGCGCGAGGTCCGGGCCGGCCAGACCCCGGAGAACCGGCAGGGCGAGCTGCGCGAGCGGGAGGCGGTGTTCGCAGCGCAGCCCGGCCGAGGCGGGAAGCATCGCGGCGCGCAGCCGGGCGGCGTCCGCTTCCCCGAGGTGCTCGCGAACGAGTTCGAGTTGGCGTTCGCGCGTGCCGGGTTCGTCCGCCAGCAGCAGCGTGCACACCAGCAGCGGGGCATCGGTGCGGGAGTGCGCGGCGTCGAGGAGCGCCGCGGGAGCGGTGTCGAGCAGGGCGTGGGCGTCGGCCAGTTGCGCCGCGGTGATCGTGCCGGCGGCGGCGAGGGCGGCGGATGCGGCGCCGGGTGGGAAGCTCGCCGGCACGGGGCGGGGGGCGGGGGCGAGGCCGGCCGAGACGAACGATTCGCGCGCGACGTCGACGACTTCGGGCGGGGCGAACGGACGGCCGTCGAACGACGGATCCACGGCGCGGATACGGGCGTCGAGCGGCGGGTGGGTGGCCCAGAGCCCGCCGAACGAAGCGCGGAAGCCTTGGGCGAAAAAGAAATGGCCGATCTCGGCGCACTTGGCGGCCTGCAGGCTGGAGCCGAGGGCGTAACCGGCGATCTTCTTCAAGGCGCCGGCGAGGCCGGCGGGGTTGCGGGTGAACTGGACGGCGGAGGCATCGGCGAGGAACTCGCGCTGGCGCGAAACCGCGGCCTGGATGAGGCGGCCGAAGAAGTAGCCGACGTAGCCGATCAGGAGCAGCGCGAGCCCCGCGAGCGCGACGATCACCACCAGGCCGGCGCCGCTCTTTCCGTCGCGGGAGGAGCGCACCCGGGTGTGGCGCAGACTCCAAAGAATCCCGCGGCCGGCGAGGCCGATGACAAGGATGCCGAAAACAACGGCGGCCAGGCGGAGATTGAGCCGCATGTCGCCGTTCAGGATGTGGCTGAACTCGTGGGCCACGACGCCCTGCAGTTCGTCGCGGTTAAGTTTCTCGAGGGTGCCGCGGGTGACGGCCACCGCGGCATCGCCCGTCGTGAGGCCCGCGGCGAAGGCGTTGATCGCGGGCTCGTCGGGCAGAATGAAGACCGCCGGCACGGGTGTGCCCGAGGCGATCGCCATCTCTTCGACGACATTGAGCAGGCGGCGTTCGGCGAGGTCCGTGGTCGTCGGATCGACCCGGCGGCCCCCCACGCTCTCGGCGACGGCGCTGCCGCCGGCGGAAAACTGGTGCCACTTCCAGAGGGAGGCGACCCCGACAACCACCAGCGTGACGGCGGCGACCCACGCGAGGATCGCCGGGTGCCAGAGCGAATCGTGGAGGCTTCCGGACTGGAGCAGGCTCCGGCGGTTGATTTCGATTTCGAACCCGGCTTCGCCGAGTTGGCGGAGACCCAGGACGGTCGCGAAGTAGCCGGCGACGATCGTGCCGCCGACCGCGAGCAAGAAGAGCGCGACGAGCCGGGCGGTGCGCCGGCGAGCGAGGTCCTGGGCGGCGAAGAAATCCATGCGACGGCGCCCGGTGCGGCGGTGACTGGGGCGAGGCGTTGCGGTCCGGGTTCGGCGCAGGCGCGGCGGCGGGCGGTGACGCCGGCGCCGCGGCGGCGCGATCGGTCAGTTCATTTTCCGGGCGAAGAGGGGAATGCTGGCCTCGTGGCGGTCGTCGAGCGCGAGGTCGATGGAGTATTCCCCGAAGGCCTCGATCTTGAGACCGGAGATGTTGGCGACGACCTGGATCGTCTGCGTGTGGGTGCCGGGTGCGATTTTCACCTGGATGGGGATCTCCATCGGCGGGAGGATCAACTTGCCGTCGTCGTCGGCGACCGCGAGGCGAAGCTTGCGCTGGCCCTCCTCGTCGGCTTCGAACCGCATCTTGGCGGCGACGCAGCAGTGCGGATGCACGGCGGGCAGTTGGCGGGCGTAGATGGTGTCAAAGACACCGACCACGCTCAGTTTGCCGCCGTAATCGGCCGCGAAATCGGAGAGGGTGAGGAGTTCAACTTTCATGCAGGGAAAAGGGGGAGGGCAGCGGACCGGATCCGGCGGCAAACGCGGGCGTAACCTGCGGCGGACGGCGGGCCGGCCGCGGGCAACGCCGGACGCCGGCGGCCCGGGGGCGTGACGGCCGGCGCGCCGGGCGATCAGGTGAAGCTGACCTTGGGCGCCTGGCGTTCCGACGGGTCCTCGACCTTGAAGAGTTCGGCGGGGAGAAACCCGAAGGCGCCGGCGAGCATCACGTTGGGAAAGGTTTCCCGCGCGGTGTTGTAGACCATGACGCCGTCGTTGTAGGCCTGCCGGGCGAAGGCGATCTTGTTCTCGGTGGAGGTCAGCTCCTCGGTGAGCTGGAGCATGTTCTGATTGGCCTTCAGGTCGGGATACTGCTCGGAGACCACCAGCAGCCGCGAGAGGGCGCCGCCCAGGCCCGCTTCGGCGGTCGCGAGGTTGCGGACGGCGTTGGCGTCGGCCGGATTGGCGGCGGCCGATTGCGCGGCGGCGGCGGCGATGTTGCGGGCTTTGATGACCGCTTCGAGGGTGGTGCTCTCGTGCTTCAGGTAGCCCTTGGCGGTTTCGACGAGGTTGGGGATCAAATCGTAGCGGCGCTTGAGCTGCACGTCGATCTGGGCGAACGCGTTTTTGAAACGGTTCCGCAGTTCGACGAGTTTGTTGTAGATGCCCGCCGCCCATAAACCGAGCACGAGGGCGAGCGCGAGAAGGACGCCGAGAAGGAGGAGGACGGAGGTCATGGCGGACGCGGGATTGGAGCGGGGGACGCGCAGGGCAGTGTGGTGCGCGTGCCGGTGGGCGCGAGGCGGAAAGTGGTTACATCGCGGTTGATTGTTTCGGCGGCGCCGAGCAAGGTCGCGGCCCTCGTGAGGATTCCGGGAAAACGTCTCGCAGCATGGTGGAGCGGTGCCGTCGTGGTCGCCGCGGGCTGGGCGCAGGGGCCCCTGAACCCGCCGGCGCCGTTGGTGGCGGTCCCGCCGGCGGTCTCGGCCGGCACCCGGGCCGTGTCCGTCGCGGCCGCGCAGCGGGCCCATGATTTCGGCCTGCCGCTTCTGGCGGCCGACATGTTCCGGCAATTGCGCGACCAGCCGGGCGCGGATCGCACGCGGCTGACCCTGGCGCTGGCGAGCGCGTTGCTCGACGGCGGCAAGCCCGACGACGCGGAAAAGGTGCTCGCCGAGGTCCCGGAGCCGCGCGGGGCGGCATGGCACCTGCGGGCCGGATTGGCCGCGGTGCAGCTGCGGAAACTCGATGCCGCGCGTGCGGCGAGCGCGGCGATCGTGGAGGCGCAGCTGCCGGCGACGGATCTGCCGTGGTTCTGGTTTCTGCAAGGGGAGTTGCTCGACCTCGCCCCGGTGCAGGACCTGCGGGGGGCGAACACCTTTTACGTGCGCGCCGAGGAGAGCGCGCCGACGGACGTGGCGCGGGCGCGGTTCCAACTGGCGGCGGAGCGCGTGCGGCTGTTGCTGGGATCGGCCAATCTCAAGGCGCTGCGGGAGAATTTCGAAAAATTCCAGGGCACGCCGACCGGCTACACCAACGTCCTTTATTACGCGGCGGCGCTGGACGCGGCCGGGCAGAAGAATCTCGCGGTGTCGACGCTGCAGGGGGTGCTGGTGGGACTGCCGCGGCAAGAGCGCGAGGCGTGGGACAAACTGCGGCTGGTGCTCGGGATCATCGGGGACAAGTCCCGCAGCGGCGCGGGGCGCAATGCACTCGTGCAATTGGTCGAAGGCGGCCACGACCCGCTGCGCCAGCGGCAGGCCCTGCAGATGCTGGCCGCGGAATCGGCCGGCGAGCCGGAGCGGCGCCAATTCCGCGAGCTGCTGAAAAAACTGGCGGAGGCCAGTCCGGACCACCCGATCAAGGAAAGCGTGTTGTTTTTCCGGGCGCAGCTGGCGCTCGCGGAGCGGGATTTCGGCGCGGCGGAGGAAGACGCGAACGCCTTGCTGAAGCAGTTTCCCTTGTCGCCGCTGCGCGCGCATGCGCTTGGTGTGCTGACCCAATCGGCCTGGGAACAGCGGCGCTACCGGCTCGCGGCGGATCTGGCGCAGAAGACACGGACCGAGTTGCAGGCGGTGACGGCGCCGCCGGCGGTGCCGGGACGTCCTGCAGGACCGGTCCCGCGCGTCGTGGCCGCGTCGCGGGCGCGGGCGGACCTGAGCGTGCTCGAAGCGGAAGCCTGGTATCGCGCCGGCTTGGCGGCGGGCGACCGGGGCGATTTCCGGAGCGCGGCCGACGCCTACGCCGCGGTGGTGCGGGAACGCCCGGCGGAACTCGACGCGGGCCGGATCTCGGCGTTGATGTTCCAGCGGGTGATGGCGGAGATCAAGGCGGGCGCGGCGAACACCGGCCAGGTCATCGACGACTACGGCCGCGATCCGGCCTTCGACCTCGAGAGCCGCTGGCAGGCGGAATGGAGTCTCGCGCGCGCCCTGCAACTCCAGGGAGCGGCGGGCGTGAAGGAAGCGGCGGGCCGCATCGACCGGCTGCTGGCGGAGGCGCCGGCGAACGCGGCGGCGCTCAAGCCCGACCTGCGGGGGCGCATGGCGTGGCTGCAGGCGCAACTGGCCCTCGAAAGCGGCGATGCGGCGCGGACGATCGAACTGGTCGAGAAGCTCGGGGCGGCCCCGGCGGCGATCGACGGGGCGCTCAAGGACGAGATCGCGAGCCGCGCGGTGCTGCTGAAGGCCCGCGCGGAGCTGCTCGCGGGCCGGGAACCCGCCGCGCTGGAGTCGATGAAGCGCCTCCGCGAAGGGTTCCGGAAGTCGGACGCGGCCGTTTCCTCCTACCTGATCGAGGCGGAATACTACGCCGACCGGGAGAAGATCGACGAGGCGAGAAAGAAGCTGGTCGAGCTGACCGACAATCCGGACTACGCGACGCATCCGCAGGTGCCCTATGCGCTCTACCGGCTGGCGCTCCTGGCCGAACGGCTGGGGCGCAAGGAAAGCCTCGAGGAGGCCTACCGGCGGCTCGAGCAACTCGTCACCAGCCCGGCGGCGGCGGGCCAGGCGGACCTCGTGTTCATGGCGCGGATGCGCCAGGGCGGGCTGTTGCGGCAGCTGAACGATTTTTCCGGGGCGCGGCGCACCTACGAGGAACTGGTCAACAAGTATCCGCGGCGTCAGGACGTGGTCTACGCGCAGCTGGCCCTGGCGGAGTGCTACAACGCGCTGTCGTCCGACGACGAAAAGGACCGCCTGCATGCGGAGGCGGCGACGCGGCTGTTCGAGCAGCTCCGCGACCGCGAGTCGGCGCCGCGTGATGTGCGCGTCGAGGCCGGTTACAACCTGGGGTTGTTGCTCGTGCGGCGCGGGAAGCCGGAGGATGCGGCGCGGGTCTGGTGGAACGACGTGGTGGTGCCGTTTTTGCAGGACGAGACGAAGCCCTTCGAGTCGGACGCGAAGCGGCCGTCCTGGCTGGCGCGCACCCTCCTCGACCTCGGCGATCTGCAGCAGAAACTCGGGCGCTGGGAGGACGCGAAGGCGACGTATCGGCTGCTGCTGGACCAGCGTCTGCCCTACGGCGAAGCGGTCGCCCGGGGCCGGCTGGAACAACTGGGCGTGAACGCCCCGAAGGCGACGCCATGAGCGCGGCGGCGCTTTCGGGTTTGCGACGCGCGCCGCAACCCTAACCCTCCCCGCGATGTCCGGCTTCGATCTCAGCATTCTGGCGCGCGGCGGTTCGATCATGTGGGTGCTCCTCGGTCTGGGGCTCCTCGGGCTGGTCCTGTTTTTCGAGCGGCTGCTTTTCCTGCACCGCGGCCAAATCCGCGCCAAGGCCTTCATCGACGGGATCAAAAATATCCTGGCGAAGCGCCGGCTGGTCGAGGCGCTCACCGTCTGCGAGGAAACGCCGGGGCCGGTCGCCGCCGTGGTGAAGGCGGCCCTGATGCACGCCGACGACCCCGCCGACCGGATGCGTTTCCACGTCGAGGAGGCGGCCGTGCTGGAGCTGCCGGCACTCGAGCGCCGGCTGGGTGCGATCGCGGCGTTGGCGCAGGCGGCGCCGCTGGTCGGCTTGCTCGGCACCGTGCTGGGGATGATCGGGACCTTCATCGCGTTCGAGAAGGGCGGCCACCTCGCGATGCCGGGCGCGCTCGCGGGCGGCATGTGGCAGGCCCTCGCCGCGGCCGCGGGCAGCCTGATGCTCGCGATCCCGGCGCACCTGGCGCACCATTTTCTCTCGGGCCGCGTGCGCGCGATCGTGCGCGACGTGGAGTGGTCCGGCACGGAAATCATGCGGTATTTGCTCACTGAATACCGCGACCCGCCCGCGGGGCCCGTGGCCGACGGGAACCGGCCCCCCGGCGCGCCATGATCACGCGACCGCTGGACCTGGCCTCCAAGCTGCGCCCCGAGCCGCGGAATTTCGACTGGCTGTTCTTCGTGAACGCCGGGCTCCTGGTGCTGTTCTTCTCCCTGTTCGGCTCGCGCTTCGTGCTCGCCCCGGGACTGCCCCTGAACTTTCGCCTGCCCGCGGTGGCCGGAGCGACCGCGCAGGCGAGGCCGCCGACGCACGTGATCGGGGTGATCAGCGAAAAACTGATCGTGACCGGCGACGGGCTCCGCAAAGTCGAAGAGTTGGAGCGGTGGCTGAAGAAGCAGGCCGAACGGACGAAATCGCCCCTGTTGCTCGTCTGGGCGGGCGAGGACCTCACCATGGCACTGCTGGCCGACGTCGTGAACGCCGCCAACGCGGCCGGCTTCGAAGTGATCTGGGCGGCCGGTGAGCCGCCGGCCCGCCCGAAGCCGTGACAACACCCGCGGCATCTTCGGTGCGCACCGGCCAGAAACGCCGTTGGGCCGCCTCCATCGGGGCGGCGGCGGTGATCGGGGCTCTCGTGGTCGGGGTGTTCAGCGGTCCGATCGGCGTGGTGCCGGGGGCGAGTTCGGCGGTCGGCGTTCGTCCCCGGCCAACGGTCCAGATCGCGCGTCCCTCGAAGTCTGACCTCGAGTTGAAGGAGGAAGCGTTCATCCGCGATTTACGGCCGCTTTTTCTGCCGACCGCGTTGAACGCTGTGCCGCCCGAACCCCGGATGGCGGAAGGCCGGACGCCGATCGAGTTGGAGGCGACGCGCGCGGTCGGATCGGAGCTCGAGTTCAATCTGTTGCGCGAGCTGCCGCCGACGGCGACCGTCGCCGAGATCCCCGCCGAAAAGGCGAGTGCCCGCGACTGGGTTTCGAGCGATATGCCCGGCCCGTTGCTCGCCGGGATCGATCGGCGCGAGTCGCCGGTCCGGGCAATGGCGGCCCGCGGAGGCTTTCTCGAGGTGAGGGCGGCGGGAACCGGCGATGCGGTGCTCGCCGAACCTATTCCTGCCGAGGCTCGTCCGCCCGGCGGGAAGTCATGGCAGCCGATGGAGTTGCTGGCTACGGTGGAAGCCGCCGGACTTTTGGCGCCGCTCGTGGTAGTCGAAGGTTCCCGTGTGGACGAAGTCGACGGCCACTTCCGCAATTACCTCGCGAAAGTCTATCGGCTGGGGGATCGTTTGCCGCCCGGTTTCTACCGAATCGTTGTGGGCCCGTAGAATTTTGGCGGATGGTGCGAGTTTGCTGTTGACGGTGCCAAAACCGAATTGCACTTTCCTCGGCTCTTTTCGTTTTTTGGCACTCCCTTAGTATGCCCAGATAGCTCAGTTGGCAGAGCACGTCCTTGGTAAGGACGAGGTCGCCGGTTCAAATCCGGTTCTGGGCTCCAGGGAACC
>JACCEA010270463.1_pt1 | contig 25544 bp, 20 predicted proteins | sample 7449851 | NCBI WGS metagenome assembly JACCEA01 (sample SAMN15323453, study PRJNA562643) | freshwater metagenome | isolation source: river surface water | place: USA:Blue River Watershed | collected 2017-08-18
AGAAGCTAGTAACTGGTCAAGATGATGACGGTAATAATATTTATACACTAACGCCTTTGGATGCTTCAGCTAATCCCGATGCAGGTGAGGTTTATAATGGCGGAGATATTAAGGATAAGTACATGCACAGCTACACGGTTCCGTTTAAGTTAGCATATGGAACTACTGTAGATAGTTCGGGTAATGTTAAGAGATTGGTTGAGTTATATGAGAGTATCATAAATAAAACGTACCAATTAGAGTATCCTTATATTAGTACTACAGAGTCAGTTAACTACATATGTAACTATTTATACGCTAAAAAGAGTTTAGGTAGTAGCTTACACTTCGAAGCAGTTATAATGACCAACTTAGAGGCTGACGAAGTCACACTACATGAGGGCGGAAGTACCACAACCACAAATACGTCTACTGTTAGTATTCCAGCTACTATAGGAGAGATAGACTACAGTAAGTACGATAGTATAACGGCTAGTGGAGGTACTGTTACTATAGAGCAGATACTAGCGGACATCATACCTTCCACAGCAGTAGTTCCTGACCCAGATATAGAGGATAAGAAAGTTATATTCGCTTATCTTGTTTTTAGAGATGGACATACGTTCTTAGGTTACTTACCTATGACTATGATTAGTTATGACGAAACTGCATTCAAATACTTATATTCCGCTGATATGAAGTCAGATGAAGCTATATATGATAATAAGATGGTAGTGGAGTTATTCAATGCTGATGGAATTAGGTCTAAAGTTAAACTACCTGTAGGTTCTGTAGATATATCAGTTTGTATATACAGGGATGAGAAAGTAGGGGAAGCTAGTTTTAATTATAGTGCAGTTGATACAGGAATGCCTAGCTTTGACGGTAAAGTGCCTATAAATAGAATGAGTGTAGATGACGCTAGTCTTATTAAGAATATGACTAACGTTTATTCTTTACAAAGTGCTCAAGCTATATCTGATACAGGAGTTAAGACTATAACTGTTTACAAAGTACCTATGGTCGATGTAGATTACTTAATAAAGAAACCCACTAAGTTCTTTAGTCTTATACAAACTGAGACTGAAAGGATAACCGACTTATATTCTTCAATAGAACAGAATATGTTCTTTAGACTGCTATTCGCTAGAACTAAAGGTATAAGTAAGGTGTTCACTATAGGCGATTTAAGACCTAAGCAATTAGACAATCCTAGGCTTACTTTATTATTTAGAATAAAGACTACGGAAAGTAGTAGCGAGCTAGATAACTCTATTAAGAAATATATTATAAGTAGAGTAATGAGTAAGGATTATATGTTTGGCGAATACTGTCATATGACTACTATATGTGATGAAGTTAGAGCCGCATTTACTGAAGTAGAGTTTATTCAATTCCACTCGGCTAATGGGTTCGCTGTAGATGAGCAGCTTATAGTGGCTAAGACTACGGATGACTCGGATATATATGTACCAGAGTACGTGAATGTTAATTTCAATTACGATACGGTTGCAAATACATACGTACCTGATATAACATTACTACATACGACTTCAGGAACATCTACAACATAAAACATAGAGCCTTTTGGCTCTATGTTAATTTAATCCAATTATATATTATAATAGTAGAACAAGAAAATAATAATCCAATTCTAACAGGAGAAATAAAGAGTTAGACACCACGTCGGTGATAAGGAGACGAAAATGAAAACAACTCTAAACCTAGGTAACTTCAGCTTCAACTTTAATGAAATGTTAAGAGGATTATCGTCAGATGAATCTTATGCACTACAAAAACCTACAACAACGGCTGTAATAGAAATCAAAGAAGTTTCGATAACTTTCGAAGCGTCAGTTGAAGAAACTTTAGCGGATATAAAAGGAACGGTTGAGGTAGTAAAAGAAATGAAAAACTTAGCAAGTGAATTCGGAAACCTATTCGCTCAATACACTAACAAACAGCAGGACATAAGTGTTGCCAGTCAAAAGAAAGAGGCTTTCGAAGCGAGATTCAATGAAATGAAAGCCAACATCGACGCTACCACTGCAACAGTGATGGAAGAGATGAAAGCATTTGACAAAAAGTTAGATGCCGTTGAAAACAATATAGCTATATCTGCACACAGAGTAACGGGTATTGGTGACAGAATCTAGATAAAGATAACTGGCGATTAAGTTCGCCTTTTATTTTTTTTTGTTTCAGCGTAACACTTGATTGAATCTATATTACATGAAAGGAGTTACACCGACATGATGAAAGCATTTAAGTTATTTGTGCGCGTGTTAGATTTATATGTAGCCCCGTTGGCAATAATAATCGCTCACGTTATCTACAATGAAACCTCGTTACATAAGGTTTCTACTATCGACGATTTAAAGTATGGTGCATTCACTAACATGCTTTTATTTCCTACATGGGAAATAGCTTTAATCTACGGAGGATTATTATTCTACTTCACCGAGATTAATATCAAAAATCTACAAAGAGCCGACAAATATGTGTCTAGAGGTTCGGTATTTATAGTTTTAGCTATATTCATGTACCTAACAGCTAGAATCGCACCAAGCGGATGGCTTTATGATTACATCAATAGAGTCTTAAGATTCGGTAGTTTCATAATCAGTATATACGTGATGTCCTGTGGTGTCGCATTGACAGTAGCGTTATTCCGTAACAGAAAATAAAAAAGATAAAAGAAGGAGAAAGAAGATGGCAGAAAAAGATAACAATGAAAAAAAGAGTACAAAATTAGGGCAAATATTTAACGCTCATGGTCATACATTAGTATTGCAAGCTTATTTAGGAGGATTCACTGTAGCTTTGGATGTAAAGAAAGCAGAAAGTGATGAAGGTAAAAGAGGATACAAATACGATAGATTAGGGTACATATATCTATCGAGTATAGACTTAGGAAAATTAAGAAGCTTATTCAGATACATGATGAAAGGTAAATTAATAGCTAAGAAGATTTGGGAAGCAGGAAAGTTCCCTATCGAATTCGTTACAACTAACGGTGATAAAATAGGGTTTGAAATAGGGGACGGTAAAGTAGCTTTAGTGTCTATGAACTCTAAAGGTAGTGGAATAGACTTTGAATTCACTGCTATGAAAGTTACTAGTAAACTGAGCGAAGAAGACGATAGAGACTTCATGATGACTTCTTTACTATTGTCTATAGAGGAGTTTTATACTAAAATAGCAGAGGTATTAGACTATAAAAATCCCAAATACATCGAGCATATGACTAACCTAAGAAAGAATGATGGTAATGGTTATAATAATAACTACAATAACGGCGGAAATAAAAAGGAAAGAACGTATCAAGAAGACGATGCGTCTTACGAAGTGTAATTAAATGGGGTGTCATTGGCACCTTTTTGCACACTAATTTTAAAGATTGAATCCAGTTGTCTAGTTAGACAACTGTTTTTCACCAAAATTCTTATTGTTATACAGTTATATATTGAAATAAAGATACGAAATTAAATGTTTAAGGGAGGTTTAAATTATGTCAACGATGGAAAGTATAATGCAAGCTAAATACGAGTCTAGAAAACATCTTATAAAAAGACTATTCTCTGATATAGTTTGTAATGAAATAGAACAGGCTTATAACAAAACTGTTCTTAATCCAGTGCCAGTAGGTGCCGAAAATATAGATATGGAAGGTTTAAGGAACTCGTCCTTAATGATAATACTATATGTTAATAGAAGAGGTGAGAATGAATTTGACGCAATGTTCACTTTAGACTTAGCCAAGGAAGACACACCTTTACTAGATACTATAGCGGGTAATACGTTCATGGAATCTAAACTACAGCATATGTTAGCGGATGACGCCAATACGTTAGATTCATTCGGCGGTCCAAAGGCATTAGATGCTAATGGAACGTATGCACTTAAAAAGGTTAGTGAGTACCTAGAAACTAATGATTTAGAAACACATTGTGTTTATAAGTTCCCTGATGAAGTAGACGATGCTATATACAAAATGGCTTATACAAATTAAAATAAGGAAAGCGGAGGAGATACGATTATGTTAGTTACTATGGAGCAAAAAGCGAAGGCACAAGTATTAAAGGGATTTTATAGTTATGTAAAAGTATTAAACAACATGGATAAGATATATGGATTCAAAAGATTAGAGAAAACTATAGAGGAATTGGATTCGGAAATGTTTCCTGCTGCAATTAGAGTACTTAGAGCTTTAGCTGTGTATGATAAGCATGGAGTGTTTTCGCATTCTGTCACAAGTATCATTGACGTCAAAGCTAAAGAACTCGCTGAGAAGGAAATGATTGAGGCTAGAAAGACTTCAAAGGTGGAAGAGTATATGGATAAGAGAGCTATAGAAAAAGGAGAATCTGATTTAGAATATTGGACTGGTATACTGGGTGCTACGTACGGTAATGTTGTAGCAACTTACAACTTGAGAAATGACGGAGTACTAGAGAAATTCTATAACGGACTGATTGATATAATAAAGCTACTAGACTGGTCAGATATAACTCCGGCAGATGTAGATACTATTCTTAAGCAATGCAGTAATGCATTCTATGCTTCGTCTAACCGCGTACTGAATGTAAACCATTATATGAAAGAAATGATAACGGCGCAAAACTTCATGTGTAATTACGCAGGAATGAATACGTTCACTAATATATTAATATCGCAAGATATGTTTATCGATTCAGCGGAAGCTAAATTTAAACCTGAGCGTATCGGAGAACCCATAGGAAGCGAGTATGTTGATATAATGCGTAATGCTAAGCGTCACATACACAAACTGTCTGTAGAGGTGCTAAGCTATAGTAACACCATCAGAAAGTACGAGACTGGCAAACTAGATATAGTGAACTTAACACTTGAAGAAGCATTAGACATAAGCTATAGAAATACTGTCATGCTTGCGTTTTCTATGAAATTAGGAGATGGTATAACTACAGAAGACGTGGCCAAAGTTAATGAGGATTTGGATAGTTTCATAGTCGATGAGTGGAGAAAGTCTACCAGTGATAAAAAGTATAAACCTAAATACTATGTGGCTGTACTGGAACTCATATACAATGAAAGAGCTTTACTAAATGAAAGATTAAACGTGGGTATAGAGTTAAGAAGTGAAGATGCACCTCATATTAGAGTAATGCACAAAGGCGACTATAACTACGAAAGAGTAACAATAAGAAACTATCACAAAACACATAAAGCTATATCTAGATGGATTGTGGAACAGTTCGGATTAGACTGGGACTCAGGAATATATAAATCAAAAAGAAACGGTATGTTACTAACTATAGTAGACAAGAGTAAAGCTAATAGTGTATTTAAAATATAAAACTAACTAGGAGGAATGAAATAATTATGGCAATTAAATTCAAAAAGGATAAGGCAACGACTAATATTGTACACAGATTAAAGCAAGTATTTGACAAGCAATTCGCTATGACCGAAGGTAGCAATAGAGCGGTATTCGGTGATGGTATATACGAGAACATAATCAGAGCGGAATATAAGTCGCAAATAACTAAAGAGTATATTAAGGAATGGATTAAGGATATACATGTCAATAACCCTAACGAAGTAGAGTTAGTGATGGCTATAGGTGTAAACATGGTAGAGCCTGTTGACGGTGTTAGTGTAGATATAAGTACAGCAGAGCATACACTGTATTTCAACTATGCACATAACTCAGTAGACTTCAACCCCGAAGATGTATCATTAACTGAGAAGTTAGGTAAAGGTGTAGGCAAAGACATGGCTGATTCTGAGCGTCATATCATGTACAATAATAACATAAGAAATATAATATTAACAGCTAAGACCACGACGGTTATGTTTTATTATGTCACTAAAGAAATGATGGGAGCGACAGAAGAAGTTAATTTTGCGAATTAAAGCAACTAAGGAGACCGATACAAATGAAAGAATGGGTTAAGGCGGGGTTTATGGCGAGTAGTCTGATGGTGATTGCGGGAATAGGAGCTGTATTCGGCGCCATGTTATCGATAGAGATATTCAGGGTGTTTATGTGAGGGGTGGGTTTCAGTGAGTAATGGAGTTCGGACTTTAATATGTATGGACTGCTCATTCATAGCCGAAGGATGGGGACTGTGGATGTTCGATATAAACGGTATAACGCACACTAGAAATGTATATTCTGACGGCAATGAATGGGTGCTAGATAGACTGATACACATATACGGTGAGGAACACACCGACGCTATAATAAATGGTCAGGGGATATGCCCAGTTTGTCACAGTATACACGTGGAGCGGTATGATGAAGACACATATAATATAACTAATGGAGGAGCAAAAGGAATGAAAAAGAAAAAATGGTTACTAGAAGCACAGTTAATAAGTGGTAAAGGTGTTAATCAAGTTAAGGTCGGAGAACTAATGGGTGACTTCAAAGAAGAGAATGTTGACGAGTTTAGAGAAGCTGTAAGTACACTGATAGAGGCAGGGGAGACTAGAGAGTACAATGAGGGGGTCTTCTTAAGATTAGGTGAATACGAAGGGGCTACTATAGAAGAAGCATATAATAACTACTTTGAGGCATTTGACGGTGACGACCACAATGAGTTATTCTTTATGAACCAAATAGAGGCTATAGAGTTGGCAGGATGTGCGTGTGGCGGTAAATGCGGAACTGGCGACAATATGGATAAATTAGCAGAATCTAAAGCGTTACTCGATAGTGTATATGACACGGGTATATTATTAACTGCGGATGACAGTGTTATAGAAGAAATAGTCAATGGTGGTGATATATATGTACAAGAGAAGATAGCAATGTGGAAAGAGTCTAGATATAAATTTAACGAAGGTGCTACAGTGGATTCGGTTAAAGCTGACTTAACTAGCGGTGAGTGGGCAAGTAAATGGGAGCGTAAAGACTGGTCTATGGTGGAGGAGACCGAAGAAGGTGTCGTAGGAGCTGGAACATTCGAGTTATACGATAGGCACAATAAAAAGATAGGCGGTAACTAAATTGAAGAATAAATAAAGAGGCATTACGCCTCTTTATTATTTTTTATTTCTATTGGCTCCTTTTTTAACAGCGGCCTGTCTTTTAGCTAGTTCTTTAGCAGACAGATGCTCGTCTTCTACTTCAGCGATTACATCTTTAGTGTATCCTTTAGTATCTTTAAAGCTAGACATTTTATTTCCTGTTCCCATCCTTTGTCTACCTGCTCCTAATTTAGGCATAGTAGTACTACCTTTAGATATAGTTTTACCCACTAATTTAGTAACACCATTTAAAAGAGTGTTGATACCTATTTTACACTCAGCGACCGTTCTAGTGTAGTCTTTAACCAATAAGTTACAAGCCGTAACTATAGCTTTAGCAGCAGCAAGTATTTCGTCTACTCCTTTTTTATCATTAACGCCGTCGGCATTACCTGCTTTTTTCGCGACTTTATCCAACGATGCAGAACTTTTTTTAGTTTGACTTAACAATTTAGACGTTTGTGTCATTATTTGCCCAACTAATCCTGCAAGGTTTTCTTTCTTACCAACGAATAATCTTTTGATTTGTTCTTTACTAGCCTCTAATCCTTTAGTTAACTCAGGTATATTTAAGTAAGCTTCATCAGAAACATACTTAACAGTGTTAGCTCTTAGTCTAGGTAGTAACGACTTGTCTGATACTTCTCCAGTAATGCTGTCAAGCATAATAGTTGACACTGGTTTTTTAGCTAGAGCTTGTTGCATTTGTTTAGCATACTCCAATATTTTTGAAGTACCTTTAGGGTCAGTCATAACTTTTCTAGTAACTCCCGTATCCATAGGAACCATAGTAGCTAGTAGAAGCGTCGGAGCTGTTATTAAACTATCTATCACACTTATATTTTTATCACTTTCGTTAGTTGCAGACATTGCTAACTTACCTATAGTAGCTAAAACCGTTTCTTGAGAAGGGGCAGCTTTAGTTAACTCTTTAACATTAGCAGCAAACGTTTTTAATGGGTCTAATGAGCCAACACTACTAACGTATTTATCAAAGTCAGTTACTATAACTTTCCCTGATGACCTGTGTAACTCAGCAGAAGCATACACTCCACCTTCTGATATAACGAATAATGAGTTGATAGATTTAATCAAGTTAGCAACTATCGCTTTCTTGTCAGTTGCATCTGTTTTGATAAGCATAGGGATATTCATTTTAGCCCCTGCTTTAGGCTTTTTCGTTGCATTAGCTTTAAGTATTTCTACTACTTTATCTAACTTTCTTATAACTCCTTTTTGTGATACAAAGAAAGCTCTAACTGAGTTGATAGCAGCAATGAATGCTTTGTATAATGTTACTACAGTAGTCCATATAGTAGCACCTATCTCTTTTATTCCTTCTTGGAACATTTCAAATATATCTTCGTCTGTAGCTCCTCTTTTAGCTGCTTCTCTAAATAATGCGCCATGTGACTTAACCGTTCCTTCTATAGAGTTCATAGCTCTTTCGCAGAAGTAGTAAGCTTTATTTATTGTAGTCTCCATTTGCAGTTTAGTTTTAACTGTACTTTCTTTATACAGTCTAGAATCTATAACCTCATCAGAAACTACTGAGCTTTTTCTCATTTCACTGAACAGCTCTCCGTGTTTCAAAATATCATTTAATAATCTCATTGTTTGCCTCCTTGTTTTATAGATGTATAGTTTTCAAAATATTGTCATAACGCTTAAAGATGTGTATTTATAAGGATGATAGAAGAAACAGGGGAATCGACCCCTGTTACATGTTAAGTTAAAATAGTGTAACCTTTCTTTCTGTAAACATCTTTGACGAACTTAATATGTTCATATCCAACGCATATAAGAACTCTGTCTTCCGTAGGGAACACCCATGTCCTATCTCTTCTTATAATAACCCTATTAACTTCTTCCACTAGAGCATCATACTCATCTATGAGCTTTTTAGGCACGACCGATAAGTCGCTATCTTTGCCTAAAGCCACAGTCGCTTTCTCCAGTATAAGCGGTAGTTTCTTAAATGATTGAAGTGTTTTATCTATCTCGTTGAAGTCTTGGTGTGCTATAGAATTCAATATATCCACTAGTACATCATTTGTGTAGAATCCAGTCTGAGCAGTTTGAAGTGCTAACTGCGTCGTGCCCACGAGCTCCCCAGCTTTAGCTGTTAACTTTACCACCTTACCCATGACTTTCTGTAACGAATTTATCAACTTCTCTGGGTTAGTGTCAAGTGCTGATGATTTGTCTATCACTTTTCTTAACTCCGTATGTAAGTATGCGTCTGTTATATTCTTATCTATACCGGGGTGGTCTACAGCTACCTCGAACCTAACTTCAGTAGGCGCTTTCTGCGCAAAGTCCTTCATTCTTTCTAGCACAGGTTCTACAAGCGTCTTGCCGTAGTCGTTTAAGAATAGATGGTAAGTACCTATCACCATAACCTTCTTTTTGTTATCTGACATTTTCTCACTGAAAAGAGGCATATCTAGTATATCATGGATGTATCTCATTTTGCTTACCTCCCGCCATTGAGTGGAATACAGAGAAAGAGTCGGTCATGTTGACGTCCAGTTTAACAGGTTTGACCTTCGCCGTCGATGTAGAAGGGGTACCGCCTTTGTACTCGGCATATAATTTCAATACTCTAGCATAGCGCTCTTTAGAGAAGTTTTGAACTAACCTTCCTTTTTCGAAATTATATTCTTCTTCCTTATCGCGCCACTTAGTCGTAGCTTCTTTTTTATCATGTACGTCCCACTCAAATGCACCTTTCGATTCAGCATACGATATAGCGTCGTCTAACTCGTTCTTATCGCCTTTAGTACGTGCAATCATGTCGGCTAGTACAGATTTAACCGCAAACTTATCCTTTTTGTCTACCGCATCTTTGAAATACGGAATAGACGTTATTTTTTTACCAGTGGTACCCGTTGATTTGCCCGACTCACCAATACCCGTACTCATTCGCTTAACTACGCCATGCAGTATTAGTTTAATATCTCCTGCCATATTTGTATAATCCCTAAGAACTACATTCATTACCGTAGCACTGGCTTTACTAATATTCTGTACTCTAGTAGCGGCTTCAGCGTTATCTATTATCTTTCCTGTTTTAGTAAGCGACTTCATTACTTTAGTTGTATCCTTAATAACCACTCTCATGCAGTCTTCGAAATTAAGTGTCGTTCCTATACCCTTTCTAACGTCACCTTTAGTCGATGCCCTAAATACAGCTTGAATTGATTTAGCTATGTTATCTATAGTAGTTACAACTGTTCTCTTGTCTAAGCCTTTCATATCTTCATAAGATATAGCACTTTTTAACTTACCATCAGTAATACCTAAACCTTTCAATAGTTGAGCATTAATCCCCTTTTTAGCAACTCCGCTTCTTACAGCATTTGTATACTTCTCTATAGCATCGATATCTGCATCATTTCCCATAGTGGCACCAACTATAGTCTTCGCAGTCTTTCCGTCCTTGGTGAACATACTGTCATATACTCTAGCAGGTGCAGCGAATACATCTACTAAACTACCATCCTGTTTTATTCTTCTAGCAATCTTACTCATGTAGTCTTTACCGAATGTATGCATGCTGAGTATTTGACTCAAAGCATCGGCTCTCTCCAATTTAACCGTATCTTTTTCGTTAGGATTCCACACTAACTCACCGTTAGACGTAAGCTTAGCCGACAAGTAAGCATCTCCACTAGCTAGGTCTAATAATATTGCAATTAAATCATCAAACCCTCCTAAACCTTTATTACCTTTAAGTACGGGTAGTTTAGCGTCTATGGTTCCATTAATATCTTTAACCTTATCTTTAATAACAGCCAATCTTTTAATTAAACCTTTTTCTCCGCCTATGAACATCATCTTAATATTAATGGCTATTCTAACTATAGCCTTACCAAAATTGATTATAGCACTCCATATAGCTCTACCTATATCTTTAATGCCCTCAGCATATAAAACATCTGTACAACCGTTAGAAGCTTTCTCTTTGAATGTCTTAATAACGTTATCTACTTTAGCCATGGCATTCTCACTATAGTAAGTTGCCTTTATTATAGCGTCATTGAATTCAGCCTCAATGGCATCCTCTTTGAGCCTAATGCTATGACGTTTTAATGTTTCTTTAAATAAACTCATATCCATACTAGTTCCCTCTTTTCTTAAAAGTCTGTAAAAGAAGCACCGCTAAGTGCGGTACTTACAGTTATCTATTATTTAGCTGTTTCTGTATCAGCTTTTGGTTTTCTTTTGAATTTATTAGCTACTGTATTTTTCAAGTTAGCAGCTTTGTCTTTCATAGAAGTTTTTGGACCCGCAGGTTTTTTAACTTTTTCAGATTTAGCCACTTCTTTACCTTTAACTCCGTAAGCAGCAAGTATTTTGCTGATTGCATCGTTGTAAGTTTTAACAGCTACGATAGCTCCATCTCTACAGTCTTTTACTAAGTCAGTAAATGTTTTAGAAACGTCATTCATTGCAGCAATGTATGATTTTAATACAGTTAAGATAGTTTGAGAATTTGTTTTCTCATCTGAACCTTTTTCTAAGTTTGCTTCTTTAGTAGTCTTTTTGAAAGTAGCTCTCCATTCTTTAGCTTGTTTAGCCATTTCAAAGAACACTGTAGTCTTTTTACCTTTAACGTTAGCTTTGTATTTAGCTAAGAATTCTTCCATAGCTGTTTCTTTACCTTTACCAGTTAAAGAGTTGATGATTCCTCCGAATACAGCAGTATTAGCAGGGTCTAATTCTATTTTAGTAAGTTGAGTCATCCATTTACCAAATGCTCCTCTTCCTTCACCTGTTTTGTGTTGACCGTTTCCATCTATACCTTTAGTTTTAGCGTAAGCAGCAAAAACATCTCCGTTAGAGATTCCTTTTTTAGCATACTCTCTTGCTAATTCTCCAGCATTTTTCAACCAGTCTTTATCTTCAGCGGCAACTTTACCGTCTGTAGCTTCTTTGAATTTCATGATGTAAGATGCTAATGCAGCAACTGTTCTGTATTTAGACTCTTGAGTCAATACTTCTCCACCACCATTTACTAAAGCTTTTAATCCTTCAGCAGTTGTAGGAACTCCTTCTCCGTCTGCAACGAATACTTTATCTTTAATATCAAAAGATACAAATAAATCTGGATTTGCTAACTCTGCAGCATAACCTAATAAATCTCCTACTGGATACATAGCTTTATCAGCTTTAGCTTTTAAAGCGATACTTACTTTTTTAACTCCTTCAGTTCCTTTTTCAGCAAATACTTTTGCTAATTGGTCTTGTTTTAACATAAGAGTTTTATACTCTCTTAATAATCCTGCTTCTGATACGAACCAAGAAGAACCTTTTTGAATGATTAACACGATTGCATCAAATATTTTAACTACTGCAGTTACTAATGTACTCCACATGTCTTTAATAGATTCTCTGTATACAACTCCTAATCTTCCATTGTTTGCATTTTCTTTGAATAAGTGTTGAGAAGTCATAATAGTTGCATCAACTGAAGCAACAGCACCTTCTCTGTAATAGTGAGCTTCTACTAACGCTCTATTACAGTCACCAAGAGTAGTTCCTACACCAGTTTGAATAAGACCTGCTCTATTAACTCTATTCGTTTTACCTGCCGTTTTAACAGATTCACCAAAAAGCGAACCTTCAAGTAACATATTTACTTTAGACATCGTTATACCTCCTATGATTTTATAAGTTTATTAGAATGACATGCATCCTTTTTTCAATTTTTTGTCAATATGCTATAACCCCAATTAACACAAGGTTATAGCATAAAAGACTCTACTTTCTATTAGGATTTAAGTTAGCATTAACTTCATCCATATCGGGTTTTTTCAATTTTGAGAAGTGATTAGGTTCAGTAATCATGCTAGGTGGTAACTCAGCATCAGAAATAAGTTTCTCAATTACTTCTAGGTATCTTTCGTAACTCCCTATCACTTTATTTAAAGCTACTCTAGTGTCTATTAATGTAGCAGAATAAGTTTTAACTACACTATTCATTACAGAAACATATTTATTCATTACATAAGTAAGTGAATCTATATTTTTGGCAGCTTCAGTTTTATCTGCTTCTTTACCTTTATATTCCGCTTTATTGGCTTTTCTAGCAGTCATGAAAGTTTTCTTCCATGCTTTAGCTTGAGTTGCCATTTCTAAGAACACATTTGATTTTTTAGATTCTTTAATCATAGCTAATAAAGCTTTGATAGTGGGACCTTGCTCTCTTCCTCCATCTTCATAATACGTTACATCTCCTGCCTCTATAGGTTTAGATACAGTATTATATATGAATTTAGATAACGCCAAAGACGTTTTAGGAGCGAATACAACAGTTTTAGCTTTGTCTACTAGATTAAGTAAGCTAGTGTCCAATATAGCTTTATCCGAAGTATGCCCAGTTCTAGATAGGTTAGTGTATTTTCTAGCAACAGCTTGGAATATACCTCCTTGTAAGTCCCCAACTTTAATGAATTGCTCAGTCAATGCTTTAGCCGTAACTAAGTTCTCTTTAGAGTTATCGCTCGCCTCATTTTCACTTCCTATTAAATCCCCACTTACTGTGTTTTTAAAGATATAAGATAATGCTGTGAGTTTAGCTACTGTACTTCCTTTGTAGTTAGTACCGAAGTTAACCATTGCATTATTACCATCTTTAGACATGAAGTCGCTTCTAAGAATATTAGCATATCCTTCTTCTACTTTAATAAATGTTTTAGTATTAATATCGTAAGATAATAATGTTTCAACACTGATTAACTCTAAAGCCATAGAAAGTATTTTCCCTATAGGCATAGGTACATCAGGATTATTGATTTCAGTAGGTAATTTAACTGCTAATTTATTCCATTTAATTTTACTATTTTGAAGTACTTTAGCAAGTCCTTCCTCACTATGCTCTGAAGAGTTAGCAAGAGTATCATAAATTTTATGCATCTTGTCTTCTATAGCATTGTACTTTTTCATTATACCTTCATCAGATATAAAGAATGCCATACCTTTTTGCATAGCCATGTGTAATCCTTCAAAGAATTTGATTAAGGCATCTATAGCAACACCAAACCAATCTCTGATTCCTTCTCTATATAATTCAAATGATTGGTATACATTCTCTAAACTTCTGTGTTCTTTAAATATATTCGTCATCATTTTTAGTTCATCTTTAACTGCTCTGAAAGAAGACTCTCTGTAGTAATCTATATCAGCTATAGCAGTGGCGAACTCTGCCGATGTCACACTTACACCTGTAGAGACCGAATTCTCTTTAAGTAACTTGTGACGTAACCCGGCACCAAGTATTAACTTTTTCATGGTTTACCTCCTCTAATATTTTCAAGTTTAAAAGAGGAGTTTTTACACCCCTCGATAAACATTATTTTTAATCTTCGTCGAACTCCTCATCGTCTTCTTCGTCATAGTCTGTATCGATGTCGAAATCTTCGTCATCGTCTTCACCTAAGTCGTCGTCGCCGAAATCTGCAGTATCTGCTTCTTCATCTAACTCTTCCTCATCTTCAAATCCTTCGTCAGAATCTTCATCTTCGAAATCGTCGTCTACTTCAAATTCATCCGCTTCTTCGTCAGTTCCTTCTTCATCACCGAAGTCGTCTCCTTCTCCGTCGAAATCCTCTTCAGTTCCTTCTTCGCTAACTTCTAAGTCTACTCCGAATCCGTTGTCGAATGTAAATTCGTCTTCAGCGTCGTAAGTTCCTTCAAAGTTAAACTCTTCAGGTATTTCAGCCAATTCAGTTTGAGACTCTCCAGCCTCTACTGATGCTACTTCAGGTGTTTCTTGTTCCATAGCTTGTAATGCAGGCTCGTCGCCAACAGCACCATTTCCAGTTTCTTCTAAAACTTCTAAAGTAACCTCATCTTCCGAAGGGTAGTACATTTTAGGCTCTTCTTCAGCTTTACTGCCATCGTATTGATTAGCAGTTAATTGAGGGGCATCCCCTCCAACTTCTCCACCGTCTTCGAAATCTTCTGTTCCTTCTTCGTCTTCGAAACCGTCATCCTCAAATTCATCGTCAGATGACTCGTCATCAAACTCTTCGTCGTCGTCGAATCCTTCTTCTGAATCATCACCGAATTCATCCTCGTCATCGAAGTTTTCATCATCTTCAGTCTCCTCTTCATCGACAGGTTCATCGTCTTCTTCATCTATTTCGTCAAGGTACGATAAATCTTCTCCGATTATTTCTTCAGAATCTAACGCAGTATCGTCTTCAGCTACTCCGTCCTCTTCTTTGAAGTCTTCTTCATTTTCAACGGACTCTTTAAATAGTGGACTATTTAAAAGCGTATTATATCTATTTCTTTTCATTATTTAAACCTCCTAGTGTTTTATTATTAATTTCACTCTATTGTTTATTAAGAATTAAAGGCTATCCGTCCGCTAATATGCTGTGAGCCTTGTTTATTAGTCGATTTAACTTCATCTTTAACTGATACCTTTATATCGGCTAGTATGATATTAGCTAAACCGAACATATCTGCCACAGTTTGCATACGGTATGTTAAGTCCATTATTAACGCCATTCTATAACTGTTCGCCATACCTATCAGCTCCATAAGAGTAGTAGTTACTTTAGACATATTAAGAGTGGCACCATGTAACATATTCGAACGTCTAACGAACTCATTAATAGCGTCATGGACATAGTTATCGTTTCCGTCATAACCTGCTATAAAGTCAGTGACCATTTCGTCGACCTTGACAGATTGGTCGTATAATAAGGACGCGTTTTTGGTGGTTGATTCTATATTCCCGCGCTTAAGCCCCATTAAGTTAAAAATCACGTCTCTATTCCTTTTATCATGAGAAGGAGCATACTCCTCGAATACTTTAATAAGCGACTTAATGTCCCTGTATTTATATTCCATAATAATAGACGCATAACCTAACGACTTACCTTTAGTCTTTTGAATGATTGATTCGACTTCACCCCAGTTTTTAATAGTTCCCGGAGCTCCGCCATCTTCTCCGTACTGATATCTATTTTTATCGAGTGCATAGTCTAGATTCTGTGCATCGCCTAGTATTATGGCATACAAACTTTGCTGTAACCTTATAGCATGCACCAGTACGTCCGATATTTTAGCTTTGGTACTTTTAGTCGTAGGTTTAGTGAGCGAGGCTTTTAGTTTGTCTGCAACGTCTGCGGCTTTAGTTGTGGCACCTACTAATTTACGCACCGATTCTTTGGAGTCTAATTCGTTATTGTCACCTTTGCGTTTGTGTAATGTTAATGCATCAGCCAGTGAATAATCTAGCGCTGCCGTCAACTGCGTAACATAAACCAGATGTTTGGACAGAAGCCCATGAACCCCTGCAAGGGGAGTACCATCGAAAGCGCTCTGTGTGGTATTGGAAGATACCGATAAGAACGGAAAGGTGTCTAGGTGCGAGCCTAAGGCTTGTATAGCGCCCAATGTACCAGCATCGTCGTAAGGGTTATTATCTTTCATGGTTGCCGCATGGCTTGCTAAACTAAATACGGCATTGACCATGCTACCGCCGAATATATCATTCATTAATTGGTCATCTACCTTGCCGCGTTCGTCTTTGGTTAATCCATAAGGTTTAACTGGTAAATATCCGACCACATAACTTAGTATCTTCTTATAGTCTTTAAAATCATCGCCTGTAAGTTTCATCTTGGATAGCTTGTCTTTGTGTTGCTCTAACCAAGGGTTATATTTACCTTTAAGTTCATCGGTGTTATATTTTTTATTCTCCATCAATGCCTTAAGTCTATTATCGTTGAAAGACTGAAAGAACTCGGTTCTGTTGACTAAGTACTTACTTCTAACCTTAAGCTTTCTGTACATAGCTGCTATTTTTCCGAAGAATCTCATTATCATTTGAGGTATACCTTTAAAAAAAGCTAGTATCTTCATCAGTATCAGTTTAATGGAATTACCTTTCTTAGCTTCAGAGTACAACTTAACCGATTCATTAGACGCATACGAACTTAACGATTCGCATGCACTCTCAAATCTAACCATATCGGCACTTAATTCATCGCAAGAATCTTCTATGGCTTTCTCTCCATACAACTCCGTATCGATACCCTTCATCTTATTATATAACGAAGTCAGCATGTTATCGTGAAGGGAGTCAATTAAGACTCCTTCAGCTCCAACTTCATGTCTAACTCTTTCGCCGAATAATAATTTAGTATCGTTGTGTCTCACTGACTCTTCTTCTTGAACCATTTTAATCAGTCTGTTTATTTCGTACATGATTGTTATCCTCCTTTTTTAGCAAGTTCCTTTATTCCTTTTTCATCTTTAGGATTCTTCTTTTTGAAGAGTCCACCTTTAGATGATTTCTTATCCATTTCGGGTTTAACCTGTTTAACCATAGAGTATGAGTCACTGGCTATAATAAATATCTTAGTGACACCCCATATTCTTAAAGCCATGTCTCCCGGTATAGACCTAGTGGATTCATTTATATCCTTTATAATGATTAATGATTCTTTAATAGTATTAAACATGTTCATCATCATCTTAGTAGAAGCACCTTCTATTTGAATAAACTGCTTAACCGATTTAAAGTTATTATCATAAGGGAAGTCGCCCATTAACTTAGCGATATACTCGACGGACTTCTTAATGTCATCTATCTTAGTTATATCAGCTATAGTTTGAACAGAACCCAACTTCTCTCTCTCTTTTCTAACTTTGTTTAAGTAAGCCGCAAGTTTATCTTGTGACTTCTTATAACCTTTGGAGTTTTTAGCATCTGCTTCGGCTTGTTTCTTTTTAGCGTCATCAGACTTAGATGTATTCTTCTTCATATCCTCTGCAGTTTTAGAGAACTTGTCAGAATTATCATCTCCTCCCATAGGATTAGCTCTTTCTTCATTACTACCGCCATTATTACTAGAACCATTAGACGATGATTTATCAGAACCTTCGCCACTAGCTAGTTTAGCTAGAGCTGAACCGTTACTATTATCAGCTTCATTGAATTTAACGTCCATTATATCTGTAGATTTTTTATCATCTACTTTCTCTCCGTCGATAGCACCTATCTCTTTATCGGCTTCATTTAATAATAAATCTATATTATTGTACTTAATAAGAGCCGATAGTTGAGCTATAGTAAGATTTCCGGGAACTACTATCCCTGCGTCATTAAGACCTCCTACAACCTTCTCTATAGGCCAATCCATCATTCCTTCAGATTTACCCATAAATACTTCGAAGCAGAACCCTAATGTAGCGTCAATGGCTTTCATAACCTCTTCAGTGCTAGTTGTAGCTTTAGGCATTCCTAAAGTATTCTTTAAGTCACCCAAGAACTTAGCATTGGCTGTATTGTACTCATCTATAGTTTTTAAGACACCACCCATTACCTCGTAAGTGAATTGACCATCGCCATACTGAACTCCTCCTACTAAAGCTTTAATAGCATTATTTAATCCTTCCGAAGGTTTATCTAAGACTTTAATCTTTCCTTCTTTAGTTATACCATTATTGTAGAATGCCATAGTTTTCTCAGTGGGTAATTTAAGACCTGCTTTATTATTAGAAGCTATTGTGTTAAAGTCCAATATAGGGAACTCTTTAGATACATTCTTATTATCTTCGCTAAACTTCATAGACATTCTGACTACATCTCTAAGAGTTCTATCGCTAGTCTTCTTTTTGAATAAGCCATCTTTACTGTCTTTAGTTTTAGCCATTCCCACTAAATCCATAAATGTTTCACTTATACCTTGACCGAATACTTTCTCAATCATATTTTGATACATCGTATCTCCTGCTAATGAACCCGATGCTACCGTAACTTTAGAGCATATGATTTGGAAAAGTCTAGTTAAGTCCTCTTCAGAACCGTCTCCAGTTATACCTTTGCCAACTAAAGCTTTGGCGTCATTCTCATTAACAAATGATGCCATCTTTTTATCTTTAGCTCTACCGCCTGATATAGCATCCATGACACCTTTAGCTTTGTCTGCAGGGAATGTCTTGAATAGAGCTTCATGGGATATTTTAAACCCGTTACTAGAGAACGATAAATCACTAGCCCCGCCTTTACCTTTCCCCATACCCATTATCTTAGCAAAGAACTTAACCACTATATCCTTTAACTTAATAACTATATTCCAGCTTTTAGTCCATAGAGTTTTAAGTAACCCCATCAACTTAGCTTCTGTATAGATTATCAAACTATCGTCGTTTATCGCAGTTATAGTGCCATATAGTTCCATAGCATCATTATGAATCCTTGTAGCAGATTCATGAAGTAAAACTAACTCAGTTTCATCGTCATATCTACTGGATTCAGAGAACATCTGCATCTCAAGTAACAGATTATCCACCTTAGAGTCAACTACAACGCCTAACGCACCGTTAGAGTGTCTAGTAAATGATTCCTTGAATAAAGAGTCATTTCCATTTGATGATACTCTAATAATATCATGTATTGAATTTGCTTTCATATTCTCCTCCTTTCTTTATATTTTATTGGTTGTTTATCAAATAGATGTCGACTATTGACCCATTCTAGCTTTGAATTGTCTTACTATAAAGTCAGGTACGTCACTCACATCTATGAATTCAACCGTGTATTTTTCGCCCCAGTTATTAGAAGTTATACCATTCTCTCTATCAACGTTCTCTGCGACCCCGTCTAAAGAATATATAGACTGCTCATTGATGAACTTATCAACTGGTTGACCATTAACATCGGTTACGAATAAGTAATAGTAACTTCCGTCTCTAGTCATTCTAACTACTTCTTTTTTACCATTACGTAGTTTAAGAGCATTTATCGCCACATCAGGGTCTGATGTAGTTGCATCTACTACATCCATATAAAAATCATCGTAAGTTTTAGCAGAGGTTTCCTCAACTACTTTAACACTAGTCTCAACCTCATCAGACTTTTTTATATCACTCTCTGATGCTATATTAAATATACTCACTTCATTATCTACCGAACCTTTATTTATGCTAGAGTTAACCCCTTGCTCATCAAATGTAGATTGACTAGCACCTGCATTAGCCGTAGGTTTAAACTCAACCTGTTCGCTCGACATATTAGGATTGCCCATATTTCTTCCTCCAGTAGGGTCTGTTCTAATGGCATTAAACATTCTTAGAGGGTCTATGTATTTATCACTATTAGCTCCTCCACCACCATTACCGCTTCCTCCACCAGCTTCTTTAAGTTCTAACTCTCTTTCTTTATGTTCAAATCCAACTATATCTTTAATAGCACCCATGTTCATTTTAATGGCTTGTATCTTACTACCTTGCATGCTATTAAGAACCGAATACATTTCCGCTATCGCTTCATAATCTCTAACTCTTTCGCCTTGTAAATCCCCCAATAAGTCTTTAACATTTCTTATATCGTTATTAGCTTGAGATATAATATTATTCCCTTCTTTTATTAGAGGAGCGTACTGCTTCTTTATAGCTTTCATTCTAGGATTATCTGTAGCATTACCGTTCTCCAGTATATAAGGTCTACCTAAACTATCTCTTCCTAAGAATACCTGCTCCTTACTGGCGAACTTATTAAATCCATTTTGTAAAAATTTACTTATCTTATTGAACCCTAATGCGAATTCTAAAAACTTAGGTGTATCACTCTCTCCTTTTTGAACCATATCATATGGCGACACATAAGTCTTCTCGTCTTTAATTATTTCATAACCGTTACTATCAACCATGATAGTTCTACGTCCTTCTCTTTCTTCATTGCAATCCATGGCTTTTCTTCCTCCTCTTTTTATATATTATTCACTAATTTTGTTCAGTAAAATTCGCACGTCGTAACAAATGTAGTGCTTGAAAATACTAATATTGAAAGGATGGTAGCATAATAAATGAAAAATGAAAAAGAAATGGATAACGAAATGAAGATAGCTTATTCTTATATAACGATGGCTAAAATAGCTTTGGTTGACTCGTCAGATGCTAATACAGAGGAGATGCAGAATATAATTGATAGAATATCAGATGTGCAAGTTAGACTAGCACCACTAACGGTTAAAAAATAGTGGTGTAGTCGACACCTTTATGATGAAATAAGGGAGGTTATTAATGAGTGATAATCAGAGAGCAGGACAGCAGAAGTTAGACGTATATAACCAAGACATGTTTCCGATATTCTTTAGTTACGATAGTTGGGAAGATGTTCATTATAGATGCTGGAAGAATGTAAAGACTGGGAAGAAGTTTATGCAACCCATAAAGAATCCTAGAATACCCATTCATATAGCAAAGGAAAGAATAGAGTCGTACGATGAATGTATAACGGATGATAAAACTAATAAACATTCCGTATCGTATAGATGGAGAGAGTACGACATAGCTAGGCTATACAAAATGCACGATTTTAAAGATAAGGTTAAAAATAAACAGATTAAGCGTAAAGATATATTCCTTACTAAAGGTCTATTCGGTGCGGACTTGATATTAGACGATAGAATACTGATGGACTACGCTACAGCTATAAGTGATGATTATAGAGTACCCGACTTAGTTATAGGTGCGTGGGATATAGAAACGGATATCGATGTCAGTCCTTATGAAGGTCAACAGCCTATATATATGATAGGTTATGCTGATACGAATCATAGAGAGTTAGTAATTTACAATTTAAGAAATTATGGTCGTTATGGTAGACAGCAAGAGCTTGAAGAGAATATAGAAGAGTACTCGAAGAAGTTTATAGAGAACTTATTCAAAGATGTAGAGGAAGCTAATACTAAACCTAAGGATGCAGGAAGAAAGAAGATACTCGATGCGGTACTTCAAGGTTTCACTTGTAAGTTTATATTCTTTGACGATGAGAAGGAACTTATAGAAACTGCATATCATGAAATATTCTATAAATATTGCCCTGATTACTTGTATGCTTTCAATACATCGTATGACGTTGATACAACGTGCCTTAGATACGAACAACTCGGAGGGAATCCAGCTAAGTTATTCGCTAGGTCTTATGGAGATATTAAAGGATATTATCACTTCGACACTAGAGATAAGAGTTTTGAAGCCGATAGAACTAGGCATAGTTTCTATTCTAGTCATCCTACTAAGATACTAGATTACCGTCTAATTCATTATGGATTAAGAAGAGGTTCTCAATTCCCTAAAACTTCACTAGATGCAACTGCGGCTAGATGTACTGGTATAGGTAAACTAGACTATTCTCATGTAGCGAACCATATCTCTAAATTACCGCTTAATGACTATATAGTAACGGCAGAATACAACTTACGTGATATTTTACTAATATTATTCTGCGATGCTGTTGAAATGGATACATCGAACGTTATAGCTAAAAGAATGGTTAGTTGTACGGAATTTGAAAGAGTAATGTCGCCTTCAGCGGCTTCAGCTAATACGTTTATTTATATAGCGGAGAGAAAAGGTATAATCTACTGTAATGACGTTAATAAGTACTTACTAGGATTGGACGATGATGTCGTATCAGCTCTAGCTAAGATGGATGAAGAAACATTTAATATCATAGACACTATATTATCAGCCGACAGTATTAAAGGTGGACTCGTATCGGACCCTAATAAATGTAAAGTGCAGGGTGAAACTTTAATTGATGGTGTCGAGTCTAGAAAATACGAAGATGTGATAGATGATGATGCGGCATCAATGTATCCTATTGAATGTATAACAGGAGCTATCAGTAAATCTAACTATGTTTATAGATTAGAGAGTAAAGATAATATTGCCTTTGACCCTGATGGTAACAACTTCGCAATGGACGTGGCTAATAAAGCCTCTGCGGTCATTGCTAAAGACTACATAGCAATAGGTCATGAATTCTTTGGATTGCCTTCAGCAGAGCAATTAATGAGAATTAAGAATATACTAACCGCAGAAACACCTACTGGTATCAAAACAGTATTAATCAAAAAGTCGGAGGAAGATATAACTATGAATGTGGAAGGAAGATACGCTTTAGGAGTTATAAGAGCTTTAACTAAGATGAATAAAACTACAGCATCAGAACAAGATGAAGCTGGAGGAGTTATAAGAGCCGCAGGAGTATTTAACCTAAATAATACGAACTCATCGGTATACTCTTATAACGGTGTGTATAATAAGATGACAGTAACTAGTAAAGAAGGTTATGACGTAAACTTATTAGAGTTAGCTTTAGGTGACGATTATGATAAATCGTTAAACGGTAGGGAGGATTTATTCTTTAAATTTGCTAAGTACTCGGAAACCGATGAAGACACTGAAGAAGAGGAAGAAGTCGAAACCGTTAAAGATAAGTATCTTTATAGTGTACCTAAGAAGGATAAACTTATCCCTAAGAAAACCCCTAATCTAATGATGAGTGACCTAATTGACAGAATTAAGTTAACCGAAGATGAGATAGAGGATATAAGTACATCGGCGGATTACATGTTGAATATCGGAGGTCATACGGTTCAACTTAATAGAAGAATGCATTCTATAGCGGGAGCAAGTGGAGATGTGTATATAGAGCTATATAAAGCTCCTACAACGGTTCTTAAGAATGGGGAGGAAATAGAGTTAGCTGATGTTAGAATTAGTTACGAGGTGAATGTAAATGCCAAATTTGGTGCAGAAGTTGAGAGAGTTTTTAGGGTTATCTTATAAAGTTAACTCTACACCACCAATCAGAGTAGATAATGAGAGAGCTCTGTTTGAAGAAGTAATTAGCAACGATATAAAAAAGGAAAACAAGACTAGTGAGAAGAAGCCCACAATAACACTTGAAAGAATTATAACTAAGGAGGAAAAAAGAATGTTCGATTTAGATGAGTCAATGAAAAAACCGTATGAGGAATTTAGTGAGAGGGAAATGTCTACAGAAAGAGTGCCGGGTGAGTTCTTGGTTGAGATGGCTCCAGAGTTAACTGGTAAACCTGAGACGTACTATATAGGTATCAGAATCAACTTAATGGCTATGTATGAGTCAGAAGATGAATATGGGTACCCTAAGTACTACAGAATGGCATCTCATAGTGATGCATATATCAACGACTTGAGTACTATTAACTTCGGAAGTTCAGGAAATGATGATGATGTGGCAATGGCTAGAATCAGAAGAATCTTAGACCAACCTAGATTCACGAGAACTAAGTTACTTTTCGTTAATATGATAGAGGTAGATTCAACAGGATTGCCTTTAAGTAAAGACATAGAAAAAGTAGCAGTTCATGATTTCATGAGAAAATTCAAATTGTACTTCTAATACTAAGTAAGGCGTAACTGCCTTACTTATTTTACTGAATAAAACAGAAGACAAGTAGTTGAATACAAAGTAAATAACTGGAGGTGCAAATAAATGCCTAACGAAAGTAAAAATAAAATGCCAAAAGGTTCTAAGAAGTTTACAGAAACAACGGATACATTATTAGACCTTATGACCGAAGAAGTAATGGGTATAGACCCTGCCAATAAGGCAATGATAGATAATGATGAAGAGATAGGAAAGCTTAACAGTATCATCAAAGCCGTAGAGAATAAATACTCCACGGATTATGAAGCCGTAGATGATAAAGTATTAGGTATCAAGAGTCTGGATGGAAATAGGTCTGTAGAAGATGAGGTTAATAACTTATTAGAAATGAATAAGATGCAATATGCGTTTAATTCGGTTGAACATAGAAACCTAGTTAAGATGATGAGAGAGAATAACTTCATCTGTGATAATATGCCTCAAGCCATGAAAGCCGTTATTAAAGTAGCTAAGATGGTTCTATCACCTAATAGACAAACAGGAGTATCCATAAATATCACTGACTTCTCTATCAGTAAAATGAGAGATGCCAAATCATCTATGGATTATAAAACATTTGAAGATGCGGAGAAGGTTAGAGACTTCTTAAATAATAAGTATAAAATCAATAAGCTTGTGTTAGGTGCCGTGACAGATGCATTTAAGCAAGGATATAAGTTCGTACTTACTATACCCAATAAGGACATAGCTAGAGACCTTATGATGATGGGCGCTTTAAAGGATAACGATATAGGTGATAAAGGTTTAGTAGGTAAAACTAAAGTAATAAGGGAGAGTATTAATAGACTTGATAAATGGCAGAGCAATAATGCTTTATTTAAAGAAAATGTCGTGTCACCTCTTAAAGATAAAAATGGAGCAATTCCTGCAACGGCAATGGACGCATTCTCTGAAATATTACCGGTATCGCCTTACACTTTAGATGCAATGAATGGAGCTTTGCACAGTATAATGAACTCTGAACCCGACGCAGAAGGTTCTACGGAATTACGAATGTTTGGCGAAGGTAAAAGACGTACTGCCAATAGAAATAACCTTGATATGGTTAGAGGTAGTTATTACGGAATGGGTGCAGAGGATATCAGCATTACATTTAAAGAAGGCGATAATCTCGCTATGTCTGAAGCAGAGATAGTTGAAATGTATAAAGAAAACCTTTTCGATACTACTGGAGTTATGAATGGTACGCCTGACGCAGGATTCTCGAATAAAGCCAATAAAAAGAAAACTGGCAGTATGTCGAAAAAATTGGATAACATAAAAGGGGTCTATGTAAAATCGTTAGAGCCTGAGA
>JACCEA010072917.1_pt1 | contig 25543 bp, 17 predicted proteins | sample 7449851 | NCBI WGS metagenome assembly JACCEA01 (sample SAMN15323453, study PRJNA562643) | freshwater metagenome | isolation source: river surface water | place: USA:Blue River Watershed | collected 2017-08-18
GCCCGCCGGGCGACGGCGAGGCGGCGACGCAGGTCGGCCGGAATTCGGTCCGCGCGGACGAGCAGGGCGGGCCGGGCGCCGAACGCGTGACGGACCGGCGCCGGCGTTACGCGCCGGTGGCAGCGGGGCAACGTTCGGACGACGGGACGGGTTTGCCGTTGTGACCTCGCGGGGGGCGGGTGCGCTGGGGTCTGATGCCCGCCACCGCTCCCATTCCCGGACTTGCCTGGTATTCACTGCTCCACGTCGCGCCGCTGCGCCCCCTGCACACGTGGGTCCGCACCACCGAGGCCCGGTTTCGCCCGGCCCGTTTCCGTCCTTTCGAGCCCGACGTCCTCGCGGCGCGGGGACGCCTTCGCGCCGGCGGCGCGGGCCCGGCCGCCGGCGCGGCCACGCTCTTGCGCGAGGCCGGGCGCGGTCGGGTGCCGACCATCGTGCTCGGCGGTTTCGTGCCCGACGCGACCGAGCAGGTGTTTCTACTGCGCCGGGTGTTTCTGGCGGCCGGCGACCTCTACTGCGTCAACTACTCCCGCGAATGCTTCTCGCTCGACCGGGTGTGCGCCCAGCTCGACGACCTGGTGACCGAACTGGTCGCGGCGGGACAGTCGCCGGTGCTGTTCGGCGTCAGTTTCGGTGCGGGCCTGATTCTGGAGTGGCTCCGGCGGGCACGGAGCGAGGGGCGGACGCCGGCGCTGGCCGGGCTCGTGTTGGTGAGTCCCGTCGCCTGCGTGGCGGATGTGCTGGCGCCGGGCGCCGCAAAACCGGCCACCCTGCTGGGACGCGCGGTGAAACCCTACCTCGAGGCCGCGACCGCCGTGTCGGAGGCGTCCGTCGAGCGCTCGCGCACGATCTTCGTGCGGATGTTCGAGGCCGGCGCGCAGAACAAGCAGGCGTTGCGGCGCCTGATGACCCGGGAGGAACTCGAGCACCTGCGCGGTGCCGTGATGGGGACGATCCGCGGCATCTCGGCCGAGGGAGCGCGTCAGCGGATGCACGCGATGGCGGCAATGCGGTCGCCGACCGACTACTTTGTGCCGACCGCGCTGCCGCTGACGAAGGCGCCTACCCTGGTGCTTTTCGCCGAACGCGAGGAGGCCGTCATGGACGCGGCGGCGCCGTCCCTTTTTGCCTTTCGTCACGCGTGCCACGCGTATTTTCCCGCCGGGCACGTGCGCGAGGTGGCGGCGCGCCCGGGCGACGCGCCGGTGCAGCATGCCTCGTTGATTTTCCACGTGTTCGAATTTCTGCCGCCGTTGCAGGCGTTCTACGCCCGCGTGCGTCAGCTGCCGCTGCGGCTGGCCGCATGAAAACCGACACCTCAACGCCGCGGCGCGCTGCTCCCTGGTGGCGGCAGGCGGTGATGTTCGGCGCCGCGGTGCACACGGCCCGGATCGGCCGCCGGCTGCGGTCCCCGCACCGGGCGATCTTTGCCCAGGAGGCGGCGTGGCGGACGTTGGTGGCTGCGTTTGCGCGCACCGACTTCGGGCGAACCCAGGACCTGCGCGCGGACATGACCTATGCCGACTTCCGGGCGCGGGTGGCACCGCGTCGCTACGAGCCATTTGCCCCGTGGATCGACCGGATGAAGCGCGGCGAAGCGGACGTGCTCTGGCCGGGGCGCTGCCGCTATTTCGCGGTGTCGTCCGGGACGACGGCGGGCCGGACCAAGTTTCTGCCGGTGACCGACGCGATGCTCGGGCACTTCCGCCGCGCGGGCCTCGAGTCCCTCTGCTACTACGCGCGACGGGCGGGCAGCGCGCGGGTGTTCCGCGGGCGGCATCTCTTCCTCGGCGGATCGACCGCGCTCGCGCCGCTGCCGGAGGCGGAGGGCTGGCCGGCGATGGCGGGCGATCTGAGCGGAATCACGGCGCTGCACCTGCCGGGCTGGGCCGACAAATACCTTTACGAGCCGGGCCGGGAGATCGCGGAGATCGCGGACTGGCCGGAAAAGGTCCGCGCCATCGCGGCGCGCACCGCGTCGTGCGACATTTCGCTGGTGGGCGGCATTCCGAGCTGGCTGCTGATCCTTGCGGAGGAGCTGCGGCGCCGCACCGGCAAGGCGCCGCTGGGCGAGCTCTGGCCCAATTTCGAATGTCTCGTGCACGGCGGCGTCCCGATCGCGCCGTTTGCGGAGGAGCTGCGCGCGGCGGTCGGTCCCGCCGTCAACTTCCACGAGGTGTATCCGGCCTCGGAGGGGTTCATCGCGGCCCAGGACCGGGAGCCGGAGGCCGGGCTGCGGCTCATCGCCGACGCCGGGATTTTCTACGAACTGCTGCCCGCGGCGCGCTTCGACGAGCGGCGCCTCGACGCGTTGGCCGCCGATGTGGTGCCGTTGGCGGAGGCGAAGGCCGACGTCGACTACGTGCTGCTGATGACCACGCCGGGCGGGCTGTGCCGCTATGTCATCGGCGACGTTGTGCGGTTTGTGAGCACGGAACCGCCGCGACTGATCTACGTGGGCCGGACGAGCCTGCAATTGAGCGCCTTCGGCGAGCACGTAATCGAAAAGGAAGTAACCGACGCGCTCGCCGAGGTGTGCGCCTCGGCGGGCGCGAGTCCGGTGAACTTCCACGTCGCGCCGCGGTTCGTGGAGCCGGGAGTGCCCGGCAGCCGCGGCCGGCACGAATGGTGGATCGAGCTGCGCCCGGGCGCGGTGCGGCCGGTGACCGAGGCGACTTTCGCGGACGGACTGGACCGCGTGCTGCAGCGGCTGAACGACGATTACGAAGCGAAGCGCCGGGGCGGCGGCCTTGACGGGCCATTGGTGCACCTCGTGGCGCCGGACACGTTTGCCCGCTGGTTGAAAGCGCGGGGCAAATGGGGCGGGCAGAACAAAATGCCGCGATGCCGCAGCGACCGCGCCGTCGCAGACGAACTGGCTGCCGTCGCGGTGGGTGCCTGAGGCGCCGCGGGCGGTTGGCCGGTCCCGGGCAGGCCGGCCGCAACGTCATGGGCCCGGGCCGGCGCGGGTCCGGCGACCGATCATTCGCAGACCGGAAACGAAACGCGGCCGGCCCGTCGGGGTGCCGGCCGCGGTGATTGCGGAATTTCCGGATCAGAGTTTCCAGCGCACGCCGAAATTGGCGCTGACGCCGTATTCCTCGAACTGGACGAAACGGCTCTGGGTCGCGGCAAAGTGCACGCGGAAGGGCTCGTTCGTGACATTGAGGATCTCGCCGAACAATTCCCACTGCCGGTTGACCCGGTAGCTCGCGGTGACGTCGAGCTGCGCGAAATCGTCGACGTAGCGATCCTCCGCCGCCGAGGCGCCGAGCGGTTCGTCCTCGCGGAGGCGGGCCGAGCGAACGTTGAGGGCGGCCCGCGCGAAGAGACCGCCGCGTTCGAAGGTGAGTGCGAGGTTCCCGATGCGCTTCGACTGGCCGATGAACGGCAGGTTTTCGCCGGGCCGCGCGCCGAAGGTGCCGGACGACGACGAGAAGGTGCAGTTGGCCTGGACGCCGAAACCGTTGAACGGGGCCGGCAGCCGGTCGAGGCGCTGCTGGTAGGCGAGCTCGAGGCCGGTGACCGATCCCTTGTCGCCGTTTACAAACGTCGTGAGCGCATAGCCGGTGGCGGTGTCGGCGCCCGGCACGGTGCGCTGGTAGGTGAAGTTCCCGATCTCCTTGTGGAACACGGCCGCCGAGACGAGGCCGAGAGACGCGAAGTAGCGTTCGATCGACGCGTCCCAGTTCATGGACGTGAGCGGCTTCAGGCCGGGGTTGCTCGCGGTGGCGGTGCGGTTGTCGTCGTTGACGCTGCGGGACAGGGAGGCCTGCGCGTAGGACGGCCGGGCGAGGGTGTTGGTCCAAGCGGCGCGGACGATCGTCCGCGAGGAAAGATCGGCCGTAAGATACACGCCGGGGAGGAGGTGATCGTAGGTCCGGCGGCGGGAGGCGGGCGTCGCGGTGAGCGTGGTCCCGGCGGCGGTGAGGGTGTTGCCCGCGGTGTCGAAGGCGGTGCGTTCGTAGCGCGCGCCGGCGGCGAGCTTGATGCGGTCGAGCGTCGTCCCTCCGAGCGCGTAGAGCGCGAGGACATCCTCTTCGGTGCGCCAGTCGGACTGGAGACTGGTGGGGACGTCTCGCGTGGCGACGAACGCGCCCTTGTTGTCGATGAACGTGCGGGTGAACTTCGCGGCGCTGAGGCGCGGACCGGTGAGAAAACCGTAGTCGGCGGCGCTCTGCGGCTCGGCGAGCGCGGCAAACGTGTAGCCGGGGAAGGCGGCGAAGTTGGCCTGCTCCACCTCCTGGGTCTTTGTCTTGGCGCGATACTGGGCGCCGACCTTCACGTAGGCGGGCCGGACTCCGGCGAGGGTAAAATCATTGCGGGCGTTGGCCCCCAGGTTGGTTTCCCGCTCCGAACCGGTCGCCGGCGAGTCGCGCAGGCGGTTGAACTCGTTGAACGAGACCGGGTCGGTGATCGGCGGGCCGGAAAGTTGGGTGACGACCGGGTCGTAGAGACCGCGCGCAAAGGAATAGGACCAGGCGGTGCCGCGGGCGGATTTGCGGAAAATCGTGGATGATTCCGGCCGATCCTCGGTGCCCTCGCTGTAAGCGGCGCGGCCGTCGAAGCGCCAGGTGCCGCCGGTGAACTCGCCGCCGACGGTCGCGTTGTAGAGATCCTGGATTTTGGCGCGCACGCGCAGCTGTTTCGCCTCGCGGCGAACGTCCGTCACCGTCGCGCTGCCGGGCGCGAGTGCGACCAGGGTGCCGTCGGAAAACGGAATCGTGGTGATCTGGCGGATCTCGCGGTCCTCGAAGCGTGAATACAAGCCGCGCACGTAGACCAGCGAGTCGCGGCCGGGCTTGAACTCGAGGGCGCCGTTGGCGCCGTAGCGCGTGCGCGTGAGATCGTAGGCGCGGTAGTTGATGTCGTTGTTGAAATAGGCGGTTTGGCCGGGGGAGCCGGGCACGGCGCGGAGGGTCCACGGGCCGCCCACTTCGACGTTGTCGGAACCCATGCGGCGGCTCTGCCACGTGGGGGAAAAGATGACACCGAGCGTGCCGCCGTTGAAGACGTCGGAATAGGTGCCGTTGAATTCTCCGCCGAGACGGTCGCGCAGGTCGTTGTATTGGCCCTGGGCGGAAATTTGCAGGTCGCGCTGGCTGAGATCGAACGCGCTGCGCGTTTTCAGGTCCACGCGGCCGCCGAGCCCGTCCATCTCCTTGTCCGGGGTCGCGACCTTCGCGATCTCGACGGCGCCGAGCGCGTCCGAAGGGACGACGTCGAGCGGCAACGTGCGGTTGCCGCGGTCCGGCGTGGCGACGCTGACGCCGTTGAGCTGGACCGTGTTCAGGTCGGGGCGGATGCCGCGCACGACGATGAAGCGGCCCTCGCCCTGGTCGCGGTAGAGCGCGACGCCGGGAATGCGTTGCATCGACTCGGCGGCGTTCTGATCGGGAAAACGGCCGATCTCGTCCGCGGCGACAAGATTGGTGAGGGTGTCGGCCGCGCGCTGGCGATTGATGGCCCGCGCCGATCCGACGGCGCTGCCGGCGATGATGAGTTTATCGAGCGTCACGACGTCGCTGCCGAACGTCGCCTCAAGTTGCACGGTGGCGCCGGCCTGCACCGTCACGGAGCGGCGGAGGTCCGGATAGCCGACGTAGGCGAGCTCCACGGTCTGCGGTCCGGCCGGGACGTTGAAGAGCGTGAACCCGCCGCCCGGGCCGGCGAAGGTCTGCAGCGGGGTGCCGGCTACGCCGACGCGGGTGCCGCCCAGGGCGAGGTGCGTCCTCCCGTCGGTCACACGGCCGGAGAGGGTGCCGGTGCCCTGCGCGGAGAGGTCGGCTGCGGTGCCGACGGCGAGCACCGCGAGCACCGTGAGGCGCAGGCGACGGAGGAGAGAAGCGAGGGTCCGGTAGGTCATGGTTCGGCAGGTTGGGCGGGGCCCGATGCGGGCCTGCGTGGCACGGCAAGGGCCCGCGGCCGGATGCGTCAACGCACCGCCGGGCCCGTCGCGAAGATGTTACGGCGCCGCCATGGGGCCGTAACCGGCAGGCCGCCGGTGCGGCCGGCGCGGACCCGAAAATCGCTCTTCGATCGGGGCGGCATTCACCGGGACGGGTCGGTTCTCCGGAGGTGCGGGCGCGGCTTGGTTACGGAAGCGTGAAGAAGCGCGCCGGGTTCGGTTTGCCGTTGAACGCCGCGCGGATCGCGGCGTCCTACGCCGCGTTCAGGGTATGTGACTGGTGTGTGTTTGTGAACGAAGGCCGCCCGCGCGTTGGGCGGCCTTCTGTTTTTCCGCGCGGGGCCGGCCGCGGCGGGGCGTCGTGCCCGGGTTCTCGGTGTGCGCCCGATACGCCAGGGAGGAATGTTGCGGCAATGTCACCCCTGCGCGTTGCGGAGCCGCGCGACGTTTCGCTGTGTCGGTTCCGTGAACGCGAAAACACTGGCGGATCGGCTGGGCGAGGCCGGGCGCTGCACCCCGGACGAAGGTCTGCGCCGGCTGTTTCACCGGAGCCTGTATGCCCACGCGCGGCCGCTCGCGCGCGTGGTGGGGTGGATTTGGCCCGCGCACTTCGAGCCCGACCGCGAGCTGGTGGCGCAGGTGGCGCGGGCGCGGTCCCTCGGCGAGGTCGACGAGGAGCTGCGCATCTTCACGGACTCCATGCGCAACCGCGAGTGGTGGCGGCGGCACGGACGCCTGCGGGTTTCGCGTCGCCGGCTCCGGCGCGAAGCGAGGCGAATCTTTGCGGGAGGTGCGGTGCGATGAGCGGAGGGCACCACGCGCGACGCTGGGAGTTGATGCGCTTCGCGGTCGCCGTCGGTGGCGACTGCGCCCGGTCGACCGTCGAGTTCGCGCGGGCGCTCGATTGCTACCGGGCGGGGCGCGACGCGGAAGCGTGGAAACTGTTTGTCGCGGTCGCGGCCGCCCGTCCGGCGGATCCCGAGCCGGTCGGATACCTGCGGCGATTGATCGCGCGCGGTTTTCCGGTCGTGCCCACGGCGGAACGGGGGCGTGGCGCGAGGCGCAACGCGGCGACGGTTGTCGTAACATCGGGGCTCGCGGAGCCCCGCGGTGTGACGGCGGCGTGACGTCCGTGGCGAACCGGTGTCGGGGCGGTTAAGATGCCGCGCCGCCGGGCCAATTGCGTTGCGACGTCGAATTGCGGCGTGGCTCGCTGTGCGGCATGATTCGCATCCCGGCTGCGTTGCAGCGCATCGTTCTCTTTCTGTTGGTTTCCGCGGGGTCCATCGCGACAGGCGCGGCGCAAACCGGTGCCGTCGCCGGCCGCGTCGTCAGCGCCGAAACCGGCCTGGGCCTCTCCGGCGCGACGGTCAGCATCGTCGGCAGCGAGGTGCCCGCGGTGACGTCTGATCTGCTTGGCGGCTACCGGATCGACGGCGTGCCGGCCGGGACGCACGCGGTGCTCGTGGCCCGCGACGGTTTCCAGCCCGTGAACCTCACCGGCGTGGCGGTCAGTGCCGGAACCGCGACCCGCATCGACGCCGCGCTTGGGGTGAACACGCAACCGGTGATCAAGATGGAGGCGTTTTCCGTTTCCGCCGATGTGGTGCAGAATTCCGGGGTGGGTTTGCTCGGTGCGCGGCAAAAGGCCGTCGGCGTGAGCGACGCGATCGGCTCCGAGCAGATGGGCAAGCTCGGCTTCGGCACCGCGGCCGCCGCGATGAAAGCGGTCACCGGGGCTTCGGTCGTCGGCGGCAAATACGTTTACATCCGCGGCCTCGGCGAGCGCTACAGTTCGACGCTGGTCAACGGCGTCGAGGTGCCCAGTGCCGATCCGGACCGCCGCGCGGTGAACATGGACATGTTCCCGAGCGATCTGGTCGATGCCATCGTCACCACGAAAACCTTCACGCCCGACAAGCCGGGCAATTTCACGGGCGGCGCGGTCGACCTGAAGACCAAGGAGTTTCCGGACCAGTTCACGTTTTCGCTGTCGGCCTCCTTCGCGACAAACTCGCGCGTGACGGGCAAGGCGTTTCTCGGGTCCGGCGGTCCCTCGAACGCCTGGGGACGCGACGACGGTTCCCGGGCGCTGCCGGCCGAACTCGCCGGGCAGCGCCTGCCGCTGCGCTTCTCGACGCCGACGGTCGACGCGGAGATCGGCCGGTTGACGCGGCTGTTCAATCCCGTCGTCTCTCCGGTCGCGAAGGATGCGCCGTTCGCCCGGAGCTTCGGTGCGGCGGTCGGCGGGGTCGCGAAGCTGTTCGGGCGCAAGCTCGGCTACGCGGCGAGCCTCTCCTACGACCGCAGTTTCGGCGGCTACAGCGACGGCGTGCTCGGCCGCTACGAGCGGCAGGGCGTGAACTCGCCGGCGCTCGCGCCGCTGGTGCAGCTGCGCGACAGCCGCAGCGAGGACGACGCGCTGCTCGGCGCGCTGTTCAACGTCGCGTATCAGTTTTCCCCCGACCACCAGGCCAGCCTTAACACCATGTTCAACCGCTCGGGCAACGACATGGTGCGGCGGCAGAGCGGCCTGAACATCGCGGGCGGCGGCATCAGCGAGACCGAAGTCTTCGGCACCCGCACGCTGCGCTACACGGAGCGCGCGCTGCGTTCCTTCCAACTGGCGGGCAAGCATCTCTTCCCCGCGCTGCGCGACGCCCGGCTCAACTGGAGCCTCACGACCGCGGTGACTTCGCAGGACGAGCCCGACACCCGTTACTTCAGCACCTTCCGGACGCCCGATGGCAGCGAATTCTTCGAGGCCTCCGGGTTGCCGCGGCCTTCCCGCTACTTCCGCGAGCTCGAGGAGTCGCGCGACGACGCGAGCGTCGACTTCACGCTCCCGTTCCGCCTGCCCGGCGGCGGCGAGGCGCAGGTCAAGGTGGGCGCGGCGCGGGCGGAGACCGAGCGCACCTTCGACGAGCGATTGTTCGAATACAACAGCACGGTCCTGCGCTACGACGGCAACGAGGCGGGTTTCCTGCGCGAGGCCCAGGTCGGCCAGGTGGATCCGGCCACGGGGCGGTTTCGCCCGGGCCAGCTCTACCTCGTGGAAACCGGGTCGGCCGGCAACAGCTACCTCGGCACGCAGGACGTGACGGCGACCTACGCGATGGTCGACCTGCCGGTGACGAACCGGCTCCGGTTCGTCGGCGGCGCGCGCCGCGAGGCCACCAAGCTCGACGTGCGCAGCCGCGACCCGAAGCGCCGCTCCGGCCTGCTCGACAACGCGGACACCCTGCCGTCCGCGAGCGTGATCTACGCGCTCACCGACCGGATGAACCTGCGGCTGGCCGCGACGAAGACGATCGCGCGGCCGAATTTCCGCGAGATCGCCGACTACACCTCCTTCGAGTTCGTCGGCGACTTCGTCTACATCGGCAACCCGAGCCTCCGCCGCACCTCGATCAGGAACTACGACCTGCGCTGGGAGTGGTTCCCGCGCCGCGGCGAGATCGTCGCGCTGAGCTTTTTCCACAAGCGGATGACCGACCCGATCGAGCGCGGAGTGTTTTCCGTCGTGAACAGCGGCGAACTGCAGTTCCAGAACGCGCCGCGCGGCGAGGTCAGGGGCGTCGAGTTCGAGGCGCGGAAGAATTTCGCTTTCCTGTCCGAGCGTCTGCGCGGCTGGTCGGGCGGTTTCAACGCCACGTGGGTGGAGTCCGAGGTCGAGATCACGCCGGCGGAACTGACGTTCATCCGGGTCTACGAGCCGGGCGCGGGGGCGACGCGCGAGCTGACCGGCCAGTCGCCGTTCATCGTCAACTTCGACCTCACCTACCAGCACGCGCGCACCGGCACGACGGTGAGCGTCTACTACAATCTTTTCGGCGAGCGCCTGTCCCAGGTCAGCCCGCCCGGCACGCCGAATGTCTTCGAGCAGCCCGCGCCGACGCTCGACGTGATCTGGAGCCAACGCCTCCGCGACCGGTGGAAGTTCTCGCTCAGCGCGAAGAACCTCTTGGATCGCGCCGCGGAGGAGACCTACACGTATCGCGGCGTCGACTACCTCCGCTCCTCCCATCGCCGCGGCGTCACGACCGCGCTGGGCGTGACTTACACCTATTGACCGCGCCGCGACCGCCGCGGCCGCCGGCCCTTTTCCCGCAGGATAACTCCAACGAAAGCCAACCACGTATGAAACATCCGTTCCTGAAACTGCTGGCGGCGCTGGTCGCCCCGGCCGCGCTCTTCGGCGCCGACGTCACGGTCAACGCCAACATCACCTCCAACCGCACCTGGACGAAGTCGAATACCTACATTATCGACGGCCGCGTCTTCGTGACCGACGGCGTCACCCTCACGGTCGAGCCCGGCACGGTGATCAAGGGCAAGGTGCGCTCCGCCCAGGACGCCTCCGCCCTGGTCATCGCCCGCGGCGGCAAGATCAACGCGAGCGGCACCGCCGCCGAGCCGATCATCTTCACCGCCGAGGCGGACAATCTGAACGGCAACCTCGGCCAGAATGACCGCGGCCTCTGGGGCGGCGTCGTGATCCTCGGCCGCGCGCGCATCAACACGGCCGCCGGCACGGGCAACATCGAGGGCATCCCGACGACCGAGCCGCTCGGCCTCTACGGCGGCACCGACGACGCCGACAACAGCGGCGTCTTCCGCTATGTCTCGATCCGCCATGCCGGCTCGCTCCTTGGGCCGAACAACGAGCTCAACGGCCTCACGATGGGGGCGGTCGGCAGCGGCACCACCATCGAATACGTGGAAGTCTTCGCCAATGCCGACGACGGCTTCGAATGGTTCGGCGGCACCGTGAACTGCAAATACCTCGTCAGCGCGTTCAACGACGACGACGGCTTCGACTGGGACGAAGGCTTCCGCGGCAAGCTCCAGTTCCTCTTCCTCATCCAGGATCCCGCGGTGGGCAACCAGGCCTTCGAGTCCGACGGCGGCACGACGCCCGAGGACGGCGCGCCCTACGCGATGCCGACGGTCTACAACGTCACCGCGATCGGTTCCGGCGCCACCGCGACCAACGCCCTCAGCCTCGGGCCCATCTTCCGCGACAACACCGGCGGCAAGATCCACAATTCGATCTTCCACGATTTCCGCGGCTACGCCTTCCGCATCGAGACCGAGAGCGCGCAGGCGCAGGACAGCGCGAAGCGCCTCGCGGCCGGCGACGTCGTGATCGCGAACAATATCTTCGGCACCTTCGGCGCCGGCACGGCCGCGACGTCGCTCTTTTTGGCACCCAACGTGACCGCCGGCGGCCCGGCCCCCGCGACCAACTACACCGCGGACCACATCACCGCTGCGGCGCAGGCGAACCGCATCAACACCGACCCGCAGTTCGTCGCCGTCGACCGCACCAAGGGCGGGCTGCTCGACCCGCGCCTCCGCGCCGGCAGCCCCGCGCTGCAGCTCGCCGCCACGCCGCCGAACGACGGCTTCTTCACCGCGACGAACTACCTCGGCGCCTTCACGACCTCGGGCAACTGGGCCTACGCCTGGACCAAGCTCGGGCGCGACGGCTACTTCTCCGCCGCGAGCGCGCTCAGCGATACGGGCTCGGGCACGACCGTGACGGTCAATTCCGGTTCGACCAGCAAACTGAGCAACCTCTCGACGCGCCTCACGCTGCCCGTCGGCGGGGTCGCTTTCCCCGGTTTCTACATCAACGGCACGCAGTCGCAAACCGTCATGATCCGCGCCGTGGGCCCCGGGCTCGCCGCGCTCGGCGTCGGCAACGTCGTCGCCGACCCGGTCATCGAGCTCTACCGCGGATCGGAGAAGATCGGCGAGAACGACGACTGGAGCGGCACGCAGGCCGTGCAGCTGGCCGTGCAGGTCGGCGCGTTCGCGCTGACGGCCGGCAGCAAAGACGCGGTGATCCTCGCGACGCTGCCGCCCGGAGCCTACACCCTGCAGGTGCGGGGCAAGACCGGCGGCGGCGAGGTGATCGTCGAAGTCTACGAGATCGACTGAGTCCCCGGGCACACCGCTGGACCAACGGGAGCGGCGTCGCGCGACGCCGCTCCTTTTTTCTGCTGGCCGGCTGAAGCCGGGATAATGACCCGCGCCGGCTGCAGTATTCCGCTCGAAGCATATAGCCCGCGGGGTATCGTCGGGCCATGAAGACTCTGCAGGTTTACGACCCGCCGCTTTGTTGCGCCACGGGGGTCTGCGGTCCGGCGGTCGATCCGGCGTTGCCGCGCTTCGCCGGACTGCTGGCCGACCTCGCCCGCGCGGGCGTAAAGATCGAGCGCTACAACCTGGCGCAACAGCCGTTGCCCTTTGTGCAGAACGCCGCGGTCAAGGCGCTGCTCGAGCAGGGCGGGGTGGAGGCGCTGCCCGCCGTCTTCATCGACGGTCGACTCGCGCTGCAGGGGACCTATCCGGACGGCGCCGTCGTCGCGGCCTGGCGGGCGGCGGCGGGCGCCGAAGCGGGGGCGTCATGACCGCCGGCACGCTCCCCGCCTTGGTGGCCGCCGCGCCGCGGCACCTGTTTTTCACGGGCAAAGGGGGCGTCGGAAAGACGTCGCTCGCGTGTGCGGTCGCGGTGGCGCTGGCCGACCGGGGCCGGCGCGTGCTGCTGGTAAGCACGGATCCGGCGTCCAATCTGGACGAGGTGCTCGCGACACGGCTCGCCCGGGTGCCGCGCGCGATCCCGGCCGCGGCCGGCCTGGAGGCGTTGAACATCGATCCGGCCGCGGCGGCCGCCGCCTACCGGGAGAAAGTCGTGGGCCCGCTGCGCGGCTTGCTGCCGGAGGCCGCGCTGCGCGGCATGGAGGAGCAGCTGTCCGGCGCGTGCACGATGGAGATCGCGGCGTTCGACGAGTTCGCCCGGTTGCTCGGCGCCCCGGCGGCCACGGCGGACTACGATCATGTGGTTTTCGACACGGCGCCGACGGGGCATACGCTGCGCCTGCTGCTGCTGCCGCGGGCGTGGTCGCGCTTTCTCGATGCGAACACCACCGGCACCTCGTGCCTCGGCCCGCTGGCGGGACTCGATGCGCAGCGCGATGTTTATGCCGGGGCGATGGCGGCGCTGGCCGATCCGGCGCGCACGGTGCTGGTCTTGGTCAGCCGGGCGCAGCGGGCCGCGCTGGCGGAGGCGCGGCGCACCGCGGAGGAATTGGCGGGCATCGGCGTCGGCCGGCAGGTGCTGGTGGTCAACGGGGTTTTCTCCGCGCGCGATCGGCGCGATGCGACCGCGATGGCGCTGGAACGGCGCGAGGCGGAGGCCTTGGCCGGGGCGAGTGCGTTTCTCGAGCGGCAGCCCTTGGTCACGGTGCCGCTCCGGGCCGGCGGCCTGCTCGGCGTCGCGGCGTTGCGCGCGCTGGTGACCGGGGCAGGGGAGGGCCCGGAGCCCGCGGCGGTTCCGGGCGTCGCGCCCTGCGAGTCGACAGCGGTGCCCGAGGCGGTGATCGGACCGCTTGTCGCGTCCGGGCGCGGGGTGGTGATGACGATGGGGAAGGGCGGCGTCGGCAAGACCACGGTCGCGGCCGCTCTCGCGGTCGAGCTCGCGCGCCGCGGCTGCCGGGTGCGGCTGACAACGACGGATCCGGCCGCCCACGTGGCCGCGACGTTGGCGGGAGATTGTCCGGGACTCACGGTCGGCCGGATCGATCCGGCCGTCGAAACCCAGGCGTATACGGCGGAGGTGATGGCTGCCCAGGGCGCGGAGCTCGATCCCGCCGGCCGGGCATTGCTGGAGGAAGATCTGCGCTCGCCGTGCACCGAGGAAATCGCGGTCTTTCGGGCGTTTGCCCGCACGGTGGCGGCCGGGCGGGAGCAGCTCGTGGTTCTCGATACGGCGCCGACGGGGCATACGCTGCTGCTGCTGGATGCCGCCCAGGCTTACCACCGCGAAGTCGGCCGCCAGGCCCGCGCGACCGTCCCGGACGACGTGTGCGAGCTGCTGCCCCGGCTGCGGGATCCGGAATTCACGCGCGTGCTGGTGGTGGCGTTGCCGGAAGCGACGCCGGTGCACGAGGCGGCGATGCTGCAGGCGGATCTGCGCCGCGCGGGCATCGAGCCCCGCGCATGGTTTCTGAACCAGTGCTTCGCGCTGACCGACACCCGGGATCCCTTGCTGGCGGCCCGGGCCGCGCGCGAATCGACCTATCGGCGCGAGGTCGCCGGTGAGCACGCGCGGCTCGTGGTTGCCTTGCCTTGGCTGGCGACCGAGCCGACCGGGGTGCAGGGCCTGTCCGCCTTGCTCCGGTCGCCGGTCGTGCCTGCGCTTTCCCCATGACCACCTACGTCTACGAGACCATCCCGCAGAGTCCCGGCGAGCAGCCGGTTTATTTCGAGGTGAAGCAATCGCCGGTGGAGGCCCCCCTCAAAGTTCACCCGGAAACCGGCCGGCCGGTGCGCCGGGTGGTGTTGGCGGGGCTCGGCGTTCTCAAGTCGGCCGACCCGGGGAAGGGTGCGGCGGGCGGCGGCTGCGGTTGCGCGCCGGGCAGCTGCTGCGGCTGACCGTTCCGACGACCCCGGCCGGCGCGGGCGAATCCGGGACCGATTCCGCCCGGGTGGCCGAGGGAGGTCGGCGGCGCGGGGCGTTGGACCGGCCGATCAAAGCAGGTGGGGCGTCACGCGAACCCGGATTTCCAAATCCCGAGGCTCGACGCTCCCTTTGATCAATTTCGCGGGCAGGCGGGCTCCTTCGTCCTCCAACTCGATCCGCAAGGTCTCCGGACTCATGAAAAGTGGGCGGGTCAAGGTCAGGTGCCAGTCGTGGGCGATGGGAGAACTCTCCCGCGCATGCGCCGCGTTGCAGTAAGGGATGCCATCCACGAGGACCGTCATGGTGCGAAATTCGCGTGGTAAAGCGGCAGGTCGCGCGTGGCTAGACAAGCTTTAAGGCGCTTTGGGTGTGAAAAAATAGGCCTGATAAGGCCGGGGTTGCGTCGGGTTTTGGCGGAGACGACCGGAAAAGCGGACCTCGGGGCCCACTCGGCGCGGCGTTATGGGCCGGGTCGCGCGCCGTTGTTTCCCGCGCGGTGCAACGGGGGCGCGCCCTGTGAACCGCCACCTCCGGTCGGACGCGAAAATTCCGGTCAAGCCGGCATCCGCGCTTGCCGTGTTGCTGCCCCGCCCCCGACAGTCGCCGTCCGTCGTCACCGCGCACCGCGGGCGACGTCTTCGGCGCCGCCGGATCCCAACCGTCCACCCCCGCATGAATTTTCTCCAGCTCGCCCTGCGCCGTCCCCTGACGGTCGTGGTCCTCGTCATCGCCGTGGCCCTCGCCGCCGGTCTCGCGATCCAGCGCATGTCGCGCGACATCTTTCCGGCCCTGGGCGTTCCGACCATCTACGTGGCGCAACCGTTCGGCGGCATGGATCCGGCGCAGATGGAGGGGTATCTCACCTACCGTTACGAATACCACTTCCTCTACATCGCCGGCATCTCGCACGTGGAGTCGAAGTCGATCCAGGGCGCTTCGATCATGAAGCTCCAGTTTCACCCGGGCACGGACATGTCGCAGGCCCTCTCGGAGGTGATCGCCTACGTGAACCGGTCGCGCGCCTTCATGCCGCCGGGCACTCCGGCTCCGTTCGTCACGCGCTTCGACGCCGGCAGCGTCGCGGTGGGCTACCTGGTTTTCTCGACCGACAACCCGAACCGCACGCTCGGCGAGATGCAGGACCAGGCGCTGAACCGCGTGCGCCCCGCGTTTTCCACGCTGCCCGGCGTCTCCGCCCCGCCGCCCTTCGGCGGCAGCTCCCGCGGCATCATCGTCAACGTCAACCCCGAGCGCATGCGCGCCTACGGCCTCTCGCCCGACGAGATCGTCAAGGCCCTCGCCGAGGCCAATCCCATCAGTCCCTCCGGCAACATGAACCTCGGGGACAAGTATCCGATCGTGGAGATGAACTCGATCGTGAAGAACCCGAAGGACCTCGAGGCCGTGCCGCTGCGCACGACCGCCGAGGGCGCGGTGTTCGTGCGCGATGTCGCCACGATCGAGGACGCCGCCGACGTCGTCACCGGCCACGCCCTCGCCAACGGTCTGCGCACCGTCTACCTGCCGGTCACCAAGCGCGGCGACGCCTCGACGCTCGCGGTCGTGGACCTGGTCAAAAAGAACATTCCGGAGTTCCAGAAGATCCTGCCCGACGACATCAAGGTCAGCTACGTCTTCGACCAGTCGCCGGTGGTCAACCGTTCGATCCGGGACGTGCTGAAGGAAGGCGGCCTCGGCGCGCTCCTCACCGGCCTGATGGTGCTGCTGTTTCTTCGCGATTGGCGCAGCGCCTTCATCGTGGTGATCAATATTCCGCTGTCGCTCCTCGCCGCGGTCTTCGCCCTCTGGCTTTCCGGCCAATCGATCCACCTCATGACGCTCGGCGGCCTGGCGCTCGCCATCGGCATCTTGGTCGACGAGTCGACCGTGGCGGTGGAAAACATCCACGCGCACCTGGCCCGCGGCGCGACCGTCTCCCGCGCCGCCCTCGACGGCACCCGCGAAACGGCGTTGCCCCGCCTGCTCGCGATGCTGTGCATTTTGGCCGTCTTCATCCCCGCCTTCTTCATGGTCGGCGCGGCGCAGGCGCTCTTCGTGCCGATGGCTCTCGCGGTCGGTTTCGCGATGATCGCGTCGTATCTGCTCTCCAGCACGCTGGTGCCGGTGCTCTCGGTGTGGTTCCTGCGCGGGCACGACGGGGAGATGCGCGACGGGTCGTTCTTCGCCGGCCTGCAGCGCGCCTACGCCGCGCTTCTCCGCCCGGTGGTCGCGTTGCGCTGGCCGGTCGCGCTCGTCTACCTCGCCGTGTGCGGCGGGCTGATCTGGGCGGTCGGCGGCAAGCTCGGCACGGAGATCTTTCCCAAGACCGACAACGGCCAGTTTGCGCTCCGTTTTCGCGGCCCCACCGGCACGCGCGTCGACCTTTCCGAGGCGACCGCCAAGCGCATCCTCCAGACCATCGCCCGCGAAGCCGGCGGGGCCGACAAGGTCGACGTCACCATCGGCATGGTGGGCGTGCACAATTCCAGCTTCCCGGTGAATCTGGTCCACCTCTGGAACGGCGGTCCCGAGGAAGGCTGGCTCGCGGTGCAGTTCAAACCCGGCGCCGGCGTGCACATCGAGCCTTTCAAGGAAAAGCTCCGCGGCGTGTTCGCGCGGGAGTTTCCCGACGTCCGTTTCTCCTTCGAGCCGCAGGACATCGTTTCGCGCGTGATGAGCTTCGGCTCGCCGACGCCGATCGAGATCGCCATCAGCGGCTCCTCGCTCCCGGTCAGCAAGGCCTACGCCGACCGCATCATGGAGCAGATGAAAAAGATCCCGTATCTGCGCGACGTGCACCTCGCGCAGACGCTCGATTATCCCACCGTCGCGGTGAACGTCGACCGCGAGCGCGCCGGCCTGCTCGGCGTGCAGATCTCCGACGTCACCCGGTCGCTCGTCGCGGCCACGACGTCCAGCCGGTTCACCACGCCGATCTTCTGGGCGGACCCCGGCTCCGGCATCAGCTTCAATGTCCAGGTCCAGATCCCCGAGGCGAAGACGACCTCGATCGAGGATCTCGGCAACGTGCCGGTGAAGAACACCCCCGCCGGTCCGATCCTGCTGCGCAATGTCGCCGGCATCACCCAGGGCACCGCGCCCGGCACCTACGAGCGCTACAATGTCGCGCGTCTGCTCAGCATCACCGCCAACCTGCACGGCGCCGATCTCGGCACCGCGTTGCGCGACATCCGGCGGGCGATCGCCGAGGCCGGTCCCGCGCCCGAGGCCCGCACCAAGGTCGACTTCCGCGGCCAGTCGATTCCGCTCGGCCAGCTCAACGAGGGCTTCCGCTCCGGCCTGCTCATCGCGGTCGTCGTGATCTTCCTCCTCATCGTCGCCAACTTCCAGTCGGTGCGCCTCGCGCTCGCCGTCCTCTCCACCGTGCCCGCCGTGCTGGCCGGGGTCGTGCTCACCCTGTCCCTCACCGGCACCACGCTCAACATCCAGTCCGCGATGGGCGCGATCATGGCCGTGGGCGTCGCCGTCGCCAACGCCATCTTGCTCGTCACGTTCGCCGAGCAGGCGCGCGTCGCCCGCGCCGACCCCGTCGCCGCCGCGATCGAGGGCGGGCGCAGCCGCCTCCGGCCGATCCTCATGACGAGTTTCGCGATGATCGCCGGCATGCTGCCGCTCGCCCTCGGGTTCGGCGAAAGCGGCGACCAGACCGCGCCGCTCGGCCGCGCCGTCGTCGGCGGCCTCGCCTTCGCCACGCTCGCCACGCTCCTCGTGCTGCCGAGCTTCTTCGCCATCTTCACGACGAAGAAAGTCCGCTCGCCTTCGCTCGATCCCGACGATCCGGCGAGCGAGCACTACCAAGCCGCGCGTCGCTGATCCCCGTCTCTCTCCTCTCACTCGCTCCACCCACCATGCGCTCCTTCTCTCTCGCTCTCGGCGCGGCCCTGCTGGTCTCGGCCCTCGGCGCCGCCACCCCGCCGCCCGAAGTCGCCGTCACGTCCCCGACGCGCGGCGACATCCACCGCTTCGTCGCGTTGCCCGGCGGCATTCGTGCCAACCAGCAGGTCACCCTGCATGCCAAGGTGGCCGGCCACGTGAAATCCATCGCCGTCGACCGCGGCGACGCGGTGAAAAAAGGCCAGCTGCTCGCCGAGCTCGAAAATCCCGAACTCGCGGCCGAGCGCACGCAGCACGAGGCCGAACTGCGCGTCGCCAACGCCGAGCTCGCCCGCGTCAAGGCCGCCCAGGCGAAGGCCCCCGACCTCATCACCGCCAGCGCGGCCGACACGGCCAAGGGCCGCGTCGACCTCGCGACTGCCCAGCGGGCCCGCGTCGACCAGTTGCTGCGCCACGGCCGGATCGTCGCCCCGTTCGCCGGCATCGTCACCGCGCGCAACGTCGACGTCGGTGCCTTCGTCCCCGCCGCCACCGCCGGCGCGAATCCTGCCTCCGCCGCGATCGTCACCGTCTCCGATTACGCCGTCGTGCGCGTGCGCGCCAATGTGCCCGAGGTCGAGGCCGCCCGGGTGCAGCCCGGCCAACCCGTCCTCGTCACGACCGACTCGTTGCCGGGAAAAACCTTCCGCGGCACCGTCACCCGTCATGCCGGCGCGCTGGACGAAGCCACCCGCACGCTGCTCGTCGAAACCGACCTGCCCAACGCCGACCTCGCGCTGCGCCCGGGGATGTATGCGCAGGTCCGCATCGGGGTCGAAAAGCACACCGATGCCGTCCTCGTCCCGGCCGCCGCCCTCGTGCGCGAGAAGGCCGCGGGTTTTCTGTTCCTGCTCGTCGACGGCAAAGCCCAGCGCGTGCCCGTGAAATACGGTTTCAACGACGGTTCTTCCGTCGAGATCCTCGACGGTCTGCCCGCCGGCGCGCGGGTGCTCATCCCGGGGAAAGTCACGCTCGCCGCCGGCATGGCGGTCACCGCGGTGGAGGCCAAATGAACCGGTTTCACCCCGTTGTCTCCGGCGCGCGGCGGCATGCCCGTCTCGTGCTCGCTATGCCGTTGCTGGTCCTATCCGCGGCGCCGGTGCGGGCCGCCGAGTCCGCCGCCGGATCCGCGCTGCCGGCCCCGCCCGCCGCCCCGGCCGGCAACGTCGTCGATCTGCCGACCGCGCTGCGTCTCGCCGGCGCCGCCAATCTCGAGATCCAGCTCGCCCGCGAAAAGGTCGCCGAAGCCCGCGCCGCTTCGGATTCCGCCCGGGCGCGCTATTTCCCGTGGATCACGCCTTCCATCGGCGTGCGCCGCCACGAGGAGAACATCCAGGCGGTCAACGGTCCGATCCTCGATGCCGACAAACAGTCGTTTGCCGCCGGGGTCGCCCTCGATGCCCGGCTGGATCTCGGCGAGACCTATTACCAGAACCTCGTCGCCCGCCAGACCGTGCGCCAGCAGGAGGCCGCGCTGGCCGGCCGTCAGCGCGAGGCGGCGCTGCGGGCCGCGACGCATTACTTCGACCTCGTCCGCGCCCGGGCAGCCGTCGCCGCCGCCGAGGAAGCCGCCGCGGTGGCGGGGCGCCACGCCGACCAGATCGCCGCCACCGGCGACGCCGGCCTCACGTTCAAGGGCGATGTCGCCCGCGTCCGCGCGGCCCGCGAGCGGGCGGCCCTCGCGGTCGTGCGCCTGCGCGCCGACCAGCGTCTCGCCGCCGCGCGCCTCGCGGAGGTGTTGCGACTCGATCCCGCGGTCGAATTGATTCCCGCGGACGACGCCCCCGCGCCGCTCGCGCTCGATACCTCGGCGGCGGAGCTCGGTGTCCTCGTTTCGCAGGCCCTGGCGAAGCGCCCGGAACTCGACGAAGCCGCCGCGCGCATCGCCGCGGCCCGCACCTCCCGCCGCGCCGCGGTCCGGGGACCGCTGGTGCCCACCGTCGGTGCGCAGGTCGCGGTCGGCGGTCTCGGCGGCGGTCCGTCCGGCTCCTCCGTTACCCGCGATTTCGACGTCAGCGCCGACTACGCCTTGGGCGTCAGCTGGCGGGTCGGTCCCGGGGGACTCTTCGACCGCAACCGGGAACGCGAGGCGGCCGCCCGCGAGCGGCAGGTCGAGGTGGAGCTGGAGCGGACGCGGGATGCGATTCGGCGCCAAGTCGTCGAGCAGCACACCCGGGTCCGTTCGCTCGCCGCCCAGATCGAGCTCACGCAAAAGGCCCTCGAGGCCGCGGACCAGGCCGCCCGGTTGTCCCGCCAGCGGCGCGAATCGTCCGTCAGCGCGGCGCTCGAGGATCTGCAGGCCGAGGACGAGTTGGCCCGTGCCCGGCGCGACCATCTCGCGACCGTCGCGGACTACAACGCCGCCCAATACGCCCTCCGCTTCGCCGTCGGGGGCTGAGCCACCCCGCCGGTTCCGACCGGAAGCTGCGGCGTGCGGCGCCCGGCCGGCGTGACGCGTCATCCGTGACCGCGGCGCCTGCCGCCGGAGTGTCGCCGGGTTGTCACAATCGGACCGGTTTTTCGCCGGTTTGTCACGGGGGCGTCACGGGATCGTAACAAAGCCCTGTTATGATCGGTGACAGATGCGTTACAGCCTACCTCCGATCCTCGCCGCAGCCTTGCTGCTTGCCGCGCCGCTCGTCGCCCAGGACAGCGGGGCCTTGATCGACGCCCTCATCCGCAAGGGCATTCTCACCAACCAGGAGGCCGAGGACATCCGGGCCGAACTCGTGCGGGAGAACAACACGATCCCCGCCCACGCCATCGGCAACGGCAAGAGCACCGACCGCCTCTCCGTCGGCATGCGCATGCAGGTGCAATATGCCTCGCTGGATACCGATATCCGCGGCGCGGCTGTCGGTCCGGTCGCGACCGACCACATGTTCGCCCGCCGGATGTATCTCACGCTGAAGGCCGGCGTCGGCGGCAACTGGGGCGCCACGATGACCTACGACATCGCCTCGGGCGGCTACGACGACGCGTTCCTCGAGTGGAAGCCGACCCACGAGCACCAGTTCAACTTCGGTTTGCGCAAGGTCGCCGTCGCCTACGAGGAGCGCGCCTCCAGCGGCGACATCCGCGCCATCGAGCGCTCCTCCGTCACCCGCTATTTCGTCGAATCCAACAACGGCCGCCGCCTCGGCGCCGCGAGCTACCGCATCGGTGCCTTCTACGACGGCCGCAAGGAGCTGAACCAGACCTACAGCCTCGTCTATACGGCCGCGGTGACCAATCCCGAGCGCAACGAATCCTTCACCGGCGCCTCGCTCGCCGGCGACGCGACCAACAATCGGCCGGCGTTCTGGGCGACCGGCGCCGTCACCGGCAAGCTCGAGAACAACGGCACCTGGATCGCGGGCGTCGGCGTCGGCCACCTGCGGGATCAGGGCGGTTTCAGCACGGCCACGCTGGGCCGCGGCTACGACCTCACGCTCCGCTCCGTTTTCTTCGATCTGAACGCCGCCCGCTGGGGTTTCCTGGCCGAGTATCTCTCGGCCGACATCGACGCCGGCGTTTCCGCCGTGCGCGACGCCCGCCCGCAGGGTTTTTTCCTGCAGCCCAGCCTGCGCCTGACCGACACGATCGAACTCGTCGCCCGTTACGCCTGGCTCGATACCGACGGCCGGGGCGTGAATCTCTCCGATATCATCCGCTCCGCGCCGGCCGGCGGCACGATGAACAAGTCCACCGAATGGTTCCTCGGCGCCAACTGGTATGTCCGTGGCAACGACCTGAAATACCAGCTCGGCGGCGTGTATGGAAAAACCAGCGACACCGTCGCCGGCGCCCCCGCCGAGGCCAAGGCCGTCGGCCTCCGTTCCCAGCTGCAGATCCAGTTTTGAGTCCCAACCGCAACGTCCTCCGATTTCCCATGAAAGCCGCCCTCCTTCTCGCCGCCGCCCTCGTCACCGCGGGCACCGCCTCCGCCCAGAAACTCGTGATCAAGGGCTCCGACACCCTTGGCGCCAAACTCGTCCCGACCCTCAGCGAGGAATACAAGGCGATGAATCCGAAGGTCTCCTTCGAGATCGCCGCCGAGGGCTCCTCGACCGGCCTCGCCGCCATCATCGACGGCACCGCCCAGATCGGCATGAGCTCCCGCCGGGCGAAGCCGACCGAGATGTCGCAGGCGACCTCGAAGGGCGTGACCCTGAAACCCATCATCGTCGCCTACGACGGCATGGCGGTCATCGTGAACTCCGCCAATCCCCTCGCCAAACTCACCCTCCGCCAGGTCGAGCAGATCTTCACCGGCGACGTGAAGGACTGGTCCGCCGTCGGCGGCAAGCCCGGCAAGATCTCCATCTACACGCGCAACACCTCGTCCGGCACCTATTCGGACTGGAAGGACCTCGCCATGAAGAAGCGCGACTACGCCGCGTCGTCCCAGAAGATGGCGGGCAACGAGCAGATCGCCGCCGAAGTCGCCAAGAACCCCAACGGCATCGGCTACGTCGGGCTCGCCTACATGAAGGCCGACGGCATCAAGGTCGTGTCCATCGACGGCGTGACGCCGTCCAAGGAAACCGTGCTCAACAAGTCCTACGCCTATGCCCGCCCCACGTTCTTCTACACCAACGGCGACCCGACGGGCGAAGCGGCCAAGTTCATCGAGTTCACGCTCAGCGCGAAAGGCCAGCAGATCGCCGAAAAGATCGGCTTCGTGCCGGTGAAGTAACCCGTCGTCCCGTCCCGTCCGGCCCGCCGCATGTCCGCCCCGCCGCCCCCGACTCCCCCGGCCGGCTTCGTCATCACGAAGCGCCGGCTGAAGTTTCTCGGGCTCACGCTCGACGATCTCATCAAGACGTTCTTCGGCGGCAACGCGGTCGTTTCGGTCGTCGTGCTGGCCCTCATCACGTTCTTTCTGGTCCGCGAGGGCGCCGGTTTCTTCGGCCAGAACCGCCAGAACCTCCGGGTCTACCGCCAGGCGGGCCTCGAGTATGTCGATTACCTGCGGGCGCAGACCGAGGATCACACCGCGCTCACCCGGTATCTCGACGACCTGCGCCTGCGCGCGCTCACTTACCACCTGGAGGTGAAGAAGCGTCCGCTGGACGACGCGAACGCCGCGCTCGCCCCGTTCGACGCCTACGTGACCGCCTTCACGGACGCGGTCGACCCGCTGCGCGGCATGGTGTCGGACCTCGGTGAGGTCGCCACGGGGATCAAGACCAAGTTCATCGTCAACGAGGACAAGAAGACGGAGCGCGCCCAGCTGCTGGCCGAAGGCAAGGCCGCGGCGGCGGCGCAGGTGGCGATCTCCGAGGTGAACTTCGAGGCCGAGGTGGCCCCGCTGCTCGCGGCGCTGCCGGCCTACCGCGAGGCGAACCGCGAATTTTCCCGCCAGGTGCTCGCCGTGCTGGGTCGTCCGCCGGCTTTGCCCACGCCCGACCTCGAGGCGCGGTTGACCCGGTTCGAGGGTCTGGCGCGCGAATACCTCGCCACCTTTCCGACGGTGGAACGGCAACTGGCCGAGTGGCGCCACACCGCGCCCGTGCCGTTCTGGCAATCGTTCAACGCGTTCGTGTTCGGCCGCCAGTGGCTCACCGCGAGTTTCTGGCAGGATTGGTATGGCATCATCCCGCTGTTCGTGGGCTCCCTGATGGTGTCGCTCGTCGCGCTGGCGCTCGCCGTGCCGCTCGGCATCGGGGCCGCGATCTACGTCAACCAGATCGCCACCCAGCGGGAGCAGCGGATCATCAAGCCCTGCATCGAGTTCATCTCCGCCTTTCCGTCCGTCGTGCTGGGCTTCTTCGGCATCGCGGTGCTCGGCCAGGCGCTCCGGGCGCTCTCGCAGTGGGAGATGTTCGCGTGGGTGCCCGGGTTTCCCTACGCCGAACGCCTGAACATCCTCACCGCCGGCTGCCTGCTCGCCCTCATCGCGGTGCCGACGATCTTCACCCTCGCCGAGGACGCCCTGAACAATGTGCCGCGCGCCTTCCGCGAGGCATCCTATGCGCTCGGCGCCTCGCGGCTGCAGACCATCGTCCGCATCATCGTGCCCGCGTCGCTCTCCGGCATCATTTCCGCCGTCCTCCTCGGCCTCGGCCGCGTGATCGGCGAGACGATGGTGGTGCTCCTGTGCGCCGGCAACCGCATCGCCATCCCCGATTTCACGTCCGGCCTCGCGGTGTTCGTCGAGCCGGTGCACACGATGACGGGCATCATCGCGCAGGAGATGGGCGAGGTGGTGCGGGGCAGCATCCACTACCGCGCGCTGTTCGTGGTGGGGCTCGTGCTCTTCGTGCTGTCGCTGATCATCAATTACGCCGCGCAGGGTATCGTGCGCCGCTACCGCATCTCGATCGGCTGACATGAACGCCCCCGACCACGTCTTCCGTCCCCGCGCCGGCGGCGCCCGCCGCGCCGAGCGCGGCGTCTTCTGGATCTTCCGGCTCGCGACCTACTTCGTGCTGGCCTGCGGCGCCGCCGTCTTTCTCAACATCGTTTTCAAGGGCGCCGGCACGGTCTTCCAGCGCGAGGCGCCGTTCGTGAACATCGCCTTCCTCACCCAGGCGCCCGAGTCGCTCTATGTCTTCGAGTTCGAGGGGAAAAAATACGAGATGGGCGACCGCGATTTCCGCGCGTTCAAGGAGCAGCACCCCGCCGCCGCGAACGTGAAAAGCGAGAGCTACGTCTACTCCGCCGGCGGCATCTGGCCCTGCATCGTCGGCACCATTCTCCTCGTCGTGGGGTCGATGGGCATTGCGCTCGCCCTCGGCGTCAGCGCCGCGATCTACCTCAACGAATACGCCAAAGACGGGCCGTTCATCCGCTTTGTCCGGCTCGCGATCCTCAACCTGGCCGGCGTGCCGTCGATCGTCTTCGGCCTCTTCGGCTTCGGCATGTTCGTGATCTTCTTCGGGTGGAACGTCTCGCTCCTCGCCGGCTGGTTCACCCTGGCGTTCATGGTGCTGCCGGTGATCATCACTTCGTCGGAGGAGGCGTTGAAGGCCGTGCCCAAGGGCTTTCGCGAGGGCTCCCTCGCCCTCGGTGCCACCAAGTGGCAGACCATCCGCAGCAACGTCCTGCCCTACGCCCTGCCGGGCATCCTCACCTCGTCCATCTTGGGCATCGCCCGCGTCGCCGGGGAGACCGCTCCGATCATGTTCACTGCCGCCTACGTCGTGCGCGACAAGCTGCCGTGGGAGGTCGAGAAGCTCTCCGACTTCTTTTTCCAGGGCGTCATGGCCCTGCCCTACCACATCTACGTGGTCTCCTCGAAGATCCCGCAAAACGAATACACCTCGCGCGTCCAATACGGCACCGCC
>JACCEA010165486.1_pt1 | contig 25511 bp, 40 predicted proteins | sample 7449851 | NCBI WGS metagenome assembly JACCEA01 (sample SAMN15323453, study PRJNA562643) | freshwater metagenome | isolation source: river surface water | place: USA:Blue River Watershed | collected 2017-08-18
CTAAATAGTAATTCTTTCTAGAATCAAAACCCTCTTTTTAGAATTCTTTTTAGAATTTAATTTTAATAGCCGCTATACAGTGTATATATATAGTCCATACTAGAATGTAATATATACACTGTATAGCGTAAGGTATACACACATGGCCTACATAACACTAGACACGTATGATAGTATATTGCAATCATTGCCCTTCGAGCTACACAACACATACAATAACGCTATGTGTAGCATCATCATCACAACAATGTATCACTATGATACATTGCATGATGTGACAATTGTATTGACTGACGAAGAAGACACACAAGCCGATAGCCATACATACAGCGTTGACATAGTGGCAGGTAAGTTGCCTAATGTTGTAATTAAACACCCCCCACATATACACATAGGAGATGTTGTAACGTTCTAACATATTAATAATATATAACACAAAGCCACATGATGTAATAGTCATGTGGCTTTTTTGTTGCGTTTATTTTATTGTGCCGTAATGAACAAATGTTCTATATATTATTACATACGTTCGCAACAATGCTGTAATGAACGTATGTTCTACATATTGTTTACTAAACTTTATTGTATGTATATATAATAAACAATGAATAAATAAAGCTTATTAATAATAAATAATAATAAAATAAAATAATAATAAAAAAAATTGTTGCATAGAAAAAATTATTGCGAAAAAATGTTATTGTTAAAAAATTTTTGAAAAAAAATTGAGTATAGCTGAAAAATGATATGGGGGTGTAAGAAAAAAGCTTGCTACGCCTAGCCACACTACAATATCACCCAAAACATTGTTCTAAGAAATAATATTACTAAGCTCTATATATTTACCTTCAATTGTAGACTTTTTTAATCTATTCTTTGCATATTCTCCATATGCAATTAAGACAGATGGCGCTCCAGCGGGATTTTTTGCAAGAGTTCCATCAACGTTATAAAAACGCAATCTACCTTTAATAAAAAGTAAAGCAGATGCATCGCTCCAAACGTGATTAAAAAAGAATTGAGTTTCTGTTCTAGCAAATGCTAAAACAATTGTGTTTTTATGACTCTTAGATTTTTCTAACCATTGTTTTAGTTGGTTATAAGGCGGATTACAAAAAACATAACCACTCCAAGGTAAGCTTAAACCCTCCTGTGTATAATGGTTCTTTGCTATATCCCAAGGACGATTAACGGGCGCACAGGGGTCTAAATCAAACGGGCCTAAATCTTGAAATATATAGGGTGGGGTTAGCCACTCATCTTTCCCGTCGATTTTATTCTCAAATTCTAATACCATATCCCTTTCCACCAAAAAATTTATGCCTTTATATTCTTAACAGAAATACTACTTCTTATCAATCTCTTTCAGCCACTTTATCAAGTTCTCTACGCTTTTTTGGCGTTCTTTGTTGCCGAGTCTCCTATAGCGATTAGAGAGGCTTTCTAGTTTAGCGATATCGCGTTTTTTATTCTGGCGTTTCTTTTTTTCTCATAACTTCCTAGCGACAGCAATAAGCCCTAACAAGTAAATCTCTAAGGCGTTCTTAGCTTTCCTTTTACTATCTTCAACATTCAGGGCTTTGCCTTTATCTACGACCACATCGCTACTATCTGCATACTCCACGATAAGTCTGTAGGTTCTAGGGGTTGCTATTAGTGTATAGGAGCCAATATAAGCGACGTAGCGGCTCTTACTTTCTTTCCACCAATTATTCATCATCGCCCCACCCATCTAAACTTTTCGTTGTTAGTTCCTCAATTCTAGCCTGTAGGTTTATATTTTCTTCTGTTAATCTAAAGATTTCCTCTTTAAGCTCTTGAATCAGCGGCAAATTCATAATTTCCTCTGCCACGTTATAAGCGGGAGCCTTATCAACTTCCTTTAGCTCATCAAAAGGGGTTTCTTGTGTCCAGTATGATTTTATCTTTTCTGGAACAATAATTCTTTCTGATTCTGGCAAAACGGAGTTAAACTTGAGCAAGGATTTAATCCAGCCTTTCCATAGGACTTGATAGTAATATCTAGCCAGTTGTTCTTTTAGGTCACTCATATTTTTGTAAAGCTAAAATAGCCGCCATCGTACGTTCCTTTGCACTGGCAGTAGTTAATCTATGAATTGCCTCATGGTCAAATTCCACGCCATCACTACCATTAAAGGTTCCATAGGCCAGCATCGTGCTATCGGTAATGTCCATCAAATGGCTTGCCCATGTAGCGTATTTGTCTTTACTGGCTTCCTGAACCAGAATAGCCGCGCTGTCTAAACTCTCGCTGTAGTTCGGAATCTCAGAATAATATCCTCTGCCTACAGGACAATGAAAGTATCCAACAATGGAATCTTTGGGGAATGCTACGCTGTGCGCCACTACATCTAAATTCTTAGGATGGCTCTTATACATTGCTTCTAGTGTTTCAATTGTGTGTCTCATATTTTTCCACCATAAATTTATTCCTTTATATCTTTATCAGAAATAATATTTCTATCTTACCATCCCGTATGTTCTGGTAAATCCTTAAAATCCTGTTCTGCCATCGTGTCCATCTGGATAATAAAAGTGTCGCCTTCGTCCATTTGCTCCAGATTCTCTTTAGCCCACTCTTGGAATTGTTCAACAGTTAAGACTAGCCAGTTACCGTCACGCTTAAATTCCATCGCATCTTTATGGTTGCAATGAGCAATATCGACTTTAATAACGTTAATAGGTGCGTATTTATACGCCTCTAGGATTTGTTCCTCAGTTGGTTCAATCATTTCTTGGGTATAACTTACCGTCTTTGCCAGCAACAAACTGTCTAGTGATAATGTTGCCGCTATTATTTTCTAGCCACTTCTCAACTCTTTCTTTGGCCGAATTCTCAACCTCTTCCTGAATATCCAAACTTAACGTTTGCTTCATACCGAGTAAACTTAAGCGTGGCATTTTGTCTTACGGAATTCCAGTCAATATTATCTAGTTCTGCCCTAGCTTCGCTCTTTTGTGTGTCTGTTACATTAGCCATCTGTTAGTAATTTAATAATTTCGCTTAATACTGCCAAAACTTTGAGTAGAGCGATTTCTCGCGCACGTAGGCGTAAGATTTCATTTGCTAAGATAACCGCATCACTTTGTTCCCTGTATGGAAACTCTCGCTTATCTCTATCAATTTGGCCTAAAATTTGGTCTATTTTACTCATGGATACATATAAAAGCTTTCTAGATCAGCTTCGTAACCTACGCCACAACGGATAAGCTCAATAACTTGTTCCTCTGTAGCTCTTTTAAAAAAGGTTTCAGGGTCGCCATCAAGATAAAATTGATCATGTTCAGCATCGCGGATAATTTTACCTTTATCTTCTGGCAGTACTTCAGAAATCAACAAAAAGGCATGAATATCTGGCCGGTGATGACGCTTATTAATGATTCTGTCAAACTTGCCGTATTCGCTTTCATAATCTTCAAAAAATTGTTCCCATTTATCTAGTGGCTCATTATCTTCTTCATCATCCCACATAATTAACTCCTATATTACAATAAAAACACTATCTGTCACATCATCATAACCGAGTCCAGCCCTAACTAAATCTTTAAGCTGTTCCTCTGTGATAAGTGGCGCTAATTCTTCGGGTTCAACATTCAGGTAAAGCATATCGTTTACGTGGCATGAAATTAAATCTTGTCCGCCATCATCTGGCAGAATCTTATCTAAAGTGACTAAGATGTGAACATCAGCCCTTTTAGAATGTTTACCTTGAACATCATTAAAATCTAAATCATAGTCGTCATCCCACAAACGGAATAACTCTACCATTTTTTCATACTTCATCTTTAACCGTCTTTCGCGCCTCATTAGCAGCATTAGCCAACTGGAGCAAACTAAAATAAGATTGAGTTATTACCGCATGATCTATATATTGGAGCAACAGTTTAAGAACAAGCTTAAGCCCTTTCTCAATAACTTTATGTTGCTCTACCTGTAGTTGTAGTGCCTCAATTGTCGCTTTCTGTAGCTGGATAAGTTCTTTATCAGATTCTAAAAGCTTTTGTGTCGTTTCATTATGGGGCAATCCCAACATTCCATTCATACTCACCGCCCTCTTCATAATCTTTAACCCATTTCTCGTATTTGTCACCTAGTAGCGCCCTTAAAATTTGGTCGATTACCCACGCTTTATGATGCGCCCCATCAATTCCGCCATATCGGTAAATAATTTCTAATGCTTGTTTAATTTTCATGTTTATACGTAAAAAGCTAAGCACTCGCTATCGCTATCCCAACGTGCGCCGCAACGCAAGGCTTCAATTAAGAAGTCTTTCTGCTGTTCCTCTCTAAGTTTCTCGATATCTTTATCTTTTACATCCAAATAAATAATATCGTGATCGGCTCCAGCAAAAGGAGAGTGTTTATCGGGCCATAAGTTAATAATCTTAGAGATTAGGTGAGTATGACGGTTAGCGCTAAGACATTGCCTTACTCTTTCAAATTTATATCTTTCTTCTTCGTTATCTTTTAAGAATTTTTCGATTTCGTAATCTTTCATAGCCATTTTTCACTTGGCTGAATAGCATCTTTTACTTTCTTAAAGGGGCCATTCTTGCCATTTGCTTTATAATATCCAATCTTCTCTAAGTGTTGGTCTAGGTCATTAATTGAATTACGGGTTTCTCGCAAAATTCCGCGCAGTTCGACGGTTTGTTTCATTTCATTAACCAAAGCTTCGTATAAACGTTGATTTTGTTTCTCTAACCCTGTAATTTGGGATACTAACGCATTAAATATTTTTAATAAAAACTCAGTCACACAATCATTCCTTCCTTTCTCAAATGCTCTAAAAAGTCTTTCTCAATATCATCCCAAAAATAGTATTCATCATCGGTAAATATTAAACCATCATCACTTACTTTAGACTCCCAACAACCACACTCACAAACGCCTTTACCGGCTCCATTAGCTACGACAACTTTATGAAGTCGATGTGGCTTAGCAGGTTCATACCATTCGGCGCTTTTGCATTCACCGGTTTCAACTTCATATACTGCAACGCCACAGCCGTTATCAGCTTCGGCATCAATTTTTAGAATGGTGATATTCTTACCCTTCCAGAACTTTTTGTATGGTTTGCGATAAAGAATGTCGCCCATTTTCATTTTAGCAACCTTCTCAGCCCATGCCAATCCATCAATAAAATATTTTTTAGATTCCTCTATTTCCTTAATCTCCGCGTCAAGGTTTTTTAGAATCCTTTCCGTTTGTTCCCTGTGTTTTTGCAGGTTCATTTTTCTTTTCTCCAGTTGATGCTACAACTTTTTTAGTGGTTTGTTCTAGAATGTATTTCTCACGACTTGTCATTTTGTGCCTCTTTGTAATAAATAATTTTAACTTCTTTCCCTTCGTGTTTCATTCTGGCTATCATATCGAAAGTGCCTTTTGAAAAGCTATTCCAGAAAATAATAGCTTTATCTGCTTTGCCAGCCATCACATTATTTCGACTGTAACCGCCTAGCAATCCAAAAGACCAGTTTGCGTTATAGGGTTCATATTTAATTCCAAACTCTTTAGCATACTCTTCTGCCAGCTTATCGGCTCCGTTTGCATTACCGTGAATTATAGTATCATTGGGCGAAATAAACAAGGGTAATTCACGCCACATTAGCGCCTTATCATTAAAGTTTCGCCCACCCGCGACTAAAATAATCATTGTTCTGAAGTGAATGTGCAACGACCGGCATTATTCCAGTTGCCGCGATTCTGAATGCAAACCTCTTGCGTCTTAAGTGCCGCTAGATTGAACTGGTTTGAATAATATGAAATTATCCAAATACTCAATACAAAAGCGGCACAACAAAAGAAAACCATCCACATATTTCTAGCGTTATCACTCATCATTTTTTATCCTCAAAATAAAAAACCGACCTAATTTGTTCATAATATCTAACTTTATCACTGTCTTGAAAAATTCCATCTTCCAGCACAAAAGTATGGCGTAAGACATTTACCAAAAATTTACCTGTTGGATGAAATTCTACCAGTTGGCCGACATAAAGAAACTCTCGAATATTTCGCTCCAGCAAAACAGCGCCAACTTCATCGGCATAATAGTAAATATAGCTAACTGGAGTCCCTTCACGATCTTGCCTACCCATTCGCTTAAATCGGGCATGAATTTCGGAGTAAGGTTTGTTTAAGAATATGGAATACGCTCTGATAACACAATCGTTTTTCTCCCAATCAAAACGATCAGCAAAGTTAATGTTTGTATCACACATCATTCCAGCCCAAACGTAGGTCTTTTTAATTGCGTCAGTTTTGACAAAGTAATCGCCATAGCTTCGCCCTACTAAGTCAAAGATTTCATACAAATTATTCTCGTTTTTAACCACTTTAAACCCTTTAGCGGCTCTTTTATATCCCATAAGCACATTCTAAAGGCAAAATTCTTTTTGTCAACCCCTTGACAAAGAAATTTATTTCTGGTATTATCCTTTTACCATGAATGATAAAAAGTGGCTATATCTTGGACGAATCTTAATGGTCGTAGTTTTTATCGCTTTGTGCGTAACCCTGTTTCTTTTGCAATGGAGTTTGAAATGAATGGAACAATTGTAACAAATCCTAATTATTTCTTGAATGCGCAACAATTGCCATTAGATTTGGCTTTAAGTAGCCTATTAAATGGTGTAGATATTTTGGAGCGCCTACACAGTGGGCAAGTTGTAACCCCGTATGATCGTTTATGGAATGGGCATAAGGGTTCATTGGCATCATATTGCACTGTTCTATGCTATGCACTTCAGGGCAAGGTGGATTACGAAGATTTTATGCCAGCAAAGCGCCGACTGAATGCACTTAAGATTGAAACAAATGATGATGCGCCACAGTGGACAATGGATGAGCGCGTAAATGCGCAACATCAGCGATACATTGAAACACACGACGAAGCATTACTAACTGAATTCTGATTTAAAAGGCTCCTAAAACCAATTAGGAGCCTTTTTTATTTGCTTTTTTCTCCTAATAGGCTATAATACGAATATATCTTTTTTAGGAGTAAGTAATGGATAAACAAAAAGTAGCAAAAGATTTAAGACAAAAACATTATACGTTTAGAGAAATTGCGAATCGAGTAGGAGTTGATCAAAGAACGGTTTACAGATGGTTCGAAGCAGAAAGAGAATATAAAGAACCTACTGACATGCCTAATGTGTGGAACCTTGAAGGTGATTTTACGGTAGTTGGTGACGTTCATGTAGACGCGGTAAATTGGAGTTATTCGAGCTTAGTATTTAAACAAGCGAAAGACATTAAAACTCCAAGATTAATTATTGCTGGAGACTTGTTTAGCTTTCATCGTTTGGGTCGATATCCGATTGTATTTAAAGTGCCTTCCACTAGAGACGAAATTCAAGCAGCAAAGAAATATATTGCTCAAGCATTAAAGAACTTTGAAGAAGTTTATTGGTTTGTTGGCAACCACGATGAGCGTTTCATTGCAGCAATGGACGGAACTTTGCTTATTGAAGATATGGCTGATTTGATTTGTGCCAATGGCGACAGAAAGCGTCTATTTACATCGCCTTATAATTATTGTAATGTTGATAATTGTGGTATGCCTTGGCGTGTCACACATGCTTATGAGTATAATGTAAATCCTCTAGCAGTAGCTAAGAAATTTGCTGGATTTTACGAAACAAACGTAATCCACCAACATAAACATATTGCAGCAGCGGGAACAACTGATAATAAGAAATATGTTGTCATTGATAACGGCTGTCAGTGTGAGCAAGCTGAGACAGGCTACGCGCATTTGCGGGATAGCACGATGCCAAGATTCGAGAAGAGCGCTGTGTTTCTTAAAAGTGGGGAACCGCTCCATTTTACTGATGACGCTAGAGTATTTAGTTACGGGCCTAAGAAATGGAGACAGTAATTAAGAGCGCTTTAGATAGCGCAATTATGGTTGAGAGGCCATATACCCCATCTGGCAAAGCAAGACTATATCCTAGCGAAGCTGGAGGATGTAACCGACAGACAATCCTAAGAATTAACGGAGCGCCTCAAAAGAAATACCCAATTCAAGCGATGTGGGCAATGGAAGATGGCAAAGCCTATGAGGATTCAAGCTTAGCCCTACTTAAGCGTCATTTTGGAGAGGATAACGTAATTGATCAGCTACCACTTCAAAACGATTATTGGTCTGGTAAGGCAGATTTCGTAATTGGTCATAAAAAGCCAGAAGTTATCATTGTCGAACACAAAGCTACAGGACAAAAGTGGTGGGATTATCAAGATAAACTTCCAGAAAAGAAACACGTAATCCAACTAGCTTTATATAAGCAAATGTATTACGACAAGTTTGGAATTTGGCCGGAATTGAGATTATTTTATCGCGGTTGGCAGAGTTGGGCAGAGTTCTTAATTGTGCCACTTGATACCACAATCCTTATCGACGGTCAACTTACGAAAGATAAAAAGGGCGTAATTGAAAGAAAGCGTGAATTGCCAATTAATTTAGAAGCTGTTACGGGCAAACTCCAGCTTTATTATTCTAGAAATATTCTGCCTAAGCGTCCGGCTGAGGATAAGAAGGATGAATGTGGTTGCACATTCAAAGGCGAGAAATCGTGTCCATTTTTTGAGAATTGTTGGCCGAAAGAGATGAATTTGGACGAAATATTGCAACAAAGCAAATAAAACATAAAAAACTTCATATAATTATATTACAATAGACCTTTGAGAGAATATCTCGGAGGTCTATTTTGTTTTCCCCTGAATCGGTTCATAAAAACGCACATCACGAAAATAAAGTTAAAAAATTTAAGAAAGAACACGCTCTAACCAGAATATCAGAACTTTATCTAAGAGGTTGGATTCAAGCCGATATTGCCAAAGACATAGGCATATCGGCTAATACCGTTTCTAAGCTACTTGCTGAGGTAAGAAAGCGTTGGCTGGTAAATCAAGTCAACAATTTTGAGCTACGCAAATCAATGGAGCTAGAAAGAATTGATAAGCTTGAGCGTGAATATTGGGATGCATGGGATAAAAGCAAGAAAGGTCAAAACAAGATCATCAGCACAAGACTAAATAGAACAACGATGCGCGGTGATTCTACAGAAGTCACTGAAGGGCAAGAATTTTTAGACACTCCGGGCGACCCTAGATTTCTAGAAGGGATTCAGAAATGCATAGCTTTAAGAACAAGAATCTTAGGGCTTGAAGAGGCTACAAAAATTGAACATAGCGGAACGATCAGCGTTAATAACTATCACATGGATAACAGAGAAAGATTAACAGACACTCAGAAACTAAATGGAGTTATGGCGTTCTTAGAGTCGATGGAAGTTAAGGAGGTAGAAGCGCCATATGAGCCAATATTCGCAGATACAGAAGTCATTGAGGCCAGTAATTTACAAACAATTGCTGGAGAATAAGAGTCCAGATTTTAGAACACAAGCTTACTTTCACTTAGATGATTCAAGCCTAGCAAATTACATTAAGTTCGCTTGGGCAGATGTTGAGCCAAATGAAACCTATATGCACAACTGGCATATAGATGCTATTTGTGAGCATCTAGAGGCTGTTTCTAGTGGGCAAATAACAAAATTACTAATTAACATGCCGCCTAGACATCTTAAAAGTACGCTTATTTCTGTAATGTGGCCTACATGGGAATGGACTCGTAAGCCTTGGAAGAAATTTTTGTGTAGTTCATACGCAGGTAATTTAGCTATTCGTGACAACATTAAATCAAGATTATTAGTTCAATCAGATTGGTATCAATCCCTATTTGGTAATAGATTTAAACTTGTAACAGAATTACAAGAAAAAATTGCAAATGATAAAAATGGCTATAGATTAGCGTCTTCTGTAGGCGGTTCGGCAACGGGCGAAGGTGGCGATGTAATTTTATGTTTGAATTATGATACAATAATAGAAACTAATTTAGGAAATATGCAATTAGGATATATTGTTGACAATAATTTAGATATTAAAGTTTGGAGCTATAACCATAAAAACCAAAAAAAAGAATTAAAAAACATTAAGAAGTTTTATAAAAATGGTGGAGCTAGGTCATTAAAAATTACTTTATCTAATGGCGCAACTGTTGAAGCGACCCCAAATCACCCTTTTTATATTGTTGGCAAAGGATATCTTGATGCATCAGAATTAAAAGTAAATGATGAGGTTTTTACTTATGATCAAGCATTGCCAGATATGCAACAAAGAAATAAATCGTTCGCCATCACATTTTGCAAGAAACACGAAAGGAATATTTTGCAGCCACAAGTGTTTTGGGGAATGGCAAAAGGGCGAGAACAATTCTCAATACAAGACAGGTTTAGTAAGTTTGGAATGCGCCCATTGCAAGCAAAAATTCAAGGTCAAAGTTGGAAGAATGCTAAAAAAGAATCCAGCAAAATTTTGTTCGATTCAATGCAGAGAGAGTTATCACAAAATTCATGGATATGCGAAAACACAAGAGAAAGTCAAAACTCAGTGTGCAAATTGCCATACAGAAATTTTGATATATCAGAGAGATATTGGGAAGAGAAAATTTTGCTCAAGGGATTGTGCCAACAAAGCACACAGAGCTTATATCAAGGGTTCCAAGAACGGCAGATATGTTCATGGAATGATGCTAGAAAAGTATCCAGCGGAATTCAAGAATATCGTAGAAATAATTCGACAAAGAGACAACCATCAATGTTGTTTGTGCAAAAAGACAACATTAGAGAACAAGAAAGAACTGGATGTGCATCACATCGACTACAACAAGAACAACAACCTACCGAACAACTTAATTACTCTTTGTCCGAAATGTCACGGAGCTATGCATGGGAATATAAACAGTCGCAAAAAATGGGCAGAGTTTTTGTCCAATCTATTGAGAATGGAGAGTGGCTTGAATCAACCTATAACCTAGAAGTTGAAGACAACCATAACTATTTTGCGAATGGAATTTTAACCCACAATTGCGATGACCCCCACAAGATTGAAGAAATCGAATCTGATACTGTTAGACAGGGCGTATTAGACTGGTGGGATCAGACGATGAACACAAGATTAAATAACCCTAAGCTATCGGCAAGGGTTATTACGATGCAGAGGCTACATGAAGAAGATTTGGTTGGTCACTTGTTGGCATCAAATCAAGGCTATGTTCACTTATGCCTTCCAATGGAATACGAAGGGCAAAAATACTTCACTTCCATCAACTGGACAAATCCATTTACGGGTAGTAAAGAGAAATATGGCGACCCGCGCACTAAAGAAGGCGAATTGCTATTCCCTAAGCGCTACGGGCCTAAAGAAGTTCAAAGCTTAAAAGCAGAATTGCTTGATTATGGTTATGCGTCTAAGTATCAGCAACATCCTATTCCTAAAGGCGGGGCGATGTTTCACAGAGTTTGGTTCAAGAGTGAAAAAGCGGCTCCAATTGAAATTAAGAAATCTGTTAGGTATTGGGATAAAGCTGGAACGGCTGGCGGTGGCGCATTTACTGTAGGCGTTCGAATGGTTATCTTGCCTAATAACATCGTTATTGTAGAGGACGTTGTTAGAGCGCAAGTAGCCGATTTAGAGCGTGAAGAAATGATTAAACAAACCGCGCAAATGGATAGGCTACAAAGACCTAATACAGAAATATGGATAGAACAAGAACCGGGTTCAGGTGGTAAAGATGCGGCGGCAGCAACAATCAGGAATTTAGCTGGTTATCCCGTTTATACCGAAAGACCAACAGGCGACAAAATGACACGCGCAAGCCCACTAGCAGCTTATGCTAAAGCTGGCAACGTATATATATTAGAAGCTGAATGGAATGAGGCTTTCTTGAGAGAATTTGAATTCTTCCCTAGAGGTAAATACAAAGATCAAGTAGACGCAAGTAGCGGAGCTTTTAATAAGTTGTTTAAAGGTGGTTTTGCTTATAACGTCGGAGGTTAAATATGGATGGAAAGTTAACAACTTCAGGTTACGATGAATCACAAAGAAGTGATTATTTAAAAGCCGCGATTTATACAGCAACAGAAGAAGAGTTAGATATTTTTGAAATCAGAGAGTTCTACGAAGGACGACAGTTAGGCGATAATCTTACCGTTAGACAGAAATTTATTTCCGCTTCTGTTTATGAACTATTAGAGAAATATCCTATTTTCAACTTGGTTAACAGAACTGTAAAAGTCATTAACGAAAGGCTTTCTGTAAACAGTATTACTTGTCAAGAAAGTGATGCTAAAGCTGAAGTGGCTCAAGAATGGTGGAATGCTAACTTATTAAACAGTTGGCAATCAGATATTTACGAAGCGGCTTTAAGAGATAAAGCTTGTGTAGTAATTATTGGTTGGGATGGCGTAAACAAACAACCCACTTTTACGCTTAATGAATTATGGGATGGTAATGGCGGCGGCACTTGCAGAATTCACTATGATACAGACAGCAATATCGCTTTCATTTCTAAGCGCTGGAACTTATATAAAGCAGATGGAACGCCATTAAATCAAATGAGACTGACGCTTTATTTTCCAGATAGAATTGAAAGATATTTGATGGAAGTAGGTAGCGATGTTCCTAATTTAATGACAAGAGAACAGCTACAGGCGGAAGACCCTTCAATAACAGAGAATCCAGAATATCTACTAGATACAGATGGTAATCCTCTAGGAATCCCCGCAATTGTTTTTGAGAATAAAGGCTATGTTTCAGAATGTGCTGACGCAATGGTTGCACAAGCTGGAGTAAACGAATCTATTCTTGACTGGCATACAACTTCTAGGTATCACGGTATGCCAATGATTGTATTTAAAGGCGTTCAATTCAGAATTGACCCTGTTAGCGGTAGACCTATTGAGCCAGATTGGAGTCCGGGTAAAGGTATTGCGGTAGACAGCGGCGATATTACGCGCATTAACGCGGCTGATGTTAAGAGTATCTACGAAGGCTCTGTAAAGCCTTGGATTGAAATCATCACAAGAGCTAAAGGTTGGCCTGAACACGTATTCACACAGATTCCACCATCTGGAGAAACGATTCGTCAAATGGAAGGCTCTCTAGTTGCGCAATGCGATGCTAAGAAAGTAATGTTTGGCGATAGCTGGAAAGAGGCTTTTGATATTGCTTTTAAATTCCTGAAAGTTTATGGCAAGCAAGATATACAAGGCGAGTTAAATTTTTGGTGGAAGTCTAGCTTGTCAATTAGCGAGAAATACGATCTGCAATTATTAGCTCTTAAGAAATCTGTTCTTGGATTACCACAGAAGATTGTTCTACAAGAGCAAGGATATGACGAAGAAGAAATTGCGGAAATTATGAAAGAGGTAGAGGCAGAAAGATTAAGAAATGAGCAAATTATGGCAGTTAACACAGGGCAAAATAGACTTAATGATACAGGTAATCCAGCGGGAGCGCGAGGAATTATCGGACAGCGATCTAACAATACTTCGACAACAACTAATTAAAGAAGTTATTTCACTCGCAGATAAATTACAATTAAATGAAATAACAATTGAAGAATTCCAAGTTGGACTATTTATTGCAACAAAGAAAATGTTTGCCGCTTCCATGTTGGTTTTTGGGTTTTCTTACGCTGAATTTTATGCGGAAGAAATTAAGAAACAAATTAACTGGATTGACCGTTTTGGCCTAGACATTAAGAATGGAAGAATTAATGGAACGTTACAACACAGAGCAAGTTTATACATCTGGAGCGGAACATATTTCTTCGAGGAACTACGCAAGAAGCAGGCTCAAAAAGCTGGCTATACGCACGTTAGAAGGGTTTGCAAGGACTGTCCTGATTGTGATACCGAGTGGGCATCAATTCACTCTAAAACGCACATTGTAGACGGAATTCTTGGGAGAGGGTATGAGTGTGAATATGTCTTCAAGAAAGTTGACCCTGATAAAGTGGCTTGATGTAAGCTATCAATCAGGCATTGTAGACCATCGTAATTTCGATAATCAAGCTGTTCTATACACAATAGGCCAGCTAGTGTCTGAAAGTGACAAGTTTGTAAACTTAACTCTTTCAGAGAATCCAACAAATGATGGAGTGCTGTATTCGTCTTTGATCAGTATTCCATCTGGATTAATTATTTCTAAGAGGACGATTAAGCCAAAAATCAAAGAGGTCGTAGAGGTAGGCGATAAAGAAATTTTGGCTTGTGTAGTTAAGTATCTTGACGCTTCAAAGCACGATGAGATTGCCGATTCTGACGAATTTCAGGAAGGTATTGAATGTTGGGCTTTTGGCACTTTTATTTACGCGGACGATAAATGTATTTCAGTCGCTCAAGATACTGATGGAACGGGAACATTTGCGAGAGAAGTTTTTCATATACCAAAATCATGTATTTTAGATATTTCTTTCGCAAAATTTAAAAAATAACATATTTTGTGAGTATAATAGCAATTATCTATTATATTCGAGATGAGGTAATAGATGTTAGAAGAAACAACAGCGGTTAATAATCCACTAACCGATTCGGGCGCGATGCCACAAGTAGAGACTCCGGTAGTCACGCCTGAAATAAACGAAGATGCCAATGATATTAACACAATTGCTGAAGCTGGCGACGTTAAAACTTTGAAAGAATTGCTTGCACAAAGAGAGCAAAGACTAAAAGAAGTTAACGCAGAGGCGGCGGCAAGACGTGTAGCAAAGAGAGAGGCAGAAGCACGTTTAGAGGCTTTGCAAGCAGAAATTGCACAACGCGAGGCTGAATTAAGAATACAAACAGATAAAGAGAAGGCGGAACTGCGAGAGAAACTACAGCAAGAATCGGAAAGTGCGGCTAAGACAAGGGCTGAACTAGAGCAAGCTAAGTTAGATGCTCATAATGCCAAAGTTGAAGGCTGGAAGATTAGAGCCGGAACAAAATATGGCTTGCCTGATGCGCTTACTACTAGACTGAATGGTAACACTCTTGAAGAGATTATGAATGATGCGGCATTGATTGCTCAATCACTCCCACAAAGAACAGTGTCAGCCGATGGCGACAAAGGTTCTAGCGCTGGAGCTAGGACAGCGGATTTTGCGCTACAACAGCGTAAAGAACAACAGAAGAGTAAGTATAGATTGTAAATTTTACAGGAGTAACACACTATGGCATTAGTAACAAGATCATCAAAAGCCAGCGTAGAAGTTGGTAGCGCACAGCGCTCACCACAAGTAATTGGAATTGCTGGCGAAGATATTGATATGGCAGCACCTTGCTATATCGACACAACAACAGGCAAGATTTATATGGCCGATGGAACAGCAGCAAACCAGAAGGCGGTATTAGCCGGTTTCGCTGTTAGACAAGCAAACACCGGAGAAGCAGTAACTCTACACGGAGTTGGAACTGTATTTCACTATCAGGATACAGCGGGTTCATATGGCGCAAAACTTTACATTGCCGCAACAAAGGGACGCTTGGACACAGCAGCTACTACAGGTGATGCTGTAGGCGTAGCGCAAGTTATGCCAGATGGCAAGACTATTCGCGTAACACGCAACGTCTAAGCTTGATTAATATTCACGGAGGAATACAGATATGGCAGTAGGAACTTATACAATCGCTGACCTGATGGCGATTAAATTTCAATCAGTTAAGGCTTTCGGTCTTAATACAATTCAGGAAGTAGTAGCTAAGGAATTAGCGCTACACAACGAACTAGTTTCAGACATGGTTTCAAGTCTTTGCGAAGTAACAACTGACGCACAAAGAATCTATGGAACTTCATTGGACGGAACAATGGTTAAGGTGGATGAATTCGGTAGAGCGCCATCAGCCAAGCAAGACTTTGGAGACACAGTGGGTTTCCCATTGGAGCGCTTCCAATATGCTTTGGGTTGGACACAAGATTGGTTTGAGAAGAAAACTCCAGCCGACCTAGCTATGGCAATCCGCAACGCTGAAATGGCTCACAAGCGCGAATTGGTAGCACAGATTAAGAAGGCTTTGTTCTTCAGTGCTAATTACTCAATCCGCGATTATTTGGTGGATTACGTTTCATTGAATGTCAAGAGATTGGCAAACGCTGATGGCGGCAAGATTCCAAATGGCCCTTACGGAATTGTGTTCGATGGTTCAACACACACTCACTACCTAGCAGCGGCATCTTTGGATGCAACAGCGCTACGTAGCTTGATTGCAACAATCATGGAGCATGGTTATGGCGCAGATTTGAAAGTCGCTTTCAACTATGCTGATGAAGCAACAGTTCGCGCAGTAACAGGATTTATTCCTTATTTGGATGGCAGAATCATTACTCCAGCGTCAACACGCGATGTTTTGAATCAGTCGTTGAATATGCAGGATATCTATGATCGCGCAATCGGTCTATTCGAAGGCGCAGAAATCATTATCAAGCCTTGGGTTCCACAGGGTTACGCATTTGCAGCAGCATACGGCGAACCTGCTAAGCCTCTTTGCTTCAGACAGCAAAGCGCAACAACCCTACAGGGCTTGAGAATTCCAGCAACATATGAGGCATTCCCTCTACACGCTGAATACATGCAAGCCGAATTTGGTGTAGGTGTTTGGACACGCACAAACGGCGCGGTATTGAGATTCACTAACGCTTCATACGCTGACCCAACAATTAACTCTTAAGAGTTTATAGTCTGAGTGGAGAGTGAAATATCTCTCCACTCATTACTGAATTTAATATGGAAAGAATGGACGAAACAATTCCCGGTGGTTTGTATCTTTCATCAGATGGTAAAACATATCACGACGCACACGGCAAAATTTTTACCGAAGAAGAAGTTGCGCAAATGTTGAAAGTTGAAGAGCCGGTTGAATTAGTAGTAGAGAAGAAATCTAAGAAGAAAGAGGCATAAAGAAAATGGATATTGGACTATCATTAATATTAGGTACAGCATTGTCTTTAGTATTTACTCTTGTTCCACAGCTTAGAGATTGGTTTGAGGCTTTAGATGCAAAATCAAAAAGCCAAGTAATGGCAATCTCATTACTCATTGTAGCAGTAGCAGTTACTATTTTGAGTTGTTACGGCGTAATTACAGCGGTGGTTTGCACACAAATGGGCGTATGGACATTTGTAACTACAACTGTTGTTAATGCTTTGTTGGCATTGAATTCAAATCAAGCGACATATTTAATTACAAAGAACTTGAAAGCGAATTCTACTAACGGAGTTGGCTAAGAAATGTTTACGTATGACTTAAGCACGTATATTGGTCAAGTTAGGATGAGACTTGGCGATAACGTAGAGAACGAGGGGGTTCTGCCATCAGGCACTAATTTCAGCGATGAAGAAATTGAGTTTGTTTATTCAGACTCCAGTTCGAACTTTGGTTATACGCTTTTTAAGTTAGCAAAAATTGCGGCTACAAAGTGGATTTCTTCACCTAAAGCATGGACAGCCGATGGGTTGAGAATCAATCGTGGCGACCCTGTTCAGAAATGGAATCAAATGGCAGAAGCTTTTAAAGATGAATTCCTAATTGATCAAAAGTTTAATGGGGCAGGAATGTTCACTTTTGATTTGATTAGAGAGGAATCTATATGAACCGCATTTCATCAGTTTTATTCTTGTTCCTAATGGGAATTTGGACAGGAATCGTAATATTATCCAGCGATATTGATTATTTATCAGTACCATCTGCTTTCGGACTCCCATCGTCACGAATTGAGGATGTGGCTGGATTTATAGGATTTGCTAGTGGGGCTTTGGGGATACTAGGATTCTCTATTAAAAATAAATGGATTCAGATAGTTGCCTTAGCGCTACTAGCTGGATTTTTCATGTTTATTGGAGGACTGTTAACTCTACCTATAGTTCGCACAGGCAGTAATTTTTTAATTATCGCCATCATGTGTTTGTGGGCGATATATAGGAGGATTTAATAAAGTGAATAGCAATGACCCAATTTTTACAGTCATATCAACACTCTTAGCTATTCTATCCACTTTAGTTGCAGGTTATTTAGCACTTAGAAAGAACAAATCCGAGAAAGATATTACACTAGCATTAAGTGATCGAAATCAAAACGTTGCTCTTGTTGAGCAAATTCAGAAACAAAACATAATGCTTTCAACAAGAGTAACGGATTTAGAAACCAAACTCCAAGAGGTTTTATCTTCAAATGCTGAGTTGCGCGTAAAGGTAACAATCCTAGAAACGCAAAAAGAACAGTGGCAAAAAGAGCGTGATATTTGGCAAAGAGAGCGTGAGTCTTGGCAAATCGAGAGAGCGCATTTTGAGCAAGAAAGAAGAGACTGGATTAGAGAGAAGGATTCATGGGAAGATGAACGTATTGACCTTACAGCTAGGATTAAAGAGCTTGAACAAAAATTAAGCAGGATTGAAAACAATGCTAAAAACTGATATCAGAGTTGACTATAAAAAACTTGAGACACTAGCAAAATCTACACAAGGAATCGCGTCACAAGCGGCGGCAGAATTATCGGCTGAAGTTGTTAGATTAGCTAAAGAGAAAAGCAGAGTAGATTCTGGCGATATGCAAAGAGGATGGAATAGATCAAAAATTGGCGCTGGACGTAAAGGCGGTTATCGGATTTACAACACAGTTCCTTATACGGTATTTAATGAATTTGGAACTTCTAAAATGTCGGCGCAACCAATGTTGGGGCCAGCAATGGCTGAAGTGGAGCCAGAAATTCCGAAAAGAGTTAGGAAATGGATTGAGATAGGAATCAATCAATTTATTGCCGAAAACTCAGGTGGTCAATAATGGCGATTACAAAAAACGATATGAATTTTATGAGAGCAGATCAAAATTCATATCTTCCAGATACAGGGAGCATATACCGTAAAACAATCACGAACACTCCATTAGGCGCACAAGAATCTTATACACTTATTGCTTCTGCAAAGTGTCGAATCGCTCCAATTGGCGATAGAAAATCTGAGTCTATTTATCAAGAAGAAATCAAACACAATGTTCAAATAATTGAATATTTACATATCGCAACATTCCCTCAAGAAACAGACATTCAAATTATTGATAGAGTTTTAATTAACAGCATATGGTTTGAAGTAACAGCTATCTTAACAAGACAATCTTACGAAACGGCTAAGAGGGTGATGTTGATGCAGGTAGTAGCATAAATGGAGACAACTTTAGCAAAGCAATTTATTTATAATACCCTTATAAATGATTCACAAATAACGAGTTACGTTGGTAATCGAATCTTTGATCAAAACGTTCCAGAAGGGACTGGCATGTTTCCGGCGATTGTTTATCAACTTTACAGTCCGGGTTACGATTTAATTGGCGTTGGTGGAGTGCGTGTATGGGCTGACATGCTTTATACCATCAAGGTAATAGACAAGAATACAAGCTTTGCTAATGCTAGTTCAATAGCAGATAGGGTTGATACCTTACTACATCGAACATCTAACCAGCAATATAAAATTACTGAATGTGTTAGACGTTGGCCGTATGAATACAGAGAGTCACAGCCTCAATCTGAATTTGTTCACATCGGCGGAATCTATAACATTAAGATAGCAATTAGCTCATAGCTTCGGAGGAAAATATGGCAGAAGTAGCATCAGTATTTCAAACTAAAAGAGTAGGAGTTGAAGCCACTCCCGGAACATTAGTTCAAGCAACTAAATTGTTTCAATCAATCGGTTTCACAGTAACAGTAAAACCAGAAATCGAAGAATTTAGACCAGATGGTAGTAAGTCAAATGGTTTGACGGTATATGTTAGAGATATGACAGATATTAAAGTAAGTGGCAAGCCTACTTATGATGAAATGACTTATCTTCTAGCTATGTTGTTTGGTGATGTAGCCCCAACAAATCCAGCGGCGGGGGCATACGTTCGCACATACGCGATGAACAACTATGGCGCTGACCCATTCAAAACTTTGACTTTGGATATGGGCGCAAATAACTTCTGGTATCGTGCTGGATACATGTTCTTGAAAGACTTTAACTTTAAGGTTACTAACAAGGGCGTAGAACTTGACGGTTCTGGTATGGCACAGACGTTAGATATGACTCCAGTCGCATCTAGTTCGAGCGCAACATACACATTCACGGTTACAGCTACGGGCGGAACTTTTACCGTAACTAAGGGTGTAGCAACAACAGCGGCGCTTACTTTCAACATTACAGCATCAGCGCTACAAACCGCGTTGGAAGGATTGTCAACTATCGGCGCTGGAAACGTAACAGTTTCTAAAACCGGCAATGTATACACAATCGGATTTATTAATAGCTTAGCAGATCAAACAGTAACTATTACTGTTGGAACTGGCTCATTAACTGGCGGAACAGGAACTTTGGCGGCTGTTCAAACTGGAACAACATTAACAACTTTGCCTTTGAAGCCGATCATGTTAACTCACTTTGATATTTATCTTGAGGATTCCTATGCGGCTTTAACAGGCGCTACTCCATTGTCAAGAGGTTTTAACTGTGAATTTAACTTGACTAACAAATCAGATGTTGTCAAACCAATTCGTTCAACAGTAACATCATTTGATGGAGTTGTAGAAACAGCGCCAACAATTGAATGCAAGCTAACAGTAGCGGCTGATGGCGTTGGTAGAGGCTTATTAACAACAATGCGCGGCAATGGAACTAAGTATTTGAGACTTAAGGCAGTTGGTGGAACAATCTCAGGCGCAGAGAAGTATGGATTAACAATTGACGCATGTTTGAACGTAAAAGACCTATCAGGGCCAGAAGATGCTGAAGGCATTTATGCTCTAAACTGGACATTTAGCGTTATCAATGATGCAACAGACCTTCCTGGAGGGTTTAAAATTACTTTAGAGAACGGAACAGCCACACTATAAGGTATTCCGAAATTTATTTCTAAAGAGGTTAGATATTTAAAAATGGCACTTTCACTTACAGATTTACAAGTTAGCAACAAGACTTTCGAAATGGACTTTGGCGGCGGCAAGACGCTAAATATTACGTATGACCCAAACTTAATTACAAGCGACATGTTAACGGATATGAATCTTGGCGTAGCTGAGACTTGTAAAATCTTATCAGAACTTATTATCGAATGGGATTTGTTGGATGATGACAAGAAACCAATTCTTCCAACAGAAGCATTCTTTACTAGCTTAAAGATTGTTGTGATGAATAAAATTCTTACAGCACTTTTTGACGACGCTTTCCCAAAAGCAGAATCAACCCAATCATCAGGTATTACTCGTCGAAGGGGACAGCGCTAGGCTCAGATGGTAATGTTATTACCCCGAATGATATAGAACATTACTACTTAATACAACAAGCAAAATATTTAGGAGTTGCGCCTTGGGAATTACTCAAGGCGCATCCTATATGGCGACTATGGGCGGCACAAGCGATTGAGGTTGAGAATGTTCCTCCTGAGAAAAAAGAGTCTTGGGCATGGGACAGTGAATAACCTTGGAGGATAGAACGTGGCAATTTCAGTAGCAGAACTTGAGGCTATCTTAAGTGTAAATGCAGATAAATTTAATAGTGGTATTGCTGGCGTTAAATCTAAACTAGGCGAGATTGAATCCAGTATGAAGAACCTAAATACTGGAGGTATTGCTTTCGGCACAATGCTAGGCAACTTGGGCGCTAAAGTAATTGGTAGCGCTTTTAGAGGTATTAAGAACATCGGCAAGGATGCTCTTGAATATTCCGCTTATAACGAAAGAGTAAGAGTGTCGCTAGAAGCTCTTAACAAAGAAGAAATTATTCAAGCAAATACTAAGACTTGGATGGAAAGAGTTGGTTCTAGAACAATTTCAGTTCAGCAACAAATTGCATCGGCAACAGCATTAAGCACAAAAGAGCAAAAGCAACAAAACAAGATTTTCTCTGAAGCAGATAAGGCATCGGATAAATTAAGAACGACATTAGCCGACATTACGAGAATCAATGAAAGGCTAACAGAGGTAAGAAAGAAGCCGTTAACACCTGGTCAGAAACAACAACTTGAAGCGAGTTTAACAAATAAACAAGAAGCTGTTATTGATTTAAACGGCAAGCTACAAGCGGCAACTGATTTGGTTGGACAAAAAGAAGCTCTTACTCAAAAGATTATTGCCGGTGGCGCTAAAGTAATTCCTATTTACGAGAAGCGAACACAAGTAATGATTACTGAGGCAGAAGCTCAAAAGAAAGCGGCTGAAATGGCTAAAAAAACCATTACTCAACTTGAGTATATGGCTATTCAATCGCCATTCAACAAGCAGAACCTAGTTGATTCATTTAAGATGCTTAGGACTGTTGGTGGCATGAATAACGAAACTGCCTTGCAGTATGCGCAAGGTATTGCTGACGTAGGAACCGTTGGTGGCGTTAAAGGCGATAGATTAAAAGATTTGGCTGGCGCTTTAGGCCAAATGAAACAATATGGTCAGCTTTATAAATCACACGCTAAACAGATTGCGTCTGTTATTCCGGGTTTCTTTGACAGTTTAAGAAATAGTCTTGGAGTTAATGAACAAGAATTAGGCAAGATGTTCAGGAAGGGTTTAATTACTCCTGATAAAGTTGAGCCTATTATTAAAGACTTCTTTAATAAGTATAGAGGTCAAGCTAGAGAAGCATCTGAAACCCTACCCGGTTTGCTTGAATCGTTGAGCGATATTAAAACTTTGACAGCGGCTAATTTCTTCGGGCCTATCTTTGAAGGGTTTAAGCCGGTATTGTCTAGTTTTGTTCAGTTATTCACAGAAAAAGGCTTAGGGCTTAAGATTTCAGAGGCGGGAACAAGATTAGGTCAAAGAGTTCAGGCATCTATGGAGAAAATTGTAAAAGTTGTTAATCCTATTGTTGATAGGATTATGGCTGGAGGTTTGAACTTAGGCACAATTATTAGCGGTATTTCTGATGCACTTCAACAAAAAACAATACCCGAATCTTGGGGCGCTCCAATTGTATTTGTATTAACTTTCATTCGTGATCATGGGCCAGCAATTTCTTCAGTTCTAACTGTTGTTGGAACCGCTTTGGCTGGATTAATGATTGCGTCACAAGTTAGTAGTGTAATGGGAACATTGTCTACAGTCTTTGGCGCTCTAGCAAGTCCTATTGGATTAATCGGCGCAGCACTAGGATTGCTATATGTCGGATTCCAAACAAACTTTCTTGGTATCAGAGATATCATCATGGGCGTTTGGACAGACATTCAACCATATTGGGATAATTTCGTAGGCATGATTAATCTCATCAGAAATGGTGGATTAGATTGGAAGGGATTATTCAATGTTGACCCTACAGGAATGGCAAAACCAATTGTAGACTTTATTGCTGGACTACCCAAAACATTGGGTGACGCAGTAGCAAACTTGAAAGAAGGCGACATTAAGGGCGTATTTGATGCCCTATGGCAAGGCTTTGGCTTAAGAGGTTTAGACATTGTTAATGCTGTTTCTGCTTTTGTAAAGAATGCTACAACAGCAATTAAGAATAACGCTCCAGCAATTGCTGGCTCATTCTTTGGATGGGCGGCGGCGGCAGTAGGTTGGTTAAATCTTTCAATAACTGATATTTTTACTAAAATTACACAGCCAAACGGTTTAATTGAGAATATTGGCGCAGCTTTAGGCAATGCCGTTGGATTCCTTGAGAAAGTAATTCAACCTTGGCTTAAAACTTTTGCTGGCAAAACCTTAACTCCAGAGGAAGCTGATATGAAAAAGAATACCGAGGCTTTCTTAATGGGAGTTGCTAATTTAATTAGCACATCAGTTAATGGTATAGCTGAAGTAGGCAAAGCTTTTGTCAGGGGATTCTGGCAAGCGGCAGGGCAAAATATTAGCGAAGGCATTAACCTGTTTTGGGAAGGAATTAAGAAAAACTTAAGTACTGAAAATATTCTCAAAAACTTTAGCGGAGCCGAAGGTATTGATCTTGAGCATATTATTTTTGGCAAGAATGGGCTAAAAGGGTTTAAGAACAGCCCTTGGGGAAGTGTTATTGCTGAGAACTTAAACTTGTGGCCTGAAGGAACAACTTTACAGAGTTTCTTAGAACATGCGGCAACGCCATTTGATCAAAGGCCAGAAAACTTAAGAATTCCTGTTAATGCTACTCTTACGATTAGAAACATGGAAGCTCAAGGTAGGCCAGCGGCAGAAATTCAAGCATGGATGAATGCTAACGGAATTTATCAAGGAGCTAATGGATGGCAATACGACAAAGATGGTAATGGAAATGTTGTATCTCAAGGAACAGCGCTTTACGTCCCTGTTAAACCAGTTGTAACAGCGGCTCCCGCAACAATGGGATTAACTGGAGGGGCTTCAGGGCCAGTAGCGCCTTTAACAACGACTACAATTATTCAGCAAGCAATGTCTGGAATGCAGTTGCAGGCAGATGGGGCAAATGGATTAAAAATAAATCCAGTTGATTTAACTGTTCCTTTAAATGTTAAAACAGATATTAAGACAACATCCCCTACAGTAAATGGTAATCCAAATTATCTAGCAAACATTAATCAAATTATTTATGATGAAGCTTTTGGTAAAAACAAAGTAACCGTTACGCCGGGAACAGATCAGGCAAAAGTTGCGCCGGTTACTGTTACCGTTCCTATTACTGCTAAGGTTGATGTGTCTACAACAAATCCAACAAATCAGACTACAGTTAGTGTAACAGATACAGTAGCTCAGAATGCCGGATTAGTAAAAGATGCAAATGGTAATTACACAATACCAAATGCCTCTAGCGTAACAGTAAATGTTCCAGTTAGCGTAGCTTTATCACAATCAACGTTAACACAGGGACAGGGAACAAGCAAGGACGCTCTTGATTCAACAATTAGTAGCTATTTAATTAGTGCTGGAATCAGCAAAGACGCTAATGGCGCTTACGCCTATACTGGCGGCGCGATTGCAATTTCTGTTCCAGTTAATTTAAGTATTACTAGTGCTAATGCTCAGGGCGGACAATCTGGCGGCGAACAAAATACACAATCTCCATTAATCACTTCGTTGATTAACAGTATTAATACTGAATCTAATACTGCTTCACTATCGGCAGCTATTAGTGGTCTTTATAACAAGGGATTAACTCAATTTGTTTTAAATAATAAGCTTGGTAGCACAAACGGTAAAACTGCTAAAGACAACTTGGCTTTCTCAGTTGGAAATACAATTGGAACTGCAATCAGTGATGGTTTAGAAAGTCCAATTAAGAAAGTTACTGAAGTGTTAAATGCTATTACAACAAAGATGAATTCAATGAAAGATACAGATGTTCCTAACTTAAAAACAGCTATGGGTGGATTATCAACTTACTTATTAACTGTAGCTAAGCCAGAATTAGACACGTTTAGAACAGGGCCATTATTAGAGTTGAATAATGAATTCCAAAGACAATTAACAATTATTGGTCAGATCATTACAGCTTTAGGTAACTACAAGACAACACTACAGAACTTTGGAACACCCGGTTTACCATCGGGGCCACCATCTGGAACTACTGGAAATTCAGATAGAGAAGGCAATGTTAACAGAACATCATCATTCTCAAATCCGGGTTTTACAAATGGAACAGAAGGAAGAACAACAAACATCACTTTGATCAGCACTGTAGATTCAGA